>Ga0126378_10001154_pt1 | contig 19775 bp, 19 predicted proteins | sample PanSoiMetPlot_23_FD_92587 | JGI IMG/M metagenome (GOLD analysis project Ga0126378, IMG submission 92587) | Tropical forest soil microbial communities from Panama - MetaG Plot_23 | ecosystem: Environmental > Terrestrial > Soil > Tropical forest > Bulk soil | place: Panama | collected 2016-02-17
ACGCCACCTGCGTGACCTCGGCGAAGAAGTTCTCTGGGTTTCTGTCGAGCACCATCCGGCCGATCGGGATCGTCGGGTAGTCCTTATGCGGCCAGACCTTGGTCAGGTCGAAGGGGTTGAACCGGTAGCTGGCCGCGTCCTCGAAGGGCATGATCTGCATTTCGAGGCGCCAGGCCGGGTAGTCGTTGCGGGCGATCGTCTCCCACAGGTCACGCCGGTGGTAGTCGAGGTCCTGGACGAACATGGCCCTGGCCTCGGCGTCGGTGAAGTTCTGGATGCCCTGCTCGGTCTTGAAGTGGTACTTGACCCAGAACTTCTCGCCGGCAGCGTTCTCCCACAGGTACGTACTGCTCGCGTAGCCGTTCATGTGTCGCCAGGTCCGCGGCGTGCCTTGGTCGCTCGGATAATCCCACGCGCTCGGGGTATACTCGGCGCTGAGAGGGAAGCCCCATGAAGGCGACTCTAACTGCTCACATAAATATCGACGCCTCTGCCTGGAAACGGATTCAGGCCCAGGCCTCGCGAGAGCGCCGCCCACTGCCCGAGGTTCTGGGAGAACTGCTGGAGATCGCATCCGAAGAGCCTGCTTCCGCGGCGCCCACACCGAAGCTGGAGTATCAGCCGCCGCCGCTCACACGCCTCTGGCTTCGCCGGCATCCTGACACGATCATCGACGGCGACTAAATGCGACCTTGTTGTAATCGAACAAGCCGCGCCCGTCTTTGCTCAAGCGCCTTCAACCCGACGCGCATCACCGCGCCGCAGGTGGCAGGGTCGGCGAAATACCTATCTGGCAATGTCCTTGCGCGTGAAGCGCCATGAGCCCGCCGCCAGAGCCAGCGCGCCAATTGCCAGCAGCACCAGCACCGACGTGAGCTGCAGGCCATTGAGCAGCGGCGTGCCGTAGTAGTAGAAGGCGGACAGCCTCAGCGCCGCGTCGGGCCACTGCAGCTCCGGGCCGACGAAGCTGATCAAGAACCAGATCGCGAGCAGGAAGCTCACCAGGCCGGTGTCGACCGCCGCGCGCAGCCAGCCCGACGCCAGGTAGCCGATGGCGGCGATCAGCAGGCCCATGGGGATGATGCCCAGAGTGGCCGCCGCCAGGTTGCCCCCGTCGAGCTTCAGACCGACGGCCGCTGCGGTCGTGGCCGAGGCGACCAGTGTGAGCACCCCGATGGCGACCGTCGCGGTGGCGAGGGCGGCGAAGCGGCCCAGCAGCACGCGAAGGCGCGACTGCGGCGTCGAGAGCACCAGCTCCAGACGCCCCTCCTCCTCGTCGCCCGACCAGCCGCTGACCTGGGTGACCGCGAACGCCATGAGGAGCACCGGCAGCAGAAGGAAGATCGCGCTCAGCAGCGTGGCGTTGGTCTGGATGTCTCCTCCGCCGACCTTTTCGACCAGCGTCTTGATGAAGGAGGCCGACGTGGCCGAATAGATGCCGCTAAGCGTGTGCTCGACCTGCTTGACGGCGACGACCATGAAGGCGGCCGTGCCCGCGATGCCTACCGTCCACCAGAACGTGGGAACGGCGATCGTGGCCAGGCCGCGCGCGTAGACCCCGCGCAGCGACCAGTCGCCCTCGGGCAGGATCTCGCGCTGTGGAGCGGTGCGCTGCGGCAGCCGCAGCCACGCCGGTAGGGGGACGGCGCCTCCGACGTCGCGCCGTGCGAAGAGCCAGACGGCGGCGCCGCCTAGGACGAGCGACAGCGCGAGCAGGACGAGCATCCCGCCGGGGTTCGAGCCGTAGCTGGTCACCAGCGGCTTGCTCAGGTTGTAGTAGTAGACCGGGGAGATCCGAGAGAACCACTCGGTCCCGGGAAAGAGCCGGTGGACCGAGTCCACGACGATGAGCACCAGCAGCAGGCCGCCGGTCCAGCTGGCAGCGCGACGGCGGTCGAGCGTGAACTGCGAGATCAGCAGAGCGAGCGCGCCGAAGACGGCGCAGACGAGCGCGAGGTCCAGCCCGAACAGCAACGCGTCGCCCAGGCCGAATCCCGGGTTGAAGGGCCGGCTGCCCACGAAGATCACCAGCCCGATCAGCATTCCCATAGCGAGCAGCGCCGTCCCCATGGCCGCCAGCTTCTCCGCTGCGACCCGGACCCGTCTGCGCGGCGTCGAGAGGAGCACGTCGAGCGATCCGCGCTCCTCCTCGCCGCGCAGCATGCGGCTGCCCGCGAGCAGCGGCCAGATCGCCATCACGAGGATGAAGACGCCGATCTTCCAGGTGGCGTAGCCGGCGGCGGTGTCGACCGCGATCGGGGCGGCATTCCAGCTGAAGGCTCCGACCAGCTCGGTCAGCGCGGCCCGACCGGCGGCTGTCCCCACGAGCGTCGTCGCAGCGGCCAGCGGCTGGACCACGACCAGGCCCATGCCCACGCCCCACCCGAGGATCGCGATGCGGTAGCTCCTCAGGGTCCGGAGGAAGATGCTCCTAAACCACACTGGTGGCCTCCCTGGCGGCCCGGCCGTCCGCCTCGTAGTAGCGCAGGAAGATGTCCTCCAGGCTGGGCTCGTGACTGCTCAAGGAGACCACCTGGTGCTGTGCTGCCGCCTTGATCACCGCGTCGGCAGGGCCCTGCATCTCCAGGCGTAGGCCTAGCCCGCCGGCCGTCGTCTCGACTCTGGCCACGCCGTCCAGCCGCTCGAACGTCTCGGCGGGGACGGCGCAGGCGAACAGTATGGTGACCTCGTAGCGCTTGATGTCCTTCACCTCGGACACTCCGCCGGCGCGAACGATCCGGCCCTCGCGGATGATCGCGACCCGGGTGCACCACTGCTCCACCTCGCTGAGGACGTGCGAGGAGAGGAACACGGTGCCGCCGTCGCGCCGGACCTCGTCGACCATCCTGCCGAACTCCTGCTGGTTGAGGGGGTCCAGGCCATTGGTCGGCTCGTCCAGGATTATCAGGCGGGGGCGGTGCATCAGCGCCTGGACCAGGACCACCTTGCGCTTGTTGCCGCTGGAGTACTGCCGGAACTTGCGGGTCGGGTCGAGGTCCAGCCGCTCTATCAGCTGCCGGAGGTACGCCTGGTCGACGCCCCCGCGCAGGTGGCCCAGGTACTCGAGGATCTGGCCGCCGGTGAGTTCGGGGTCCAGCGCGGGCTCGCCCGGCGCGTAGCCAACGAGCCGCTTGATCGCCAGCGACTCCCGCCAGCAGTCCAGCCCGGCGATCCGGGCCACACCGGAGTCGGCGCGGAGCAGCGCCATGAGCAGCCGGATCGTCGTGGTCTTGCCGGCGCCGTTCGGGCCGAGGAAGCCGAACACCTCGCCCTCCCCCACCTCGAACGAGACGTCGATGATCCCTCGGGCGGCGCCGTAGCTCTTGGTGAGACGTTGCACCTCCACGATCGCCGTCATCGAATTCGTCCCTCCTCTGCTAACCGAACCACAGGCGGAGCGTGGCCCGGTGGAGCCCCTTGAACGACCCCGGAGGAAGCCCCAGGATGCGGTCGAGCAGCTCCAGTTGGGCCGCGTATACGCGCTTGAACGTCTCGAACGAGATCGTGCCCGCCCGCCGGGCGAAGTAGAACTCACCGGCCACCTCCTGGAAGGCTTGCACGTGCGCCACGATGACGATCGCGGTCTCGTCGGGGGAGCGGACCGTAAAGAGGCCCTCCTCCACACCCTGCCGCACGATGGCCGCGATGATCGGCACGAGGCGGTCCCTGGTGAAGCGCCGGAACTTCTCGCGCACGATCGCGTTGTCGTCAGAGGCCCAGGTCTCCATGGTGGCCTCCACCAGCTCCTTCCGCTCGCTCTTCCAGGCGGCGATGCCGCCGAAGAAGCCCTCCAGCTTCTGGAGGGCGGAGAGGTGGGGGTCGTCCAGGAGGGGCGCCAGCGTGGCGAGGGCCAGGTCAGACATGCGCTCGACGGCGGCAAGGACCAGCGCCTGCTTCGAATCGTAGTAGTGGTAGAAGGCACCCTTGGACGCGTCGAGCGCCTCCAGGACGTCCTGGACGCTCATCTGCTCGTAGCCCTTCGTCTGGATCAGCTGCAGGGCCACGTCGACGAAGGCCTCCCGCCTGACCGCCTGCGCCGCCGCCGCCTTCACCGTGCGCGCCATGGGTCTCATCTTAGCAGACCGACCGTTGGTCTGCCCCGAAGATGCACTAACGGACGCGTCCCACCTGACCCGCTTGGAGACGCTGCGAATGCATGCCTCACCGGTTGACAAGTCAGCGGTTGGCGACGAGACTTTGGGCGGCGCCGGTCTGCGCCGAACCTCGGCGGCTCGCCCCAGCAGGGCCCATGACGAGGCAAAGGGGGACATTGAACCCTCGGACCCAGGGTCACAGCTTCGCCGGCCGCGAAGCCATCGCTGGGGGATGGAGTCGTGGTCGTTGGAGGCTAGTCGTGACCCAGGGTAGGGAGTTCAAGAAGCTGGTCCGTCGACGCATGCGCAAGACGGGCGAGTCCTACACAAGCGCCCGCGCTCATCTCCTGGGGGTGCCGTCGCACACCCGACCCGTCGCGCCACAAACAGCAGGGAGGACCGGCATGTATCCATTCGAGAAGTTCACCGAGCGCGCCAAGAAGGTTCTGACGCTTGCCCAGGAGGAGGCGGAGCGGGCTCGTCACCACTACATTGGCACCGAGCACCTGCTACTCGGTTTGCTGAGGGTAGATGACGGGCTCGCCGCCAAGGTGCTCAACAACCTGGGCGTAGGGATCGACAAGGTGCGGCCGAGAATGGAGGCCGTACTGGGCGGCACCGAGCGCATCATCATCCAGCAGATCGTCCCGACCTCGCGCGTTAAGAAGGTGATCGATATCGCCTTCGAGCAGGCTGGGCAGATGGGCAACGAGTTCGTCGGCACAGAGCACCTCTTGCTCGGTTTGATGATCGAGGGCGAGGGAATCGCCTCACAGGTGCTCAAGGGCCTCGGAGCAACGCTGGATACCGTTCAGCGCGAGATCTGGCGGCTGCACAGAAAGGGCGGGCTCGAAGCGACCGCGCGTGCGTCAGCGCGCACAGACCGGCCCGGCCGGTCCGTTTTGCGGATGGCGGCCGAGGATGCTTTGGGGATCGTCCTCGACGCCGCCCAGGAAGCGGCGCAGGAGGAGGGCGCGCTGACACTCCGCCTGGACCATCTGCTGTGGGCGATGATGGGACCCGACTCCAACGCCAATGCGCTCCTCAGTGCGGCCGTGCCTGACCTGGGCTCCCTGCGCAAGAAGCTGAAGCCGCCGCGGGCAGTCACTCGCCTGGAGACTGCTTACTGGGAGACTCACAAGAAGACTGTTCAGGCCGCATCGGCGAGAAACCACGAGCTGGTCGCACAGCTGCGAGAACAGGAGGACAACTTGCGCGGTCAGCTTGACGCGGCAGTCGCGACATGGCGCCTCAGCTGGTCAGTCAATGCTTGAGGCAAGGAGTCGACGCGACTCCATGAAGCGCTTCAGAGCCGCATAGTCATGCCGGATGTGCCGAGTCCTGACGAACCGCCAGTGCCATCGCAGGAGCGAGATAGAGCATCATCAGGCTTCCCTGTGACGAGACCGGCGCGGCCCGATGGGGGTCTCTCCCCCGCTGAGTCGGACCACTGAGTCGGGGGAGTACCCGGCGAAGCCGGGGGAGGGGGCGCCTCTCCCCCTGCAGCGCCTGATGGAGGCCGCTCTGGCGCAGGCAGCCGGAGCTGGAAGATGGCGCCCGGCCCCGGTCGCCTGGCCAGGGTCAGCTCGCCATTGTGTGCGTGCGCAATGGCTACACCGAGTGCCAATCCGAGGCCGGCGCCGCCTCCCCGCCGCGTCCGCACGCTGTCGGCCCGGACGAACCGCCGGAACACCTCCTCGCGGAGGTCCTCTGGAATCCCGGCGCCCTGGTCGGCGACCTCGAACAGCCATGCACCCTCTTCGCGCCGCGCACTTACAGTGACGTGGGCCAGAGCGGGGCTGTAGCGAACGGCGTTTTCAACCAGGTTGTCGAGGGCGCGCCTCAGCAGATCGGGGTCGGCCTGGACCGTGCCCACGTCCGGTATCTCCGCGACGACTTCTACCTGCTTAGCTTCGGCGACCCCGCGCCAGCGCGCCGCCAGCTCCTCGACGAGGTCCGCGACGTCGATCTCTCGGAGTAGGGGCCGAAGGCTGCCGGCATCGGCCTGGGCCAGGAGGAGGAGTTGTTCGAGCACCCGTCCCATGTGTTCGACCTCGACCTGCACGCTGTGCAGCACCTTCTGATAGTCGGTGGCCGCGCGGGGTCGGGCCAGCGCCACGTCGACCGCTGTGCGAATGACCGTGAGGGGGCTGCGCAGCTCGTGCGAGGCGTCCGCGGTGAAGCGCCGCATCCCATCGAAGCTTCGCTCGAGCCGGCCAAGCATCTGGTTGAACGTGGCCCTGAGCTCACCGAGCTCATCGGCAGGCGTCGGCACGTCCACACGGCGGTGCAGGTCCCGATCGCCGATTGATCGCGCGGCGGCAGCGATGGCGCGGACTGGACGCAGAGTCCTCTCGACAAGGAGCCAGGCCAGCGCTGCGCCAACCAGGGTCACTAGGACGCTGCCGCCCGCCAGCAGGAGCAAGAGGCGCCGGGTGGTGGCTTGCAGCTCGGCGGTAGACCGGCTGACCACAACCACGACCTGCACCTGGTTGGGCTGGTCGCCGAGGGCCAGCTGCTCGTAGTAAACGCGGCGTGGAGCGCCGTTCCAGTCGTGCCAGTCGACGATAGCACCGCCCTGACCAGCGAGTACGGACGCCGCACTCTTTGACAGAAAGGAGTCCGGCAGTATCCGGGCATCGGTGCGCGCGACGACGCCGTCTTTAGTAAGGACGACGGCCTCGATCGGGATCTGGGCATCACCCGCCGTCTCCGGCAGCGCCCCCTGCGAGTACGCGACGCTGCCGTCGGCCTGCAGCTGAATGCCGCTCGAGACCTTGTTCCACTGCTCGTAGAGAAGGGCGTCCGATTCCTGCTGCGCCGGGATCGTCACGAGCTTGAAGATGGCGTAGGAGGTGACAAGGCCGGCCAGCCCCAGGATCAAAACCTGAAAAAGGATCAGCCGCGCCCGGGTGGAGGAGAGCAGCCGGCTCACCATCCTCAGCTCTCGGAGGGGTCGAACCGATACCCGGCGCCCCGCAGTGTGGTCCAGGGATCGGCGGTGCCGGCCGCCACGAGCTTGCGGCGGAGCCGGCTGACGTACGCCTCTACGAGGTTCTGGCTGGACTCCGCGTCCCAGTCCCACACGTTGTCCAGCACCTGATCTCTCGTCAGCACCAGGCCGCGGTGGAGCATGAAGAACTCCAGGACCGCGTATTCCTTCGCGGTCAGCTCGATAGCGCGGTTCTCGACCGTCAGCCTTCGGGCGCCGGTGTCGAGCAGGATCGGCCCCGCTCTCAGGATTGCCGTTCGGTCGGCCAGGTCGCGCCGGGTCAGGGCCCGGATGCGGGCGGCCAGCTCCTTGAGGGCAAAGGGCTTGGCCAGGTAGTCGTCAGCACCGGCGTCGAGCCCCTGCACACGGTCATCCACCGCGGTGCGCCCGGTCAGCATCAGGATGCGCGATCCTACCCGCCGGCGCCGCAGCGTTCGCGCGACCTCGTAGCCGTCGCGCCCCGGGAGCATCACGTCGAGCACGATGACGTCGTATGGGGCTGCCTCCGCGGCAGCGACTGCCTCCACGCCATCGGCAACAGTGTCCACCGCCATGCCCAGCTCCCGAAGCCCCCGCCGCAGGCTGCCGGCCACCTGCTCGTCATCCTCGACGATCAGGACTCTCATCGACAGGCAGATTAGTAGTCCTGCGCCGTGATTGGCCGGGTTTCAGGGAGCGTTCAGACAGCAGCCCTAGGCTCTGAGCCGGGATGCCACCGATGGACCTGCTCAAACGCTGGCCCACACGCCGGGCCGTCCTCGCGGCCGCGCTGGCCGCCGGGGCCGGCAGCGCCGCGCTCGGCGTCCTGACCAGCCGCGCCTGGCGGCCGTTCCCCGCCGACCGGAGCCCTGGCGGCTGGCCCTCGCCGCTCCACACGGAGCGGGGCCGTCTGGCCCATCTGCTGCGCCGCGCCACGTTCGGCGTCACTCAGGAAGCAATGGAGCAGGGGCTGCAAGACGGCTTTGACCGCACCGTCGACCGGCTCATGGAGCAGAGTGCCGAACCCGCCGGCCTGATCTCGCCGTCCGACCCGGCGCAGGGATCGATGCTGGCACTGAACGACCTCCAGCACTGGTGGCTGCGCCAGATGCTGAGCACACCTGCGCCGTTCGTCGAGCGCATGACGCTCTTCTGGCACGGCCACTTCACGACCGAGTACCAGAAGGTGGGGTATGGAAGTCCCTTCATCTACTGGCAGAACCTGACCTGGCGCAGACTGCGGCTGGCTCGCCTGGGGCCGATGCTGCGTGAGGTCACCATCGACCCCGCCATGCTCCAGTACCTGGACCTGAGCGGCAGCGATGCCAGCGACCCCGATGAGCCGCCGAACGAGAACTACGCCAGGGAGCTCATGGAGCTCTTCACAATGGGCCCGGGCGCCTACTCCGAGGCTGACGTCAAGGCGGCGGCGCGCGCCCTGGCCGGGTGGTCGACGCCTCCGCCGAACGCCACGGTCGACGTCGTGGTGGACGAGCAGAGCCAGGCTACCGAGCCTGTCGATGTCTGGTCGCAGCCATTGACAGGTGTCTTCGACCCCGGAGCGGCGTATAGCCGCAAGGTGGCCTTCCTGGGCAGAACCGGCCGGCTCAGCCTCGACCAGGTGATCGACCAGATCCTGGCCCAGCCGGCGACGGCGCCATTCATCGTTCGCAAGCTGTGGCGCCACTTCCTATCCCCCGCGCCCGCCGCCGACGCCGTGCGCCGGCTGGCGGGTGCATTTCGAACCGCGGGCTATGACGTCCGGGCACTGATGCGCTTATTGCTGAAGAGCCCTGAGTCAGTCGCACCCGACAGCTACCGGGCGCTGGTGCGATCGCCGGTCGAGTTCATGGTCGCCGCCGCGCTGGCGCTGGGCGCGGAGCCGGACGCGGCGGCCGGGCTGATCGCCGACTACGCGGACCCGGCCGGTCAGGCGCTGTTTCAACCTCCGAACGTCGGTGGCTGGCCAGGTGGCGCCAGCTGGATCTCGCCGGCGGAGATGCTGGCCCGGTTCAACTTCGCCAGCGCGCTGCTGGACCAGGTCGCAACACCCCCGCCGGCGGCCCACGCCGCCGACCTCCACCTCGACGCTGTGCTCAGCGCACCCACTGCGCAGAGGCTGCGTGCGGCCGACTCGGACCGCCAGCGCTGGTTGGTCGTCCTCACCTCTCCCGAATTCAACCTCAAGTAGGAGCCAGGTATGAGCAAGCAAAACCGCAGCCTCCGCCAGCTTGAGCGACGCGACGTTCTCAAGGCCGGCCTGGTGCTCGCTGCAGGAGGCGAGGCTCTCGGGGCAGGCTACGCGGCGGTGCCCGACGCCTTCGCTCGCGGCATTTACGCCGCCAACCGTGAGGGCCTGCACCGCGACCAGGTGCTGGTCATGATCCAGCTGGCCGGCGGCAACGACGGGCTGCGTACGGTAGTCCCGCTCCAGGACAACCGGCTTCACGACCTGCGGCCCACGCTCGCCGGAGCCTCGGTGTCGGGCGCGCTGGAGCTGGACGCTCAGGTCGGATTGCACTCAGCACTGACCGGCATCAAGGCGCTGTGGGACCAGGGCCGGGTCGCGATCGTCCACGGGGTCGGCTATCCAGATCCGAGCTACAGCCACTTCGAGTCGATCCGGGTGTGGGAGACGGGCGATCCCAGCCGCCGGCAGGTGGACGGATGGATCGGACGCATGCTGACCCGCGGCTATGATTCCGCCGGCCACCCGCTCACGGGCTGCGCGTGCGGCGCGACCTCCACCCCCGGGATGATGCGCGACGTCGGCAGCACGGTCGCGGTGATCCAGGACCGCCAGTCCTACGGGTTCGCCGAGGACGACCTGGAGGCGATCGTCGGCTCGGTCTATCGCGAGACGCCCGGCATCTATGGCGCGCTTTTCGACACGACCGTCGCGACCCTGCGCCACACGATCGCCGAACTCGACCAGGCGCTGCCGGTGTCTCAGGACGGCTCGGACACCCAGCCCTCGTACTCCCAGAGCCCTGAGAACCAGCTCGCGCAGGCGCTCAAGCTGGGGGCGCAGCTCATCATCGCGGGAACCGGCGTGCGCCTGCTCCACGTAACGCTCGACGGCTTCGACACGCATTACGCGGAGAAAGACGCCCACGACCAGCTCATTGGTTTCCTGGACGAGTCAGTCAGCGGCTTCTACGCAGAGCTGGCGCAGCACGGCCTGGCCTCGAACGTGCTGCTGGCGACGTGGTCGGAGTTCGGACGCAGGCCGGGGGAGAACGTCACGGGCGGCACAGATCACGGCTCGGCGGCGCCGCTGCTCCTGATCGGCGATCCCGTTCGAGGTGGCCGCTACGGACGGGAGCCGGATCTGGGCCGGCTCGATGGCGATGGCAATCTGACCCACACCGTCGACTTCCGGTCCGTGTACCAGGAGATCCTCGATGTCCACTTCGGGACCGATCCTCGCCAGATCCTGGGCGGCAGCTTCGAGCCTCTTCCCTTTCTCAAAGCCACGTGATTCCGATGGGGCGCACGCCCAGGCAGTGCGCCGCCTAGGGCAGACCCGTTCAAGGGGAGCAGCCTGCGCTTCCCGTTCAGCCTGTCTTGTCAGGGCGTCCATGCCCGCCGACCGCGATCCCGGTGAGCCGGCTGAGCCGGGCGGCGAACGGGGCGCCGCTCGTCAGCCAGGGGTGGCCCAGGTGGCTTGCCAGCTCCCCGGCTCGGGCCCAGCCCGCCACCTGAACGAACGCGCGCAGACAGTGCAGGCCCACGTGCCAGCGCAGCGAGACGTCGGAAACCAGAATGGGCGCTCGGCGCCGATAGCGGCGCAGGAAAGAACGGGCGACCAGCCCGGTTGCCACACGGATCGGAGCGCGAAGCGGATTCGGGACGTGGAGAGGTGCGTCGACCAACAGCAGCCACGTCAAGGCCACGTCGTAAGCCGGGTCGGCGATCAGCGACGCCGTCCAGTCGATGACGGTGACCCGGTCGCCGTCGACGAGCACGTTGAAGGGGTGAAGGTCACCGTGGCAGACGACCTCGCTGACCGACGGCGGGCGGAGCTCGGCCAGACGCTGGGCGGCTCCTGCCAGGTCGGGGCGGCCCAGGTCGTCGGCGGCGGCGGATAGCGCCTGAAGGAACTCGGATACGCTGGTCGCCGCCCTCGGTGGGCCGATGGCGGCGAGCTGCCTGCTGACCGGCGCGGGGTCGATGGAGTGGAGCCTGACGGCAGCGTCAGCGAGCACTACCGGGAGGCGCCGTGCCAGCTGAGGAAGGTCGGCGAGGATGGACGTCGCGGATAGGCCGCCCAGAAGGGGCGTGCCCGGGGCGTGCTCCATCACCATGAAGGCGCGGCCAAGAGCGTTGTCGGCGTCGGCAGTGAAACGAACCGCCGGAGCCGGAAACCCCTGAGCCACTACCCCGGACTGCACGGTGATCTCCTTCCGGGCCAGGAGCGCGTCCGGCATCACGCGAACGATGAGGTCGCCGGCGAGCTCGGTCGGTGGGTCGGCGAGGCGAATCGAGAATATCTCTGCCCAGAACCCACCACTCAGGGAGACGGGCGGCATTGCGTATTCGAGATCGGGTCGGTCGGTGCGAGTCCGGAGCACGTCGAGGATCCGGCCCGAGGTGCCTGCCGGGAGCGATGAACGGTTGACGTGGACGTCTGCCCTTGAGATACTCACGGTCATGACTGTAACGGTAATTGCTGTAATTGTCGAGGCCCAGGCATGACGGTCGATGAGCTGGCACGGTCGGCCGACGTTCCGGTACGGACAATTCGCGAATACCAGACGCTCGGCCTACTCGCACCGCCCCAGCGGCGTGGACGTGTCGGCGCCTATGACGACGACCACCTGCGGCGCCTGCGGCTGATCGCCCGTCTGCAGGACCGCGGCTATTCGCTGGCCGGCATCCGCGACCTGCTCGACGCCTGGGCTGCCGGAAGAACCCTCCCGGCCGTGCTCGGGGTGGAGCTCGGGCCCATTGCACTGGACGAGACCCCGACTCTGCTGACCGCTGCCGAGCTCACCGGCCGCCTCAACGGCCTCGATGGGCCCTGTCTGAACCAGACTCAGGAGGTCGGCCTGCTGGACGCCCAGCCGGACGGCCGGTTTGCCGTTCGAAGTCCGGCTCTACTCGCCCTCATCGCGGACATCGTGACCTCGGGCGTACCGCTGGCCGACGCCCTCGAGGCGGCCGGGGACATGCGCCGGCGGCTGCGCGGGCTGGCCGAGATGGTCGCGGGCCAGTTCGTGACAGGAGTGTGGATCCCTGCGGTCGATTCTGGTCGAACAGACGAGGTGACGCCACTGCTGCGTCGTGACCGGCTCCTGCTGATCCAGGCGGTAGCGTCAATCCTGACGGATGAACTCGGCAAGGCGCTGATGGACATCGCGGCCACGTCTCCGGCCGGCAACCGACTCCGCGCCGCCCTGGACGGCGTGCGTGTCGGTGCGGTGGCCGACGGCGACGGGCGGGTGGAGCGGCGCCGGTCGTGATCTGGCGCCGGTGGACTCGGCCGCACCGGAGCAGCTGGCCGCTTGCGCACTCCCGCTCGGCCCAGCGCTCCTTGAGGGTGATGTCGACGTCGACCCCAGGCCTTCCGACCTGCGCGAGCGGCTAGAGGCGCGTCTGGCCCACCTCGATGAGGTGGCCGTCGGGGTCGCGGATGTAGGCTCGGATCTCTCGCCCGTGGTCCTTCGGCTCGGTGAGGAAGGTCGCGCCCCTGGCCGACCACTCCCGGTAGACCTTGGCGATATCCGCGACGCGCACATTTAGAAACGCGCTCGTGCGGTTAGGGTCCGGCGGCGTCGTCAGGGTGACCTCTGGTTTGTCGTCGGTGGGCCCGCCACCGACGTTGAGGATGAGCCACGAGTTCGCGACCTTGATGACGACGGGGTCTCGCTCGAGGGCCACCTGGCCTCCGAACACAGACACGTAAAAGTCCCGCGAACGATCCTGGTCGGAGACCACCAGGAAATGAGTGAGGACGAAGCCGTCAGGGCCCCGCTCGGGCGCCGGGAAGTTCTCAGGGTTCACCTCATGTGCCTCCAACAACGAGATTAGCGTCCACGCTACGCCGCCTCATCTTCTACAGCGATCGTGCCACCGCGCCCGCCACGCGCGACGGCGAGCGATGTCAGGAAGGCGGCTGGCGCGACCAGTCCGGCCAGCCGCCGCGTCCCGGCAATTTCTGAACAACTTTGGCCTCACACCATGTTTAAGAGGGTGTGACCGCTCTGGACGTAGACGCATGACTCGCAAGGGATGGGCCCTCTTCGTAGCCCTCGGAGTCATCTGGGGCATCCCGTACCTGCTGATAAAGGTCGCAGTTTCGGACCTCAGCCCGACCACCCTCGTCCTGCTGCGAACCGCAGAGGGTGCTTTGCTCCTGGTGCCACTTGCGGCGGTCCGAGGCAGCCTGACGCCGCTGCTGGCCCACTGGAGAGCAGTCGTTGTCTACACGCTCGTCGAAGTTGCGGTGCCCTGGCTGCTCCTGTCCAACGCGGAGACGCACCTGACCAGCTCCCTGACCGGGCTGCTGATTGCGGCTGTTCCGCTCATCGGCGCCGTGCTGGGCCTGATCATGGCGGCCGAGGACCGGCTCGACCTCCGCCGAGCGGCCGGCCTTCTCATTGGCTTCGCGGGTGTGGCCGCACTCCTGGGCCTCGACTTTTCGGTCATTGACCCGTGGGCCGTCGGACAGGTAGGGCTGGTCGCCCTCGGCTACGCGATCGGTCCGATGATCATCGCTAGACGGCTGTCCGGTGTTCCCGCTCTGGGCGTGGTGGCGGGGTCTCTGGTCTTAACCGCGCTGATCTACGCGCCGGTTGGGCTCATCCAGCTGCCTCACTCGCTGCCCTCGGCCCAGGTGCTCGTCTCCGTCGCCATCTTGGGCGCCGTCTGCACAGCGGTTGCCTTCCTGGTCTTCTTTGCCCTGATCGCCGAGGTTGGTCCGCTGCGGGCCCAGGCGATCACATACGTCAACCCTGCCGTCGCCCTCGCGCTCGGCGTTGCGCTGCTCGGTGAGCCGTTCACTGTCGGCGCTGCCGTTGGCTTCCTGCTCATCGTCCTCGGATTGTTGCTTGCGACGAGGCGGAGGTCAGCAGGCGGTCGTGTTGAGCTCCAGCCAACGCCGCAGACCGTGCCTTCGGACGAAGTTGCCTGACCTCGACCCCTCCCAGCCCGGCAGGGAGGTGCTATTGGATCGCACCCGGTCGGCGCGGAGGCGGGCCTGCAGTTGTCATAGCCGGTTGTGCCTCGCATGGGGCATCCGTGGCACCTGGCGGGTACCTAGGCTGGTGCCTCATGGAGCTCAGCGGGATCGGGATCTGGAGTTCTCAGCTGACGGGCGCGCGAAAAGGGGTGCGCGAGGCGGCGGCGGAGATCGATGAGCTCGGGTACACCGCGCTCTGGATAGCCAACGCGCCGGCCATGTTCGAGCGGGCGCGGGAACTGCTTGACGCGACGCGTCGAATCGTTGTGGCCACGGGCATCGCCAGCGTCTGGACGCACGCGCCGGCGGCCGCCGCGGCCGCCCACCGGGAGCTCACCGAGACCTACCCGGGTCGGTTCCTGCTCGGCCTGGGTGTGAGCCACCAGCAGATCGTGGATCGAGAGGAGGCCGGCCGGTACTCCCGCCCGCTAGCACGGATGCGGAAGTATCTCGACGCCCTCGACTCGGGCCCCAACCCGGTCCAGCGTGATGAGCGTGTGCTCGCCGCGCAGGGCCCGCGGATGCTCGCGTTGGCCCGCGACCGCGGCGCCGGGGCTCATCCCTACCTCGTGACCGTGAGGCACACCGCGCTGGCCCGCGACGTTCTGGGGCCCGACCGGCTCCTCGCCCCCGAGCAGGCCGTCGTGCTGGAGGCGGACCCGGTCCGGGCCCGGATGATCGGCCGTCAGCACCTTGCCCCCTATCCCCTGCTGCCCAACTACACGAACAATTGGCTCCGGTTGGGCTTCACCGCCGACGACCTGGCCGGTGGCGGCAGCGATCGCCTGATCGACGGCCTCGTGGCCTGGGGTACCACCGAAGCGATCCGCAACCGCATCGCGGAGCACTACCGCGCGGGCGCCGACCATGTGAGCATCCAGGTTGCAACCGAGGACGGCGCCCGCCTGCCCAGAGACGAGTGGCGAACCCTGGCCGCGGCGTTGCACCCGGCGTCTCTTCGGCGCTGAGGCATAGGGGCAACACCGGCGGAGGTGGTCGCGCTGTCCAGTCCGTCGTGATCGATCCGCGGACGAATCCGCTATGGCGCCGGCGGCGAGTTCAGCCCCCGGTGGCGCAGATGCTGGACGCCTCCGTTCAGACGCGTTGCGAGCTCGCGTAATCGTCGTGGTGGCGCCACCAGACGGTGGTCTCGTTGCGCCCGCGTGGTGCGCGGTCAAGCCACTGGTACATGCCCCACAGGCCGTCCAGCCCGCGCGCGTACGCCGAGTAGGTGTGGTATACAACGCCGTCTTCGAGCACGAACGCGCTCATGCCGGGCCGCTCTCGCGTATACGTCGCCCAGTCCGTTCCAACGCCTGACAGGAGCGCGGAGACCCAGGAATTCTCCTGGCCGGCCGGCAGGTCCGGCCGGATGTCCGTCTCGCGGAAGTTGTACTCGCCGACTCCCGACTGCTGCTGCTCCCTGGTGTGCGCCGCCTGGAAGTCGTGGTTGAAGTCGCTGTCGAACGAAGACGCCCAGGGGAAGCTCCAGCCCATCCGCCGCTTGAACGCCTGCAGCTTCGCGAGCGGGGCCCGGGACACCGCGCAGAGCGTGACGTCGTGATTCGCGAGGTGGACGACGGAGCCGTCGAACCCGTCCGCGATCGCCGAGCAGGACGGACACCCTGCCGTGTAATCGGGCCCGAACATGAAGTGATAGATGAGCAGCTGCGAGCGGCCTCTGAAGAGGTCGGCGAGAGATGCCGTGCCCTCGTCGGTCTCGAAACGGTACTCCTTGTCGATTCGAACCCAGGGCAGGTCCTGTCGCCACCGCGCCAGTTCGTCGCTTCGCCGCGTCAGCGCCTTCTCGGCGTCCAGCAGCTCGAGCCGGGCCGCAAGCCATTCTTCACGTGTGCCGATCTTGTGATCAGTCATGGTTTCACTCCTTCTTCACATCGGTGGCATGAGTCGGGGAATCGACGAGGGCGCGATGACGATGAGGACTCCAAGTCCGACGATCGCCACCGCCAGCGGCACATCGATGGCAGCTTTCGGAGGCAGTAACTTCTGGGCGAGGACGAGGAGGGCGATCACGGACATCCAGGTGATGCTCATGACGCCTAGCGCCACAAAGGTCAGCATCAGTCCGATGCTGGAGCCGGCGCAGTAGAGCCCGAACTCGAATCCAGAGCCTACGCTGTCGTGGCAGCGCCGCCGCAAGTGCCGCTTGATCGGTGTCAATTCGTAGACACCTGCCGCGATCGCAACCGCACCGGCAACGAGAGTCCCGTGCGGCCGGTATACGGCGTACACCGCGACGCCCACGAGTGTCCAGATGGCGAGGTACGACCCGACAAATGGCGGCACCGCGCGCACGCGACCACCGATGTGAGCGCGTCTCAAGACTGCCGTGGCAGCGCCCGGCAGCATCATTGCGGCCATCATCACCACCCACAGGACAACAAAGAACGCGAACGAACCGAGCCCCGTCGCAACCCCCATGTCCATCCCGTTCATCTGCCGGACGGCGACGACCCAGGATCCGACGGCGAGCCCGAGCATCGCCGCCAGCGCAGCTGCCATCGCGGGTGTGAGTTGAGGCAGTCTCCGGTGCTCGGCCATCAATCCTCCATCCGATGGGATCGCTCTGTAAGACCGTCGTCCGAGCGCTCCACGAACCGCTGCAACCGGGCAAGCGCCTCGTCCCACTGCGCGGAGATCTCGTTCAGGCACTCGCGGGCGGTGAGCAGCGGCCGTGGTTCGAGCTCCCATATGTGCTCGCGGCCCACATGGGAGCTGTGAGCGAGACCGGCCTGAGCAAGAACGTGCAGGTGCTTCGTGACCGCCTGGCGCGTCACGCCGCGGCCCGCCGTCAACCGTGTGATAGACAGCGGTCCCTCGGTGCAGAGTCGGGCGACGATCCCGAGGCGGGTTTCGTCACCCAGAGCCGCGAAGACGGGAGCCGCCGCTCTCAGCTCCTCAGGCTGAACCACTGAGGTATCGCTCGATGGCCACCATCTGGTGGGTCCAGCCCTCGTCGTTCCCGCGGTACGCAGTCGCCCGGCGCCAGAGCGGGATGCCGTCGAAGCCTGACTCCACGACTGTGAGCAGCGTGCCCTCGGCGACGTCGGTGAGCTCGAACGAGACCAGGGTCGTAGGCTCGGTCGAGTGGTCGATGCCGGCGTCGACAGAGTTCGGGTGCCAGCGCCAGGTGAACACCTGCTCCGGTTCCATCCGCTCGATCGTGATGTCGAACGGAACGTGCTCGTAACCCGGGTGCGTGATCCGGCCGGTGACCCGGCCGCCCGGCGCGAGCGGGCCGGTGAACTCGACGCCGAACCACTGCGCGAACGCTTCCGGGTCCGTGAGCGCTTGCCAGACACGCGACCTCGGGGCTCGTAGAACCACGGTCTTTTCGATGCGATCAGTGCTCGTTATAGTCACACGCAACCTCCTGGCTGCATATTAGGCCAATCGGTGTCGGTCACGCAACCGTTCCGTTGCGCTTACCCGTGCCCTCGCCACCACTGGGCCCGCACGCTACCTCGGTTTATGCGGCTCAGCTTGCTCGCCTGCGGCCGACCCGCACGCTCAGCGGTAGGCTCGAGCCTGGATGGTGTAGAGCTCCGCGTAGAGGCCGGCTCGCGCCATCAGCTCCTGGTGCGAGCCGGCCTCCACCACGTGCGCTCCGTCGAGCACCACTATGAGGTCCGCCATTCTCACCGTGGAGAAGCGGTGCGACACCAGGATGGTGATCCGGCGGCTCATCCCTTCCGACCGTGACTGGGCCGCGAAGCGCTCGAACAGGCCGTGCTCCGTCTCAGCGTCCAGCGCCGCCGTGGGTTCGTCCAGCACCAGCAGAAGCGGGTCGTCGCGCATGAAGCCGCGGGCCAGGGCGAGCTTCTGCCACTGGCCGAAGGACAGATCGACGCCGTCCTCCCAGGTGGCGCCGAGCTGGGTGTCAAGGCGACTCGGCAGACGCTCGACGACGTCTGTGGCGCCCGCCCGCACCGCGGCCGTCTCAACCGCCGGCACGACCTCCTCGCGCGGCAGGTCGCCCAGGCCGATTGTGCGCTGCGCGCGGAACTCGAAGCGCATGAAGTCCTGGAAGGCGCCCGCGATCCGCTCGCGCCAGGCGACGGCGTCGATCCCCTCGAGCCCGATATTGTCCACCGTGATCCGGCCCTCCGACGGTTCGTAGAAACGGCACAGGAGCTTGACCAGCGTGGTCTTGCCGGCGCCGTTCTCGCCTACCACTGCGACCACCGAGCCCGCCGGCAGGTCCAGGTTCACGTCCTGCAGAACCAGGCGCTCGGTGCCCGGGTAGCGGAACGAGACGCCCTCGAACCGGATCCCGCGCCCGATCCGGTCTGGGGGCGGCACGTCCGCCCCATCCTTGTGCTCGGCGGCGAAGTCCTCCAGCCATGCCAGCCGGGCCGCCGCGTCCAGGGTCCAGCGCAGGAACCGCGCCGTCCCCAGCGTGGCGCCTAGATAACGCGCCAGACTGCCGCCGGCGGCGAGGACCAGCAGCAGGCTGCCAGGCGAGCTGCGCAGCACCAGAGCAACGACGGCGATCGCGCCGATGAACGCCAGACCGAATAGCGTCCAGGCTGCAGCGTACAGCCAGGCGCTGATCCAGCGCTCGCGGCCCAGCACGACGAATGACCTGTGCCACGCCGCCCGCCTGCGCTTGACCAGCAGGTCGCCGGTTCGCGTGACCCTTATCTCCTTGCCCGCCCCTGCCAGCGTGCCGGTGTCGTAGAGGTGCCTGACCAGTCGCACGTGCGGCGCCGCTCGGTCCTGGGCGGCTCGCTCGGCCCCGGCGCGCCATGAGCCCGAGGCGGCGGCCGGGACGGCGAAGAGGGCCAGGAGGGCCAGGATGGGATTGATCGAGATCAGCAAGCCGACGGTGACGGCCAGCATGAGGACGAGGCCGACCAGGCCCATGAACGCTCCGTACAGGTGGTCGAGCAGGAACACGTTGTCCTTGAGCAGCTGAAGGCGGTCGAGGTACTCAGGGCGCTCGTGGTGCTCGATGCCCACGACCTTCGCCTGCAGCTCGGAGACATGCGCCGAGATCGCGATAGTCGTGCGCATCCTGAAGAGCTTGTCCACGCGGCCGCTGAGTGTGGTCAGAAGCCAGCCGAGGGTAACCGATACCGCCAGGCCCGCGGCGGCCGCCGCGATCTGTGTGTCGCGGTGCCCGACCGCCCCATCTGCCAGCAGCTTCAACCAGAGCGCGATGATCGCGGTCGGGATCCAAGCTGTGGCGGTCAGCGCGAAGGACGCTACGAACAGCCGCGGCTCCGCCGAGTAGGCGAGGCGCAGCGATCGCCAGAGTGAGGGTGCGAGGCCGGGCAGCTTAGAAGGCTTCGACATCGACCGGCTCCTCACCGAAGCGCGCCGCCTGTAAATCGAACATGGTGCGGTAGCGGCCTCCCCGCGCCATCAGCTCGTGATGCGTGCCGAGCTCGACAACGCGTCCGCCCTCGAGGACGCAGATCCGGTCCGCGTGCCGGACGGTCGAGAAGCGATGTGAGATCAGGATGACGGTGCAACCACGAGTGGTCTCCAGGAGGCTGTCGAA
>Ga0126378_10001155_pt1 | contig 19729 bp, 14 predicted proteins | sample PanSoiMetPlot_23_FD_92587 | JGI IMG/M metagenome (GOLD analysis project Ga0126378, IMG submission 92587) | Tropical forest soil microbial communities from Panama - MetaG Plot_23 | ecosystem: Environmental > Terrestrial > Soil > Tropical forest > Bulk soil | place: Panama | collected 2016-02-17
ATGGGAAGCTCGGCGACCTCTACGGCCGCAAGCGACTGCTAATGATCGCGATAGTCCTCTTCCTGGCCGGCTCGGCGCTGTCTGGCCTGGCACATTCCATGGACCAGCTGATCGCGTTCCGGGCGCTACAGGGCCTTGGCGCCGGCGGGCTCATGGTCGGTGCCATCGCGACGATCGGCGACATGGTCTCGCCTCGAGAGCGCGGCCAGTACATGGGCTACATGATGGCGGCGATGATGGTCGCGATGATCGCCGGGCCGCTCGTCGGCGGCTACATCACCGACAGCTTGTCGTGGCGGTGGATCTTCTACATCAACATGCCGATCGGCGGCGCCGCGTTCGTCTACCTGTGGGCGACGATGCACTTGCCACGACGGCGAGTCGAGCACAAGGTCGACTACCTGGGCGCCGCGGTGATCGCAATCGGCGCCACCGCGATCGTGCTACTGACGACGTGGGGCGGCACCCAGTACGCGTGGGGATCGTGGGAGATCATCATGCTGGCCGCGATCGCCGCCGCCGCCATCGGCGCGTTCTTCATCGTCGAGGGCCGTGCCGTCGAGCCGGTGCTGCCGCTGCACGTATTCAAGAACCGCAACTTCTCGCTGGCCACCGCGATGAGCTTCCTGCTGGGGCTCGTCATGATGGGCTCGATGACGTTCCTGCCGCTGTACCAGCAGACGGTGCAGCACGCTTCGCCCACCACGAGCGGCCTCCTGCTGATCCCGATGATGCTCGGCTCGACCGTCACGTCGCTGGCGGCTGGCCAGTTCACCAGCCGGACAGGGCGCTACAAGATCCTCCCGATCGCCGGTGGCGCCATCATGACCTTGGCAGTCTTCCTGCTCACCCACCTCGGGCCGAATACGACGCGCGTCAACTCTGCGCTGTACTTCGTGGTGCTCGGCGTCGGCATGGGCTTCCTCATGCAGATCGTCTCGCTGATCGTCCAGAACAGCGTTGAGCAGAAGGACATCGGCATGGCCAGCAGCTCGCGTCAGTTCTTCCAGCAGATCGGTGCCTCGATGGGTGTCGCGGTGTTCGGCGTGATCTTCGTGCACCGGCTCGCAGCGGCCATGGCGAGCAAGCTGCCCGGGGTGCACCTGGGCACGGGCACTGGCACGCTCAACCCGGCCACCATCAACAACCTGCCGACCGCCATCAAGCACGCGGCCTTCTTCTCGGTCAGCAAGGGCTTGGACACGGTCTTCTGGTGGACGATCCCGGCTGCAGCGCTCGTGTTCCTGTTCGCCTTGTACGTGAAGGAGATCCCGCTGCGCGGTCGCCACGACACCCCAGCGGAGCAGGCCGCAATCCGCGAGGAACTCGAGGCAGCCGACCTGGGCGCGATCTAGCCTCGACCGAACCTAAGCCGGGCCCGCCGCTCCGCCGGAGCGGCGGGCCCGGCTCATCCGCGTTGCCTTTATTTTCACGCGGCCTGCCGGCCTTGTCGGTGTGGGATTGCTGGGGCTTATAACCCCGCCTAGGTCACACCCACACACGTTCGTCGGCCGCCGCGGGCACGATTAGCCCCCTATGCGAGTTTTACGCGTGACTTGCGCGCTGCAACCTACCGCCGAGCCTTTGATCAATGGCGGATTCCTGCCGCAAGAGCGACAGCCAGGAGCCATTGATTGATGATCTTGATGCTCCGAGGCGGCAGTCAGGTCACGTGCTGACCGGGGCTGCGACCTGGCTGGGGTAATAGCCCCAGCAATCCCACGCCGACAAGGAGTTAGGACCGATCGAGCGTCAGCCAGCCGAGTCGGCCCGCCGCTCCGGATGAGCGGCCGGGCCGAATGCTGATGCAGCTTCAGGCCGCGGGGCTATGCGCCGTTGTACGGGACGGCCTCGAGAATCTCGACAGTCGTGGCTCGCCCATTCGGCAGCGTGTAAGTAGCAGTGTCACCGATCTTCTTGCCGGTGATGGCGCTGCCTAGCGGCGACTTTGGCGAGTAAACGTCGATCGGCGCGCCGACCTCCTCGCGCGAAGCCAGCAGGAACGTCACCTCGTCCTCGTCGCCTTCGAACCTGATCGTCACGGTCATGCCAGGTCCCACTACCCCTTCGATCCGGGGTGGCTCACCGACCCGCGAGTTCCCCAGGATCTCGGTCAGCTGACGAATCCGGGCTTCCTGCATGCCCTGCTGGTCCTTGGCGGCGTGATAGCCGCCGTTCTCCCTGAGGTCTCCCTCTTCCCGTGCGGCCTCGATCTTCTTCGCGATCTCAATCCTGCCTGGGCCGCTCAGGTGGTCGAGCTCGGCCTTCAGCCGGTCGTACGCCTCCTGCGTCAGCCAGGTAAAGGTGTCGTCGCGCGTCTCGGTCACGGGTAACTCCTCAGTGGGTGCGGATTTAGACGGTCCGCTGGGCCTCCCCAGCCCATGGGGGTAATCCTTCGAGGCTAACAAGGCTCCGCAAGTCCGTGGTACCTGTCAATGGTCCAGTCCAAACAAGTCAGGGCGAAGCGGGGCAAATTTCAGCGCCCGAGAACCGCACCTGCCCGCACCTGCCCGGCCCGGCAGTATGCCCGGGAATGATGGAGGTAGTCCGGCGCGTTGTGCCGCGGTGGGCCCCCGGCCGCTGGGCGCCGTCGGCGGATGGCGTTGTCGGAGGCGGGCTCTACCGTGGCAGGCGAGATATTTTCCCGCCGCGGTCACGACTACCCCCGAGGTGACTCCCGAGTGCTTGTCGATCCTGATCAGGACAGGGCTGCCTCGTGCAGCCACGCACTAGCCGGTGCTGAGCCGCTGCGCCTGATGGCAGTGCATGCGCACCCTGACGACGAATCAAGCAAGGGCGCGGCGACAATGGCCAGATACGTCCGATCAGGAGTCGATGTCCTAGTTTGTACTCTCACTGGTGGTGAGCGAGGCGACATCCTGAACCCCGCCATGGACCGGCCGGAGGTTCGTGCCGACCTCTCGGCGATCCGACGGGCCGAGATGGAGGCAGCACGCCAGATCCTCGGTGTCAGCCAGCAGTTCCTCGGTTTCACCGACTCTGGCTTGCCGGAGGGCGACCCGCTGCCGCCGTTGCCGGCTGGGTGTTTCGCGCTCGAGCCGCTAGAGAGCGCAGCCCGGCCGCTCGTGCAAGCCGTCCGGGAGTTCCGGCCGCACGTGATGCTGACTTACGACGAGAACGGCGGCTACCCGCACCCCGACCACATTAAGTGCCACGAGGTATCGGTGGAGGCCTTCGAGGCCGCTGGTGATCCAGACCGGTATCCGGGCTGCGGCGACCCATGGCAGCCGTCGAAGCTCTATTACCACCTCACGTTCCATCGGGCGAGGATCCTGGCGCTTCATCAGGCCATGCTCGACCTCGGTATGGAGTCGCCCTACGCAGAGCGGCTAGCGGATTGGGTTGAGGACGACGACGAGACGTCAGGCAAGCCGCGGCACGAGATCACTACCCGAGTCCAATGCGACGACTACTTCGAGATCCGGAACCAGGCGCTGATCGCGCACGCCACGCAGGTCGATCCGGACGGCGGCTGGTTCGCCGTACCGACCGAGGTGCAGCGCGCAGTGTGGCCCACCGAGGACTATCATTTGGCCAGGTCGCTGGTGGATGTGCAACTGCCAGAGGACGACCTTTTCGCCGGTATCCGGGAGCGGGTGAGTCTTTGTGATTGACCTCGCGGTGGCGGCTGCCAAGTCAGCAAGCGCTTGGGCTCAGCCGGGCACCCTGGCCTTCCTCGTGATCTTCGGGATGGGCGTCATCCTGTATTTCGTCTTCCGGTCGATGGCGAAGCACCTACGCAAGGTCAACGAGTCGGCGCGGCTCGAGGCAAGCCAGGCTCAGCCTCCGAGTGACGCTGCTGAACAGGGACAGACTGGCCGAGGCCAGGGCGTGCAGGCAGGTCCGGGAGCGCGCTGACCAGGTCGCTTATCACGAGCTTCGCATTCGGTGGAGCACCTCGGGATTGCGGCGTGTCGCGGCCAGGTGATTGCTAGTTTCGTGCCTGATAGTCCCGGCTATCGCGGGAGTGCCGGCCATGCTTGCGATTCACGGAATCTGGACCCACGGCGTGCTGAGCCTGTGGGCCGAGGATTCCGATCAACCCATGTCGGCCTCCGATTTGCAGCGCGGGGTCATTGGCGTCTCGCAACCGCACCCGTTCGCCGCAGATGCCGGACTATTGGCAGACGTCATCGCCGAGTTCAGCGAGCCACTGAGCGATATCGTCCGCAAGGCTGCCGAAGGAGAGCTGACGCTCTGGTTGCCCAGCACGGCCGCCGGACCCGCTGCCTCGCCTGACCTCATCATCTCGCGCGCTAGTGCGGTCGAAGAATCGCCGGGGACGCCGCCGCGCCCGAGCCGCATCAGGCTGGCGCCATGGCAGGTGCCCGTGCTCAACTTCGATCCGTCAGCAGCCCTTGCGCTGCTCAGCGCGCTTGGTAGCCCCGGCACGCGGCCGGAGCGAGGTTTGGTATCCGGCAGCGTGCAGTTCCTGGCCGCACTGGCCGCACTCGCCAGCGACCTCGCGGCCCGCGGCCGCGTCCTGCCTGGCGCGATCGCAGCCGATGAGGTAACCGAGGGCGCGCCCTCGTACGTTGCGCGGTGGCGCCCGGTGCTGGCCGGTGCCGACGCGATGCGGGCCCGCGAGCTTACGGCCGCGCTGCCGCCGCTCTGCCGGGCTATCAGCGCCGGCGGCGAGCCGTCGGCCGCGGTCGTGGCCGAGGCGCTCGACCTGCTGACCGATGCTGCGGTCCGCTCCAGGCTCTCAGCCACGCCAGGTTTCCAGCTGCTCCGGCCCGGCGCGTTGGCAGCGCTAACCGATCGGTGGGCCGCAGCGCTGACTGGACCTGACGGCCAGTTCAGCGTGACTGCCGCAGAAACAGCCAAGGCGGCCCAGCTCGCGTTCGCTTTGTGGGCCTGGCATGACGCCGCGCAGGAACCACCCGGGCCGGTGCGCACGTGCTTCCGGCTTATTGAGCCGCCGGACCAGGCAACCACAGCCGCCGATGCAACCACAGCCGACGACGCAACCACAGCCGAGCTAGCTGCTGAGTCAGCGCCCCCGAAGGGGGCGACGGACCGGGTCTGGCGGGTCGAGTTCGCCCTCCAGTCCACCGACGATCCGAGTTTGCTGCTGCCGGCCGCTGACATCTGGGCCGGCGGCACAGCCGACGGCTGGGCGACCGCAGGACTCAGTTACCCCGAAGATGACCTGCTGGCGGGCCTCGGCCGAGCATCTAGGCTGTTTCCCGCGCTGGACGAGGCGCTGCAGACCGCGGCACCGGCGTCCGTCGAGCTCGACACGAGTGGCGCCCTGCACTTTCTGAAGGAAACTGGGCCGTTGCTGGCGGGCGCCGGCTTTGGCGTCCAGTTGCCCGATTGGGTGCGCCGGTCTCGGCTCGGTCTCAAGCTCACTACCAGGTCGAGGGCCGCGACCGCGGCGCCAGCCTCAGCTAGCGCGCCGACGTTCAGCCTCGCCGATCTTGTCGACTTCCGGTACGAGCTTGCGGTCGGAGACCAGGCGCTGGATCCGGCTGAACTCGCCGAGCTGGCACGGCTCAAGGTGCCACTGGTGCGGCTGCGCGGTCAGTGGGTTGAGCTGGATGAGCGGCACCTCAAAGCTGCGCTTGCGTTCCTGGAACGGGGTGGCTCGGGCGCGATGACCGCAGCCGACGCGCTGTCGGTTGGCCTCGGCAACAGCGCCGTGGAGCTGCCCGTCATCGAAGTGGACGCCGATGACTGGCTCGGCGATCTGCTGTCAGGCCAGGCGGATAGGCGTATCGAGCCGATGGCGACCCCGACCTCGTTCCGCGGTGAGCTGCGCCCGTATCAGGAACGGGGTCTGGCCTGGCTTTCCTTCCTTGGCAGCCTCGGGCTTGGCGCGGTGCTCGCCGACGACATGGGCCTCGGCAAGTCGCCACAGACCCTCGCATTGCTCCAGGCGGAGCGCGACGCGCAGACAACGACCGGACCAACGCTCTTGATCTGCCCGATGTCGCTGGTCGGGAACTGGCAGCACGAGGCGGCCAGGTTCACACCAGGACTGGCCATCCACGTCCACCACGGCTCTGACCGGCTTGGTGGTCCGGAACTCGCGGCAGCAGTCGCGGCCGCCGATCTGGTCATCACGACATACGGCGTCGCAACGCGGGACCGGGCCGCGCTGGCACAGGTGCCGTGGGCCCGCGTCGTGTGCGACGAAGCACAGAACATTAAGAACGCTGGCACCCGGCAGGCACAAGCCGTCCGGGCGATCCCGGCAGCATCGCGGATCGCGCTGACTGGCACACCGGTCGAGAACCGGCTGACTGAGCTCTGGTCGATCATGGAGTTCACGAGTCCCGGGCTGCTCGGACCGGCGGAGAGATTCCGGCGACAGTACGTCATCCCGATCGAGCGGAACGCCGATGTTGAGGCGACCGATCGGCTCAAGCGCCTGACCGCGCCGTTCATTTTGCGTCGGCTGAAGACCGACAAGGCCGTCATCGCTGACCTGCCCGACAAGCTGGAGATGAAGGTCTGGTGCAACCTCACAACCGAGCAGGCGTCGCTCTATCAGGCGACGGTGGACGACATGATGGCGAGGATCGAGGCCGCCGAGCCTGGCATCGAGCGCCGTGGCCTGGTGCTCGCAACCATGGCCAAGCTGAAGCAGGTCTGCAACCATCCAGCCCACCTGCTCGGTGACGGATCCCGGTTGGACGGCAGGTCGGGCAAGCTGGCCCGGCTGGAGGAGATCTGCGACGAGATCGTGGAGGCAGGTGATAAGGCCCTCTGCTTCACTCAGTACGCCGAGTTCGGCCGGGTGCTGCAGCCCTACTTGGCAGCGAGGCTCGGCTGCGCTGTGCACTTCCTGCACGGCGGCACGGCCAAGAGGCGCCGCGACGAAATGGTCGCCGAGTTCCAGAGTGCCGCCGAGCCTGCCGTGTTCCTACTCTCCCTGAAGGCGGGCGGCACCGGTCTGAACCTGACTGCGGCCAGCCACGTCATCCACGTCGACCGGTGGTGGAATCCGGCCGTCGAAGACCAGGCGACGGACCGCGCGTTCCGGATCGGCCAGCGGCGTGACGTGCAGGTGCGCAAGTTCGTCTGCGTCGGGACGGTCGAGGAACGGATCGACCAGATGATCGAGGACAAGAAGGCGCTCGCTGAGGCCATCATCGGAACGGGCGAGGCGTGGCTGACCGAGCTGTCCGTCGCGGATCTGCGCCGGGTCGTCGAGCTATCGCCGGACGCGGTGTCGCAATGAGGACGGCCCAACTGAGGACTACACAGTGAGCGACTTCTACCCGCCGTCGCGGCCGCGCAAGGCGGCAGGCGGAATCAAGGCCCGCAGCACTCGCGGCCCGATCGGCGAGCAGTGGTGGTCACGCCGGTTCATCGACGTGCTGGAATCGCTCGGGCTGCAGAGCCGGCTGACCAGGGGCCGCACGTACGCCCGCGCCGGGCAGGTCCTGAGCCTCGATATCGGCACTGGCCACGTGACCGCGCTTGTGCAGGGTTCGCGAGTCAAGCCCTACGCGGTCAAGCTGACTGTTGATCCGCTGACTACACGGCAATGGCATCGAGTCGAGGAAGCTCTGGCCGGGCGGGCAGTCTTCCGGGCCCGGCTGCTGGCAGGCGAGATGCCAGCCGAGATCGAGCAGGTCTTCGCCGACTGTGGCACGCCGCTGTTTCCCAAGTCCGCTCGCGACCTAACGATGACATGCTCGTGCCCGGACTGGGAAGTGCCGTGCAAGCACGTGGCCGCCGTCTGTTACGTGCTTGCCGAGGCCTTCGACGATGATCCGTTTGGCATGCTCGCCTGGCGTGGCAAGGGCCGGCCCGACCTGCTGACATCCCTGCGCAGGCTGACCGCTGCGGGCGGAGCAGCCGCAGGTGGTTCCGTCATCGACGTCGTGGACGCGCCGCTGTCGGCGAGCCCGGCGGGCTTCTGGTCCTCGACCCTGAGCCCGGCCCGCCTACGGGCCCTGCCGCCCGCGCCGGCCGCGCCGCCAGACTTGCTCCTGCGCAGCCTCGAGCCGCCCTTCGTCACAGCTGGCGGCATGGACCTGGTGACCTTGCTGCGGCCCGCCTTCGTGGCGATGACCAGCAGCGATGAGACTAGCATTTAGATAAAGGTCGTCGAGCCGCACACCACATCTACGAGAAGACAGGCTTAACCGGCTCCGTACAACAGGGAAGGGGCGGTAACGGTTATGAGCGACGCGCTGCCGGAGGTGGCGGCTGCTGCCGTGCCCGACGAGGTGTGGCTGCTCGACGTGCGCGAAGAGGACGAGTGGGAAGCCGGTCACGTACCCGGCGCTACCCACATTCCGCTCGGCCAGCTTGGTGCGCGGACCGGCGAGCTACCGCCGGACGCTGAGATCTACGTAATATGCCGGACAGGCATCCGATCGGCGCGGGTGACGGCTGCCCTGAACGACGCAGGCTGGCGCGCGCTGAACGTGGCAGGTGGCATGCAGGATTGGGTGGCTGCGGGTCGGCCGATGGTGACCGACTCCGGCGCGCCGCCGTTTGTGGCCTGACGGAGTTGTTGCCTGACCCAAGGTCCTAGGCGCTGTGCGCCCGAAGCGGGATCGTAAGGCCGAGCATCGGCGCCATGTCGGACAACATCAGTTCGAACATGGGCGAGGCGTCGTCGAGCGCGAACTTCATGTGCCCGAAAGCCTCAAGACTCACCGTCCCATAGAGCAGCACCCAGCAGCGTAGGAAGGTCTGGAGCGCGCCGAGCGGCAGGTCGATGCCTACAAGCTCGCGGTATTTGGCCAGCTGCGCCCGCAGGTCTGGATCTATCTCGTCATCGGACGGGATACTGAACGGTCGGCGCCGGTAGAGCTCGCCGAACAGGTCGAGGAACACCTGGCCGAACTGGTACCCGCAGTCGACGCTCGGGTCCCGGATAACGTCGTGCAGGTATTCCAGTCCGGGCAGCGGGCTGCCGAAGATCATGCTGAACTCCGGCACGTGGGTTAGCGTCCAGGCACGGAACTCGCGGCAGCCCGCGATCAGCTTGGCTGCCATGAGCTCGGCCGTCGGTTCCGCCGCGGACTCAATGGCCACTGCATGCACTGCGGACCGCACGTGGCCGGCCAATTCGGTGAAGATGTCAGCGACGACATGCCGGAGCAGTTCCTCGTGGCTGCCGAAGTAGCGGTAGAGCGCGGGCGCGGTCATGCCCATGTCGCGGGCGATCGCTCGCAGCGACACCGCCTCCGGGCCGTCTTGCACCAGGAGCTTCCGAGCTGTCTGAATGATCTCCTGAGTCGTCGCGGCACGGACGCGATCGCGCCTGCTCGGCGCCTGCACCATGATCGCCATCTCCGCCCTTTGCGCTCTGTTCAACTGCCTGCGCTTGACATTGGTTAACTGCGTATGCCAAGTTTACATCGTAAACAGCTTACAGCGTAAACCTTAGCAATGATCGCTAACAAGTGTAGCTGCGGAGAAAGCAATGTTCGAGGCTTGGGGACGAATCCTCTTCCGCCGACGTCGGCTCGTGCTTGTCCTCGCCGCGGTCGGTATCGTAGCGGCCGCCATCTGGGGGACCGGCGTCTTCCAGTCGCTCCAGTCGTCTGGCGGGTTCAACCCGCCATCAAGTCAGAGCCAGCGGGAAGAAACGCAGGCCGCCCGCACGTTCGGCCGGGACGCCGGCGACGTGGTGCTCCTCTACGCGAGCGCGACCGAGACCGTGCAATCGCCCGCCTACCGGTCAGCCGTGACGAACTCCCTGGCCAGGCTGCCGCACAACCGCGTAACTGGCGAGCAGACCTACTGGTCCACCGGCTCGCCTGCTTTTGTGAGCCCGAACGGCCGGGTCACCTACGCTGTGGTTTCGCTCGCCGGTGGCAGCGACGCGGCACGTACCGACAACTTCGACGCGATCAAGGGTGATTTCGCCGCGCCCGGACTGACGGTACGAGCCGGCGGCGCGGTCGCTGCCTATTCGGCCATCAACGACGAAGTGAAAAAGGACATCAGCCGGGCCGAGACAATCTCGATGCCGATCCTGCTCATCCTGCTGGCCCTCATCTTCGGCAGTATCGCTGCGGCCAGCCTGCCGCTGGCCATCGGCGCCATCGGCATCTTGGGGTCGTTCACCGCGCTGCGGCTGCTGACGCTAGCCACGCCAGTGTCCATCTACTCGATCAATATCACCACCATCCTCGGCCTCGGCCTGGCCATCGACTACGGCCTGTTCATGGTGGGCCGCTTCCGTGAGGAACTGCACCGCCAGCCCACGGTTGAGGCCGCAGTCGCTAGGACCGTCGCGACGGCGGGCCGTACCGTGGCCGTGTCCGGCGTCACGGTCGCCGTCGCGCTCGCCAGCCTCCTGCTGTTCCCCGAGGTGTTCCTGCGCTCCATGGGCTACGGCGGTGTGGCGACTGTGCTCGTCGACATGCTGGCGGCGCTGATAGTCCTGCCTGCCCTGCTCGCCGTACTCGGCCCGAAGGTGAACGCGCTGCGCGTGCGCAAGTCGGTCAGCACCCCTGCGAAGCACGAGGGCGCCGGCGCCTGGTACCGGCTCGCCCGCAATGTCATGCGCAGGCCAGTTGTCTTCGTCGCGGTCATTGTGGTGATCCTGCTTGCTCTTGGATCGCCCTTCCTGAAAGTGGCCTGGGGCGGGACGGACGCACGCGCGCTACCAGCGGCCGCAGCGCCGCGCATTGTCACGGAGACGCTGGCCAGTGATTTCCCCGGCAACGTGACTTCGCCGATCGAGGCCCTCGTCACCTTCGGCGGCCCGGTGGGCGCGTCGTCGGCGCGACAGGCTGAGCTGGCCGCGTACACGGCGCAGCTAAGTCGAGTCAATGGCGTCACCGGCGCGCAAGTCACTGGTGTGCGCGACGACGTAGCGCGAGTCGACCTGCGTTACCGTCCCGACCCGCTTTCTGTGTCGGCCCGGCAGATCGTGCAACGCATTCGGTCAGTCGGCGCGCCCGCAGGCGCGACTGTGGACGTCGGCGGCCAGAGTGCCGAGCAAGTCGACACGCTCGCTAGTCTCTCAACGACCTTGCCGTGGCTGGCGCTCGTTATGGCCGCAGCGACATTCGTATTGCTATTCCTCGCGTTCGGGTCGATAGTCCTGCCGATCAAGGCGATCGTGATGAACCTGCTGTCCCTATCGGCGGCGTTCGGCGTCGTCGTCTGGATCTTCCAGCAAGGCCATCTGTCCGGGCTGCTGAAGTTCGCGCCCACCGGCACCCTCGACCCGACGATGCCGATCCTGATGCTCGCGATCCTCTTCGGGCTCTCCATGGATTACGAGGTGTTCTTGCTGTCTCGGATTCGCGAGCGGTACGACGTCACCGGGGACAACACCGAGGCTGTCGCCAGCGGCCTGCAGCGAACTGGCGGAATTATCACGAGCGCTGCCCTCCTACTGATCATCGTCACCGGCGCGTTCTCGGCGTCGGGAATCACATTCATCAAGCTGCTGGGCGTCGGGATGATCGTCGCGCTCATCGTCGATGCGTCGATCGTCCGGGTAGTGCTCGTGCCGGCCACAATGCGGCTGCTCGGCCGGGCCAACTGGTGGGTGCCGCGGCCGCTCCGTGGCCTATACGCGAGATACGGCATCAAGGAGGCCGCGGAAGGGGACTCGCTGGCGCAGGATCGTCTGGCAAGCTCGGTTCGGTAACTGCCGGACACCTCGAGCATTCGGAGACCTGCCGTGAAGTACGTCAACTTGGGCGCTACCGGCCTGCGCGTATCCCACATCTGCCTCGGCATGATGAGCTACGGCAATAACAGCGAGCGTCCGTGGGTGCTCGACGAAGACAGTGCCGAGCCGATCGTCAAGGCGGCGGTGGAGGGCGGCGTCACGTTCTTTGACACCGCCGACGTCTACTCGAGTGGCGCGAGCGAGGTAGCGACCGGTCGCCTGCTCGCCAAGTTTCTGGATCGCGATCAGTACGTGCTCGCGACAAAGGTGCACGGCGCGATGGGACCAGGAGAGAACGACCGTGGCCTGTCGCGCAAGCACATCTTGTCCGGCATCGATGCGTCGCTGCGCCGCCTGAACGTGGACTACGTCGACCTCTATCAGATCCATCGGCATGACAAGAACACGCCAATCGAAGAGACGATGTCGGCGCTGCACGACGTGGTGCGCGCCGGCAAGGCCCGTTACATCGGCGCCAGCAGCATGTACGCGTGGCAGTTCGCCAAGGCGCAGCATGGCGCCGACACGAACGGCTGGACGAGGTTCGTGTCGATGCAAAATCACTACAACCTGGTCTACCGCGAAGAAGAGCGGGAGATGATCCCGCAGTGCATCGACCAGGGAGTCGGCGTAATCCCATGGAGTCCGCTGGCCCGCGGCCTGCTGGCCGGGACTAGGACCAGAGACGGCGAGCGGCGCACGGTCCGTTCGAGCAACGATCCGTTCGGCGACTCGCTGTACAAGATGCCGTCCGACTTCGACGTCGTCGAGCGGTGCGCCGCGGTCGCCACCGAGCGAAGCGTGCCGTCGGCGCAGGTGGCGCTCGCCTGGCTGCTGAAAAAGCCGGGTGTGACCGCGCCGATTGTCGGAGCGACGAAGCTGGCTCACCTAGCGGATGCGCTCGCCGCTTCGGACCTGACGCTGACCGAAGACGAAATCCGCAGGCTGGAGGAGCCGTACGTACCGCACCCGGTCCTCGGTCACATTTGAGCGCAGTACTGCTAGCGTGCTCGCGTCGGGAAACTAGTAAGGGTTCGGACGGTGCCGAGCATGACGTGTAGACGGTGCGACGTTGCGATCCCGGCAGGATCGGCGACGTGCCCGAAGTACGGCGCGGTCGCCGACCCATGGTGCCCAGCCTCGTTTTCGCCGCAGCGGCTGCGGCTCTGCTCGCGCTCATCGTCACGAGGGTGCCTGGCGGGCCTGTCGGCGGTGTTGGAAGGCTAGCCGTCGGTCTGCCGTGGCGGCCAGGCGCCCGGGCACCCGGTCAAGGCTGACAAGAGCGGTGCGTTGCGCCGCAGGGAGGAAGCGCGAATGGCATTCGAAGGCTGGCCGGAGGAGGCCCTCGATTTCTACGACGGCCTGGAAGCCGACAACTCCAAGGCCTACTGGCTGGCGCACAAGAACGTCTACGAGACGTGCGTGCTGGCGCCGATGACCGAGCTGCTCGCCGAGCTGGAGCCTGAGCACGGCGCTACCAAGATCTACCGCCCGTATCGCGACGTACGGTTCAGCAAAGACAAGTCGCCGTACAAGACCGCAATCGCCGCACATGCTGGTGACGGTTACATCCAGCTGTCGGCTGCCGGGCTAGCGGCCGGCAGCGGCATGTACGCAATGGCGCCCGATCAACTTGAGCGCTACCGGACTGCCGTCGCGGCCGACTCGAGCGGCGGCGAGCTGGATCAGATCATCGCTGCGCTGCGCGGCCACGACATCGACGTGCATGGCCGCGATTCGCTCAAGAGCGTGCCACGCGGCTATCCGCCAGATCACCCGCGGGCCGAGTTGCTGCGGCACAAAGGTCTCGTTGCGTGGAAGGAATGGCCGGTTGGGCCATGGCTCGCGACCTCGGCCGCCAGGACAAAGGTTGCTGACTTCCTGGTCGCTACCAGGCCGTTTGGCCATTGGCTGACAGACAACGTCGGGCCTACGGCGGAGCCAGCAGGGCGCCGAAGATAGGCCTGCGAGTGGCTAGCGGACAGCGTCAGGCCAAGGGCAGGCCCTGCGGCCGACCGTCGAGGAGCAACCAGCCGCCGGTAACAGCCGAGCAGTTACTGCTTCGGCAGCTCGGTCATCAGGTCGGGCGACGTCTCCATCCCCGCGCGCCACACCGACCGGGCGATGATCTTGTGCGGGTCCACGCGATGCCGGTACTTGGCGGCGATCTGCGTGATCTCGTCCAGCAAGCCCTGTGACAGCGTCGTCGGCTGTAGGCCGAGCGCCAGGAACTGGTCGTTGCGCACGCTGAGCTCGTTCTCGTCTGCCTCCCGCCGCGGATTGGGCAGGAAGGCAATCTCGGTGCCCGTCATGTCACTGATCATCTTGGCCAGGTCGATCAGGCGGTGGGTCTCGGTGACCTGGTTGCGGACCAGCACCTGAGAGCCAGCCTGCGGTGGGTTGTTCAGCGCGATCTCGATGCAGCGGACGGTGTCGCGGATGTGGATGAACGCGCGGGTCTGGCCACCCGTGCCATGCACCGTCAGCGGGTGACCGATGGCCGATTGCATGAGGAACCGGTTCAGCACGGTGCCGTAGTCACCGTCGTAGTCGAACCGGTTGATAAGGCGTTCGTCCTTGGCCGTCTGATCGGTCTGCGTGCCCCAGACAATGCCCTGATGCAGGTCGGTGATCCGGAGCCGGTCGTTGGATGCGTAGAACGAGAACAGCAGTTGATCGAGCGTCTTGGTGAGGTGATAGACCGAACCGGGGTTGGCAGGGTGCAGGATTTCCCGCTCCAGCTCGCCATCTGGGGTTGGCACTTTGACGGTGAGGTAGCCCTCCGGAATCGGCGCGCTGCCTGACCAGCCGTACCCGTACACGCCCATGGTGCCGAGGTGCACCAGTGACGCGTCCACACCGGTGGTGACGAGCGCGGTCAGCAGGTTGTGCGTACCCCGGACGTTGTTGTCGACCGTGTAGCGCTTGGTCTTCTCGGTCCGCATTGAGTACGGCGCGGCGCGCTGCTCGGCGAAGTGAACGATCGCGTCAGGCCGGATGTCCAGCAGAACCGAGACCAGTCGGTCATACTCGGTCGCCAGGTCCAGGTTGACGAAGCGCATCTCGTGACCGGAGACCTCTTTCCACACGGCCAGGCGCTCGCTGATGGGCCGGACCGGCGTGAGGGAGTCGACCTCTAGCTCAACGTCGATCTTCCGGCGGCTCAGGTTGTCGACGATCGTGACGTCGTGACCACGATCGGACAGGTAGAGGGAGGTAGGCCAACCACAAAATCCATCGCCGCCGAGGACCATAACGCGCATAGGTACTCCAAGAGTCTGGTCAACTGCTCGAACAACGCCCGGCCCTGTGTCGTCACGGCCGCCAGAGGGATGCTGAGGGCTACGCCCAGAGCGATGGCATCCGTGGCATTGTACCGGGCGATATCCACCATGATGCTCACTTCATACCCGCTCCGCGTGCAACCGCGACTCGGGCGCGCCTCTGATGGCTCTCCTTGCCTCTCGCCCGGCTCGGACTTTCCCCGTTCCGTTACCAGAATGACTCGCTGACCAACATGACCGCAACCGCCTGCCGAGCCAAGCCGAGCACGGGGAAGGATGGAGCCATGGCAGAGCGGCTTCGCGGCGAGACCAGCCCGTATCTACTCCAGCACGCGGACAACCCAGTCGACTGGTGGCCGTGGTCACCGGAGGCGTTCGCGGCCGCGGCTCAGCGGGACGTGCCGGTTCTCCTGTCGGTGGGGTATTCGGCCTGCCACTGGTGCCACGTCATGGCACACGAGTCGTTCGAGGACGAGCAGACGGCCGCGATCATGAACGAGCACCTGATCTCGATCAAGGTGGACCGGGAGGAGCGCCCGGACGTCGACAGCGTCTATATGACCGCCACGCAAGCGATGACGGGGCAGGGTGGGTGGCCCATGACTGTGTTCATGACGCCAGACCGCGAGCCGTTCTTCTGCGGCACCTATTTTCCCCGAGCCCAGTTCCAGCGCCTGGTGCTTGGCGTCGCCAGAGCCTGGCGTGAGGACAGGCCGCAAGTCGCCACGCAGGCCAGGCAGATCGCGGCTGCGCTAGCTGAACGGGCGGGCCAGCCTGCGGACCAGGTCGTCGCGGGCGGCGGGCAAGCGGCGGTGAACATCGCTGTTCCGGGCGCAACAGAGGCAGCCGACGAGCCCGCGGCAGCACTCGCGAAGGCGGCCGAGGCGGCCGTGGCCGTGCTGGCCAGGGAGTTCGACGCAGCCCGGGGCGGATTCGGCGGCGCCCCGAAGTTCCCGCCGTCGATGGTCCTGGAATTCCTGCTGCGCCACTTCGAGCGCGTAACCGGACCGGATAGCGACCGCGCCTTGCAGATGGCCGCTGCGACCGCGGACGCGATGGCCAGAGGAGGCATGTACGACCAGCTCGCCGGCGGGTTCGCGCGATACAGCGTGGATGCTAGCTGGGTTGTGCCGCACTTCGAGAAGATGCTCTACGACAATGCGCTGCTGGCCAGGGTCTATGCCCACCTGTGGCGGCGCACCGGCAGCGCGCTCGGGCGACGAGTTGCCGACGAGACTTGCGACTGGCTGCTCGCCGAGCTGCGCACCGGCGAGGGCGGTTTCGCGTCTGCGCTGGACGCTGATAGCGACGGCGTCGAAGGGGCGTTCTATGTCTGGACCCCTGAGCAGCTCAGTGCCGTTCTCGGACCGGAAGACGGCGGCTACGCTGCCGCGGTCTACGACGTCACCGCGGCCGGCACGTTCGAGCGCGGCGCGTCGGTGCTCCAGCTACGCGCTGACCCTGCCGACGCCGACCGGCTCGCGAGGATCCGAACCAAGCTGATGACCGCCAGGTCGAAGCGGCCGAGGCCGGGCCGGGACGACAAGGTCGTCGCTTCTTGGAATGGCCTCGCCATCGCGGCCTTGGCCGATGCAGGCGTGCTACTCGACCGGCCTGATTTTGTGGTCGCGGCGTCGGCTGCGGCCGAGCTGCTCGCCAGCGTGCACCTGGCCGGCGGGCGCCTGACGCGGACGTCCAAGGACGGGCGGTCTGGCGGAACCGCCGGCGTCCTTGACGACTATGGCTGCGTGGCGACGGGCTTCCTGGCACTGGCGAGCGCGACCGCCGCGGACGGCGCCACCGGCGCCGCGACGGCAGGCCGGTGGCTTGCACTGGCCGGCGAACTGCTCGAAACCGTCATGACCAGGTTCGGGACAGGAACGGGCGGGTTCTATGACACCGCCGACGACAGCGAGCGCCTTATTTACCGGCCGGCAGATATCGCCGATGGACCGAGCCCATCTGGCACGTTCGCGGCCGCCGACGCGCTGCTCACCTACGCGGCGCTCACTGGCTCAGTCCGCCATCGCGACGCCGCTGTCAGCGCGCTGGCAAGCATGCCGGCGCTCGCGGCCAAGTTTCCGCGGGCGGCAGGCGCAGGGCTCGCTGTCGCCGAGGCGGTGCTGTCTGGTCCAGTCGAGATCGCTATCGTCGGGATGCCAGGGCCGGACCGGACCGAGTTGCACCGAGTCGCCGCCCTCGCTGCTCCGCCGGGTGCCGTCATAGCAGTCGGCGACGATGCGGCCGCTGACGGCGAAGTACCGCTGCTGGCCGGCCGGACGGCGGTCAACGGCCGCGCAGCCGCGTATGTCTGCCGCAATTTCACCTGCCGTGCACCGGAGACCGATCCAGGTCGGCTGCGTGCGGCCCTGGGCTGAGCCCGAGGGCTTGCCCTCCGACTGTGTTTCGGGGTTGTCAGTGCTCTTGCGGAGGTCGTTCCGGGGGGTCGTCGGGGGGTGTCGCCCCGACTGTGTACACGAACGCGGCGCCAGAAGTTTGCCAACCCTTCGCCTGGCGCACCTGGTCATGACGAGTCCTTGCGCGATCCTGGGGATTCGCTGGGTATGGACGGATGCGTAAGTCCCCGGCATCGTGAGACCCACCGGCCCAGCTATTTAGGGCCGCAGCCGTTGAGGAGAGTACCGGTGCGCGACGGAACCCGCCGCCCGTTCGTACGCCTCTGGGCTGTCGCGGGCGCCGCAGTGGCGGCCGGCATATTGCCTACGGCGCTGGCGCCCGTGCTACCCGGTGCCGAAGCGTTCGCCGTGCCAGTTGGCCCGTCGGACGTGGACACGAGCGCATACGCGCCTTTCGCCGGCGGCATCACGTCGGCACCAGTGACTGCGCTGTCAGCGACGCAGACCGGCCCACGGGTGCTGCCGCTTGGCACACTGCATCCCGCCGACCTGCTGGTGATCGCGCCAACTTCGCTGCCTGCGGCGGCGCTGCCCGCGATCAGCAAGCTACCTGGCGTGTCGGCCGCGAGCCTGCTGGATGCAGCCCGCATCAAGCTGAATGGCAGCTACGTTGCGACGCTGGGCGTTGATCCGTCGACGTTCCGCGCGTTCACCGCGAAGCCAACGGCGGAGTCCACGCTGCTCTGGCAGAACGTGGCCAACGGCGCCATCGCTGTCTCGTACTTGATGGGTCAGCAGGAGAATCTGCCGCTCGGCGGTTCGGTGACGGTCACTGGCGCCATGACCGAGCAACTCCAGGTCGGGGGGTTCGGGACAGTCGGCATCACCGGCGTCGATGCCGTTGTCTCCGACCCGGTCGCTCGGTCGCTCGGCATCCCGGCCGGGAACGCTATCGTCATCAGCGCGCCCAGTGCTCGCCTCAGCGTCCTGATGCAAGAAGTGCAGCGCCTACTGCCCAGCGATGCTGCGGTGGCTCCGCTCGTCGCGCAGTCAGCCGAATTCGGGCTGCCCGCATCGGCCGGGTCCGCCGGAGCGGTCAGCATCACCCGGTCGAGTGGCGCGGGCCTGACCGTCGCGCAGACGACGGCCTTCTTGTCTGCGGCTCTCAGCCGGGTCGGCATGCCATATGTGTGGGGCGGGGCAGGCCCTAACGTGTTCGACTGCTCCGGGCTGGTCCAGTGGTCGATGCGCCAGGCTGGAATCGTCATGCCGCGAGTCGCGGCCAGCCAGGCCCAGACCGGCCCGCAGATTCCAGTCGCCGAACTCCAGCCTGGGGACCTGCTCTTCTACCACACCGACCCGACCGCGCCGACCTACATCTCGCATGTGGCGATCTACATCGGCCGCGGCCTCATGGTCGAGGCGCCGCAGCCAGGCGAGGACGTGCACGTCGTGGGGGCCTACTTTGGTTCAGGCTTCGCCGGTGCGGTCCGCGTCTACCCGCGCCTGGCTGCCGCCGTCGCTGGCAACATCGCCGGCTGACCGGCGCAGAACACTGGGGCGTGCATCCACCTTGTGTGACAATTCACGCCTGCGGGTGCACTTTGCGCCCGGGTTGTCCGTTTCACCTGCACCTTAGCCGTGAAAAGCCGAAAAGGATCCTGCTCTGCGACGCTTAGGGGCCGCTTGCGTACGCCTGCTTGCGCGCGTCAATACGGTGGTGTAATCATAATTACATGACTACTGACGCGAAGGCCGCTGGCAGCCACGAGGAAGCGCTGCGCGGCTGGTTCGCCGGCCGGCTGCCGGCCGACTGGTTCACTGGTGTGCCGGATATCAAGATCGACCGCGAGGAGATCACCGTCGTTGGCACGATTCCTAGCCCGGAGCGAGCTGCTGATGCCAGTGATGCCCAAGCGGCCGCTGCCGCCGAAGGGCGGAGCCGCCGATTCCGTGAAGAGACCCGCGACCACCGAATCGAAATCGCCAGGGAAGCCGAACACAAGTTCGGCCGGAAGGTTTCCTGGGGCGTAGAGTGCGACGGCCAGAGGGTGATGTTCACCACCTTTTCGGTGCCTGTCATGACCCGGCTCCGGCAGGCTGAGCGGCAGGTGCTCGACACCCTCGTGGACGCTGGCGTCGCCCGGAGCCGCAGCGACGCGCTGGCATGGTGCGTGCGCCTTGTTGGCGAGCACCAGGACACCTGGCTCGCCGACCTGAGGGCAGCGCTACGCAAGGTTCAGCAGGTCAGGGCCGAGGGGCCGGGCCAGTGAACAGGAATCGGGCGCGTCACTGCGCGCGCGGCTAGCTGCCGCTCGCGTGATGGCAGCACAACCGCGACGGCGGTCCGTCCGGATGGTGGAGCCGACGTCGGCCCCGTTCCCTGGTCTAAAAATCCCAATGGTCACTGCGTTACCCACACAGGTCTTGCGGAGATGATTAGCAGGACCGGCCCGAATTGA
>Ga0126378_10001156_pt1 | contig 19721 bp, 21 predicted proteins | sample PanSoiMetPlot_23_FD_92587 | JGI IMG/M metagenome (GOLD analysis project Ga0126378, IMG submission 92587) | Tropical forest soil microbial communities from Panama - MetaG Plot_23 | ecosystem: Environmental > Terrestrial > Soil > Tropical forest > Bulk soil | place: Panama | collected 2016-02-17
CGGCGCGGAACCCTGGCCTCTGATCAATCCGGAAATCACTCGGCGCAGTAAAGAGACGATCGTCGTCTGGGACGCCTGTCTAAGTTTTCTTTCCATCTTCATGCAGGTGGAGCGGCATCGCGAAATCACGGTTCGATATCAGACTCTTGAAGGCGAGCCGGCCGAGGTTGAGGCCGGCGAAGAAAAGGATTTGTCGGAATTATTGCAACACGAAATTGATCATCTGGACGGAGTACTCGCAATCGATCGAGTGACAGACGTGAAGACGATCGTGACGCGCGAAGAATTTGAAAAGAGATACCGGGAGGCGAGTCCGTATGCGCTCGGGGTGGTTGGTCGTTCGTCGTTGCCCGCTGGCGAGTAAATAGATTTACACAGGGTGCCCCACTTCGATGTTGCCAGAAGTGGTTTTTTCGAGCGCCGGACGCAGCTAATCGCTAACCAGCAAGGACCAACGACCTACGACGTTTTTCATTTCCTATGCTCCACATCGGCATCGTCGCGTGCAGCACCGAAGGGGCAGCCCTCTGTTACCGCACCATCTCGCTCGAAGGCGCGCAAAGGATGGGCAGACACGATCATCCCGAGGTTTCGCTGCATTCCTTCTCGCTCGCGGAGTACATGAAGAGCATCGATGCGGACGATTGGGCGGGAGTCGCGGAACTGATGCTGCGCTCAGCCGAAAGGCTGGCAAGGGCCGGCGCAGACTTTCTGATCTGTCCCGACAACACGATTCATCAGGCGTTTGATCTGGTCGAGCATCGCTCGCCGCGTCCGTGGCTGCACATTGCGCGTGAAGTCGCGGCCGAAGCCAAGGGACGTGGATATAAGCGGCTGGCTGTGCTCGGAACGAAGTATTTGATGGAAGGCCCCGTGTATCGGGAAGCGTTAAAGGCTGCGGGGATTGAGTATCGCGTCCCGGACGCGGAGCAGCGCACGCATATCAATGAGATCATTTTTGACGAACTGGTAAACGGCCAGATTCTCTCGCGGTCGCTGGGACACTTGATCGAGGTCATTCGCGAGTTGAAAGAGAGCGCGTGCGACGCGGCTGTCTTGGGATGCACGGAAATTCCGCTACTCGTGACGCCCGACTCGTCGCCACTGCCGACATTAGATTCGACCCGGCTCCTGGCAAAGGCGGCGGTACGGAAAGCGTTGGAGGGGTAAAGCTTATGCAACTACCGCATGCTGCGCAGCTCGCGCTCTGGACATTCGAGTCTTGTCGCAGCTTTGTACGTCATTTTGTCTGCGGTTTCGGTCGTGCTCATTGATCTGCGTGTGGTCCTGATTCCTACTTCATGCGGTCACGCTTGGACTGATAATTGCTGGCTTTATTATGTTCGTCCGCGCAAGACGGGTATGCTCTTTGCTCGGCTGCTGAGTTAGAAGCTGAAGGCGAGCGAGCGGTGATCGTGGTAAATGGCCAGCGGTGCCCGCTTCAAGGTTACGAGCAGGATTTGTTGGTTGCCGTCCGAACTCGGCGCCTGGCGGAATTGTTGGGATGTTGCTTGCTTGCGGGTGCGTCTTTCTATTTCATGCTGACTCACGGCACAGGTGAAGCCGGTTCGCCGATCGGTGGATTTGAAGCCGAGATTATCTGTCTCTGTGGCTTCATGGTTTTGCTTACCAGCCTTTTTTGGTTCACGGAGCGGCGATTCCTGCGTCTCAGCCGCATCACGTTCGCATCGATTCTGGGGACTGATCCCGGCTTCTTGCGGCAAGGGCTCGCGTATCAATTCTTTGACCTGCAAGGGGAGAGACGAGGTGGAAACGGGCCCCGGAGTGCTCCGAACGACAACGCCGTGCTGGTCTTCTACTTGCCCTGCAACCCGGATGTGAATGCCGTCCATGGAGCGTTCGCATTTCACAGCTTCAGCGTCAGGTTACTTTCGGGCAGGCGCAAGATCGCCGCGGCAGCGGGGGTCGAAGATTGAGTACTCAACACACGCTCAAGTTTTGCCGGCTCCCGAAGTCACTCTACGCGATCGTGCGTCTCGCACCCGATGCGGCGGTGCCCGAGTGGGCGACTCGCGGTGAATTCACCTCGATCACCCGAACCAGCAACGAGCTATCAATCGTATGCCCGGTTCAGAATCTTCCCGCGGACGTGTCATCGGATCGCTGGATTTGCCTGAGGCTGGAAGGCCCGTTTCCGCTCTCGCTGACAGGAGTGCTGCTGTCGTTTATCGAGCCGCTATCATCAAACGGTATTGCGATCTTCGCGATCGCGACTTACGACACGGATTACGTTTTGATAAAGGAAGAGTCTGGGCCCGCAGCGCTTTCGATTTTGCAAGAAGCCGGACACGAGCTGTTAACCGAATGATCTTGATCCACCGCCATTGATTGGCGCATCCAACAAAGAGCCTGAAACTCAAAGATCGTCAGAAATGAAGAGGACGCCAACAAAACTTCCGTTGCTGATTCCTCCCGTCCAGCCGTTGGAAATCCCCGATTGCTGCAACCCGCACGCATGTTAGGTGCCACATGTGTTGTAATAACGGATTAAGCAAGACGGATGCCCTCTCTTCTGACAACCCTGCGCCGGAATGCTAAGGCCCTCTATCGCAATCTGCGAGGCGCGAAGATGGTCGCGAAGGCCTTGGCCTCGACCGATCACCCGCTGCTGGCGCACATCATTCCCATGCGGCGCTGCAATCTCGCGTGTACGTACTGCAATGAATTCGATGATTTTTCGGCGCCGGTGCCGCTCGGGGAGATGTACCGTCGCATCGACAAGCTCGGCGCGCTGGGAACATCGGTGGTCACAATTTCGGGCGGCGAGCCGCTGATGCATCCCGAGCTCGATGACGTCATTCGCCGAATCCGCTCCAACCATATGGTCGCCGGGTTGATCACGAACGGATATCTCCTGGTCGCCGAGCGTATCCAGCGGTTGAACCGAGCCGGCCTCGAATGGCTGCAGATCTCCATCGACAACGTGAATCCCGACGAGGTTTCGAAAAAGAGCCTGAAGGTGCTCGACAAAAAGCTGCAACTCCTGGCCGAGCACGCCGATTTTCATGTGAATATCAATTCCGTGGTGGGCGCGGGCATCTCGCATCCGCAGGACGCGCTGGTGATCGGAAAGCGTGCCGTCGAACTTGGATTCAGTTCAACGATCGGAATCCTTCATGACGGGGATGGACAACTGCGGCCGCTGGGAGAGGAAGCGCGTCGCGTCTATCACGAGATGCAGGCGCTCGAAAAACGCAGCTTCACGCGCGTCAACAGGTTTCAGGACAACATCGCGAAGGGAATCACAAACGAATGGCGATGCCGCGCCGGATCGCGCTATCTCTACATCTGTGAAAACGGGCTGGTGCACTACTGTTCCCAGCAACGCGGCTATCCGGGCGTGCCTCTGGAGAAGTACACGCGCGAAGACCTGCGCCGCGAATATCTGACAGAGAAGGGATGCGCGCCGCACTGCACCGTCTCATGCGTGCACCAGGTGTCAATCTTCGATTCCTGGCGCGCACCGCAAAAACCAGCCGATCCGCTTCCCGCAACGGCCCCCGAAAGCGAACTGGTGCAAATCAAGTAGCAGTTAGCAACTATCAAGGCGCAATTTCCAGGCCGTTCTCAGGTCGTAGGCTAAGAGCTAAAGGCTAATCGCGAATCGCTGCCTTTCTAGTGCTTCGCTTGCGCCGTAGGCGGCAAAATTCCATTCAGCCGCAGATACATTGCGGCCGCTCCATAATGATCGGCCCATCCGCTGGCCAGCCCCAGAGCCCCCATGGCGCGCGGGAAGTGCCGTCCGCCAAACAGTTCCACGTCATCCCCTAGTTTCGAATCGTCCATTTTGGCCAAGGCTTCACTGCAGAAGTTAAACGATGCTTTGACGGCCGCCACGAGCTGATCTTTGGAATCGGCCTCTTTCGGTTCGTCGACTTTCGGCGCAGAAACATCGGCCACTTTGGCGCAGAGCGCGTTATTTGAGCCAATGATGTGAACCACCAGATGCGCGAAAGTCATCTGGTCAGGCGTCGGCTTGTAAGAAAACTTGTCGCTCGGCATGGCCTCCACCGCTCCGACAATATTGGTTTGAGCCCGTTGCATCTGCAGCCGCAACGAGCTGGCAACAGGATCTTTTGTGGGTGCGCCGGGTTTGGCGGCGGAAGTGGCATTCTGTGCGACAGAAATCGTTGCGCACACGGCAAGACACAATACGGAAAGAGCTGGTTTCACGGAAAGCCTCCTGAGGTGATTAAGGATATAACGCCCGGCAGTGACCGGTCATCCCTCTGTGTTCCCCTGTGTCCGCTGTGTCCCCTGTGGTGAATGGGTTGTTCCCGCCGACATTAGCAACGAAAAGTTATGACAGTGCAGGAATGAAGTTTTTCGTCGTGGCACAATGGCACGATGCCACTCAACCTCCCCTCCCCACCGTTTTTATACGGCACCGCCTGGAAAGAAGACCGCACCGCCGGACTCACGGAATCAGCCCTGCGCGCCCGATTTCGCGCCATCGATACGGCCAATCAGCGCCGCCATTACTTCGAAGCCGGTGTCGGCGAAGGCTTGGCTGCCGCCTATCGCGCGGGAGTGGTGACTCGCTCCGATTTATTTCTGCAAACCAAGTACACCTATCGGCCGGGACAAGATCACCGCTTGCCCTACGATCCCGCCTCTTCCCTCACGGTCCAGGTGCAGCAGTCGCTGGCCAGTTCTCTGGACCATCTTGGGACCGATTACGTCGACAGCTTCGTCCTACACGGACCCGCGTCCGGCTACGGATGGAGTACTGCAGACGCCCAAGTGTGGGACGCAATGCGAACCGAACGCGACGCCGGACGCACCCGCCTGCTTGGGGTAGGCAATGTTTCCCTTGCGCATTTGCAGCAGATGGAATCGACTCACGCGGAGATGCCCGCATTCGTGCAGAACCGCTGCTTCGCCCGCCTAGGATGGGATCGTGAAGTGCGCAGATTTTGCAAGGATCGAAATATCGTCTATCAGGGATTCTCCCTGCTTACAGCGAATCAGGAAGTAGTACAACATCCAGCATTCGTCGAACTGTCAAAGAAAGTCCATGCCACGCCAGCGCAGGTTGTCTTCGCATTCGCACGATCCCTTGGAATACTGCCGCTCACAGGCACATCCAATCCGGAGCACATGAAGCAAGATCTGGCTAGCCTTGCACTGGAGCTCACCGCTGACGTGGTCAACGCCCTCGACTCGATCGCTGGCTAGCACCTGAAACCCACTTCTGGCAAACCCGGCCAGAAGTGGCGCACCCGGTGACGGGAGACATCCCTGAGTGAGCGTAACGTCATCATTATTACGCGTTCACGAGCGTGGGATTTTGCCGAGCCAGTTGGCCTTTGACCTTGGTTTCAATTTCTGTGGTCATTTCTTGTGTTAATGCGTCGGGATTGGGAAAGACGTCCCACATGACTCCGCCAGAAATCTGCAGTTGGCTGCAAGGTACCCGTTGTACATACCGGAACCGGTCCACGGGACCGGCATGGGTATCATCTTCCTAAGTTTCGCGCTGAAGCAGTTTTTCGACTTCGTCGTCGATTGATGTTGAGGCCTCGGCCGGCAGCGTATAAACATTCCGGAAAGGCGGCTGCCTCCGTTCGAGAGCTTTGCTTCATTGAGCGCGACGCTGCGGAACTCGACTTGGCGGCGTACGACATGGCGTAGTCCTTCTTCAAAGGCCGGGGCTCCGTAGAAGCTGGCAGCCGAGCGATCTGCGAGGATTTCCTGCAGTCGGGTAGCGCCATAGCTGATGCGACGAAACAGAAAGTGATAGAGACGGAGAAACTGGAACGCGAGATTCCAGGGCACAGCTTGTCGTGCGGCCACCAGGGCGATCGCGAAATTGATCATGTCGCGATTCACCCGCAGGGCCACATCTCCGCCCGCCGTATCGTGGTGAGACAGGTGTCCGTACTCGTGAGCCAGGACAGCGCGGAATGAATTCTGCTGAAACCCGGGCAGCAGACCGATTCCCATCAGAAGCGTGCGCTCGGCCCTGTCTTGCTGGCGCTCCTTGCGCGTTCCGCGTTCGTAGACCGCCATTTCGGTGCCCGGTGTGATGCGAATCTGGTCCAGGGGGCGGGTGCCAAGTTTGTCTGCAACGTCGCGCGTCAGGTTCCAGAAATCCGGGGCCTCTTCGCGGGCCAGCGCGCGTCCCGGTTGAGTATCGTCCACATGCACGAAGAGACTTTGCACCATCTTGAACACAGTGACGAGAGCGCCGATCACGACGATTGCAATCAGTTTGACCGGAATGTTTCCCAGCATCAGGAACCCGTAAACAATCCCGGCGGCTAATCCCAGAACGATCACGACAACCAGCGGAAGCGATACGTAGTAGAACGATCCCGCAAACGTGATGAGCCTGCGGTAGCAGGAACGCAAAAGGGCTTCGCGGCTGCTCAGTGATGAGCCGGGGTCTGCAGACTCGATCATCCGTAGCGTGACACCAGAGAAGACCTTCCCCACAATGTAAAGAAGCAATAATGCCGCCACCCACGCGCCCAGCACGTAAGGCACATAGCGCCAGAAGCGCTGCATCATAGCGTGACGATGAATCCCCGAGGCCGACAGCATGGCCTCCACTTTGTCGGCGGGCAAGCCGAGACGCTCGGCCGCTCGCATCTCGTCTTCCGCGGCGATCCAGTTTGCATCTTCGGCCATGCGGATGGCGTTGAAGTAGTGGGTGGCGAGCAGTTCGGGATGCGGCTTCACAAGAATCTCGGTGGCATGACGAAACTCTTTGTCGTTCTCGACATTGAGCGCGAGTGGCGCGACCCGCAGGGGATAGCTGGCATCATTACCGTGGTAGTTGTCGTTGGCCTCTTTGGCTAAGGGCAAAGCCTCCTGCATTTGTGCGGCGGAGCCTTGTTGATTGGGCGCTGGGTAGGGGAACACTCCAGCCGGATTCGAGAGATTCTCTGGAGAACGCTCGATTTGCACCGCCGCTGCGGCAGTAGATCAGTCCTTCTTCGACCTGGCCTGATCCAGCCAGGGATGCACCCAATCGGCGCATAGCGGGAGTAAACGAGGGGGCCTGCTGCAGGACTTGTTGGAACAGCGGAATCGCGGCCTGATAATCGCTCACATCCATCGCAGCCGTGGCACGCTGAAACGGATCCACTGCCGGCGGCGCGATTGCCGCCAGTTTGTCCCGGACGCCTTGCTCGACTTTAGGATCGCGGGCAGCACGTTGCTGCCCGAAGCATGAGAGACACGACAACACGACTGCCTGCCGCAACTGCGACGAGGCGACGCATAGTGGCTCCTGACCAGGGGAAGTCGGGACGGGTATTCTATCCCAGTTCCTCGGCCTGGTCAGTATCCTGCGACACCGGGAGGTATGAAATGAGCCTTGTCGAATCCGTCATGACAAGGCTGCGCTCAATGCCGTTGTTCCGAGCGTGAGAATGGCCCACCATCCAAAGACGATGGCGAACGCTGTACCCTTCTTCACTTTGCTGACGCAGGTGAATCCGATGGCGGTCAAGACCAGCGTCCAGATCATGAAAACGTCCAGCGCCGTCGCCAAGCCGTACGCGAAAACGCCATCGGCCGGATTCAGAAAATAACCGGGATTTGTGGCAACCGGGTTCTGAAAGGAAAACGAGTCCGGACTCATACCCGCCAGCACCGAGATCAAGGCTAAAACAGTTTTAAGCGTTAGCGGTAATGCAGCGTACACCACGACCGCCAACGAAATGCCAAACGAGACATCGGCACCTGCCGCAACCTTGAATGTCGCAAACATCGCCGTGGCGATGATCAGCCACATAATCAGCAGGATGACCGGGAAACAATAGGAGATGATCCCGGTAACCTTCGCCCCAGCTTCCATCTGCCGCTCCCGCTGATCCGCCGCCAGGGATTCCAGGCGGGCCTGCGCCTTCGGCTGCGCCTGCATCTGGTTTTCCATGATCTTGCGGAAACCAATCTTCTGTCCGGCGGTATACACGAACACCGTGGAAACAATCACCATGAGCAGGAATGGAGCCCACCAAGCCGCATTGCGGCGCAGGTCGGTAAAGGTCTGCGAGGGCGCGATGAACGTATTGATGATGCGTGCGCCTTCCGATAGCGAAGGAGTCGTTTGTGGAGCAGAAGAAGATGCGACCGGAGGAGTCGGAACTGCGGCCATGCGGGCCTCCTAACGAGAATTCGCAGGAATTTTAGACGCGGCCGGGCGGGGAAACAAGCCGCCGCCTCAGTTTACCCACTCACACACAGGCTGAAACGACTCGAGCGCGAATATTGAGACAGATTCATTTGTAACGCTGCAGGGTTCTGAACCACTATTCGCATAACAGAGGATCGGGCGGTTGGTTTTGAGGTCGCCCGAAGATCGCTGCCGGCGCGGTCCGGCGTGGCATTTCCCTCCTGCGCGCTCCGCCCAAGGCGTGGATCCGTTCACGTCGGGACCTGGGGACTCCAGCGGAGTTCGATTTCCATTTTGGAGAGGTAAGTTATGAAATTCGTTCGCATTCTCTTCTGCGCCGCAGTGTGCGCGCTCACGTTCGGAGCGTTCGCCCAGACCAGCCCTGGAGATCTGGTCGTCGATGTGCCATTTGCGTTCTTCGCCAACGGCAAAAAGCTTCCGGCCGGACATTACATCGTCACGCAGAACACCAACATGATCCGGATTTTCAACCACGACAAAGTGGGGCTGTTGGTGCCGGCACTGTTTGCGATTCGGACCAAGGCCGACGGCAGCAAGCTCGTATTCCATCGCTATGGAGACGACTACTTTTTGGCATCCGTTTGGATTACCGCCAGCAAGAGCGGCAAGGAGTTATTCCCTTCCCGTGCCGAGCGCGAGGCCAAGTCCAAGCGCGCGGAGATGGAGATGGCGGTCGTACGGCCCGCGCAATAGAAATCCGCTGTTGCGTAGAGGGGGCTTCCGGCCCAGCGCTGGAGTGACCGCACTTACCCGGGCGGTGACGGGCCGCCCGGATAAGATATTGGCAATGTCGATATTGGCAATATTTAAGATTACGCCCGTCGATGTTGCCGTGCTCGTTATCGAATTGCTGCCGGCCGTGGCCTTTGCGTTCACCCGAGATCGGGCCCAGAGCTTGATCTCGGGCTGGCCACGTTTATGGCGCATTGCCGCGCCGGCATCCTTAGTCCTGCCGTACACCATTCTCGCGCTCTCGTCGCACATGTTCCGCTGGGAGTGGTTCGCGATCTATTGCACGCTTCCAGTTGTGATTGCGGGGCTGCTAAGCCGGGCCGCCGCCATCGATCCCGAACAGCGTGGCAACTGGCGCGATGCCATCATCCTCGCGACGCTGGGACTGGTTGTGGATTTGCGCTGGTTCGATGTGGCATGGCCGCCGGGGCTGCGCGGTTTGGGAAATCTGCTGCTGGTCGACGTCGGCCTCTATGGATTCCTGGCCATCCGTCAGCTCAGCGGGACGGGATTCGACTTCCATTTCCGCTGGAGCGATTGGAAGACCGGATTGCGCGAACTCGCATTCTTCGCACCCTTCGTTATTGGAATTGGACTGGCGCTCGGCTTCATTCATCCCCACAAAAACATTCCGCCGCTGGGCCGGGCCATCGTCAGCTGGATCGGAATTTTTACTTTCGTCGCTGGCCTCGAGGAACTCTTCTTTCGCGCCTGGGTGCAAAACCTGCTGGAGCGTCGCGTAGGCCGCCACGCCGCCCTGGTGATCGCATCAGTCCTTTTCGGGTTGTCGCACTTCAACAAGAGAAACCCCGGCTCGGTGCATTTCAACTGGCGTTACGTATTACTCGCAACGATCGCAGGAATCTTCTACGGCCGGGCCTGGAGAGAGCAAAGACGCGTCCCGGCCTCTGCCATCACGCACACATGCGTGGATTGGCTCTGGTATTTGTGGTTCTAAGGGGGGCGAACCCGACAACTCATTTTCTTTGTGAGAATTGAATATGGGTGTTGCTGGAAGCCCCCTACTACTGGACTTTTGGCACCCCCTGGCACGGGCTTGCCGCAATCAGGATCTTCTCGAACCCCGGTTCTTTGCGCAGGTCCTTTAAAAGCGGATCGCTTAAAAGGGCGGAATATCCACAATAGTTCTGTTGGATTGCGTTTTTAAGTAGTCGCAGCGCAGCCCCCTTTTTCGCCACAGGCCGCCATCAACGTGGCCAAGTGATTCCAAGCCTCAGCGTCTGGCTCGAGCATCACCCGAGGCCTCATTCTCGCGCACGATTCTGGAGAAGTCCGGCGCGCGGTTCGTGCTCGTACACGCCTGCATAACTGACTTGTGGTATGTCAGACTGTCACCCATCTGCCTCGCAGCGGCCTGCGCCTGCGTAATGTTGCCCTCGGCGAGATGGATGTAACTTTTCGCCCACGCAGCCCACTGCGAGCCCGCATCCAGCTGCGCGAATGTCATGGCCAAGTCAATGAAGCTATTGAAGTTGCTTCGGTCCCTGAAAACAATTGTCGCAACCGAGCCAGTTCCATTCATCGACAGCATGAAACTACTTCTCGGCGAGTAATCTACCGCGAAAGCGCACAGCACCCAGCGCGGGACTCTGAAGCCTTGCGCCGCTCAAACAAGAATTGAGGTTCTTCGGCGACCAATAAAGTTCGGGGCGTCTTATAAAATTCGACCCACCCCTCCGATGCAAAAAATGCAAAAGAAAGCAAGGCTCACTTCCCTGCGGTTCCGTGATATCCCGCATACTGTTCGATGACCGGCGAATGGTAACTCCACTAGCCGAGCCCAACGCGCATCTGATGAACATACCCATCAGGGACGCAAACGGCGAAGCATAATCCCAGAAGGCCTTGTGCGAGGCCAAGCACGATGATGCTGCGATAACGGCGGAACAGCGCGCACGAGATCGCTCCCCAAACGACCGTGCCTACCGTGAGCACCGCGTTGGGCAGGTGCGCCACAGCGAACAGCACCGCCGCAAACGCGATGGCAGCATCGGTGTTGAGGACTCGCGTCAACCGCGGCATGAAGTAGTCCTGCAGCAGGAACTGCTGGTAGATCGTCCAGATCACATATCCGCCGACGTGAGCAAAGTCAGGCTTGTAGAGATCGTGCAACGTCCCGGAGTCGCGTGCCAGAAGGATCCCCGCGGCGGCGATTATCGCAGCAGCCGGGAGAATCCATAAAGATTTCACGAAACCCCGCCCGCTCAATCCAAGCTGGCTGAGCGTGGGCCTCTGCGATAACAGCACCAGAACCAAAGGGCCGAGCAGAGCAATTGGGCCGAAGATCAGTTGTTCAGGCGTCGGCAGCCAAAGGACCAGCATGATGGCTGAGAAGCCGATTGCGAGTTCGGCAAGGGTCCTGATCGGGGCTTGCGGTTGCGGGGTTGAAAGTGCAAATGAAGTCGAATCTATCGTCGCCACAGAAGTTTAATTTTCCAATCAAGGTTAGGAGTGACGATGGAGGCAATTGGTTGCATGGTTTGGCGGCGGGTGTGCCGCATAGAGCCAGCAAAGGACTCTTTAGGCCAGTAATTCTGGCGTCGCCTCCAGCAGATTCCGGGTATATGGATGAACCGGATTCGTGGTAATCAGGTCAGCATCGCCGACTTCGACAATCTTTCCCTTATACATGACAGCAATCCGGGTCGCGAGATAGCGCACCACCGGCATAGAATGCGAGATAAAAAGATAAGTGAGTCCGAAGTCGCGCTGCAGTTGCCCAAGCAGGTTGATGATCTGCGCCCCGACGCTCACGTCGAGCGCAGAAACCGGTTCGTCACAGACGATGAACTTGGGACGCAACGCAAGCGCGCGGGCGATCCCGATCCTCTGGCGCTGCCCTCCGGAGAACTCGTGCGGGTAGCGCCGCCGCGCCGATTCATCGAGCCCCACGGCGCGCAGCAGTTCAGAAATCTTTGCCCCCGGGTCGTGCTGTCCCCCGTTCCACGCCCCATGAATGATCAGCGGCTCGGCGATGATGTCCTCAACGCGATAGCGGGGATCGAGCGAGGCAAAAGGATCCTGAAAGATGATCTGCAGATCACGTCGCAGCCGCCGCATTTCGCGAGAGCCCGCCGCAAGCAGATCGCGCCCGTCCAGCCGGATGCTGCCCGACGTAGGCGCAATCAGTCGAAGGATAAGCCGGCCCAGCGTGCTCTTGCCCGACCCCGACTCTCCTACGAGTCCAAGGGTCTCGCCGGTGTGAATGTCGAGCGAGACGTCATCAACCGCGCGAATGTCATGCGAAAAGATCTTGGTGAGATTGCGGACTTCGAGCAAGGACATGAGTTGGTTAGCTCAGAACGATTATCTGCTGAATTCGATCAAGGACGATAGTGATTCTCTACCAACTTCGGTTTGAGCAGCATTTCTCCTTTATTCTGCGGATAGAGAATCGGCTGTCACCCCGCCGCGATCAGCGGTACCGCCGCCAGCGCCGCCATCAGTCCTACCAACTTCCAGCCACTGAAGTGTTCCTTCAGGATGACTCTGGCCAACAAGACCGTCACCGCCGGGTACAGCGATGTGATCACCACGGCTTCGTCCAACCGTCCGTGCTCACTGGCAAAAACGAACAGGGCGCTGCCGGTGACATCGAGCGACCCGGCCACAGCGGCGAGCGCGACAGAAGTCCGATCGAGCTCAAGCGGCGCTCGCGTCGCCAGCACTGCCACCGCCGTTGCAGTGAACGATCCGATACGCGTAATGGCAGCCACCCAGGTGGGCGAACCCGTAGCCTGGTGAATGCAGAGATAAAACCCGGCGAATCCCACGCCCGCCAGCGCCGCAGCGGCCACCCCCTTGGGATGGCCAGAATCATCGTTCTCTCCGGGTTCCTCGGGTCGGGTGATCAGCCAAAGCGCGAGGATCGCGAGGGCGAACCCGAAAATCGACCAGCGGCTCGGCGCACCCTCAAGAGCGATATCGACCAGCGTGGGGATGGCCGCACCCAACAGTGCACCGACGGGAGCAGCAAGCCCCATATGTCCGGCGGCCAGCGCGCGATAGAAGATGGCAATCGAAAATCCCCCGAGCGCTCCGGCCAAGACCGACCAGAAGATGCTCGCGCGATTTGGAAACGACCCATGCCGTGTCATTGCCACGGCCAGCATCACCGCGAAGGCGCACACATGCGAGAAGGCCGTCAGCACAAAGGTATTCGCGCGCCGCGCCCCGTATCCTCCAGCAAAGTCCGACACCCCCCACAGAAAAACTGCCCCTACCGAACAAGCTGCAGGCGCGAATTGTACCCCCGAAGACACGCCGGTCGAGGGTAACATGCGCAATACAGCTCCGGGCTCCTAGCTTTTAGCCCAAATCTCCTCAGGCGTCGCATCGTTGCCAGATCCCGAACCAAAGGTGGGGGTTTTTGCGACCGGCGTGTCTATCCCGGAGGAGCTAAAAGCCAACAGCTAGGAGCCAGAAGCTGTCTTCTGCGTGTTAAAATTTCCTCAACGCCAGTCGTTAGTCCTAAGTCAGCAGTCGCGGTCAGCCAACGACCAACGGCGAACGACCAACGATGGTTTTGACGTTCACGTTCTGAGGCCCGGGTTTGATCGAACTGGCACCTTCAATTCTTTCCGCCGATTTCGCCCGGCTGGGCGAACAGGTGCGCTCTGCGTGCCAAGGCGGCGCCGGCGTGATCCACGTCGACATCATGGACGGTCACTTCGTCCCCAACCTGACGATCGGGCCGCCCGTCGTGAAATCCTTGCGGAAAGTCACCGATCTGCCGCTAGACTGCCACCTCATGATCGACAATCCCGACGAATTTATCCCGGTTTTCGCCGATTTGGGCGTGAACTGGATCTCGGTGCACCAGGAAGCTGTTCGGCACCTGAACCGCACGCTCCACCTGATCAAAAGCCACGCTTGCCAGGCAGGTGTTGTGATTAATCCTGCCACTCCGGTCGAAACGCTTTCCGAAGTCCTCGACATCGTTGATTATGTGCTGGTGATGTCGGTCAATCCGGGGTTCGGAGCTCAGAAATTCATCCCCTCTACCATGAACAAAATGCGCCGCTTAGCCGAGATTCGCAGCCAACGCGGGCTGAACTACCGCATCGAAGTAGATGGAGGCGTGGCCCTCGATACCATTATTGATGTAGTCCGCTGCGGAGCCGAAATTCTCGTCGCGGGCAACGCCGTTTTCGGTAGCGGTGATCCAAAGAAGAATGCGGAGGCCCTGCTGAAGGCAGCGACCGAAGCGACATTGCAGAAAGTATAAAAAAGGCAAGTTTCAAAGTTTGAAAGAACCTCTGGGTCGGCAACTTTGAAACATTGAAACTTTGAAACTTGGGCGATAACACTCGCCCTCCAAAGGATTCCTCGTCACATGTTCCGTCGAATTCATCTGCTGATCGTGCTGGCCGTACTCCTGGCCCTCACCGCCGCCTGCACCAATAAGAAGTCTGTCAACCCCCTGGCGGGTGTCGGCTCCAAGCAACCAGACAAGGTCCTCTTCGACAAGGCGATGGACGCGATGCGTCACAACCGCTTCGACGTGGCGCGCCTGACACTGCAGACCTTGATCAATACCTATCCCGACTCGGAATACATCGCTCGGGCCAAGCTGGCCGTGGGCGACTCCTGGTACGCCGAGGGCGGAACCGCGGCTCTGGCACAGGCAGAACAGGAATACACTGATTTCACCATCTTCTTCCCCAACATGCCGGAAGCGGCTGAGGCCCAGTTAAAGATTGCCAACATCCACTATCAGCAGATGGAAAAGTCCGACCGCGATCCCACACATGCCAAGCGCGCCGAAGACGAATATCGCAAACTGATCCTCCAGTACCCCGACAGCAAACTTGTGCCGGACGCGAAAAAGAAGCTGATGGAAGTGCAGGAGGTGCTCGCTGAGCGCGAGTTCGGCGTGGGACGATTTTATTACCTGCGCGAGTCCTATGCCGCCTCGATCGCGCGGCTGCAATCCCTCGTCGACAAGTATCCGCTCTACAGTCATGCCGACGAAGCCTATTACCTGCTGGGTCAGAACTACGAGGGCCAGATTGACCGGCTCCGCAAGGCCACCACTTGCGATGTGCACATGCTTCCCCGCGGCTGCATGAAAGAGGCTGACAAGGCGCGCGCCATCTCGCAGCTATCCAAACAAGCAGCGGTACCGTATTCCAAAATTCTGACCCGCTATCCGCTCGCCGATCGCGCGGAAGATGCCAAGAAGCGCCTGGCCGCGCTCCATGAGCCCGCTCCACGTCCGACCAAGGCAGCGGTTGCGCAAAATAAGGCGGAGATCGAGAGCCGTGGCCAGAAGACCATGCTTGGTCAGATGAAGGGCCTGATCAAGAAAGGTCCCGACGTGTCGCAGGCAGCGACCGTTGGCGACCCGCCGCTGGTCGATCCGGAGCCCATCAGTGCCACGGCGGTGAGCCAGAAAGAAGCGCAGGCGTTCTTGCAAGCGGCAAATCCCGGCAGCAGTAAAGAAGTCGGCGCTGAAATCATCAATCCAAGTCAACCCGCGAATGCGCCACCACCTGTCGATCCCAATCCCAATCCCAATCCCTTTGGGACGCCGCCTGCCGCAACCCCTCCTGGAGCAGCGGCAACCGCGAACGCGAATGATCCGAACGAGCTGAAACCAAATCAGCCCGCCGACCCCAACGAGTTGACGCCGACCAGCACTGGCGTAGACCCATCCCTTCCTCCGCCCACACAGGTAAATGAGATCCACAACCAGCCGTCTTCCAGCAGCACGGCGAAGGTGGATGATTCCACACCAGCCAGTGACGAGGAAATTTCCAGCAGCAAGAAAAAGAAGAAGAAGGGCATACAGAAGATCAATCCGTTCTAAAAGGCAATGTCTCAAATTTCAAAGCCGCAACAAAACGCGGCGTTCTGTCATCCTGAGGGGAGCAGGTTCATTCGAGAAATGAATGAACCTGCTGGATCCCATCCCGCCGAGAGCTCACCCAGTCGGCGCAGGAAATTCGAATGATCACATTGGTGCCCCAAGTCCTTGAAACTTGCCCTCGCGCACTAGGTGTTGACCACTAGTAACGTATTACTTCCCTTCCGGATCATTGACTTGCCTTGAGCCTCAGGTTACCTTCGCGATATCTCCCCTCTTCAGAGGAATGTACCTTTGGCCAGGAAGATATTGCTCGCCGACGACAGCGTTACCGCCCAGAATATGGGGCGGAAAATCCTCGCGGATGCGGGGTATGAAGTCATCACGGTTAACAACGGGTCGGCGGCCTTGAAGAAGATCGGGGAGGCCCGCCCCGACCTCATCGTCCTCGATGTGTACATGCCCGGCTACAGCGGGCTCGAGGTCTGCCAGCGCCTCAAGGAAGTGGGAGATACCGCGCGGATTCCCATCCTGCTCACCGTCGGAAAGTTAGAACCTTTTAAGCCGGAAGAAGCCAAGCGCGTCCGTGCCGACGCTTTTATCGTCAAGCCCTTCGAGGCCAGCGAGTTGCTCAGCGCCCTCAGCAAGCTGGAAGACAAAGTTGTACCTCGCGCCGACTCTTCGAAGCCCGGCCGCTTTGCCCGCGCTACCGCTGCGCTCGAGGAAGGCCGCTACGACAAAACGATGGCCGTCGAGGAAGACGACTCCGGATGGAAGAGTCGCATCTCCTTCCCGAAAAAGAAAAAGGAAAAACCGCCCGAACAAGAAGTTGAGACGGGTGAGATCTACAACGCCGTCAACAAGGATCTTCGGACCAAGGTTGATCACAAGCCGGGGCACAAGGTCGACGAGCCTGCCCCGGTTCCTTCCGCCCCAGGGCAGACACCTGCAGCGCATCCACAAGCAGAGCCGCATGTAAATCTCGGCGCGCTCGCGCCGGAAGGACTGCCCAAAGACGTTACCGCAGAAGAGATTGCTGCCTTGGCTGCCGCCGCCGCCCAGATCAAGGGCAAAGTTGTCGACGAGAAACCGGCGCCGTCAGTGGCGGAAACTCCGGCGACAGTTGAAGCGCCGAAATCCGGGACTGTTGCCACCGCGAAAACGGAAAGCGTTCCGACTGCGGAAGTTTACGAAACCAGGAAGGAAGAAACGCATCCAGTCAAACCGAGTGCTGTGCCCGAAATTGCAGCGAGCGCAGCCCCTGCAACATTGGCCGCCCAGGACTCAGAAGAAAAGACCGAAGAGAAAAAGCCCGAGCATAAGTCCGGACCGGCGGAAGTGATGGCCGCGATCGCGGGTCTGGAAACGGAGTGGATTTCGCTGCCGGCAACCGGACTGGGAAACCCAGTCGCCGACCGGTCGCGGGAGTCGGCAGAGCCAGTAACGATGGCCGTTGCAGAGGCTGCCTCCGCGCCTGCGCCAGCACACTGGTCGGCTGTCGCAGTGGCGGTCGCGCCCGAAGAAGCCTCGATTTCTCTCGAGCAGGAAATGCAGAAAGCTTACGCAGCTTTCGCCGCCGCCGAGAGTGGACACGCTGTCACCCAGGTCTCTGAACCGGCTCCCGCCGTGCCTGAAGCGAAGACTGCTGTATCCGAAACACCCCTCACAGAGCCTGTGGCGACCGAAGCCGCGCCGGCAATCCCCGCCACATCCGCCCCCGAAGCGGTCCGGTCTCTGTCCGCTGTCTCCGAGGCGGCGACCGACGCAGTCAGCGCCGCCGTCAAGTAACTGGAGGCCGTTGCCGCCAAGTATGAGGCAGAACAGAAGGCGGCCTCAACTGTGCCGCGCGATGAAAAGTCTCTCCGGGCCGAGGCCTTGGAATCCCCGGCAGTGGCGAGCGCTGCCGAACCGAAGATTGAGGAGAGTGTCGAGACTAAGACGGAACAGAAGACGGAATTCGCAGTCGTCGAGCCGCCTGTCGAAACGGGAACGGAAGACGCCAAGCCGCAAGAGACGAACACGGAAGATACGAAGACACAAGAGATCAAGGCGCCAGAGATCGAGCCGCCGCAAGGAATCGACGCTGCGCCCGCGGCCGAAGCGACGCCACAAATCGCGCCAGAAGAGATCACGCCCGAAGTTCATGCGCAGTCGGAGAAGCCAGCCCCGGTCCTCGAAGTTCCCGAGGTAGTAACGAAGCAAGAACTTCCAGACGAGGAATCACGTTCGGAGAATCAATCAGGGGAGCCGGCACCGGTTTCCAGCGCATCACCTGCAGGAGGGACCGACGACATGGCAAAGAGGGAATCGGAAACCGCAGCGGCCTGGGCCACTTGGAGAAAGATCCGTGAAACAGGCGGTCCCAAGTCCGCTCAATCAGCGGGGGCCTCGGAGAAAGACGCCGAAGAATCTCTCCCGCAGGACCGGGCCGCAATGGCCGTGGCTGCAGGAGCCGAGAGCAAACCCGAAGAAGCCACGAATTTCGACGCCGATCCTGAGATCGCCAGCATCGTCGACAGTGTGCTCGCTGACATGCGCCCGAAAATTGTCGAAGAGATCGCACGCAAGCTGGGGAAGAAAAAGTAATATTCCGTTCGAACCTTCTGAAGTTCCTCGCAAGAGGTACCGAACTGCGGTATCTCTCCACGCCCCGATCCTTGATCTCACGCGCCTTTTCAGCAAGACCTCTGCATATCAAAGCATCTGGCGTGGCGTCGGCTAAGAGGGGAATTTAGAGAAACGATAGCGCTTCGAAATAAGCAAGGCCCGAAATCCGATGGGGAAATTCGGGCCCTCTTCCCAACCAAAGCGGAGCGTCATGGGCATGGACTCCGCAAGAGCGGGGAGCTCACACGAATTTGGGCGACGAATGCAGCACGAAGCCTTCAGGAACGTGAAGTTCGTTCCCCTGACTTCTTTGTGTTTCTACGAATACTCTTCGCCACAGTGATGGCAGCGCACTGCTCGTCTCGGCAGCCTCGGGGGAGCAGCATCGGCACCCGCTTCCCAGCAGGATTTTCGGTTGGGACTGAATCGGTCTTTCTTCCAGACGGCACCCGGAAGTAGTCTGGTAGGCATTCCACGATTCGGCCCTCCAAGTTCCTCACTTGGGAGCAAGTTTTCTGTACATTATGCTGATCCGGGATCAGTGGGTGTAAAGAAATTGTCAGGAGTGAATCAGAAGTACATTCAAGAAACCACGACTGAGGCGGTGCAAGGAATTCGCGACGAGCAGAGCAGTTCGGGCCGAATCAGAAGCGGCCTGTGAATGTCGCGCAAACAACGGACGACTGTTCAAACGCCTGCCGCGAATCCGCGGGAAGTGCCGCAACCACCTTGCCGACAATGGCTCGCAGTTGATGGAGCAATTTATCATCCCCCATGATCGGCAGCAGCGGCGCGAGAACTCTGACTTGCAAGGCTGGATCGCCCACCTGCCGGGCCTTCTCCCACGCCGCGTTCGCGTCTGCCAGCGCCTCTCGCTTTTTCCCGCATGCCTGCAATGCTTGGGCGCGCACTGCCAGCGCCGCCGCTTCGTATTTTCCCCGTCCCACTGCCTGGCTCTGCTTCATCGCGGACGTGGCGCGTGTAACGGCTGTGGACCAGTCGCCTCGCGCCAGCGCGAGTTCAGCCTGCGCCTGTTCCAAACGCATGCGAAACATCCACTCATGCCAGCCGCGCGCATGCAACACGGCGTCCTCCACTTCTTGCAAAAGCGACTCCGCTCGGCCTGGATTTCCCTGCCGGGCAAAGCACATCAGCAAATCGATTCCCGCGCTTGCCTGCGAAGGCACAAAGGCGGCTTCGTACGCAATCTCGCGGGCTTCGCATTGCAATGCCTCCGCCTTGGCGAAGTCGAACACATCCAGACGCCATCCCGCAGACATCGCGGTGGCCCGGGCAACGAGGGGAAAGGCGCCGCAGGATCTGGCAAATTCCCGCGCCTCATCGAACGTGGCTGCTGCCTCCGAGTACTGACCAGTCGCCGCAAGC
>Ga0126378_10001158_pt1 | contig 19695 bp, 17 predicted proteins | sample PanSoiMetPlot_23_FD_92587 | JGI IMG/M metagenome (GOLD analysis project Ga0126378, IMG submission 92587) | Tropical forest soil microbial communities from Panama - MetaG Plot_23 | ecosystem: Environmental > Terrestrial > Soil > Tropical forest > Bulk soil | place: Panama | collected 2016-02-17
AGCCGCTCCGGACTGACGGAGCCGAGCAAGTCACGCACTACGGCCGTGTAATGCTCAAGCGCCGACCGGCCCCGCCGAGTGATCGAGACCGAAGTCCGGGCAGTCACGCCGCGCCCGGCTTTGACTGTCGTCAGGTACTGCGCGTCCTCGAGCTTGCGGAGATGCGTGATGAGATTGCCCGGCGTGAGGCCGATCACGTCCTGGAGCCGCGTGAAGGACAAGTCGTCGCCTTCGGGCAGCGTCGCCAGCGTGACCATGATGCGGAGCCTGGCAGGCACATGAATGACCGGATCCAACTCGTCATCGGTCACGACGTTGCCTCAACCGGACGACGGCAACGGCCAGGAACCCGGCGCTGCTCGCCAGCGCATCGACGGCCCAGACGGTCACGGGGCCACCGAACCCGGAGCCTGCGGCGACTGCGACCAGCCATACTCCCAGGGCGAGAGCAGTCCAGTTCTGGGCGAGGGCAGCGCCGAGCGCGCAGAACACGCCAGTGAGTAGAAGGGGCGCGGCGGCACCGTACACGCCTAGAACAGCGAAGCTGGCCCCCGCGTGCGCGAGGGCCGCCTCCAGCGTGAACAACCCGGCAAAGCCGACGAGACTCGCCAGTGCGCAAACGCGCCGCTGCCGAGCAGACGCGCCGCCGATGCCACTGACGGCGCGACCGATGAGAACGACGGTGATCGCCATGGCAGCGGCGACGATAAGCGTTAGCGACAGCAATGCCATGGACGTTGGCCCCACATACGGATGCTGGCCTAGAACAGACAGCCACAGCACCCCGTACCCGAGCAAGTACATCAAGCCCCAGGTGGTGAACAGGACCGGGTAGCGGTATGTGAGCTGCTGCCGGGCATGCTCGCTGGCCTGGCGCAAAATGGTTGCCGCACGTTGGATGTCGGAGCCCATTTCCTGGTCGGTCTCGGTGGTCCTGCCTTGTTCCTCGCTCATGGTCTCGTCCTCACCACGACGGTCACGAAACTTTGTGTTACAAAGCTATGAAACTTTGCAAGGCAAAGTCAAGAGCGAGACCGACGTTTCTGGGGCTTGGCCCGAACTTCGTGTTAGCTGCGACAATGCCGACATGACGAGCGAGCGCATCGAGGTCCAACGCACTATCGAGGCAGAGCCTGCGGCGATCTTTAAGATCCTGCGCGATCCGCAGGGTCACGTCGCAATCGACAGTTCCGGCATGCTCCAGTCGGCTGACGGCGATACGGTGAGGGCCGTCGGCGACAGCTTCGTGGTGCACATGGACCGTGAGGCGCTGAACGACTATCCGGAGCTCGGGCGCTACGACGTGACCGTCCGGATCGCGACGCTCGAGCCGGACCGAGAGATCGCCTGGACGATACTCGGCCGGATCCGGCCGCAGATCGGCCACGTCTACGGGTACCGGCTCGAGCCGACCGAGGCCGGCACGCTGGTCACCTCGTATTACGACTGGTCTGGCATCGACCCGGTATGGCGCGAGGCGGGCATCTTCCCCGTCATTTCCGAGGGCGCGCTACGCGCGACCCTCGGCATCCTGGCGAGGACGGTCGCCAGGGGCTACGCGACCGGCGCTGACTAGCGCCAGGTGAGCCCGGCAGCCGGGTCGGACACGTTGAGGTGCTCCTGCACCCTGGCCAGGTGCAGGCGCATGGCCTCGACGGCACCGCCAGAGTCACGGGACCGGAGCGCTTCGACCACCGCGCGGTGATCCGCTTGATACTGGCTTCGCCGCTCAGGAGATGACCTCCGGCGCTTCAGATCACCCCAGACCTGTCCGTGCCGCGCCCCTTCGATCGCGGCGTATAGCGAGACGAGCAGCGGACTGTGGCTGGCAGCCATGATCGACCGGTGCAGAGCCAGGTCGCAGGCCTCGAATTGCTCGAACGTCGTGGCGACGTCGCCAAGCGCGAGACACCGGTCTATCTCCTGTAGATCGGCTGCCGTCGCCCAGGCCACCACCAAGACCATCGCCGGCGGCTCCAGCAGCCGTCTGATTGTCATCACGTCGGCGGGGGCGAAATCAGCAGTCGCCGGCTTAATCGATGTACTGCCGCCCTGGCTGGCATCGGCGCCGTCGGCGCGGCCGAGCGAGTGGCTCGGCCCCGAGCGCTCGCGCAGGAACGTGCCGCGACCGACTTCACGCGAGATACGGCCTTGAGCCTCCAGGAGGGCGAGCGCATTTCGGACCGATGAGCGCGTCACGCCGAGATCAACACTGAGCTGACGCTCCGTCGGCAGGCGCGAAACGCCGTGCGGTCCAGCTTGCTGGGAGCGCGCGAGTATGAGCTCGGCGAGCGCGAGCCCGCGTTCGAAGTGCCCGCCAACCGACGACACGGCCCGGCCCGCAGCGTCATCAGCTTCCGTTACTTGCTTGGGTCTCCCGACGTCGGCGTCGGGTCCCGGTACTGCTGCCTGCATGCCTGCTCCCGCTCCACTCCAGCTCGCAACCAATCGTACCAATGGCCAGACTAAATCGTTACTACTGTGTTAAACCAAATGCAATTGCAGCGCTTGACCGTGCCAATTTCCTCGACCTATGCTCAACCAATCGGCTGACGGCAACCAATATGGCCGATATGGTGACCAGACCGGAGGTTTGCCGATGCGGCTCGCCACGATTGTCACCCCCCGCGGACTGCGGTTGCACGTCCAGGCTCGCTCCGGCTACGTCGACGTTGGCGACGAAACGAACGATCCGGCGCTTGCCTCGCTCCGCGGCCTGCTCGACGCCGGGCCGGCCGCCATGGAGGTTGTTCGCGGCTTACTAGACCGCGACGGCCGCGACGTCAAGCCCGAAGACTTCGGGCCGGCTGTGCCCGAGCCGCGACGCATTCTGTGCCTGGGTGTGAACTACCGCGACCACGCCATCGAAGGCGGCCGCGACGTACCGACCTGGCCGGAAGCGTTCGTGCGTGGCGAAGGCAGCGCCATCGGCCCCTACGCCGATCTGGTGAAGCCCGCGTTGACGAGCCGGTTCGATTACGAAGGCGAGCTCGGTGTCGTCATCGGAGCCGGCGGCCGCTACATCCCGGCCGACAATGCGCTCGACGCGATCGCCGGTTACGTCATTGTCAACGACGCTTCAGCGCGTGACTGGCAGCGAGCCTCGACGCAATGGACCGGCGGCAAGAACTTCGAAGGCTCTATGCCGATCGGCCCGGAGGTCGTCACGACCGACGAAGCCGATGTATCCGACGTAGCGCTCACTACCACGCTGAATGGCGAGGTGATGCAGTCGGCGCGGACATCGCAGATGATCGTCGATATCCCGAGCGCAATCGAGTTCTTTTCCTCCTTCACTCGGCTGCGGCCCGGCGACGTGATCGCCACAGGAACTCCGGGTGGCGTCGGATTCGCCAGGCAGCCGCCCGTGTGGCTGCTGCCCGGCGACATCATCGCGGTCGCCGTCGAAGGGATCGGCGCGATCAGGAACCGGGTCGTCGCTGAGGATGCGGACTTGGCCGATTGGAAATGGCGGCCGCCGGGTTCGACAGCGGTCGGCTTCTGACGCCGATCGGCCCGAGCTCAGCACGCAGAAGACAAACACCGAATCACTCACCGGATCGCCGGGCTCGTACCAGAACCCGATGAACCACAACCGATTGCAGAAGAGGTTCGTAGCTAACGACTCATCCATCGAAAGACCGCGGAGGCGACAACTATGTTGAGGTCCACAGAGCCTGCGGCCAAAGCCGCGGGACAACGGCGGCGTGCAGGAGCCACGGTCGTGCGGCGAGGCCGGCCGGCCCGCGCGCTGGCGGCGGCAGCCGCTGCGGCGCTCGCGTGCGGCCTAGCCGCGTGCAGTAGCAGCAGCTCGTCCGGCGGGAGCAGCTCCAAGGGCTCGATCGTGTTCGCTGACGTCGCTCCGTTTAGCGGCCCGGACGCCGCGCTCGGCCCGGCGTACCTGGTGTCTTGTGAGGGCACGGCCAACGCCATGAACAAGGCTGGCGGCATTCTCGGGCACACCGTGAGCTGCACATCGACCGACACGAAGGGCGACCCGGCGGACGCTGTCCCAGCCGTCGGTAGCTTGCTCAGCAGGACACCGAACCTGGCCCTCGTTATCGGCTGCACCTCCGATGAGGCGGCGGCGGTGGTCCCGATCATCAACAGCCACAAGACCGTGATGTTCTGTATGACCGGGCAGCTGGAGTTCGACCACGTCCACTTCCCCTACTTCTACCGCCTCGTCCCGCCTGACGCGTCCGAGTCCTACGCGATGACGGTCATCGCAGAGGACCTCCACTACAAGCGGATCGCGCTCGCCTTCGGCAATGACATTGGTTCGCAGACGTTCGTGCAGCCCGCCATCAGCGCCATCGGCAAGGCCGGCATGACGCTCGTGGCCAACGAGACGCTGGACCTGAACGCGACGACGTTCCGTACCGAAGCCGAGAAGATCGTCCAGGCCCATCCGGACGCCATCATGACCGAAGCGCTCGGTTCCGCCGACCCGACTCTCTTCGCCGAGATCAAGCAGCTCAACGGTGGCACGATGATCCCCATCATCGGCACGTCGGCCGCCATCTTGCCGGCCTTCTACACCGCTTCAGCCAAGGCCATCGGAGCAGCAGACTTCGCTGCCAACTTCCACGCCGACAACCTTGTCGGCACAGCCACCAGCGGCCCCGCCTACCAGACGTTCACGCAGGCGCTGCTGGCGGTCAAGGGCAAGGTGGCCAACGCGCAGGTCGGCAACTTCAGTACGTACTTCGGCCAACCGGGCGCTGTGCACCTGTACGACGGGATGAACCTGGCCGCCCTGGCAATGGTCGCCGCGGGCAGCACGGATACGGCGAAGTGGCAGCCCTACATCATCAGCATCGCCGACGGCGTTCCCGGCGCGGTCGTCGTCACCTCCTTCGCGCAGGGTGTCAGGGAGCTCAAGGCAGGCAAGAAGATCCGCTTCATCGGTCCCGGCGGAGCAACGACCTTCGATCCCTTCCACGACTCCCCCGGGCTCTTCGTCATCCAGACGTATTCGGCCACCGGCGCCGTACAGACGACTGGAAACATCTCGCCCGCCCAGTACAACGCCCTAGCTGGCGGATGATCCGATGCACTCCACCTCGCCCGGTCGCTGCGGACGCAGGCGCCGCACACACGACGCTCTGCCTCCGCAGCGGCCGGGAGGGGTGATCGACTCATGACCATCTTTCTCGCGTCCGTCGGCTTCGGGCTCATCACCGCGGCCGTCCTGGCGATCGCATCGGTCGCCTTCACCCTCCAGTTCGCCGTCACCAACGTGCTCAACCTGGCGTTCGCGGCGATCATGACGTTCGGCATGTTCGTCACCTACTGGGTCAACCAGGCCGGTGTATCGGTCTGGCTTGGCCTGATCATCGCGATGGCCGCATGCGCGGCATTGTCTATCGTGCTCAATCTGGTGGTCTACGCGCCGTTCCAGCGGCGCGGGTCATCGCCCATCACGATCGTGATCGTGTCGCTGGGCATGGCGCTCATCATCGAGTTCGGCATCCAGGCCTACGTCGGTGGCGTCAACGTCTCCTACACCATGGGCCAAGGGACGACGTACAAGATCGGCGGGCTGATCCTGACGACCGTGCAACTGGTCATCATCGCGATCAGCGTGGTCATGATGGTCGCCGTCTATGCGTTGCTCCGGTACACCAAGCTCGGCAAGTCCATGCGTGCGACCGCCGCCAACCGGACCCTGGCTCGCAACTGCGGCATCAGGACGAGCCGTGTCATCACGACAACCTGGGCGCTGACCGGTGCCCTGTGCGGCCTGGCAGGCACCGTATTCGCCATCGACATCGTCAGCTTCGGTCCGACCAGCACCGACCTCTTCGTCGTGCTCATCCTCGCCGCCGTATTCCTCGGCGGTCCTGGGCACGCCTACGGCGCCATGATCGGCGCCCTGCTCATCGGCCTGTCCACCGAGGTGAGCGCCGCCTACATCCCGCCCGACTACAAGTACGTGATCGCCTTCGTAGCACTGCTCGCCATGCTCGCCGTGCGGCCGTCTGGCCTGTTCGGCGCGCGAGCGTGAGCGCCGCCAGGGAGCCAGATGTACTACCTGATAACGATAGTCGTGTACGCGGCGGTCGACGTCATGTCCTGCCTCGGGCTGAGCATGCAGTTCGGCATCGGCGGCGTCACGAATTTCGGCTTCATCATCTTCCAGGCAGCGGGTGCCTACACGGCGGCGATTCTGGCTCTCCCGCCGGACACCGCGAACGGCGGCTTCCAGAGCTATCTCGGCGGCTTGCACCTACCGTTCCCGTTGCCGTGGATCGGCGCAGCGGTCGCTGGCGCCGCGCTGGCGCTGCCCTTTACCGTCCTGGTCGGTCGGCGGCTGCGCGGTGATTACGCCGCCGTAGGCCTGCTCGTCACGGCCGTGCTCATGAACCTGCTGGTCATGAACTACAAGCCGCTGTTCAACGGCGACGCCGGCGTCGCGATCGTGCCAGCCCCCATGCAGTCGCAGGTCATGACCACGACCACCACCGGCTACCAGTGGGGGTTCGCGATAGCGGTCGTGCTGCTGGCGGCCCTGGTGTACTGGTTCCTGCGTCACATCACGGAGTCGCCGTACGGGCGCACGCTGCGCGCGATGCGGGACAACGACAAGGTGGCCGATTCGCTCGGCAAGGACCTCCAGTCGCTGCGGACCGGCGTACTGCTGCTGGGCGGCGCGATCGCCGGCTTGTCCGGCGCCGCGCTGGTGAGCTTCATCAGTGTCTGGTCACCCGCGGCGTGGACTTACGCCGAGACGATCGTCTTGTTCGCCGCCGTCATCATCGGCGGGCGCGGCAATCACCGCGGCGCCGTACTCGGCGCCATCATCGTGCCTGTCGGGTTCGAGGAGTCGACCCGGCTGATCGCGAACGCGAACCCGAGCCTGCCCCCCAACCTGCTGCCATCGCTGCAGTGGGTGGCGATCGGGCTGCTCGTTGCCTTGTTCTTGTGGTTCCGTCCGCAGGGCCTGCTGCCGGAGCGCAAACGCGTGATCGCATTGCCGAGCAGCGCGGCTCAAGCTGGTAAGCCGTCGCTCGGCGCGCCGACTGACACGGTGTTGTCCACGGCTGGCACAGTGGTGGCACTGCAGCCGCTCGCCCCGCCGGGCGCGGACGACATTGTCCTGCGGGCCATCGACGTCGGCCGGGACTTCGGCGGCGTGCACGCAGTCGCCGGGGTCTCGCTTGAGGTGCGACGCGGCACCCTGACCGGGCTCATCGGCCCTAACGGTGCAGGCAAGTCGACACTGCTCGCGCTGCTGGCCGGAACGGACAACGTCTCCGCCGGTCAGATCCTGTACCACGGTGCGGACGTCACCCGGGTGCCCGCGTACCGGCGTGCGAGGCTGGGGCTGGTCCGGACGTTCCAGCTAGCCAGCGAGTTCAAGCGACTGACAGTGCTGGAGAACCTGCTATCAGCGGCGCCCGGCAACAGGGGCGACTCCTTCCGCGGCGCAGTAGCCGGTCGCCGGTACTGGGGCAAAGACGAGGCGGCTGCCATAGCCAAGGCGGCCGCGCTGCTCACCAGATTCGGCCTGGAGTCCATCGCCAACGAGTACGCCGGCGACCTCAGCGGTGGCCAGCGGCGGCTGGTAGAGATCATGCGCGCACTGATGACCGACCCGCAGATGCTCCTGCTGGATGAGCCGATGGCCGGGGTCCATCCTGAGCTAGCGCGCCGGATCGGCACCGCGCTGGTCGAGCTGTGCCGCGATGGCATGACCATCCTGATGGTTGAGCACGAACTGGCCATCATGGACGAGTTCTGTGATCCGGTCATCGTGATGGCCGACGGCGCCGTGCTGGCCGAAGGCACGATGACCGAGCTACGAGACCGGACCGAAGTCGTGGAGGCCTACCTTGTCGGCTGACGAAGCCGTGCCGCCGGACCTCGAGCATCCTGACACTGATCACGCTGACACTGATCCCGTCGTGCGCGGAGAGCGGATCCGGGCCGAGAACGTGACAGCCGGCTATGGCGGCGACCCGGTCATCAGGGCGGTGTCGGTTGACGCCGCACCTGGCCAGGTCGTATCGCTCGTCGGCCCCAACGGCTCGGGCAAGAGCACGCTACTCAAGAGCCTGGTAGGCATCGTGCACGTCGCGGCCGGCCGTGTCCTCATCGGCGATCGGGACGTCACCAACGAGCCACCCGAAGAAATCGCCCGGGCCGGCGTCGGGTACGTGCCACAGGTGGACGACGTGTTCGCGCCGCTGAGCGTCCGCGAGAACCTGGAGATGGGCGGCTACCTGCTGGCCCGGAAACAGATCGCTGGGCGCATCGAGCATGTGCTCACGGTGTTTCCGCGGCTAGCCACCATGCTGCAGCGGCCGGCCGGCAAGCTCAGCGGCGGTGAGCGCAAGATGCTCGCCATGGGCCGAGTGCTGATGCTCGAGCCCGCGGTGTTCCTCCTCGACGAACCGACCGCGAACCTTGCTCCCGCTATCGCACGCTCGCTGCTCGCGGATCACGTCCGTCGGCTGGCCGAGGGTGGCGCGGCGGTGCTGATAGTCGAGCAGCGCGCCAAGGCCGTTCTTGCGATCTCCGACCGCACGTATGTACTCGGCGGCGGCCAGTTGCGGATGGAGGGCACGCCTGCCGAACTTGCGGGCAGCCCCGCCTTCGTCAACTCGTTCCTCGGCGGCAGCGGTCCCGTTATCGCGGGATGACCGGTAGCAATAGGTAACTGGGGCTCGCGCCACCGGCGAACAGCGTCGTCTGCCCGCCGAAGATGCCGACCGGGCGGTCGGCAGGATCATCGTGCACGAAGACTCCGTTGCCGCGCATCGTGACGCCGAAGGCGCTAGGCCATGAGCCCTCCCCTGGCAACTCGAAGTCGCGGCCCTGCACGCACACGCCGAGCCGGTACCCGGCCGGGATGAGCACCGACGTCGGCCAGATTTCGATGTCGACCTCGACCGGCTCGCCAGGCTTCAGCGGCTCGCGCTCGTCGTGGGTGTGCCAGGGCCGCCAGGCATGGCTGCGTTCCGGATCGGTCTTACGGTGCGAGGCTCGCAGCCAACCGAAGCCAACGCAGCCGTTCGGGTCCTGGCCGCTGACGAACGTGACGTCGCGGCCCGCCGGATCGGTGACCCGTAGCGTCAAGAACAGGTCGGCATCGGTCGTCGACGACGCAACAGTCAGCCGGGCGGCCGCTGGTCCGGTGATCTCCAATTCGCGTGTGAGCGGCTCGGTCCAGAACGACAAGCCGTCACCGAGTGCGAAGAACATGGCGCGGTGCTCGTCGCTGTCGGGTTCGGTGGCCAGAGCGCCGGACGCGATATCGAGATGGAATCTCGTCCACTGCGTGCGTGGCAGCGGCCAGGCGGTCTCGGCTCGCTCTTCGAAACTGCCGTCAACGCGGCGGACCTGCAGGACTACCGGCGGCTGCGTTTCCCACCCAGTGTCCTCGCCCTTGAGGAAGTGGCCAAAGAAGCGCTTCTGGAGCCGGACACCGTAGTCGGTATAGAACTCCACCCAGTGCTGGAGCCCGTGCACCTCGAGCCATTTCTGGGCGCTGGATGCCCGGCTGTAGCCCTCGAAGTTGCCCCGCGTGTGCAGGTGATGCGCCCAGTTGGCGGCTGACAGCACCGGGACCGTGATGTTCTCCAGGGCCGGGCTGCGCTTGCGGTAGTAGCTGTCATCAAGCGCGCGCGCAAGGACGGCACTGGGGGTGTCGGCCACGTTCCCGGTCAGATCGGTTTCGCTCAGTGTTTCGGGCCCCGAGACCGTTCCGCCGGTCACCCGGTGCCTGCGCCCGCGGTCGCCGACGCCATGCTGGACGCCAGCCACTTGCGGCGGGAACCACTGCCGGACGAACACGTTCAGGATGCCGCCGTGCCGGGTGAAGTCACGGTAGAAGTCGCTGCCGCCTTCCCACGGGCAGATCGCGGTCAGGTGTGGCGGCTGAAGGGCGGCGACCTGCCACTGATTGATCGCGTAGTACGACACGCCAAGCAGGCCGACCTTGCCAGTGCTCCAGTCCTGCGCGGCGGCCCACTCGATGCACTGGTAATAGTCGAGAGTTTCCCTGGGAGCGAAGATGTCGAGGTAGCCCGGTGATCGGCCGGCGCCCCGAGAATCGACTCTGATGACCACGTAGCCGTCGGGCACCCACTTCTCCGGGTCGACGGTCTCCCAGTTCTGGTAGCGGTTCGACGAGCCCGCGACGGCATCGGGATGCTCAGCCTCAAGGTTCGCCCACTGGCGCGGGAAGCCGTCCTGGAAGGCGAGCCATTTGGCATACGGGCCGTACGTCATGATCACCGGATACCGGTCGTCGGCATCCGGCCTGAACACGTCGGCGCGCAGGACCAAGCCGTCGTCCATCGTGATCGGGACGTCCCAATCGACGCGCATGCCACCATCGTTGCGCATCGTGGTCCGGATCGGCCGGGAGTGATTGGTCAGGGCCGCTATTCTGCGCGCAGCGCCATCGCCCGCACGCCGGCGATGAAGAGATCCATTCCGAACTTGTAATGGAAGTCCGGGTCGCAGGACGACATGGGCTCGGCCGCCTCGATCAGGCACGGGTACTGGGCAGACGGCAATAGCGCGAGCCGCACCCGAGCCTGCCGCTGGGCCTCGGCTCGCTCCGCTTCGGTCAGTCCCGGCTTGAAGCCCTCGCTCATGACGAGCATGAGCCCGGTCCACAGCGCGCTGCGGGCGATCTCCGCCGCCTGCTCGGGGTCGAAACCGCCACGGCGCAGGACCGCGAGGGCCGTCTCCATCGCGACCAGCGCCGCGTCGCTCTGCTTCTCCCCATCCAGGATGAGCTGGGAGGCAGACGGGTGCGATCGCAGCACGTGCAGCAACGACTCCAGCAAGCCGCGCATCTGCTCGTACCACGGGGCTGCTAGGTCGATGTCGGTGTCTAGCTCGCGCCAGACTTGGTCGCCGAGCGCTGCCAGCAACTCCTCCTTGTTGCGGAAGTGCCAGTACAACGCCATCGGCGTCACGCCCAGCTCGGTCGCGAGTCGCCGGATCGTCAGCGCATCCAGGCCTTCGGCGTCGGCAAGCGCGAGACCGCGCTCGACGACCACCTCCTTGCTCAGCCTGGTTCGCTCTGCCTCTGGTGCCTTCGTTGCTTCCATCACTTGACAACTATACGCCGTACAAGGCAAGGTATCCAGTAGACACCTATACGACGTACATGAACTGCGTACGAGATCATCGTACAGGTACGCAGTACGAGGAACGAAAAGGAGCCTGGGCCATGTCCAGACGCTGGTGGTCGCTGGTGGCGGTGTCGCTCGCCACGTTCATGACCTACCTAGACAACAACGTGACTAATGTGGCGATACCGACCATCGAGCGCAGCCTGCATCTGTCGCTGGCCGGGCTCGAGTGGGTGGTGAGCAGTTACATCCTGGTGTTCGCCGGACTGCTGCTCGCTGGGGGCAGGCTGGCCGACCTGTTTGGCCGACGGCGGCTGTTCCTGATCGGCCTGGCCGTGTTCACGGTCGCGTCCCTCGGCGCCGGGCTGGCTGGGAGCGGCAGCGTGCTGATTGGCGCGCGGCTGGTGCAGGGCCTGGGCGCAGCATTGCTCGTCCCGACCACGCTCGCGATCATCATGGCGACGTTCAAGGATGTCCGGGAGCGCACGACGGCTATCGGCGTGTGGACCGCGATCGGCGCAATGGCGCTCGCATTCGGCCCGCTAATCGGCGGGTTCATCAGCCAGCATCTGCACTGGGGCTGGATCTTCTTCATCAACGTGCCGGTCGGGATCGCCGCGTTCGGGATCGCAGTCGCGTCGGTCGGCGAGTCTCGCGAAACGGCCGCGGTGCGCCGCGTAGATCTCCCCGGCCTGATCAGCTCCTCGGTGGCGCTCTTCTCGCTCACGTACGCGCTGATCGAGGGCCATGACAAAGGCTGGACATCGGCGCTGATCCTCGGCGCATTCGCGCTGGCAGCGGTCGCTGGCGCTGCCTTCGCCGTGATCGAGTCCCGGACCGCGCACCCGATGGTCCAGATGGGACTGTTCCGGTCACGCGTGTTCGCTGGCGGAACGGTGACGATGATGCTGTGGGCCTTCGGCATCTTCGGGATCTACTTCTTCACCTCGATCTACCTGCAGGCCATCCTCGGCTTCTCGCCGACGGAGGCTGGCCTAGCATTCGTGCCGATGGCGCTGTGCATGGCGCTGTTCGCCGGGCTTGCCGGGCCGGTGTTGCGCGTGCTGCGGCCCGGCCAGACTGTCGCGCTGGGAATGGCAGTCATGGGCATCGGGCTGTACTTGTTCTCGCGGCTCGGGGGCGGCGCCACCTTCGCCAGCCTGCTGCCCGGTTTCCTGCTGTTCGGTGCCGGCGCCGGCCTGATGAACGTGCCGCTGACCAACGCGGTCCTGCACTCGATGCCGGCCGAGCGCTCGGGTGTCGCGTCAGCGCTGCTGAACGCATCACGCGAAGTGGCCGGCCTGCTCGGAATCACCATCATCGGAGCGGTGCTGCGGCAGCGGCAGGGTTCGGCGCTCCTGCACGGCGCCCGCCCGGATGTCGCGTACCTCGACGGCTACCACGCGGGCCTGCTCGTCACGGTCGCCCTGATCGCGCTCGGCACAGTGGTTAGCTATGTCTCGCTGCGCCGCGTCCCGCGGCAGGCTGCCGCCGGCGGTGTCATAGCCGCCGAGGCAGCCGAGTTGTCCGGCTCGGCCGAGCCGGAACTGTCCGCTGCGGACACGCGGCGGCTGCTTGGACCAGCGGAGCTTGACCTCGGGCAGGAGCCCGCCCTGCGATAGCCCACATGGTCGGCGATCCAGCACCCGGCCCGGCCGCGTTCCAGCGGCCGGGCCGGCGTCGTGCGCGCGCCACCACCGCAGCGGCAACCGCACGTCTGCGTAGTTCAGGCTCGTTAGCGTAAGTTGAAGACACCCCACACGGGCAGCTAGCCGCTGCGCAGCGCCCTGCGGACCCCCAGGATTCATGGCGGTAACAGATGCCGGTTGAGGCGGGACTCGCCGGCCAGCCGCGCGTCATCGTGCCGGGACCTGATGTCAGCAGGCGGCGGGCCCAGGCGTGGCGACGAGTCCTTAGTCCCCGAGTCATCAGTCATCCGCCATTCATCGCCGGACTGCTGGCAGCGGTCGGCGCTGTGACATGGATCGTCGTGTTTCCCCGCGTCGGGACCGATCTGTCGGCCGCGGTGGCCAGGTCCGCCTGGGCCAGCGACTACCCGGCGTCGGGGTACCTGTTCAGCTGGTACGGCGGCTTCCACCCGGCCGACTACTCGCTGCTGGCGCCCTACGTGCTGGGCTTCGTCGGAGTTCATCTGGCGATGGCGATGGCGGTCGTGATCTCAGCGATGCTCCTCGCCAGCCTGCTGACCCGCCACGATGTCACCAGGCCCCGCGCGGCTGCGGCGTGGATCGCCGTTGCGCTGTGGACGGAGCTGTCAGCCGGCCGCGCCGCCTTCACGCTGGGCCTCGCGGCCGGGCTGGGCTGCGTGGCGATGGTCGATACCAGGCTGTGGCGGCCGCACCGGGTGACGGCCTCCCGGATCGGGGTGACCACGACGCTGACCGCAGCGGGCGCGCTCGCACTGCTGTGCTGCTTGCTGAGCCCGGTAGCGGCAGTGTTCCTGCTCGTGGTCGCGGTAGCGCTTGCCGTCGGCCGGCACTTTGCGCCGGCGATCGTGATCGCTGTGGCAGCGAGCCTGCCATTGGGTCTGATGGCGCTGTACTCCGACGGCGGCGCGCAGCCCATCCTGGCCCAGAACTGGGTGCCGGCGATCGTCGCAGCAGCAGCGGTGCTCCTGCTGGTTCCGCGCAGGTGGCGACTGGTGCGGGCCGGCGCGGTCTGGTACGGCGTCGGCGTGCTCGTCGCGGCGGCCATTCCTAGCCTGATCGGCTCGAATGTCGCCAGGCTCGGTGAGCTGCTTGCTGGGCCCATCCTCGTCGGGGTCGGCAGCTCGCCCCGGCGCTGGCTACTGGCAATTGCCCTCGCCGGAGCGGCGATCTGGCAGGTCGCGCAGCCGATCGCAGATATTGCGCAAGGAAACGCGCCGCTGCACGACCCGCAGACAGCAGCACTTGTCCGCGAGCTGCGGATTTTGCACGCCGACACCGCCCGCGTGGAGGCGGTACCGCAGTACGGGCACTGGGAGGCACAGGAACTCGCGTCCGCGGCTCCGCTGGCGCGCGGCTGGGAGCGGCAGCTCGACGTCGAGCGCAACCCGCTCTTCTACGGAGGCATCCTGACTCCGGTGGCCTACTACGCCTGGCTGCGTTCCTACGCCGTTCGGTATGTCGCTATTTCGACAGCCAGGCCTGATCCCGCGGCTGTCGCCGAGGCTGCCACGGTCCGCGCGGGGCAACCCTGGTTGGTACTCATCTGGCACAACGCGTCCTGGCGGCTGTACCAGGTCCTAGGCTCGACGCCACTGGCTAACGCACCAGCGACGGTGGTGAGCAGCACGCCCGCGCAGATCACCCTACGTATGAGCCGGGCAGGCACCACAGTCATCAAGGTGCTCTGGTCGCCGCTACTTAGGGCGGACGGCGCCGTTGTGAGCAAGGCGGGTCCGTGGACCCGCCTCACGGCCCGCCAAGCGGGCACCTACGAACTGCAGGGTCGCTACTAAGGCGTCGGGATGAGGACGACAACGGGCATCTTCCTGGCCGTCTTCATCTGATACCGCCGGTACCGGCCGTGATTGTTGGCGTTCACGATCTCCCACAGCCGCTCGTGCTCGGGGGTCGTCGGCACCGACGACACAAAGCCCGATGGCAGTTCCTGATGTCAGCGTCGGGGTGACACGTAGTCCATCTGGCTGATGACGTGTTTTAACGCAGCCATGCCTACGCTGTGCGCATGCAAGTCCAGCAGGTCGACGCTCCAGGCATTGCGCGGCCAGGGCCATTGAAGCGGTCGGCAATCATCGACCGGCTGATCGTGGTCAGCCTGCTGGCCTGGGCTGCGACGGACGTGCCATGGTGGTGGCGGCATCCTGGACACACCCCGCCGACGCCCGTCGTATTCGGCTTCATCTTGCTCATGCTGACGCAGTCGGTGCCGTTCTTGTGGTGGCGGCGATGGCCACTGATCGCAGCGACGCTAGCTGGATCGGTCCTCATCATCAGGCTGCAGCTGGGAGTGAACCTCTTCTCGGCATCAGCGGCGACGATGGTCGGCGCGTACGGCCTTGGCGCGTGGGGCGGCCAGCGGATACGGCTGGCGGCCCGTGTGCTGACGGTTGCCGCTGTCGTTGGCGCCGCCATTGTGCTGGCTAGCTCCCACGGCCTCAGGAACGAGGCACTCCCGCTCGCGCTACTGGCGACCGCGCTCGGCCTCGGCGAAGTTACCTCAGCGAATCGTGACGCCGCGACGGCGTCCGCCAGGCTGGCACACGATCAAGAGCGTGCGCGCATCGCCCGCGAACTGCATGATGTGCTATCCCACCAGCTGAGCGCCATTGCGATCCAGGCGGGCGCCGCCCGCATCGCGAGCCAAACCGACCCCACGGTGGCCACGCAGGTCGTCGGCAGCATCGAGGACATCGCCCGAGAGGGATTGACGGATCTGAACCGGATCGTCGGCTCGCTCCGACGCGACGCAGCCGAACAGCTAGACCGTCGCCCGCAGCCGCGGCTGGACGACCTGCCCGATCTGATCGCGGGGGCCAAGGCAGCAGGCCTGCTCGTGGACCTAGATGTCGCTGCCTTGCCGCCCTCCGTGCCGGCATCGGTCGAACTGGCGGCTTACCGAGTCGTGCAGGAATCGCTGACCAACGCGCTGCGCTATGCGCAGGCGCCGACGCGAGTCCGGTTGGCGTGGGTGGATTCTGGGCTCGATGTGGTGGTCGAGAACGACGCACCGGGCCAGGCGGACGCGGGCGGAACCGGCGACCTGACCGCCGCGACCGCTGCGACGCACACGAGTACAGTCACCGCGGCGTCCACGACCGCCGCCGTGCACGTGACCACTGCCGCGCCGACAGCGCTCACTGCTGACGGCCAAGGCACCGGCGTCCGACGCTCTTCACCGCGTTCTGGCGGTCGCGGGCTCGGTGGCCTGTCCGAGCGAGCCGAAATTCTGGGCGGCACCTTCGATGCGGGCATGCAGCCCGGTGGTGGCTTCGCTGTACATGCCTGGCTGCCGGTGCGGCAGTGATCCGGGTCCTGGTCGCTGACGACCAGGCGCTCGTCAGAGCCGGCATCCGGATGCTGGTAGAGACCCAGCCGGACCTGCAGGTTGTCGCGGAAGCCGCCGACGGGCTGGCCGCGATCGCCGCGGCCAGTACTTCAAGTCCCGACGTTGTCCTCATGGACATTCGCATGCCCAGGCTGGATGGCATCGAGGCTGCGCGGCGCATACTGGCGCTCGGACCGAGCCCGGCGCGGGTCGTGATGCTCACGACGTTCGATCTCGACGAGTACGTCTTCGATGCCCTGAGCGCCGGGGCGAGCGGGTTCTTGCTGAAGCATGCACCGCCGGAGGAACTGCTGTTTGGCATCCGCGCGGCCGCCGAGGGGCACGCGCTGGTGGCACCGGCACTGACGCGGCGGCTGATCGAGGAGTTCGCCCGAGTCCGTCCGCGAGCCGCGCCAGAACTCGAGCGGCTGACGGAACGCGAACGCGAGGTGCTGGTCTTGATGGTCCGCGGCCGGTCCAACGCCGAGATCGCCCGCGACCTCGTCGTCGGCGAGAGCACCGTCAAGACGCACGTAACACGCGTCCTGACCAAGCTCGGCCTGCGGGACCGGGCGCAGGCCGTGATCTACGGCTATGAGACCGGCCTCGTCACACCCGGCAGCTCTGGCCGATCGGCACTATGACGCGAACTGCAGCCCGAGCTGCAGCCGTGCGCTCAGCGAGATGTGTGACCACCATCACCGTGAAGCCGACGAAGAACACGACCTCCATGAGCCCGCCCAGCCTGTCGGACAGGTAGGCCGCACCCAGAAGCGGATACGCGATGATCGCCCCGATTGCCAGCGCCCGGTAAGTGGCGGCCGGGCGCGTGCGCTGCCCACGAGTGCGCCGCAGCGCCAAGAGAACTGCCAGCGTGATCGCAGCGAACTCGACAACGCCCACGACCATGTGGATGTACTGGCTAGCAGGCAACGCGAACCGGTACTCCAGCCGACGGCAGGCCGCGTTGACCGCGTCGGCGCAGACCTCAGGGAAGAGACCGCCAACCGCGCCCGCTGCGGCGAAGCCCAGCATCGACAGCCACTCACGCCATTCGCCACGGCTAGCGCCGTGCCCGGCAGCCCAAAATGCGGCCAGCAAGAGCAGACCCGAGGCGAGGTCAGCGTGCTGCATCGCGGCGGCGTAAGGCTGGCCGCTCACCTCGATATTGCTGAACAGCTCGTCAGGCGAACTCATCAGTCCCGGCTTGAGCGGCACGAGGAGCCACCAGTTGTAACAGATCAGCCCGGCGGCGCCGAAGATCCAGGCCACGGCGATGCGGCGGCGGCCAGGCAGACCGGCGGCCGAGTCCCCGTAGCCGGCCGCCGGCGCATGGGTCAGCCGACGAGCGCCAGTCCCGAGCCCGGTTGATCTCGCCACCCCCGTGACCCCCTTGCCGACTCGTCGCCGCCCGGGACCAGCACGGCGCCTTGAAGGCAGGCACCGACGTCCGTCCTCACCTACCGGCCGGCAAGTAATCATCCTGCTTATTTAGGCTAAGCAAACAAAGCCACAGAGGCAACTAGATATTTCGGGCTAGCTGCTAGCCCCACGTCGCACCGCCGTCGCGGCCACCGGTGGCCGGCTCGACGGCGCTGAGGCTGACCAGGCTGTGCCCCGATATGACGTTTGGGCTGCGCAGTGGCAGTATCGGGTCGTGCGATTGTTCTACTACGCAGCGTCGTCATTGCGATCAAGAGGCGCCCGCCTTGGCCTGTTGCTCGCTCTGGCGGCCGCGGCGGTGGCCGGCTGCGGCTCAGCTTCGAGCGGCAGCGGCAGCGGTCAGCACGCGACGGCGAACCCGAACCTCGATCCTGGAACCGCGCTCGGCGGCACACCTGCGCCTGACTTCTCGCTCACGAACCAGTTCGGTCAGCGGATCTCACTCAGCGCTTTCCGCGGCAAGGTAGTGATCCTGGCCTTCACCGATTCGCAATGCACAACGGTCTGTCCCCTGACGACACAGAGCATGCTCGCGGCCAAGGACCTGCTGGGCCGGGCAGGCGATCAGGTGGAGCTCGTGGGCATTGACGCCAACCCGTCTGCCACCAGCGTCTCCGACGTGCTGGCTTACTCCCGCTCCCACGGCCTGGTCAACCAGTGGAACTTCCTCACCGGGACGCTGCCGGAGCTGACGGCCGTCTGGAAGCGCTATGGCATCGCAGTGCAGATCACGAACGGACAGATTGACCACACGCCGGCGCTGTTCGTGATCGATCCCCGCGGCCGGGAGCAGAAGGTCTACCTGACCACGATGGCGTACGCCACCATTTCACAGGCGGCTGAGCTGCTGGCGAAGGAGGCGTCTGGCCTGCTCCCGGGCCATCCCGCGCTGGCCAGCACCCAGTCGCTGGCCTATGTCGCCGGGTTGTCTCCTGGTAGGCCGGTGACGCTCCCGGCACTCCCATCCGGATCGCTGACGCTCGGGCCCGGCAAGCCGCATCTCGTGGTGTTCTTCGCAACGTGGCTCAGCGAGACCTCCGACCTTCGGACTCAGCTGCTGGGCCTGAGTCAGTACGCGCGAGCGGCGCCCGCAGCCGGGCTGCCGAGCCTGGTGGCCGTCGACGAGGAGACTACTGAGCCGTCGCTCACGGCGGTTCGCTCCTACGTCGCGAGCCTCGGCGGCTCGCTCGGGTTCCCGGTGGCGCTCGACCAAACGGGCCGGGTCGCGGATGGCTACGGAGTGCAGGACCAGCCCTGGTACGAGCTCACGAACAGCACCGGGAAGATCATCTGGAAGCACGACGGCTGGCTTTCGGTAAGCGAGCTGAGAACCGCCGTGAAGGCCGCGACGCACTAGCCGCCCCGTCCCGGCTGACCGCCACGGGCGCGATGATCTGGGCCGTCAATGGCGCGTAGCTGTCGTGATAGCGACAGTGATCTGCCATCGATCATGGCCGTGGCGCTCCCGCGGGCATGAAGCCTTCCGCCTGTCTGGCAAGAGACGTACTATCGCAACTAATGGCTGAATGGTGGTCGATCGAAATCCTGCACGGGGAGTTCTCCGCATTCCAGTGGCAGGACGCGTACGACTCCGTGCTTATCGAGGCAGCGCTGACGAACGGCGCTCTCGACGCGTCGTGGCACGTCGATCGCTGGGGCGTTGCCTTTGAGGTGTGCTTCGAGACAGCAGCCCAATGGGAGGCATTCCGCGGGCTGCCCATCGTGGGGGCTGCCCTGGACGCAGTGCCTGATCCAATCAACGGCTTGCTGATCTACCGCGGCCGGGGCGGAAGCTCAGCCGCAGGCAAGCCGCGTAAGCCGCGACCCGCCCCAAGCGCCAGCGCGATCGCACTGCCCGAGCCCGAGGCTGATCCGTTCCTCGACGTGACGCAGATCGGGCCGCTCGACCTGGTAATGGTTGACCCGGCGGGTGCCAGCTAGCTCGGCGCTGCCGGAGCTACACCGCAGCCCGGGTGCGCGCCAACAGAGAATGCCGGGTGGCGCCTTCCCGAGCCAACGCCGGCCTGCCACCCATCCTGAGCGACCCCCCGCTCAGTACATACTCGGCAGCTTGCTGAGTGCAGCCCCTGCTTCACAGACCTGTAGTACGTATGTTCGAATACTGGCGTGGACTTCGTATGGC
>Ga0126378_10001160_pt1 | contig 19691 bp, 19 predicted proteins | sample PanSoiMetPlot_23_FD_92587 | JGI IMG/M metagenome (GOLD analysis project Ga0126378, IMG submission 92587) | Tropical forest soil microbial communities from Panama - MetaG Plot_23 | ecosystem: Environmental > Terrestrial > Soil > Tropical forest > Bulk soil | place: Panama | collected 2016-02-17
GCGTGTCCTGGCTTGCTGTGGGTCAGGTCATCCTGATCTTCGGGCTGCTGTGGTGGATGTACGGCGGCTACGCGTGGCTAACCAACGCGCGCCCGCCCGTGCATGCGACCGAACGGCTCCTGTTGCTCATCGGAATGGCCGGGTTCCTGATCGTTGGCCTGGCCATTCCGCGCGGCTTCAGCGACTACGGGCTAGTGCTCGGCCTGGGGTATCTGTTGGTTGTACTCGTCCACGCGGGCCTCTACTACCGGGTGAACGCCAACATCCTGCGCGTGGCACCGTTCAACATCGCCTCGGCCCTGCTGGTGATCGTGGCCGGCTTGCTGCACGGGCCGAGCGGCTCGGCCACCTGGCTGGCCTACATCTTGTGGATCGGCGCGCTTGTCGTACAGCTCGGCTCACCGCTGGTCGTGCCCGTGCCTCACCTGTTCGAGCTACGGCCCGCGCACTTCAGCGAGCGGCACAACGCGCTGCTCATCATCGCGATTGGCGAGTCCGTCGCAGCGGTCGGCATCGGTGCGGCCGGGCCGGCCACCCAGCCAGGCGCGGTGAGCTGGCGGTTGCTCGCGAGTGCGGTCCTCGGCCTCGCCGTGGCGGCAGCCCAATGGTGGATCGTCTTCGGCTCCGGCGACGAGGTGCAAGCAGAGCGGACGCTGACGGATGCGAGCAGCGAGCGCCGCACCCGCCTGGCGCTCAGCGCGTACTTCTACGGCTTCATTGCGCTACTGCTCGGCCTGGTGGCTACCGCCGCTGGAGTGCTGCGCTCGGTCATACTGACCGCCACGCCGCACGCGCCGACCATGCCTGTCAGCGTGCGGGCCGGTCAGGCCGCCATTCTGGCAGGCGGGGCGGCACTCTTCCTGGCCGGCAACGTCATCAACAGGCGGCAGCTCACCGCCGAGCCAGTCCGGCTGCGGATCATGGCCGCCGCGGCGGTCCTCGCCTCGACGGGCGTCGGCGTAGCGGCCGGGCTTGAGGCCCAGCTGGTAGTCGTGATCGCCCTGCTGGTAGCGCCGCTGATCCCGGCCTGGGCGGATGCGGCAGGATAGAGACGTGATCGACCGCTACACGCTCCCCGAGATGGGCCACGTCTGGAGCGAGGCGCACAAGTACGAGCTGTGGTGTCAGGTCGAGACGCTCGTCCTAGCGGCACACGCGAAGGCTGGGACGGTCCCGGAAGACGCTGTCGGCCCGGTGGCGGCCGCGCCGCCGCCCACACCGGAGGCGGTCGCTGCACTGGAGGCGGTCACCGGGCACGACGTGATCGCATTCCTGTCCGCGTGGGCCAACAACACGACTCCGCGTGCGGCCGCGGCCTACGTCCACTACGGCATGACCTCCTCCGACTTGCTGGACACTGCCCTCGCGCTGCAGCTCGCCGAGTCCACTGACCTGCTGACAGCCAGGTGCGACAAGCTCCTCCAGGTGCTGCGTGACCACGCGCTCACGCACCGGTCGACGCTACGGGTGGGCCGGACCCATGGCATCCACGCCGAGCCTGACGTGTGGGGTCACCGGGTCGCCGACTTCGCCTTCGCCATCCACCGCTGCCGCGACCGGCTGTTGCGTGCCCGCCAGTCGATCGCCGTGGGCAAGATGTCCGGCGCTGTCGGGACGTACTCCAACATCGACCCGTCGATTGAGTCCGAGGTCCTGGCCGAGCTCGGACTGCGGCCGGCGGACGTCGCCACTCAGGTGGTGCTCCGCGACGGGATCGCCGAGTGGGTGAGCGTGCTGGCGTTGATCGCCAGTGTGTGCGATGCGATCGCCATCGAGATCCGGCACGGCCAACGGACGGAGGTGTCGGAGCTGGCGGAGCCGTTCGGTGCGGGCCAGAAGGGCTCCTCGGCCATGCCGCACAAGCGGAACCCCGTTCGAGCCGAGCGCATCAGCGGCCTGGCGAGGATCGTGCGAGCTCAGGCCGCTCCCGTCATGGAAGGCATTCCGCTCTGGCACGAGCGAGATATCTCACACTCCTCCACGGAGCGGATCGCCCTGCCTGACGCGGCGATCGCTACCGACTACATACTCGAGCAAACGACTGGCGTCATGGAGGGCCTCGTCGTCGACCCAGCCCGGATGCTGGCAAATCTTGAGTCAAGTCACGGCCTCATCTACACGTCGGCGGTTCTGCTCGAACTGGTCGCGGCCGGCATGTCGCGCGAAGACGCCTACGCGCTCGTCCAGGGCGCGGCCATGGACACCTGGCAGTCAGGCACCGACTTCCGCGAGACCTTGCGTAAGCACGCGGCGGTACGCGGCCAGGACCTCGACGAAGCGCGCCTGGACGAGGTCAGCAGCCCAGAGCGCTATGTCCGCCGTCTCGGCGTTGTGTTCGACCGGCTGGAACGGCTCGCGTGACTGCTCCGGAACTCGGCCCCGGTCTTCGGCACGTCTACTCTGGCAAGGTCCGGGATCTGTATGAGACAGCCGACGGAGTCCTGCTGCTGGTCGCCTCCGACCGGATTTCCGCCTTCGACTATGTCCTGGAAACGCCAATCCCCGACAAAGGCAAAATTCTCACCCAGCTTTCGTTGTGGTGGTTCGAGCGCCTCGGCGACATTGTTCCGAATCACCTGGTCGATGCGCCCGTTCCGGATCGGTTCGCTGGCCGGGCGATGACGTGCATGCCGCTGTCGATGCTGCCTGTCGAGTGCGTAGCGCGCGGATACCTGACCGGTACTGGCCTTGCGGACTATCGCCACGACGGTGCAGTGGCCGGCGTCGCGTTGCCTGCTGGGCTGACCGACGGCTCGCGTCTGCCCGAACCGATCTTCGACCCCGACAGCAAGGCGCCGCAGGGTCAGCACGACGAGAACATCACAATGACAGATGTCGCCGCCCTCGTCGGCGCCGATGCTGCGGCGGAATTGGCGCGGATTACGCTCGCTGTCTACCAGCGAGGCGCTGACTTGGCTGGCCAGAGCGGCATCATCGTGGCCGACACGAAGATCGAATTTGGTTTCGACGCGGCCGGCGTACTGCGTCTCGCCGACGAGGTACTGACGCCGGATTCGTCGAGATTCTGGCCGGCCGACTCATGGCGGCCAGGCCGCAGGCAGGTCTCATTCGACAAGCAATTCGTCCGCGACTGGCTGACGTCTCCCGCGTCGGGCTGGGACCTGAATGGCCCCGAACTACCGCCACCGCTGCCCGACGCCATCGTTGACCAGACCCGAGCGACCTACGTAACGGCGTTTGAGCGTATCACCGGCCGACGGTGGCGCTAATCCAGCCTGCCCTGACCATAACTTTTGGCAGTCGCTCAGTTACCTTACGTAACAATGTCGTCATGGTCTGGGGGGGTCGGTGGCGGTGGAATACTTGACGTCTGGACGGGCGGGCAGCATTGATGATTGCCTGCCGCCTGCATGGGCACGTGACCCGGTGGACTACCGGGCCGGGACCTTGGTGCAGCCAACCGACGGGAGTTCCAACCAGATGACGAGCGGCCCAGAAACCCGCTATATCGTCCGAGGCGGCAACCCGCTGCAAGGCACGGTCTTCGTGCAGGGCGCCAAGAACGCCGCGCTGAAGATGATCGCGGCGTCCCTGCTGGCCGAGAAGGGCCGAACGGTGCTGCGGAACGTCCCGGTGATCGAGGACGTCCGGCGAGCGGTGGAACTCGCCCAGGCGGTCGGCGCTGTGGTCAAGTTCCACGAGGCCGAGCGCACGCTCGTCGTCGACGCCTCCGAGCTCACTAGCTCGGTGCTGCCGGCGGAGATCGCCCGTAGGTTCCGCGCCTCGGTGCTGTTCGTGCCGGCGCTCATGCACCGCCTCGGCGAGGCCACGATCGAGGGCATCGGCGGGTGCAACCTGGGCAGCCGGAACCTCGACTTCCACTACCGCGGCTTCGCCCGGCTCGGCGCGACCGTGGAAGAAGACGAGACCTTCATCCACATCAAGGCTGACCGGCTCCGCGGCGCGCACCTGTACCTGGACACGCCGTCGCACACCGGCACCGAGAACCTGATCATGGCTGCGTCGATGGCACCCGGCACCACAATCATTGACAACACCGCGCTCGAGCCCGAAGTGCTCGACGTCATCGCGTTTTTGACAAAGATGGGCGCGCGTATCACCGGCGGCGGGACCGGGTTCGTCACCGTCGAGGGCGTCGACGAATTGACTGCCGTGGAGCACACGGTCATGGCGGACCGAATCGACGCAGCCGTCTTCGCGATGGCCGCCGCTATCACCGGCGGCGAGCTGAGCCTCGTCGGTGCGTCGCTCGAGCACTTTGGCGTGGCACGGTGGAAGCTGGAGCAGATGGGCGTGGAGTTCGCCACGCACGGCGCTGTCCTGCAGGTCCGCCGCGACCGCCACCTTCGCCCAATCAACGTGATCACCGACACGTATCCCGGATTTGCGACCGACCTCCAATCGCCGATCATGGCGCTCAGCTGTCTTGCCGACGGCACGAGCTACATCCGCGAAACCATCTTCGACGGGCGCTACATGCTGGCCGAGGAGCTCAACAAGATGGGCGCCAAGATCGAAGTCGCTGGAAGTGCCGCCATGGTGCACGGCCCGACCCCGCTGCGCGGCGCCGAGGTTATCGCGCACGACCTGCGTACCGGGATCGCGCTGATCCTGGCCGGGCTCGCCGCAGATGGCGAAACCGTCGTAGCGCCCGGTTACCTTATCGACCGCGGTCACGCGTCGGTCGCTTCGCGCCTCGCCACGCTCGGCGCGGACATCGCCTCCGAGGTCGTCCTCTAGAGGCGCAGCTTCATGCCCTCGTGTGAAGCCACGAACCCCAGGCGCGCATAAAACCTGTGCGCCTCGGTCCGGGCTTTGTCACTGGTCAGCTGCACCAGCGCGCAGCCACGACGCCTTGCTTCGTCGATGGCCCAGCACATCATCGCTGCGCCGAGCCCGGCACCGCGCTGGCTTTCCGCTACCCGGACAGCCTCGATCTGCGCGCGGAGCGCGCCACGACGCGCCAGGCCAGGCAGAAAAGACAGCTGGAAGGTCGCAACGACCTGTCCGTCGTGCTCGGCGACAACCAGCAGGTGGGCCGGATCGGCTTCGATGCACCTGAATGCGGCAGCGTAGGCCGCGAGGTCAGCCTCATCCCGCACGCCGTCCCTAGTCGCGCCGAGCTGGTCTGACGCAAGCAGCTCGACCAGCGCCGGTACATCGGCTTCGGTCGCCGTCCGCAACAGCACGCGCGCCGACCCGTCCCCGAATGCCGTCAGCGTTGTCATGCGCGGTGGCCATACGCGGCCGCTGCCGCCAGGAAGGCGTCATTCGCATCGGGTTCGGCGATCGTCACCCTTACCCCATCGGGCGGGTAGGGCCGCACGCTGACGCCTGCGGCATCACAGTGGTCGGCGAAATCGTCTGATCGGTCGGCAAGCGGGAGCCAGACGAAGTTGGCCTCGGTCGGCGGTACCGTCCAGCCGTCGGCGACAAGCTCGCGCCGGACGCGGTCCCGCTCCTTCACGACCACTTCCACGCGCTCCATCAGCTCCGACTCAGCGGCAAGGGACGCGATGGCCGCGGATTGAGCGAGCGAGTTCACGGCGAAGGGCAACATCGTCTTCCGCGCGGCCTGCGCCACTGGCGGGTGTCCGATGAGGAACCCGACCCGCAAGCCGGCCAGGCCGTAGGCCTTCGAGAACGTCCGGAGCACAGCAACGTTGGGCCGGTCGGCGTACAGCCTCAGGCCGTCGGCGGCCGCGGGGTCGCGCACGTACTGGGTGTAGGCCTCGTCGATCACGGCCAGGCAGTCCGCCGGTACACGATCGAGGAACTCGGCAAGCTCGTCGTGCTGGACAGCCGTGCCCGTCGGGTTGTTCGGCGTGCACACGAATATGAGCCTGGTGCGCTGCGTGATGGCCGCGGCCATGGCCGGCAAGTCGTGGCCGTATCCGGCCAGCGGCACACGAACAGATGTGGCGCTGGCGAGGTCAGCGAGGTACGGGTAGGCCTCGAACGAGCGCCACGCGTAGACGACCTCGGCACCCGGCTCACCGACCGCCTCCAGCAGTTGCTGGGCGACGCCGACAGAGCCGCAGCCCACAGCGATGTGCTCAGCCGGGACTTTGAACCGGCTAGCGAGCGCCTCGGTCAGCTCGGCTGCGCCGCTATCCGGGTACCTGTTCATCTGATTGGCCGCATCCGCGAGCACGGCCGTCACCGAGGGCAGGGGCCCGTAAGGCGACTCGTTAGAAGACAGCTTGAAGGCGCGGCCGCCTGCGGGCGTCGGCGGCTTGCCTGGCTTATAGCCAGCGAACTGATCGAGTATCGAACGGAACCGCGGGAACTGCTCGGACACCGTTGTCCTCCTGCCGCTCGTCGCTGCGGGCTTTGCTTTCTCTCAGGGTAGATCCCGATCAATACCGTGCCGGTTCGGTCGCAGCATCGGCGGATGAAGGAGAACCGCGCTGCCGCGCCGGTAAAGGTGTGCGGGCCTGCCTCCGCCTGATGAAGTGACCTCGCCGGTCTCGATCAGGAAATTGTGAGCGCCGGTCACCTTGCGGTGGAAATTGCGCGGATCGAGCGAGGTCCCCCAGACGATCTCATACACACGGCGAAGCTCGGCCACGGTGAACTCATCTCGGCAGAAGGCTGCCGCGAGCGACGTGTACTCAAGCTTCGCCCCAGCCCGGTCCACGCCATCCTGGAGGATTCGTGCATGATCGAACGCCATCCGGGTCAGCCCGCCGACAGGCTGCCAGCTCATCTGCGGCTGGTCTGGCGCAGGCAGGTCGGGCGCCAGGCCCAGATAGGCCACCGAGACGGCGCGACGGGTAGGGTCCCGGTCCGGGTAGCCGTACGTGCGGAGCTGCTCGAGGTGCACTGGCTCGCCGGGCAAGCCGGCTCGCTCGGCCAGGACGCGGGCTGCCGCGGCGGGCAAGTCCTCGTCGAGGCGGATAAAACCACCCGGCAGTGCCAGCATGTCCGCGTAGGGTTCGCCATCACGGCGCCACGCGAGGGCAGCCAGCTGACCAGCCCGGACAGTCAGGATGACCAAATCCACGCTGACGCCGATACGGGGCACTGTCACGAGGAGCACCGTAGCGTGAGCGTCCGCCTCCCGCGCTGGAGAGCGTGTGCTTCGCGCCACGTAGAATCGTGGGGTGAATCGTCTTGGAGACCTGGAACGGGCCATTATGGACGTGCTCTGGGAGGCCGCCGACCCGCTGAGCGTGCGCGAAGTCAGCGGCCTGCTCACCGATCGGGATCTGGCCCATACGACTGTGATGACCGTCCTCGATCGGCTCGCCAAGAAGGGGTTCGCCCGCCGGGAGCGCAATGGGCGCGCCTGGCACTACCGCGCCGCTGAAAGCCGCGAAGCATACGTGACTGAACTCATGCTGAGTGCGCTGGACCAGACCGGCGATCGGCAGGCCGCGCTCGCCCGGTTTGCCCGCAGTGTGTCTGGCACTGAGGCCCAGGCGCTCTTGCGAGCCCTGGGCGCGCTAGGCGGCGCTGCCCGGGGTTGACGCCGTGTCCACTGCAGTACTTATCCTCGCCGCGGTCGCCGTCGGATGCATCCCGGCGGCGAACGCTCTAGCCGGCGCTTCATGGCCGCGGCGGTCGCCAGCCGCCGCGATCCTGCTCTGGCAGGCGCTCGGTCTCGGCTGGGGCCTGGCTGCTGTGGGTGCGCTGATCGGCTTTGGCGTCACGGCCCCTGACACCGCCGTCGCAAGCGGAGCGTTCTCCCGCCTGGCCAGCATCGCCCGGGCCGGCGGCTTCCCGCCTGCGGCTGATTTCACGGCTGATGTCCGCCTTGTGTGCCTGGGCGCTGGCGTTATGCTGCTGGCGCTGCTGTGCTGGATCCTGATAGCGGCGTCGGTCTCGGTGCTGCGTGCCCGGCAGCGACAGCACGAACTGCTGAACTTGCTCGCGCACGGTGACCCGAAAGTGCCCGGGGCGCTCGTCGTCGACCATCCGGCCGCCGCCGCTTACTGTCTGCCCGGGCTGCGGTCCACCATCGTCATCAGCGCCGGAACACTGGACCTACTCGATGCTGACGAGCTCGCCGCCGTGCTCGCCCACGAGCGGGCGCACCTGCGCGAGCGACACGACCTCGTATTGCTGCCGTTCCTCGCGCTCCTGCGCGCATTCTGGTGGTCAGGCACTGCCCGGCAGGCGTACCGGGCTGTAGGCCTGCTCGTGGAGATGCACGCCGACGACCGGGCGCTCCAGCAGCGGCCGGCCAGGGAGCTGGCGACCGCACTCCTCCGGGTCGGGGCTGCCGGCGGCGGCGTCCCCTCCGGTGCTCTTGCAGTGGCCAGACGGGCGGAGGAGTGCGAGGTCGCCGCGAGGGTGATCCGACTCCTTCGCCCTACGCCAGGGCTGAGCAACGCCTTGGTCGCGCTGGTCATCGCGACGGCCGCGGCAATCGTGACGATCCCGGTCGCGCTCTTGGTCCTGCCGCTGCGCTGACCCTGTCCCGCCCAGGCGGTCAGGAAAGTTTCAGCGGCCGTCAGCCGCCGTGCGTCAGCGTTAGCTTCGCAAGCCGAGCAGGAGGAAGTTCGTAATGTCTGACCTCACCAGTCCGCTCAGCGCCGACGTCGTCAAGTACCTGTCGTCGCAACGGCTAGGCCGCCTCGCCACGGTAGACGCGAATGGCGCGCCGCAGAACAATCCTGTCGGCTTCCGCTATAACGCCGAGCTTGGCACGATCGACGTGGGCGGTCGCAACATGGGCGCGAGCCGAAAGTTCCGCAATCTGGCCACGAACCCGAAGGTGGCGTTCGTAGTTGACGACATCGCTTCTGTGCAACCGTGGCGAGTGCGCTGCGTAGAGATTCGCGGCCATGCCGAAGCCTTGCGCGATCAGGTCCCGTACATGGCGGGCATGTCGGCGGAGCTCATCCGGATCTATCCAGACCGAGTGATCAGCTTCGGCCTCGAGTCAGTCTGACGCAGGCTCGCGGTCCTAGTCGCCGATCCTGATCCGCAGGCGGCGGAAGCCGCGGCCCTTATTCTCGATCTTGGCAACCTCGATGCGGCCGATTTGCTTGGTGCTGGCCACGTGGGTGCCCCCGTCGGCCTGCTGGTCTAGGCCGACGATGTCGATGATGCGGACGTCCTGGACGTCCGGCGGGACAAGATTAGTCGCAGTCCTGATGATGTCCGGCAGCTCAAAGGCCTGCGCCCGCGGCAATACCCGGACATCGATCCGGCGGTCGGTCGCGATCTCGGCGTTGCAGGCGGCCTCGACGGCGTCACGGAAGCCCTCGGGCAGCTCTGGCAGGTCGAAATCCATCCTGGCGTTGAGCGGCTCCATGTTCCCGCCAGTCACCAGCGCGCCGTGGTCGCGGAAGACCACACCGCACAAGACGTGCAGGCCAGAGTGCGTCCGCATGAGCGCCGAGCGACGCTCGTCGGCGACGGCTCCCCGCACCGCAGTCCCGGCCGGCGGAACGGGCTCGCCATCGGCAGCGATCAGGTAGAGATCGTCGCCCTTGCGGACACCGATGATCCGAGTCTCGACGCCACCCCACAGGAGCACGCCGTCGTCTGGCGGCTGCCCGCCACCGCCCGGGTAGAACGCGGAGCGGTCAAGGACGATGCCGTCCTCGCCAGCGTGCAGCACCACGGCGTCCCATTCGCGGAGTGTCTGGTCGTCAAGCTCAAGCCGGTGCGTGCGCCATTGCGCCTGCGTCACGACAGGACTCCGGTCGACTTACCAGGGTCCGTACGGGCCTTGGCGGGACCCCGACTTGAGCGACTTGATCTTGGGCCGGACGTCGACGAGATAGATTGCGGCGGCCACGAACGCGATGATCGGGAACAGGCTGATGAGCTGCAGCCTGCCGGCGGCACCGGCGATGCCGATGACAAAGGCCACGCCGAGTATCACCAGCCAGATCGGCTTGGTTTGCTTGCCCGCCGCCGGGAATGCCGCTGCGGGGCGCCGGATCGCGTCGAAGAAGGCCCAGGCCTCGATGACGAAGGCGCCGAGTAGCAGCACCCAGAAGAAGAGATCCACGACGCCCAGAGCGGTCGGGTCCACGAAGAAGTTCACGGCGTCACGCTACCTGTTCTCGGATGCTTTCGGCCCCATCTCATCGTCGTCAGGCCCGGCCGAACCGATCGCCAGCCTGCGCGGCCCATCGCCCAGCGCCGCTGGGCTCAGGTTCACCGGCCACCTCAGTGCTGCCTCGTCGGGCGCGAGGCCGACCTCGTCGTCGGCCAGCTCGCCAGGCTCGGCCCGTGCCAGAGCGGTTTCCCTGCGGAAAGACTCGTAGATCTCGATCAGCATCTGCTTCTGGCGCTCAGTCAAATCGTCATCGGTCAGCACTGCCTCGCGGACGACTGATCCGGATGGCCTGTCTTCCAGGAAGCCAGCCTGGACGTAGAGCGCCTCGGCAGAGACCCGCAGGCCCTTGGCGATCTGCTGGAGGATATCCGCGCTCGGCCGACGCAGCCCGCGCTCGATCTGGCTCAGGTAAGGGTTCGAGATTCCAGCAGACTGCGCGAGCTGGCGGAGCGAAATCTTGGCTTGCTCACGCTGCTCCCTGATGTAGGAGCCGATCGCGCCGACGTTCACCGGACTCATATCGCCAGTCTTCCACCGGGGTGCTTGCAGTTGCAAACGCTCAGTGAGGTGGGTCACGGCGGACCTCGGGCCGTTCTAGCCGTCATGCCGCTGACCAGCCGAATGGATGTGCGATATGGGCAGTAATCGGGCATTCGAGGCACCCGATGACGGTGCTGCAGCCGGAATCGAGCCAAGCCGAGCTGGCGTTCCCCGTAATAGGGCAGCGCGCGACATGGCCTCGCTGCCGCAAGACCGTAGCTGGCCACGTCCCGGGTCGGGCCACAAGGGGTGCGACGCGCACTAAGTAGTGCATTGTGGTGCTTTGCCGGACGTCATGATGAGGAACGGAGACTGTTATGCCTTGGCGTCCGTCGCGTCGCATCCAACCCGTGCGCAGCCCGCGGCGGCTGGGTGTCCTCGCCAGCCTGGTCGCTGTGCTTGTCGTCTCGCTGGTCAGCGCCGCGTTCGCGGGCGTGTTCAGCAGTGCGACGGCTGCTGCGGCCGGCAGGTCGGACCACGCGCCGCGGCACGCGGCGGCCCGCAGCGCCAAGCTGCAGCACGCAGCCTCGCGAACCGCAGCCTCGGGCACCGCCATCTCGCGTGCCACAGCCGTGCCAGCGGCCAGTGGTCAGCGGCCTGTCGCAACGACCGGCCACCCGGAGACGTCGTGCACGTCCGTGGCGCACATCGGCGACTCAACTTCGGTGGGTATGGTGTCGCCGACGTGGCTACCCGATCCGGCGCAGCGACTGGCCGCTCAGTACCGCGACGTCGGCGTCCGCAACACCCAGATTGACGCCTCCGGTGGCCGCTCGATCGTCGAGCAGATGCCCGGACAGATCAACGGTTACCGCGTCGCGAGCGCCTGGTACCAGCAAGGTTTCCGCGGCTGCTGGGTCTTCGCGCTCGGTACGAACGACACCGCTAACGTCGCGGCCGGATCCAACGTCGGCCTCCTGGCCCGAATCCAGGAGATGATGGCCGCGACCCACGGCGCCCCGGTCCTGTGGGTGAACACCCAGACCGACCTCAGCAGCGGGCCGTGGTCCGAGGCCGACATGCAACTGTGGAACTCGGCGCTGCTTCAGGCAGCCAAGCAGTACCCGAACATGCGCATCTTCAATTGGGCCGGCATGGTTCAGCCGGGCTGGCATCTAAGTGATGGGATCCATTACACGTCTGCCGGGTACGCCATTCGTGCCGCGGCGATTGCCAGCGCCCTTGCGCGCGCATTCCCGGGCGGTGGCCACAGCACGAGCGTGCTGGTCAACTAGCCCACTGCGTAAGTCGGCCAGCGGCGCGCTGATGTGCCGCTGCCGACCTTATCCATTCCATCTCTTGTCGACCGCAATACGTAGGCATAAGACTACTGCGGGTAGTAACCCTCCCGGCGCACGCGTGGGTTAAGCCAGGGGGGATCATGCCGAAGCCAGTTGGCTCGGATCAGCGGTATATGCCAGGGCTCGACGGGCTTCGCGCCATCGCGGTGCTAGCCGTCCTAGCGTTCCATGAGCAGTTCAGCTGGGCCCCGGGGGGCATCCTCGGCGTCGCGGTGTTCTTCACCCTGAGCGGCTACCTGATCACCGACTTGCTACTGAACCGCTGGCTGCTAACCGGGCGCTTGCAGCTCGCGAAGTTCTGGCTCGCGCGGGCCCGCCGCCTCCTGCCCGCTCTATTCGTCATGCTCGCGATCGTGACGGCCTGGGTTACGCTCCTGGACCGCGCCCGCCTAGACAGCCTGCGTGGCATGGTGGCGGCCGCAGCGACGTACTCCAGCAACTGGTATGCGATCATCCAAGGGCAGTCCTATTTCTCTCGGTTCGCTCCAGCGCAGCCGCTTGACCATCTCTGGTCGCTCGCGGTCGAAGAGCAGTTCTACCTGATCTGGCCGTGGCTGCTGCTGCTTGGCGTGATTTGCCTCCGCCACCGCAGCACGTCGGCGATCCGCTGGCTGGCACTGCCGACGCTGGTGCTCGCGGCTGCTTCCGCCGTCGCCATGTCCGTCCTCTACCACCCGGCTGTGGACGCGACCCGGGTCTACGAGGGCACCGACACCAGGGCAGCCGGGTTGCTGATCGGCGCCGCGCTGGCGATGGTGTGGCCGAGTATCGTGGCGTCGCGGGCCAGCCGGGCCTGGGCCCGGGCCCTAGACGTGCCCTCGATCGCCGGACTCGCTGTGATCGGGCTGATGGTGTGGCGCGTCGGGCAGTATTCGCCGCTGCTGTACAGCGGCGGAATAGTCGTGCTCAGTGTCGCAACAGCCGCAGTGGTGGCCGCGTGCGCCTGCCCCAACAGCGTGACAGGGGCAGCACTCGGCTGGCGGCCGCTGCGCTGGATCGGCGTCCGCTCTTACGGCATCTACCTCTGGCACTATCCCGTCATCGTGCTGACGTCGCCCGTAACCGGCCCGGTACCGCTCCCACGAGCCATTGCCCAGATCTTGGCGAGCATCGGCATCGCGGCGCTGTCATGGAAGTTCGTCGAGGAGCCAGTCCGGCACGGCGCCCTCGTCCGCGCCTGGCGCCGAATCCGGACCCGGCACCTCGCGAACCCAGGTTTGCCCAGGCTGGCAGCGGCGGTCGGCGCGGTCGGAGTTGTGATGGTGGCCGCTTCAGGTCTGGCGGGTATTGGCCCTGTGCCGCCCGCGTCGGGCGCGACTTCCGGTGCCGCCGCTCTGGGGGGCACAGGCTCGTTGTCAGCCTCCACCAGTTCGGTCAGCCATGGCCGCAGCAAGCACCTCAAATCGAGCAAGCGCCCATCGCCTGCGGCGTCATCTGGCCCGATCCTGCAGAGCGATCTGCGGACATCGTGCACCTCTGCCGTGCACATCGGCGACTCGACCTCCGACGGCCTGGTCTCTCCGGATTACCTGCCTGACAAAAGCGAGCGGATCCAGGCGCGCTACGAAGATGTCGGCGTCCAGACCGTCTATACCAACATTACGGGCGCGCGCTCGGTCGTCGAAGTGCTGCCGGGGACGACTAACGCCTTCGACGCGGCCAAGCACCTCATCGCCACGGGATTTTCTGGTTGCTGGGTGCTGGCGCTCGGCACCAATGACACCGCCGACGTCGCAGTGGGTTCCAACGTTGGCCTAGCCGCCAGGATCGCCGAGATGATGCGTGTCACCAAAGGCGAGCCAGTCATGTGGGTGAACGTAATATCCCTGCTGCACTCGGGCCCGTACGCCGAGGCCAACATGCAGAAATGGGACACTGCCCTCATGCAGGCCTGCGCGCGCTACCCGAACATGCGAGTCTTCGACTGGTCTGCTCTAGCCAAGCCCAGCTGGTTCATCAACGACGGCATCCACTACACGTCGGCCGGATACGAGAAAAGAGCGCTGTACATTGCCGATGGGCTAGCCATGTCGTTCCCGGCCGGCGGTCCGAGCTCAAGCTGCATGGTCAGCCTGCCGACGTCACTGACGTCGCCGCCACCGTCACCAAGCCCGTCGCCTACGAGCCCACACTCCGGCAGTACGTTGCCTGTGAACCCCTATCCCAGCAGCCCATCGCCACGTGCGTCGCCCCGCAGTTCGCCGCCCAGCAGCCCGCCACCTAGCTCCAGGCCGGCGGCTCGCCCGGCAGCGGACTCGCCGCCCTGATCTCGCCGACAACTGCACCGCCGCCGTAGACCACTCCGGTGCTCAGCGCTGTCAGCGCGTCGGGATCGGCCCCCGGCTCGGCCGGAGCGCCGAGCCACCGCAGCAGTGCCACAGTGACCGGAACCCGTCCGCGGGCCGCTCCGTCCTCGATCTTGATTGCGCCAGCGCGACCGTCGCTAAGGGCAAATGCTTCGACGCCCTCAGCACCCGACTTCAGCAGCAAACCTGGGACCGCCAGCATCATGGCGCGCTCCGGTCGGGCTGTACCCGAGGTCCATTCTGGGTGCGCGCGCATCGCGTCGGCGACTGCCCGTTCGGCCGAACCCGGCTCGGCTCGCACCATGGCACCAAAGCCACGCGCCAGCCCCGTGAGCGAGATCGCCATCAGCGGAGCTCCGCAGCCGTCGACGCCGACGGCGGCGACTGGCTCACCCGTTAGCCTGGCGATGGTGTCCTTGATGCACCTCTGGAGCGGATGGCCGGGATCGCGATAGCTCTGTGTCGGCCAGCCCGCCGCGACGCAGGTCGCGAGCATCGCCGCGTGCTTGCCGCTGCAGTTCATGTGGACGCGGTCGCGGTCGGCTCCGGCCGCGATCATCGCCTGCTGCGCGTCCTCGTCCAGCGGATAATCGGGCGGGCACTGCAGATCATCTTCGGCCAATCCGGCCGACGCCAGGATCGCGCGAACCCCGGAAACGTGGAAGTCTTCGCCGGAGTGGCTGGCGGCCGCAAGCGCGAGCAGCTCGCCTTCGAGCTTGAGTCCGCAGCCCAGCATCGCGGCAGCCTGGAACGGCTTGTTCGATGAGCGCGGGAACATCGCAACGTCGGCAGCCCCGCCCGACAGCAGCACACTGCCGTCGGCGGCAACGGCAGTGATTGCACCGCGATGCCGAGACTCGACGAAGCCGGAGCGGATAACCTCGGCAAGCACGGGGCTGGCCGATGCGTGGCCGCCGAGATCCATGCTGTCTACGGGGGAGATGTCGAAGGCAGCGCCGTCAGCGGTGATCGGGCACCCCGAGCATTGCCCGCGCTTCGAGGGGGCTCATAGCTGGCCGTTGCGCTAGCTCGGCAGCGGCGGCGGCTCGCTCCACAAGCTCGGCGTTGCTGGCTACCGGCCGGCCGCGGGCGAAGGTGACCGTATCTTCCATGCCCACCCGCAGGTGACCACCCGCAGCAAGCGCAGCAAACAAGACGGGGACGCTGCTCCTGCCAATCCCGGTAGCTGACCAGGTCGCGCCCGGTGGCAGCGCCGAGACGGCTTGGACAAGCGTCGCGGCGTTGCCAGGCATGCCGCCGGGAACGCCCATCACGAGATCGCAGTGCACATGCCCACCGGCAGGTTCGCCCAGTTCGCCGAGCAGCCTATGCAACGCGGCGATGTGCCCGAAGTCGAACAGCTCGAACTCCGGGACAACGCCAAGGGCCTGCGTCTTGGCGTAGAGCTCCGTCATGAAGCCCCACGGGTTCATAAAGACGTCGTCGCCGAAGTTGACGGTGCCGCAGGTCAGCGAGCATGCATCTGGGCCAGCGTCGAGCACCGCCAAGCGATCATCGAAGCTATCAGTGACCGCGCCTCCGGTAGATAGCTGGACTATCAGGTCGGTGGCTTCACGTAGCGCGTGGACTGTGTCCGTCAGCCGGCCGAGATCTAGGGTCGGCTTGGCCGCGGCGTCCCTGATGTGGACGTGGATCACGGCCGCCCCGGCCTCGCGGCATTCCTTGGCGGTGGTGACCAGCTCATCCAGGGTGACGGGGAGCGCCGAGACCACTGACTTCTCAGACTCCGCGCCCGTGGGAGCGACCGTGATCAAAGTGGCCTGTCCTGGTCGGATCGCCGGTGTCTCAGTCCTCGTGCCAGCCTGTGCCGTCATGCCGCCCCGCGTCCTTTCCTGCACCGCGCCGCCCTGAGCTACCGCAGTCTACGCCGCCCCGTTCCCTCCCTATGTGCAGGCCATGTCTGTCAGCGGCACGGTATTCGCCCTGCGCGCGCGTGCGAGAATGCGGACTCGTGCGAGCCGTTCTGCAGCGTGCCAGCCGGGCCAGCGTGACCGTGGACGGCAGGGTGACCGGCGAGCTCGACACGCCCGGCTTGGTCGTGCTGCTCGGGGTAACCCACTCCGACACCGCCGACACCGCCGCGGCGCTCGCCAGGAAGATCTACCACCTGCGGATCCTGGCCGACGAAAAGTCGTGCGCCGACGTCGCTGCGCCGCTCCTCGTAATCAGCCAGTTCACCCTCTATGCCGATACTGCGAAAGGCAGGCGTCCGAGCTGGAGCGCGGCGGCACCAGGGCCGGTCGCCGAGCCGGTGGTCACTGCATTCGCGGCGGCACTGCGCAAGCTCGGGGCACGCGTCGAGACCGGCGTATTCGGAGCGCAGATGCAGGTGGAGCTTGTCAACGACGGGCCCGTGACCTTGATCCTGGAAGCCTAGGGAGTCGCCTGATGGCGCGTAGCTGTACCGGCGCTGTCACCCTTAGACGCGGCCTGCTGCAGCCGGATTTGCCGTCAAGTGCCGACGGGCGAAATCGAGCGACTCGGCGAGGTCGGCCTGCCGGTCGGCGAACGTCGGAGCCCGGTGCGTGCTGACCTCCAGCACCACGTAACCCTCGTAGCCACTGTCGCTGAGCCAGCGGAGCAGCTCGCCGCAAGGCTGGGTACCGCGGCCTGGCACCAGGTGCTCGTCCGGCAGGCCCGGCTTGGTGCCATCGCCGAGGTGCACGTGCGTGAGACGGTCACCGAGCGCTGCGGCCATCGCCAGCACATCCGAATCCGAGACGGCGGCGTGCGAGACGTCTAGCGTTGCCGAAGCGCAGTCCATCTCAACCGGGTTCCAGTGCGGCGAGTATGCGGCAATCTCGGTCTCGCCGCGAAGCAACGGGTACAAATTCTCGACCGCGAACGCTACCTGGCTCGTCGCTGCCATCTCGGCAATTCCAACCTGGAAGTCCCGCGCGTAGTCGCGCTGCCAGATGAAAGGCGGATGGACCACGACGACGCGCGCGCCGACCTCTTCAGCCAGCTCGCGCGACCTGACCAGCTTGGTCCAGGGGTCGCGGCCCCAGACCCGCTGGGTGATGAGGAGGTTGGGCGCGTGCACGGCGACCACTGGGATGTCGTAGTAGTCCGACAGCTTCCGCAGCACAGCAGCGTCCTGGCTGACTGGATCGGCCGTGACCATGACCTCGAGCGCGTCGTAGCCAAGGCGGGCCGCAGTCTCGAAAGCGTCGGGCGTGCGCTCCGGGAAGACCGATGCGGTCGACAACGCGACCTTGATGGCTGTCACACGAGTGACCTGCGCAATCAACTCTCCTTCGCCCGCCCGTGATTTGTCCGGGCGGGGGTTCACGGGGGGCCAGCGCCCTCCGTGGGTGTGAGTCCAGCTTATGCGGCGCGCTGAGTCAGTCCGCCATTCCGGCCCATTGTCAGCACGAGCATGTACGTTCCCACCATGCCGAGATCTTCAACCGCGACGTCGTTTGAGTGTTCGGCCTGCGGCTGGCGGACTACCAAGTGGGTGGGCCGATGCGGCGAATGCGAGGCCTGGGGTACCGTCAGCGAGGGAGGCTCCGAAGACCTGGGCCGAGCGACCTCGCGCGCGCAGCTTCGGCCGGCTCAGCCGGCGACCGCAGCCGTTCCGATCGAGCGCGTCGATGCTGCGGCGGCGAAGGCCGTACCGACGGGCCTCTCCGAGCTCGATCGGGTCCTGGGCGGCGGCCTTGTGCCGGGCGCAGTCGTTCTGCTCGCCGGAGAGCCGGGCGTCGGCAAATCGACCCTGCTGCTGGAGGCCGGCGCCCTCGCTGCGAAGGCTGGCCGCGTGCTGTACGTAACCGGCGAGGAGTCGGCAGCGCAGGTTAGGCTCCGGGCCGACCGGATCGGCGCTCTTAGCGACTCGCTCTATCTGGCGGCTGAGACCGACTTCGGCGCTCTGCTCGGCCACGTACAGGCCGTCGATCCCGCGCTGCTCATCGTCGACTCGGTGCAGACGATCAGCGCGGCAGGCGTGGACGGCGTGCCGGGCGGTGTCACCCAGGTGCGTGAGATCACCGCTGCGCTGACCGCGCTGGCAAAGCAGCGAACGCTCACCACCGTCCTGGTCGGTCACGTGACGAAGGACGGCTCGGTCGCTGGGCCGCGCACACTCGAGCATCTGGTTGACGTCGTGCTGCATTTCGACGGCGACGCGCGCGGTCAGCTGCGGATGGTACGAGCGTTGAAGAACAGGTTCGGCCCGACAGATGAGTTCGGCTGCTTCGAGCTTGGCGAGCACGGCCTGACTGGGCTGGCCGATCCCAGTGGGCTGTTCTTGTCCGAGCGGGACGATCCGGTGCCGGGCACATGCGTAACCGTGACGCTGGAGGGCCGGCGGCCGCTGCTGGCCGAGGTGCAGACGCTCGTCTGCGATAGTGCGGGCGACATGCCACCGCGCCGCGTGGTCTCCGGCCTCGACACTGCCAGGGTCGGCATGATGCTCGCCGTGCTGCAGCGGCGGGCCCGGCTGCCCATTAGCAGGCGAGACGTCTTCGCCGCGACCGTTGGCGGAGTTCGGCTGACCGAGCCGTCGGTCGATCTGGCGGTCGGGCTCGCGGTGGCGAGCGCGGTTGCCGACCTCAGCGTGCCACCAGATCTCGTTGCGATCGGTGAGGTGGGCCTAGCCGGCGAGATCAGGCGCGTCACTGGGATCCAGCGGCGGCTCATCGAGGCTGACCGGCTGGGTTTCCGGCGCGCGATCATTCCGGCTGGTTCCGCACTGCCGACCGATGGTGGTCAGTCGCGTTCGGGCCGTTCTAGCCGTGTGACGTCGAACAGCCGGTCGGGTCAGCGTGGACACCTGCACCTAGCTGGGTCTCCACCGCCCGGCAGTGTGCGGCTCCCGGGATCCCAGCTTGAGGTGACAGAAGTCGCGGACATGCAGTCGGCGATTGCTGCCTCCTTCGGACAGCGGTGAGCCGCGCGACCGCCATGCGTGGGAGCGCGATTAGCCCCCGTCAGCGCGGGCAGGTGACAGCGCCAACGCGCGGAGGCGGGAAGGCGGCTGAGTCCCCGTGGTTAGACTGCAAGAGATAAGCGAGTCGTTAAGGCAGGTGCTTGCGATGAGCATCGCGCGAGACGAGCACCGGCGCGCCGCACTCGCCATGGTCGCCCCCGGTACTGCGCTCCGAGATGGCCTCGAGCGAATCGTGCGGGGCAATACCGGTGCGCTGATCGTGCTCGGCTTTGATCCTGTCGTCCGCGACATTTGCTCTGGCGGCTTCGAACTCGATGTGGAGTTCTCGGCCACGCGATTGCGCGAATTGGCCAAAATGGACGGCGCTGTCGTCCTCGACCAGGGTTGCGACCGCATCCTGCGCGCCGCCGTGCAGTTGGTGCCTGATCCGCGACTGCCAACGCAGGAGTCGGGCACGCGCCACCGTACGGCGGAGCGCGTCGCTAGGCAGACGGGCTATCCGGTGATCACCGTCAGCAAGTCGATGCGGACGATCGCGGTCTTCACCGCCAACGACAGGTACGTGCTGGAAGACTCCGCTGCGCTGCTAACCCGCGCTCATCAGGCCATCGCGACGCTCGAGCGATACA
>Ga0126378_10001161_pt1 | contig 19673 bp, 18 predicted proteins | sample PanSoiMetPlot_23_FD_92587 | JGI IMG/M metagenome (GOLD analysis project Ga0126378, IMG submission 92587) | Tropical forest soil microbial communities from Panama - MetaG Plot_23 | ecosystem: Environmental > Terrestrial > Soil > Tropical forest > Bulk soil | place: Panama | collected 2016-02-17
CCGCGTTCAGCCAGCAGTTGCGGTGCGTGAGCTCCACACCCTTCGGCTTGGCCGTGGTGCCGCTCGTGTAGTTGATGCTGGCGGTCGCGTCCTCATCAGGATCCCAGACGGCGGGCTCGGCGTCGTCTGGCGCCTCGGCGAACAGGTGCTCGTCGTCCACGCCGTCAAGCACGATCCGGTGCCTGGCCTTGACGTCGCGCAGCGCCTCGTCCGACTCGGGGTCGACGAGCAGCACCGTTGAGCCTGAATGCTCGATGATGTAGCGCACCTCATCAGCGTTCAGCCGGTAGTTGACGGGGACGAGCACCCGGCCGTAGCCGCTGACCCCGTAGAACAGGATCCCGAACCTGGCGGCGTTGGGGCTCACGATCGCGACCCGCTCGCCTTGCTCCACGCCCATCTGCTCGAGCGCGATCGCGACTCCGCGCGCGCGCCGCTCAAGCGAGCGATAGGTGATCGTGCCGAGTGACCCGGCGGTGCCCGGCTCGTCGATCAGAGCGGGCCGGTCAGGGTAGACCAGAGCACCTCTGCGCAGAAAGTCCGAAACTGTCAGCGGAACCCTCATAGTCAGCTCCCAAGCGTCAGCCGGTCCCCTGATACTGCGACAAGGCGCGCATGCCAGGCAACCGGAGTAGCCAGATCGCGCAGTAGGCGGCCATCCGAGATGCCTGACCAGGTGCGGCTTCGGGGCCCTGACCAGCGCTAACACCAGGAGACGTCGCCTTGTAACGGCCAGCGCGATCATCTAGCATGTGAGAAATCTCCCGAGTTCCCGATTTGCGCGCGACCGGGCTGTGGGCTGCCCGTTCGCGGGAGGTCCTACTGACGAAGGCGGGTCATGCGGCCGGATGGCGTCCCCTGGACAGAGGGGGTAGCGGAGGAGCGAGCGGAGCGGCACGCCGACGGGCGGAGCCGGGCTGCACCGTCGGGAGTTGCTCGGCCGCCGACTCCTGAGCACTTGGTCGCATCCCGGCCGACGCCCGCGCTGACAGCCGATCAGCCGGTCAGGATCAGGACGACCTTCACCGAGCGCGTGGTCGTCGCCATCTCCGGCATCCGCCAGCCGGTTGTCGCGATCTTGCTGATGATCGCGCTCTTCACGGTGCTCGCTGGCAAGCCGCTCGACGGACTGCTGTTGGCGATTGTCGCGATCGCTCTGGCCTGGGACGCGGGCATGACCGCGCGGCAGCACTTCGTGTCGGGTGGCACAGGCAACCAGGACAGCGCGCAGGGAGGCGCTGGCTCGGCCTGGCCTGTCGAGGCCGCATGGCGTCCCCGTGCTGGCCGCCCGCGGCGGCGCCACATCGCGATCGGTGTCACGGGCGCGGTGATTTACTCGCTTACCGTCGGCTCGTTCTCCCGCATGTCATGGCCGGCCACCGCGGGAGTCGTCGGCCTCGGCGCGGGCGTTGTGATCATCGGATGGGGCGGCCCGACCCGGCAGCGCGAGATACCCCGCCGGTTCTCCAGGATTGGCGTCCTCAGCTGGGGCTCCCTGTTGCTCGCGGCGTGCCTCTGGGAACTCGGCGCGCTGCTCGGCCAGCCCACGCTCGCGCAGTCGTCATACGCGCATCCGACGATTAGCACGCTGACCGATCCCTTGCTCTCCACCTCGCTGGGCCGCACGGCGGCTGTTATCGGCTGGATCGCACTTGGCGCGTTTCTGGTGGAACGATGAGCTCCCACGACATCACCGTGCTCGGCTTCGCGATCATTCTCGCGGGGCTGGTCGGCACCGAGGCCACGGCGCGCACAGGTCGTGCGGGGGTTCCCACCTTCGCCCAGGTCGTCACCCGGGTCATGCGCACGAGAACGGGCAGGGTCGGCGTCCTCGTCGGCTGGGCCTGGCTTGGCCTGCACTTTTTCGCAAGGTTATCCAGCGTCTCGAGAGAGGCGATCGGGGCGAGCTCTGCGGAGCTGTCAGGCAGCGGGCCGAACGGTTAACTGTGAACCGAGATGTCGCGTGTAGCGGGCTGCTTGCCAGGCGAGAGAAGAACGCGGGGTTAAGGTGAGCGTCGAGGAGGTTGGCCGTGATCCAGTCCGTTACCGGAGACAGACGCTTCACTGTCCCGCTCTTCACGATCGACGAGGCCGCTCATCACCTGGGCTTGCCCCGCACAACTCTGAAAGACTGGACCCACCGTCAGGCGGGCCCGGCTCCTCTGGTTCATCGGATCGTGAACCCGAAAGCTCCCCGCGCGGCGTCATTGCCTTTTGTAGCTGTAATCGAGGCGCACGTCCTGCGCGGGTTCCGCGATCTCGGCCTGTCAGCGCAAGGGCTGCGGCAGTCGGTGGCTAACCTGCGTGAGAACCTCAATGACGAATATGCCCTGGCGACACGCAAGGTCGCGACCGACGGCGTGGACTTGCTTGTAGATATGTCGCAGCATGGCCAACCGGCAGAATGGACCAGAGCGGCTGACACTCAGATGGCGATCAGAGAGGTCATTCAGGACTATCTTCAATTCGTCTATTGGGAGACAGACCGCTATGCGAAACGCTTGAGGCTCAAGACCTACCAAGGCGCCGATGTCATAATCGACCCGCGATTCGCTTTCGGGCAGCCCGTGCTAGAACGCCAGAAGATCCGGATCGAGGACATTCTCGATGCCTTCTGGGCCGGTGAAGGATATGTGACGATCGCCAATGAGTTCGGGGTGAAAGCCGATGAAGTCGAGGCGGTCGTCCGATCGGCGACGAGACCCAGAGCCGCCGCCTGAGTTCCTGATCGACCGAAGTCTTAGCCAGATCTCGCTCCCGGCTGCTCTACGCGATTCGGGCCTCATCGTGCATACCCTTGCCGAGATCTACGGCGAAGAGCACGCCCAGGCTGTCGTGGACACTGAATGGATCGCCCTGGCTGCTCACCGCGGTCTTGTGGTCCTATGCAAGGACGATCACATCCGGCGTCGGCCAGCAGAGCGCCAATCGCTGCTGGAGGGCAACGTCCGGGTATTCTGCCTCACCAATGCCGGACTCACCTTTGCCGACCAGGTTGGCTACTTCTTGGCGAACCGCTTCCGGATACTCCAGGCCTGCAAGAAGCCAGGGCCGTACGTGTACGGCGTTTATCAAGATCGCATAACGAAGCTGTGGCCGAAAGCAGGGTAGCGATCAGGCAGCCAGCGCCATCCTTACCGCGCCTCCACGGTCTGCAATCACCGTCAACTGCACGCTAGCTGATGCTAGATATCAGCTACGCGCGGTCCCGCGACCACATGCCAATGCAGATGACGGTTATGTTGAGTGTCACCGCAGTTGGTGATGACCTGGCAGCCACCGTGAATCTCGGTGAGCAAGCGCGCCATTTCCTGGACCATCCGCAGCAACGGCATCGCATCGTTGAGGTCCAGTTCCAGGAGCGAGCGCACATGGCTGCGAGGGATCACTAGGACGCGATCCCGCCCAGTCGCTGAACTAGGTCGACGGAACGCGATGGAATGTTCGTCCTCCGCCACGACGTCAACCGGCACGCGACCGGGCAGCACCTCCTCGCAGTACCAGTCGGGCTGATCATGAACGCCGGGCATCGCGTGAATCTACCAGGTTGTCGGCGCTGCCTGTGGGGCCCATGTCGCGGCAAGCGATCATCGGATGAGACGACTAGGCTCGCGCACAGCTGGCCGACCGCGACTCACGGCGCCAGAGAGCGGCCCAGACAGTCGCGTTCCGGGGCTACTGGACGCAGAATTCGTTGCCCTCGGGATCGCGCATGACGGCCCAGTACTCGCCGTGCTCGCTCATGTCGGCGCTGACCAGCGTGGCGCCAGCTCTGGCCAGCCGAGCCGCCTCTTCGTCCACTCGCCGCCGCCGCTCAGCCGAAGGTACTCCTGGCCCACCGGCCACGTTGAGGTCGAGGTGCACCCGGTTCTTGACGATCTTTGGTTCAGGTACCCGCTGAAAGTACACACGTGGTGCCCGTCCTTCTGGGTCGACGATCGCGTTTGCGTCGTTCCAGCGGTCCTCGGGGATGCCGCTGGCGGCGAGCCACTCTGGCCAGGACGAATAACCATCGGGCGGGTCTTGAAGCCGGTACCCCAGGGCACCCGCCCAGAACTCTGCCAGCGATCCTGGGTCGGCGCAGTCAATGACGATCTGCACTGAAGTCGCCATGAGAGCTAATCCTATTGCCCGATTCGCGACATCGAGGACAGCGATCCACCGGCTGGAATAAGCCTGCTGTGACCGCCATTAGCGGCGCTCAATCACTCGCGCACGACGTCCGCGGGGTCCTTGTCGTCCCTGAGCCCTCGGTAGGTAGCCGCGCGCAGCCGGCCCGAACTGGTCCACAGCGCGAACTCGGCCTCGATGACCAGCTTTGGCTCGGCCCACACGGCGCCCCGCACATACTCGGCCGGCACCGTCGAACCGAAGGGTGAAGTAGCGCGGCGAAGGGGCGCCAGCCGGTCAGTCAGCAAGCGCAGCGTGTGCTGTGTGAAGCCCGTACCGACGTGACCGGCGTACGTCAGACCTGTTGGGCCCTGCACGCCCACGATGAGGGAGCCGATCACGTCGGACCGGTTCCCCTCCCCTGGCTTCCAGCCGCCGACGACGAACTCCTGCCGGTGCACGTTCTTGATCTTCCGCCACGCGGCAGACCGCTTGCCTGCCTCGTAACGGGACACGAGTCGTTTCGCCACGACGCCTTCGAGGCTGTGCTGCCTGGAGATCGCCTGGACATCGGCGCCAGGCACCCCGATGAAGGCCGGGGGAGTCTGCCAGTGCGGACCTTCGAACGCCAGCTCATCGAGGCTGGCCCGGCGCTCGCGGTACGGCCGGTCGGTCAGCGTCCGGCCGTCGGCTGCCAGCAGGTCGAATGCCAGGTAGGTGACCGGGACCTCAGCGGCGAGACGCCGCACCTGGGCGGGCGAAGTGACGTTCATTCGCTGCTGCAGGGCCTCGAAACTCGGCCAGTTTCCGCCGCCGAACGCGACTATCTCGCCGTCTAGCACCACATCCCGCGAGCCGAGCGCGGTGGCCATTCCCGCGAGCTCCGGGTAACTGCCGGTTACGTCGCGACCGGTGCGGGACAAGAGTGTTACCGTGCCGTCTCTGATCGTCGCGATCGCCCGCACCCCGTCCCACTTCATCTCGTACGCCCAGGCTGCGTCGTCAGCGGGCAGTCCGTCGCCGGCCGTGGCGAGCATGGGCCTGAACTGGGCGGGAAGGCTGCGCCGGTCGCGGTCGATCACCTGGCTAAAGTACCCGGCGGCGTACGAGCACGACGCGAGACCGCTCGCGTCGACTACCCGGCAGCGGTCATGGCCACTAGTCCCTTGGCGTCGCTGACCCTGCCGCGGCTGGAGACTGCTCAGGCACTGACGCCGCCGCCGCCCGCGCTTCCGCATCGCGACCCACCCACGCGATGGCCGTTCGCATGGCAAGTCCCGGCGCGTACCTGACCGTCCGCCAGGCAATCCTGGCCGAGCGCGGCGCGACGATCAGAGCGCGGTTACGCTCGACGCCCCTGAGCACGTCCTGCGCCAGCGCGTCGGGCCGGTAGAGCTTGCCGAGGCGCTGGGCGAGCGTGGCAGCATCCGCGTCCATCTCGATCTGGGGCAGCCCGGCATTGACCCTGCCGAGCAGCGGCGTGTCGACGAAGCCCGGGCAGACGGCGCTCACCTTGACGCCCCGGCTCGCCCCCTCCGCGCGCAGCGACAGGCTCAACCCGACCACCGCGTGTTTCGCAGCCGCGTACGGGGCAAGGCCAGGTCCCGGCACCAACCCGGCAAGCGAGGCCGTGTTGACGATATGGCCGTGTCCCTGCCGGAGCATCACCGGGTACGCCGCGTGCACGCCGTGCACCACGCCCCTCACGTTGACATCGAGTACTCGGTCCCAGTGGTCGAGCGTGAGCTGCTCGGCCGGTCCGCCGACCGCTATCCCGGCGTTGTTGAACATCAAGTCGAGTTCGCCGTGCTCGGCTGTCGTCTGGCTGACCAGGTCCGCAACGGCGACGGCGTCCCGCACGTCGAGCACCGCGGTGCTCGCCTGGCCGCCGTCCGCGGTGATCGCGCCGGCGACGGCCTTCGCGGAGGGCTCGTCGATGTCGGCGATCACGACCGTCGCGCCGCGCGCGGCGAGCGCGCGTGCGATCGCAGCGCCGATCCCCGACCCGCCACCGGTTACGATCGCGGCCTTGCCAGCGAAAGCACCCTTGGTGCGCTCGCCATTGGATGGTGGCACGCTGCTCACCTCGCCGTCACTAGGACTCCGAGTGGACCGTAGCGCGGCACGCGAAATTCGGGCAACCCGCGCGACCAGACGGCTACGAACCGTCGGCCAGGGCAGCGCACAGCCGGCTGACCGCGGTCGTGAACGCATGCTCGGCCGGCCTGCCATACCCGACGACGAGCGCCGGACCGCGCTCGCGCTCTTCCCTGACGTAACGGTCGTGCCCCTCGCCCGCGCGGCGACCGCCCGGCCCCTCGGCTGCATAGCCACCGAGCCCCTCGATGGCTACGCCGTGCTTGGCCGCCCTGGCGACCACGTCCTCCTCGCGCTCTTGCCATCCAAGCTCAGCGACAGCGTGCAGTCCTGCCGCGATCCCGGTTAGCCGCACCGCCGGTACCTCCCTGGCGAGCGCCGCGATGAGCCGGTCGCGTCGGCGCTTGTAAGCGAGCCTGGACTGGCGGATCTGGCGGTCGTAGGCCCCGGAGGTGATGAACGATGCGAGCGAGAGTTGGTCGAGCGATCCGTTGAAGAATCCTGATTGTTCCTTGACCGCAAGGACCTCATCGATCATCGGGTCGGGGACGACGAGCCAGCCGAGTCGCAACCCGGGCGCGAGGCTCTTGCTCGCGGTGCCGGCGTAGACGACATGGCTGGGCGCGAGCGCCTGCATCGCGCCAATCGGCTGCCGGTCGAAGCGGAATTCGCCGTCGTAGTCGTCCTCGATAATCACGCCTCCGGTCCGCACCGCCCACCGCGCGAACGCCGTTCGCCGCCCGGGCGAGAGCGTCATGCCGAGCGGGAACTGATGTGCGGGCGTCAGCACCACCGCCCGAATGTCCTCAGCGGGCTCACCGCGGGCCAGCGCCGAAGTGACCGGTTCGGGTTCCGGTGGCACTGCGCCACTCGCGTCGACGGGCAACGCTGCGAGGCGCAAGCCTTGTGCCTCGATGATCCGCCGGTGAAGCCGGTGCCCGTACGCCTCGGTCGCGACCGACCCCCCGCCGCGCGCCGCGAGCGCCTGGCAGACCATGGCCAGGCCGTGCGCGAAACCGGCGCAGATGACGACGTTGTCCGGGCTGGCGATCACGCCTCTCGCGCGGGCGAGGTACCCGGCGAGCGCGGTCCTGAGCCCGGCGAGCCCGTGCGGGTCGGGGTACTCGAGCGCGCGGTCGTCGGCCGCGGCCAAGGCTGCGCGCGCGGCCGTCAGCCAGGCCCTGCGCGGGAATGCCGAGACCGCGGGAACCCCGGCACGCAGGTCGTACCGCGGGCCAGCGGGGTCTGGCGCCCGTCCGCCTGCCGGCCTGCGCCAGAAGGTCGCCTGCTGGGCGACCCAGGTTCCTGACCCGGTCCTGGCCTCGAGCCAGCCCTCGGCGACAAGCTGAGAGTAGGCATCTGCCACGGTATTCCGCGAGATTCCGAGGTCTGCGGCCAGGTCTCTGGACGATGGCAGCCGCGTGCTCGCGGCGAGCCGCCCAGTGCGCACCGCGTCCCGCAGCGCGGCTTCCAGGCCGGCCCTGACCCGCGAGCCGGTGAGGTCCAAGTGCAAGTCGATCCCATAATTGGCCCAAGATTCTGCCATGGATATGGACCTTACTCCTGGGTCGTTTAACTCGTAACCTGGTGCTCATGACAACACCGAATCTCACTTCGGACGGCTCCGACACCGACACGGCCACCAACCGCACGCGGTCAGCGAACGCGAGCGCGGGGACTCCTGTCCCGGTCCGGCTCGACTTCGACCAGCACGCGGCCGGGTTCTCAAGGGCGATGGCGCACCTGGATCGCGCGGCCACCAAGGAACTTGACAACGCGAACATCGACCCGCGACTTCGCGAGCTCGTCAGAATCCGCGCCTCTCAGCTCAACGGCTGCGCATACTGCGTCGACATGCACTCCAAGGACGCCAGGGCGATCGGCGAGACCGAGCAGCGGATCTACTTGCTGCCGGTGTGGCGGGAGACGCCGTTCTTCTCGCCTCGCGAGCGCGCGGCGCTGGCGTTCACCGAGGACGTCACGCTGCTGGCGACGACGCACGTGCCCGACGAGGCGTACGAGGAGGTGGCCGCCCAGTTCAAGCCGGCCGAGCTCGGTGCGCTGATCAGCCTGATCGTGACGATCAACGCCTGGAACACGATCGGGGTCGCCGCCCGCGCCTGGGAGCCAGGCTCTTACCAGCCATAAAGAGGCAGCCAACAGCTGGCAATCGCGACGCGCCCGTCCTACGTCAGGATGCAGGCGACCTCACGGCCGCTGGCGTCGTCACTCGCGGGCGCCGCCAGCGGCGGGTCGGTCTCCGCGCACCGGTCCTCAGCAATCGGGCAGCGCGGCTTGAACCGACAGCCCGGCGGGATCGAGACTGGGTTGGGCGTCTCTCCACGCAGGATCTGCGCCGCCCGGCGCACGCGCGGGTCGCGGTCGGGCACCACGGACAGCAGCGCCTTCGTGTATGGATGGCGAGGATCGTTGACGACCTGCTTCGCCGGGCCGTACTCCACGATCCTGCCGAGGTACATCACCGCGATCCTGTCGGCGAAGTGCGCGGCGGTAGACAGGTCGTGCGTGATCATCAAGACCCCGAGCCTGCCGTCCTTGCGCAGCGCGTCCAGTAGCGAAAGCACCCCCGCGCGCACGGAGACATCGAGCATCGAAACCGGTTCGTCGGCCAGCAGCAGTACCGGATCGAGCGCCAGCGCGGCTGCGATCGCTACCCGCTGCCGCTGGCCGCCTGATAGCTCGTGCGGGTACCTGTTCAGGTACAGCGACGCGGGCGCAAGGCCGGCCCGCTCGAGCGCGCTGGAGATCAGGGCATCGCGCTCGCGCCGTGACCCGCCGATACCGTGCACGAGCAGCGGCTCTGCGATTGTCTGCCTGACCCGGAAGCGCGGGTCGAGCGATTCGTAAGGATCCTGGTAGACCATCTGGATGCCGCGCCGCAGCGGCCTGAGCCTTCGCTCAGGCAGGGCGGTGATATCGCGGCCGTCGACCGTGATCGTGCCGCCGCTCGACTCGACCATCCGCAAGATCGTTTGTGCCGTTGTCGTCTTGCCGCAGCCGGACTCCCCGACCAGCGCCACCATCTCCCCGCGCCGCAGCGAGAACGAGACTCCGTCGACGGCCCGAACCCACTGCCGCGGCCGCCCGGCCAGCCGGCTGGCGATTGAGCGCCGGACTGGATAGCGCGTTCGCAGGTTCGCGACCTGGAGCAGGACGCTGTCCGTTGTCACGCCACCTCCTCTGCGAGTGGGGGGCGCGGACGCGGGATGGTCGTGGCCGATTCAACAGGCTCGTTGCGGTGGCATGCCGCAGCATGGCCCGGATGGACGTCTAGCGGGCCCGCCAGGAAGCCAGCCCGCTGGCTCGCAGCCACCTGCGCGGCTCCGACCGCCCGCAACAACGGCCGCTCCGACTCGCAGCGGGACACGACCGAGTCGCACCTGGGCAGGAACGGGCAGCCGGTGATCGGCCTGTCGAGCCTTGGAGGCGTCCCCGGGATCGATGTGACCTCGTCGTTGGAATACAGGTCGGGCGTGGCGGCGAACAGCAGCCTGGTATACGGATGCCTGGTGTCGTGGAACAGCTCGTCTGTGCTCCCGGTCTCAACGATCTCGCCCGCGTACATCACGGCGGCGCGCTGGCAGACCTGCGCGACAACAGGCAGGTCATGGGTGACGAGCACGAGCGCCAGCCCGAGCTCCTCGGACAGCCTGACGAGCAGGTCCATGATCTGCGCCTGGACCATGACGTCGAGCGCCGTAGTCGGTTCGTCAGCGAGCAGGACCTTCGGCTCGCACGCCAGCGCCATCGCGATCGCGGCGCGCTGGCGCATCCCGCCGGAGAACTCGTGCGGGTACCTGGTACCTGCAGCCGCAGGAATCCCGACGAGCTCGAGCAGCTCGCCAGCTCGCTTCCTGGCCGCGCCTGCCCGGTCCTTGTTACCGCGGGCCGCGCCGGCCGCCCCGTGCAGCACGATCGGCTCGGCGATCTGCGAGATCACTGTGCGCACCGGGTTCAGCGCGTTCATGGCGCCCTGGAACACCATCGCGATGTCGGTCCACCGGTGCGGCCTGACCGAGTCCTCGCCGCCAGCCAGGATGTCGGCCCCTGCCAGCCGTACCTCGCCGGAGACTGTCGCGTTCGGCGGAAGCAGCCCCATCATCGCCAGGATGGTCGTCGTCTTCCCGCACCCCGACTCGCCGACGAGGCCGAACCGCTCGCCGGCGGCAAGGTCGAAACCGACCCCCTGCACGGCGTGCAGCTCGCCGCCGCCTGGCAGCCGGAACCACACGTGCAAGTCGCGCACCTCGAGCAGGGCCGACCCGCCGCGCAGTCCGATCTGCGTCACGTCGCTCATATCGCGTCCGGTCCGCGGCCGGCCAGCGGGCGGAGCGCCCAGCGCCTCGCCGACAAGTGCGCGACCCTCAGCCTCGGGTTCAGCGCATCTTCGATTGCCTGGCCAAGCAGGAAGCAGCCCATGATGAGCAGCGTGATGACCAGTCCGTCTGGCACGATCGCCCACCACGCGCCGGCGCTGACGGCGGCGCGGTCGAAGGCGTGCTCCAGGATGGTCCCCCACGTCGTGGTGGACGGATCTTCGAGGCCGAGGAACGCGAGCGCCGTCTCCAGGTAGATCGCGACTGCGATGGTGAGCACGGTGTTGGCCATCAGCAACGGCCCGACCTGCGGCAAGATGTGCCTGCCGATGATCCTGGCGTGGCTCGCGCCGATCGACCTGGCGCGCTTGATGTACACGCGCTCCTTGACGCTCATCACCTGCGCGCGGATGATCCTGGCGGTAGTCGCCCACTCCAGGATCGCGATCACGACGATCACGTGAGACAGGCTCGGTCCCCAGACGTCCGCGATCACCATCGCGAAGGCTAGGTCGGGGATCACGAGCAGGTAGTCGGTGATCCGCATCAGCGTGATATCGACCCACCGCCCGAAGTAACCGGACACGATGCCGACGCCGCCGCCGATTAGCATCGCGATGAGCGTCGCCACGAACCCGATCACCAGCGAGATCCGGCCGCCCGAAATGATCTCGCTCAGCATGTCGATGCCGCCGTCGTCGCAGCCGAGCCAATGTCGTGCCGACGGCGGCGCGAACACGGCGCACGTGCGCGCGGTCGTCGAGTACGGCGCGATCAGCGGGGCCGCGATTGCGAGCACAACGAAGACCGCGATGATGAACAGGCCGAGCGATGCCGCCTTCCGCTCGACTATCGCCTGGCGGATCAGCCCTGCGCGGCCTCGGGAGACCTGCCCGGCCAGCCCCGCCTCGGTTGCGATGGCGCTCACTGGCTGATCCTCGGGTCAAGCTTGAAGTAGGCAAGGTCGGCGAGCAGGTTCAGCACGACCACAGAAACGGCGAGTACGAGGAAGCCGCCCTGCAGCATCGGGTAGTCGCGCTGGTTGATCGCCTGCCACAGCGCCTGGCCGATGCCCGGCCAGGAGAAGATGTACTCGACCAGGATCGCGCCGCCGACGATCCACCCGATCGACAGCGCGACCAGCGTCGCGATCGGAAGCAGCGCGTTCCGCACCACGTGCCTGGCGACAACCCGGCGGTCGGACAGCCCCTTGGCCCGAGCCGTCAGCACGTAGTCCTCGCCGAGCGTCTCAAGCATCGACGAGCGCATGATCAGGGTGAACTCGCCGTACAGGGTCAGCAGCAGCGTGAGTGCGGGCAGGATCAGGTGCAGCCCGATGTCCTGCAGCCTGGCGATCGTCGTCTGCGTGCCGAAGACTCCGGCGTACGGGTTCTCCATGCCGGAGGTCGGCAGCAGACCGCCAAGCAGGATGAGCAGCATCAGCCCGAGGAACTGGGTGGGGAACGCGTAGAACGCGATCGCCAGGTTCGTGCTGACGTGGTCGCTCGCTGACCCGCGCCGCCACGCCGAGAGGATGCCCGTCGCAATGCCCACGACGATCGCGCCGAGCGTGCCGATCGTGACCATCGGGATCGTGTTCTTCAGGTCATTGATGAGCAGGCGGGAGACAGGCTGCTGCGTGGCGAATGAGATGCCCATGTTCCCGCGCACGAGCTCGCGCAGGTAGATCAGGTACTGCTGCCATTTCGGCTTGTCGAGCCCGAACTCCACCGTCAGCGCGTGCCTGAGCTGCGGCGTCGCATGCGGGACCCGCGCGAGGTCGGAGACCACGTTGCCAGGCAGAACCCGGAACAGGAAGAAGTTGATCGTGATGGCGATGAAGATCGTCAGCAGCGCGAACCCGATACGCCTGATGACATAGTCCGCACCACGCACGCCGAGATCCGCCGCCTAAATCTTGTGAACGTTCAGCAACGTCTGCATGGAGAGCGAGTTCACCGATCCCATCACCGGTGCGACCGCGAAGCCCGTCCACTTCGTGGAGTGCGCCTCGATGATGTCCGGATAATCGAGAATGATGTATGGCTTCGCGTTGTAAATGTACTGCTGCATCTGCCAGATCAGCTTCTGCCGGGTTGCGGTGTCGATGAGCGTGCTCTGCTTGGCGTACATCCGGTCATAAGCCGGGTTGCAGTAACCGCTGTCGCTGTTGTTGCCAAGCTGCGCGCATGTGAGCACCGAGAGCATGAAGTCGGGGTCGACCGGCGGCACCCAGTCCCACATCGCCATGTCGAACGTCCGGTACTTGGCATGGCTGATCGCGTTGAACGTCGCGCTGTCGTCCATGTTCTGCTGGGTGATGGAGATGCCGATCTTCCGCAGATCCGTCTGCATGATCTGGAACGTGCGGTCGCCTGTGCCGCGCTCGTCAGGCGGGAAGATGACGTTGTAGGACATCGGGTGGCCGTCGGCGATGCGTATCCCGTTCGGGCCCATCTTGTAGCCCGCCGAGTTGAGCAGCTGATTCGCCTTCGCGAGGTTGAACGGAAGCGGCTTGATGTTGGCGTCATGCCAGGACCCGTCCGCCGGGGCGATGATCGTGCTGCCGGACTGGGCGAGGCCAAGCCACGCGGTCTTGATGATCTGCTGTCGGTCGGTGGCGTACTCGATCGCCTCGCGCACCACCGGGTTGAGCAGCTCCTTGTGAGTTGTCTTGTGCGGGTTGGTGTTGATGATGAAGGTCTTCATCGAGATCGAGGGCGTGGTGGTCACCATGAACCCGGACTTCCTGAGCGCCGCGACGGCGGTCGGCGGCGTGTACTCGCCGATGAAGTCGACCTGGCCGTTCTTCAGCGCCTGAACCATCGCATCGGCGCTCGAGTAGAACTGGAGCCCGAAGCCCTCGATCTTCGGCTTGGGACCCCACCAGTTCGGGTTGCGCTTGAACAGCGCGTACTGGTTCGCCTTGTACTTGACGAGCTCGAACGGCCCGCCGGACACCATGGGCTGGCCGGTGGTGGGCGGGACGTTAGGGAACGTCTTGAGCTTGGCGCCGTTGCCGGTGAAGAACGGCGCCCAGACCTGCTTGGGCAGCACGGACATGCTCTGCATCTGCGCGAGCACGTTGGCCACGGCGGTCGAGTACTTGATGATCAGGGTCGTCGGGTTCGGCGCCGACGCTCCGATCATGTGCGCCAGCAGTCCGGCCCACTGACCTGCCGGGCCGTTCTTGTACTTCATGACCTCGTTGATCGTCCACGCCACATCCGCCGCGGTCAGCGGCTTCCCGTCGGACCATTTGGCGTTCTGGACCGTGTGGAACGTCCAAGTACGGCCGTCCGGCGAGACCGACCACCGTCTGGCGAAGTCAGGGACAATCTGGAGCTTCGAGTTGTACTGCACAAGCTGCGGGTAGACGTACTCATACACCGCGTAGGAGTAGTCCGACTGGGCGACGAAGGGGTTCATCGAGTCGATCGGGTACGTGGTGCCGACGTGCAGCACCTCGCCGCCGGTGCCGTGCCCCGACCCCGAGCTCCCGCACGAGGCGAGCGACATCGACGCGATCACCGCGAGCGGAGCGGCGATCCACCATCGAACGAGTGATGCTCGCACGCGCATCTGGAGCTCCCTCCGACTGCGGGCGCGTCCGGGGGCGATCCGGCGGCACGAACAATATACAGAGTATGAGGACTGGTAAGAACCACGTCAATCGGCTCAAGCGAGACGCACCGCACACCCTAACGCTGGTTCGGTTCCGTTTTCATGCTATTCGCGCAGTTCTCGACCCAGCGCAGCAACGCCCGCACGGGTGAGCCCGTCGCGCCCTCCGGCCAGCCGTCGCCAGGGCGCTCCAGGTATGCGGTCGAGCCGTTGTCGATGTGCATCCACGGCAGGCCGGCGGTGAACTCGCGCAAGTACGTGGCAGCCAGGACCGTCGTGTCGGGTACCTCCCCGGCCGGACTGTTGCGGATGTCGGCTACCTCCGACGCCAGGTGGCGCCGGTAAGACGGCGGCAGCGGCAGCTGCCAGCCGGGATCGCCGGCCTCACTGCCGGCCGAGAGCAGCTCGCCTATCATCAGGTCGTCGGTGCCGAGCACCGCCCACAGGCTCTCTCCGAGTCCCGCCGCGTCGGTCAGCGTGGCCACGTCGACCAGCACCGAGGGGTTGCGTTCTGCCAAGTAGGCGAGAGCGTCCGCGACGATCAGCCGGCCCTCGGAATCGGTGTCCCTGACCTCGCAGGTCTTCCCGCCGCGGTGCGTCAGGACGTCGCCGGGGCGCTGGGCAGAACCCCCAGGCATATTCTCGGCGAACGGCAGCGCGGCGTCGATATTGACCGCCAGGCCGAGCTCGGCAGCGCCGCGCAGCACGGCCATGATGGTCGCGGCGCCGGCCATGTCGGACTTCATCCACTCGATTTCCGAGGTCCGCTTGAGCGTCAGGCCGCCAGAGTCGAACGTGATCCCCTTGCCGGCAAGGCCGATTACTGGAGCGTCCCCGCCGCCGCGGTACGCGAGCTCGACCAGCCGCGGCTCATTCGCGCTGCCCCGCCCAACGCCGACCACCCCGCCGAACCCGCCGGCTTCAAGCTCGGCCCGCCCGAGAACTGAGCAGGTCAGCGACCGCGCACGGGCAAGCTGCCTTGCCTGCTCTGCCATGTACTCTGGCGTGACCTCCGACGGCGAGCCGTTGACTAGGTCCCTGACCCAGTTCGTCAGCGAGGCGATCAGCCGGCCGCGATCCAGGCCAGCCGCGGCAGGCGCCCGTGCGCCGGGCGGTGCGAGCACCTCGACGCGCTCAAGCATCGCGGGCCGCCAGTTGGGCGCAACAGGCTCGCGCCGGTATCTGTCACACCGGTAGGACCCGAGCAGCAGCCCCTCAGCCAGCGCCGCGGCGGCCAATGCCGTATCCCCGAGCATGACCGTCTCGGGCAGCGCGACCGCCGCGCGCGCGACCCTCGCTATCTCGGGCGCCGCTAGCATCAACGCCTGCCTGAGGGCGCCGGCGCCGGCTGCTTCGCGCGTGCCGAGGCCGAGAAACATCACGGATTCCGCTGGCAGCCGACCAAGGCTCAGCGTCGCGAAGGTATCTCCGATCTCGCCGCGGAACCCGTGCGCGCGCAGCGTCGCCAGCAGGTCGATGCCGAGTGCGCGGCCCGCCTCGGCCGCGTCGTGGCCAAGATCTGGCTTTGCTGGTTGAGGTCCGGCGAAGCTCGGTAGCACGAGCAGCTCCGCGCGAGCTCGCAGCGCGCTGCCCGCCACCGCCGAAAGGCTGATCATCGGCTCACCGCCCCGGCCTCCGCGTGAATGTCGCGCGGATCACGGGGTGACCGGCCCGCCCGTCCAACTCGTGACCCCGCCCCCGTCACCAAGGGGTCACGAGCTACCTTATAACGGCCCAAAGAATAATTGAGTATGCAGAGTATACAGGGTACGATCCGGCTGTTGCCGCCAGACGCAGGAGCAGGCCAGACGTGACGTTCGATAGCAGGTACGCCGCCTGGGCGAGCCGCTCGCGCGAATATTTCGACCAGGCCAGCCTGGTCATCCCCGGCGGCGCGGGCAGCAGCGCGCGCACTGTGAAGTTCGGATGGAAGCCCTACCCGCCTTTCATGGCTCAGGGCTCAGGATCGCGGATCCGCGACGTTGATGGCCACGAATACGTCGACTACCTGCTCGGTCTCGGGCCGATGATCCTCGGCCACCGGCACCCGGCTGTGACCGAGGCCGTCGTCGCCGCGATCACGGAGTACGGCACCTGCTTCGGCCTGCCGTATCCGCTGGAGATCGAGGCAGCGCAGAAGGTCGTGGACGCGGTTCCAGGCGTCGAGATGGTCAGATTCACGAACTCCGGCAGCGAGGCGGTCGGCAGCGCGATCAGGATTGCCCGTGCCTGCACAGGCCGAAGGCTCGTGATCAGGTTCGAGGGGCACTATCACGGCTGGCAGGACACGATCTACTGGAGCAACCACGTGGACCCAGCCGTCGCCGGCCCCGCGAGCAGGCCGCGGCCCGTTCCATCTGGGCCTGGCGTCCCTGCCGAGCTCGCCGACACCCTGATCGTGCTGACCTGGAACGATCCCGAGAGCTTCGCGGCCATCATGGCCGAGCGCGGAGACGAGGTAGCGGCGGTCATCACCGAGCCCGCCGTATTCAACACTGGCTGCATCCTTCCTGAGCCCGGTTACCTGGAGCTGCTCAGGGAGCTCACCGCACGGCATGGGGCGCTGCTGGTCTTCGACGAGGTGATCACGGGCTTCCGGTTCGCCAGGGGCGGCGCCCAGGAGTACTTCGGCGTCCTGCCGGATCTGACCACGATGGCCAAGGGTTTGGGCGGCGGCTTCCCAGTCGCGGCCGTCGGCGGCAGCCGCGACGTGATGTCGATCATCGCGGACGGCCGCTACTCGCACTCGGGCACGTACAACGCCAACGTCGTGGCCTGCGCGGCAGTGAGCGCGACGATGGACTTGCTCGCAGAGCCCGGCCTCTACCAACGGCAGCGCGCGCTTGGCGAGCGGCTCATGGACGGGCTGCGAGCGCTCGCAGAACAGGCAGGCCTCGCGGTCATCGTGACCGGGCTCGGCACGGTGTTCCAAGTCTGGTTCAGCGAGCGGCCGATCAAAAACTGGCGCGACGCCGAGCGGTACGCCAACGAGGGACTCTTCACCAGATGGTGGCAGGAGATGCTGCTGCGCGGCGTGCTGTTCCACCCGAGTCAGTACGAGAACCTGTTCGTGTCGCTGGTACACACCGACGCAGACGTCGACGCGACCCTGGCTGCCGCGGCCGAGTCCTTCGAGGTGATCAGCGGCGCTGACCGGCTCGGGGCTAAGGTTGCCCCGAGAAACTGACCTCGGCGCGCGAGGGCGAGCCGGCTGCCGCAGCGGCCCAGTCCGCCGCCGACGGCTGAAACGAAGGCTGTGATGGTTCTCGATCTCGGTGGCAGCCCGCCTGGCCTGCAAGGACCCGCTGACCCTTCAACACGCCATGGTCGCGGCGGGCGCGGGCCGCGTGGCCCGCGCCCGCCGAGAACCACGCTGCTCTATGAACGGGTCGTCGCGCTGGTCGAGCAGCTGATCGCTGAGCGCGGTCTCGGCCCTGGTGACCTGTTGCCGAGCTACACCGAGCTTGCCGACCGTGCGGGGGTCAGCCTGATCACGGTGCGGCGGGCGCTCGACGAGCTCGAACGCGTCGGCCGCGTCCGCCGTCACCAGGGCCTCGGCACGTTCGTGGCCAGGCCGCGGATCGTGACCGAGCCGACCAGGGCGGGCAGCTTGCTCGCGACGCTTGCCGAGGGCGGCGACCCGCAGCTGCAGACCCGGGTGCTCGGGCTCGACCGCGGCCTGCCATCTGCCGACCTGGCAAAGGCACTCCGCGTCGAAGCAGAGGATCCCGTGTGGCGCCTGCGCCGCCTGCGCCTGCTCGACCGCCAGCCAGCGGTGCTCGAATCCTCGGTGATCCCCGTCGCGATCGCCCCCGAGCTCGACGCGCTAGTTTCCAGGCTCGACGGATCACTCTACGACCTGCTGGCCGCCGAATACGGCCTGGTCGACGCCTACGAGGAGCAGTACCTCGAAGTGCTGAGCCCCGCCCCGAAGGAGGCGAAGCTGCTTGAGCTGCCGTCCAGGGCACAGGTGGTGCGGATCCGCGGGCTGAGCGCCGACGATCGCGGTCTCCCTTTCGACTGTTTCGAGCAGCTCTACCCGGCAAGCCAGTTCGCGTTCGCCTTCGCGGGAAGCGCGACGCGCCAGCTGCTGCCCGCGCCTGGCAACCGGGACTGGGACGTCACGTTCCCCGAATGAAGGATCGGCCAGGACGAGGAACAGAGCCCGAGGCCACAGGATCCGGCGAGGCTGTCCGCGCGGATCCCGACGGTGTCTATGTTGGGCTTGATCTGGGCACGTCGGGGCTGAAGGCGATCGCGCTCCGCGCGTCGGGCGACGTTGTCGCGAAGGCCAGCGTCGGCTATCCGACGAGCCGGCCATCCCAAGGCGCGGCCGAGCAGGAACCTGGCGACTGGATCATGGCGATCGAGCGGGCCGCCGCCCTGCTGGCGTCCGACGCGCCCCCCGGGCGCTGGCGTGCGATCGGCTTGTCCGCGATGATCCCGACGCTGGTCACCGCCGGCGCTGGCGGCGAGCCTGTCGGCCCGGCCATCACCTGGGAAGACGGGCGAGCGCAGGCGCAGGCCGACCGGCTGTGCACTGAATTCGCCGGCCTGGCGGGCCGACCCGGCAGCGAGGCCATCTACGAGATCACCGGCCAGCGGATTGACGCGCGCTACCTGCTGCCGATGTTCCTGCGGCTGATCGGGGAGGATCCTGTCCGCGCCCAGGAGACGACGATCGTGCTCGGGGCCAAGGACTACCTGTTCGGCTGGCTGACGGGCGACGTGGCAACCGATCCGAGCACCGCAACCGGCTTCGGCTGCCTCACGCTTCAGGCTAGCGAGTGGAACGAGGGAATCCTGGCGGCGGCCGCCTCCGTTAAGGCCAGCCAATCCGGCCCGGGGCGCCGTCGCGGCCAGATGCCTGTCCTGCCGCCCGTGCTGCCCGCGACGACGACCCGGCCGCTGCGACCCGGCCTGGCGGTGCGCTTTGGCTGCGACCGGATCCCGGTCTGCCTCGGCGCCGCCGACTCTGTGCTCGGAGCGCTCGGGCTCGGAGCGCGCTCCCGTGGCCAGATCGCGTACGTGGCCGGGACGAGCACGGTCATACTCGGCGTCGCCGGCGAGCCGCTGCTCGACCCGCAGCGCCGGTTCCTCGTTACGCCGCTCGCCGAACCCGGGCTCTGGGGCCTTGAGATGGACCTGCTCGCTACCGGCAGCGCGCTGCGCTGGCTGGCTGAACTGCTGGGCGGCGGGATCGATGAGGCAGCGGTCATCGCACTGGCGGCGCAGCTGAACCCGGCTGACGCCCCGGTCGTGCTGCCTTACCTCAGCCCTGGCGAGCAAGGAGCGCTGTGGGACCCTGATGTGCCCGGGACGATCATCGGCCTCACGCTCGCCCACGACCGCCGGTATCTCGCCAGAGGGCTGGTCAACGGAATCATCATGGAAAGCCGGCGGTGCCTGGCCGTGCTTAACGAGACAGCGGCGTTCGGGACCGATCTGCTGGTCGCCGGCGGCAGCGCCCAAGCGGCCTCATTCCGCGCCGACCTCGCGAACGCG
>Ga0126378_10001162_pt1 | contig 19661 bp, 10 predicted proteins | sample PanSoiMetPlot_23_FD_92587 | JGI IMG/M metagenome (GOLD analysis project Ga0126378, IMG submission 92587) | Tropical forest soil microbial communities from Panama - MetaG Plot_23 | ecosystem: Environmental > Terrestrial > Soil > Tropical forest > Bulk soil | place: Panama | collected 2016-02-17
CGGCGCCATCATTGTTCAGAAAGACTGGGATCGCTCTTATCTGACGTATTTCATTGCTCTCGGTGCGGGGTTCATGCTAGCCACCTCGATTGTCGAGATGGTGCCCGCCAGCGTAGCCCTGCGGGGAAGAACCGCCACTTTCCTGGTGCTCGCGGGATATTTGATCATCCACTTCTTTGAACACACGCTCACACCCCACTTCCACTTCGGAGAGGAAACCCATCGCGAGCAGTTCGTCGAGGCACACAAGGGCTATTCGGTCCTGATCGGCCTGATCATTCATACATTCTTCGATGGCATTGCAATCGCCTCAGGATTTCTGTTATCCGACTGGCTGGGATGGATCATCTTCCTGGCAGTGTTTGTACACAAAATCCCGGAGGGTTTCACCGTCGCCTCGGTCATGCTGGCCAGCGGCCGCAGCCGCGGCACGGCCTGGGGCGCATCGGTGCTGTTGGGAGCGGCCACTGTCGCCGGTGTCCTGGTGATGGCGATTTTTCGCCACGCCGTCAGTGCGGGCTTACCCCTGTCGGCGGGTGTCACCATCTATGTCGCGGCTTCAGACCTCGTGCCGGAAGTGAACAAAGAACCCGGCGTCAAGATGGCTTTGCTCGTGTTTATCGGCGTCGGGTGTTTGTTTTTTCTGGATCATTTCTTGCACGCGCACTAGGAAAAAGCTAGCTGACGACCAGCCAACGACTGAGCGGGCAGAGCAATCAAAGCCAGGGAAGATGATGAGAGCGATTTGATTTGGTTTTCTGTGTAATCTCTCCGCCCGCTCTCTCGGGTTGTTACTCCACCTGGTGTTTTGCCGTGTATCCTTCGCGCGCAATAATCTCGTATTTAATGTCTTTGCCCTTCTGATCCTTGACCTTCAGCGGGCTGCCGTCGGGGCCAACGACCTGAACTTTCAATTTGCGATAAGTCCCGTCGAGTTTGGTGTTGCTGGGACGATAAGCAATGTTGTACTCGTTACGGATATCGGAAGCGATGTCGTGGAAAATTTCCGGCAACTCGCCTTCAAAACGCGGGAAGTATGCCCTTCCTCCGGTTAATTTGGCGAAGGTATTCATCTGGTTGTCGGCCTGGAGCCAGTCGGTTTCCTGAATGCCGCCGGCATAACCGTGCGCATCTAGCCACTCGCGCAAAGCCCGTCCGACGCTGATGGCATAAATCGTAACGCCCTGTGTGGCCTTGATCTTCTTCATGATTTGATCGAGATTGATTTTGCTGAAGGTGTCGCGACCGGTGGAGACCAGGATGACGTATTTGTGGCCCTCGATCCCGTCAACCCGGTCAAGCGTGTCATATAGGGCGTCAAACAAGTTTCGCTCCGAGAAGCCGGGAATACGCAAGGTATTCAGGGCGCCTAGGATGGCGCGTTTGTCCTGGGTGAAGTCCACCAAAATCTGCGGCTTCATGTCATAGGAAACGACCGCTACCCAATCATCCTTTTTGAGGCCGCTGGCGAACGTGTAGGAGGCATTGAGCGCGTCATAGAGATATTGGTAATTTGTGGAAGCGAATTCGACTAGTAAGACCGCTGTTATGGGCGCTTCTTGCTGGCTAAAACTACTGACCGCCTGCGGGACGCCGTCTTCGAAAATCTTGAAATTCTCTTTCTTTAGCCCCGGGATAAACTGACCATTCTTAGTAACCACCGAGACATCCAGGTTGACAACTGGCACCGCGACCCGGATGGAATAGTCGGGCATGCCTTCGATTTTCTTAGGCTTCTCCGGGGGAGGTGGCGGCGGTTCATCTTTTTTCTTGGGAATGGCGTAGGGGCCCAGTTCCCCACCCTCAGGTCCACCAGCTTCAGGGGGAGCGGGTTGTTGATTGGGATTCTGCTGCTGAGAGGACTGCTGACCCTGCGCTTGGCGAGGCGCCGGAGCCAGCGTCCCTAGCGGGAATCCGACCAAAAGGGAAATCGTGAAGAATTGACGAAGCTGCCTTGAGAATCTCACCCGCCGGAAAAACATTGAAAACCTCGGAAACTACTCATGCTAGTATAGATGCAATGCTTCGCGATTTGGTGTTTTTGCTAGGTTAGCCACTCCCTCCCGAATAGGGCGGATCAGCGAAGTCGAATCAGGCGCGCCGCGTCGGCCGCCACAAGAATATATCGGGCGATCGCATGAGAAAAGTGTACCCCGCTCTCCTAGCCCTCAGCTGTTTGTTGACACTCCCTGTAACCGCAGCCGAGACCAATCCAACTGCGACTATTTCCGTGGACCAGATCCACGCCGGAATGCGGGGGGTGGCTTACACAGTCTTCGCGGGTACGCAGCCAGAAGCGATGGATGTCGAAGTGTTGGGTGTCCTGCGCGACATGAATGGGCCCAAGAGCGATTTGATCCTGGTCCGTCTTCACGGCACGAAGGTGGAATATACCGGCGTGGTGGCTGGCATGAGCGGAAGTCCCGTCTACTTGGAGGGCAAGTTGGCTGGGGCACTTTCCTACAGAATCGGTGAGTTTTCCAAAGAACCAATCGCCGGGGTAACGCCAATCGACGAAATGCTCGAGATTAATGCCCTGGACCACACGGCGGAGGATGCAACCGCGACCGCCAAGGGCACCCCCAGCTTGACCAATAAGACTTCCGGCCCGGGTGAGCCTTCCTCTTCGGCGGCGCCCGACTACGCCAGCTTGATGAAGCCTATTGGAGCACCTCTCGTGTTCAGCGGTTTCAGCGAAGATACGGTTCATCGGTTCGCGTCGAAGTTTGCTTCGGCTGGCGTCGTTCCGGTGATGGGCGCAGGTTCGGTGTCAACCGACGTAAAGCAACCGGAGGCGATCAAGCCCGGCTCCTCTGTCAGCGCTATTCTGGTGCGCGGTGACATGGGAATTGCCGCCACCTGCACAGTAACCTACGTGGATCCCCAGCGGCTGCTGGCTTGCGGCCATCCCTTGCTGCAGTACGGTAAGGTGGACATGCCGATGAGCAAGGCCAACGTCTTGGCGACCCTGCCCTCGCCTGCTAACGCCTTCAAGATCGTCAATGCTACCGAGCCCATCGGCTCGTTCGTTCAGGATCGCCATACCGGTATCATGGGTTTGTTTGGCAAGAACCCACAGATGATCCCGGTCACGCTCAAGGTTCACGGCGGTCCAAGCGACAAAACGTTCCATTACGAAGTCTTGAACAATGCCCGCCTCAGTCCGGTGGCCATGATGGCAACCGTCTTCAATGCCTTGCGTGGAATGAATGAATATGGCGAAGAAACCACCTATCGCATGAACGGCGAAATCAAGGTAAACGGCTATCCTAAGGTTACGCTGCAGAATATGTATGCCCCGATCGACGGCTCGGCTCCGGCTGCCATGCTGGCAGCGCTCTCGGTGGGCGACCGCTTCAGCCGTATTTTCGACAACCCATATGAGCAGCCGACAGTGAACGGCGTGCAGCTCGACTTTGATCTGGTCAAGGAACGCCGCTGGGCACGGCTGGAAAACGTCCGCACCGACGTGACCGAAGCCAGGCCGGGAGATGACATCACCGTAGAGGCTGTCCTACGGCCATACCGTGGCGAAGGGATCGTAAAGCAGATCAAGATGCACGTTCCGACTTCGGTTTCCCGCGGCCCGCTGCACATCCTGGTCAGCGATGGGAGTACCCTGGACCAGTTCAGCCGGGGAGGGCCGGTGCTCGCCCGCAAACTGGACCTGGCGTCCACAATTGCCATGCTCAACAAAGAACATTCCAATAACAGCCTGTACGTTTCACTCCTTGAAGCCGATCCGGAGGCCATGGTTGCCGACAAGGTGATGCCCACCCTGCCCCTCTCGGTGATGAACGTTATGGAAGGAATGCGTGGAACGCAGGAGATGGTCGTTTTGGGAGAATCCTCAGTTGATGAAGCCTCCACGCCGCTGGACTACGTAGTTTCCGGAGCACAGTTGCTGACCATCAATATCAAATAGAGGTTCCAAGTCTTTGGGCGTCATTTCTCAGGTGTGGCTGGTTCGCATGGATAGCTAGAAGTGAGAGGTCGCTTTCCGCGGCCAGGCACGACACTCCCGCTAAAGTCCTGAGACGTGGATGCTGACGCCGGAGACCTTCCGGTTAGTGATAGTGCACGCAAATCTTACGAGGTAAAACAAACTTGGTGGTTGATGTACAGAAACTTGTTGCTCTACTTCTAGCGATTCTCTCGGCAAGCGTCGCGCTGGCCGAGGGCACGCGCCATTGGGAACAATCCAGATTTGAAGATCTATCGCGCGGCACAGCCAAGGGTGTCGCCATCCGGAGCGTTGGCGGGTTAGAACTGGCCCCTGCTTTTGGGCAGATCTATGCCAGCCCGTCGACTTACATTTGGGCGATAGCTGCCGACAACGCCGGCAACATCTATGCTGCAGCCGGCTCCCCCGCGCGGGTCTATCAGATCAACGCAAAGTGCGAAGCTAAGGCCATCTTCGAACCGCAAGAACTTCAAGTCCAAGCCTTGGTCGTCGCCCCGAATGGCGTCATCTACGCCGCAACCTCACCGGACGGGAAGGTCTACAAGCTGGAGCCGCGGGGCGGCGAAGCCAACCGCAAAAAGTCAGACAAGAACGAAGCCGCACCGGTCTCATGGGCCTCCAGCGTCTATTTCGACCCGGGCACAAAGTACATTTGGGATTTGCAACTCGACGAGAACGGCTTTTTGTACGTCGCCACGGGCGACCATGGAGAAATCTATCGAGTTGGCCCCAATGGCGAGCACTCGTTGTTCTTCAAGAGCGACGAGGTCCACATTCGCGTCCTGGCGATGGATCATAAAGGCAACCTGATCGCGGGTTCCGATGGCAGTGGGCTCGTTTACCGGATTTCTCCGGCAGGAGAAGGGTTCGTGCTGTACAGCGCTCCCAAAAAGGAGATCACCGCGCTCGCGGTGGATGAGGCCGGCAACATTTACGCCGCCGGAGCCGGAGAGAAACGCGGTGGATCGCCAGCGCCGGCTTCAGCAACCGCCGTTCCTACTGCCCCGCCATCGCCTGCCCCGCTGACAGGAGCAGCACCCGCTGCTGGGCCGACGTCAATCGTTTCCTTTCCTGCGCCCGGCACGGGAGCGAGCGGATCGGAAGTTTACCGGATTGCCCCGGATGGGTCGCCTCTGCGCATCTGGACTTCGGCGACAGACCTGGTGTACGCGCTGACCTTCGACCAACATGGAAATCTGTTGGCCGGTACGGGGAATCGCGGACACGTGTTTGCCATCACCGGACAAGACGAGTTCGTCGATCTGCTGAAAGCCGGTGGCAGCCAGGTCACGGCATTTGCGAAATCCCCCGATGGCGGGGTTTATGCCTCGACAAGCAATTTGGGAAAGCTCTACCGGATTGGCCCGAACTTGGCCAGCGAGGGCACTTACGAGAGCGATGTTTTTGATGCGCACACCTTCTCGCGCTGGGGCCGGGCCGAATTCAGGGGCGACGGCAGTGTGCAGTTGTTTGCCCGGAGCGGTAATGTTGACAATCCCGACCGCAACTGGAGTCCGTGGAGCGCCATCGATCTCACCGCGAACGCCACCCTGCCCGTCCCGCCGGCAAGATTCATGCAATGGAAAGCCGTTCTCCGTGCCGGCAAACCCGCACCGCAAGTGGATAGCGTTCTGATTAACTACTTGCCAAAGAACATTGCTCCGGAAATTGAGGACGTCGTCGTCACGCCCGGAATGCGGTATCCTCAAGTTCTCAAGCAGCCCAATGCCGATCCGGCCAGCGCCATCACGCCAGCGCCCGTTCGGGACCGGGATGCGATCAGCGTGAGATGGAATGCGCATGACGCAAATGATGATGATCTGGTGTATTCCATCTACTATCGCGGCGATGGCGAGAGTCGTTGGCTCTTGCTGAAAGATCAGATTACCGATAGGTTTTATTCCTTCGATGCGGGGCTTCTTCCCGATGGGGGCTACACCATCCGCGTGGTTGCCTCCGATTCGCCTTCCCATTCCCCAGGCGATGCGCTGGCCGCAGAGAAAGAAAGCAGCCGCTTCGAGGTGGATACCACCCCGCCGCGAATCGAGAACCTGAACGCCGTGGTTGAGGGCAATCGATGGATTCATGTCAAGTTCCGTGCGGCAGATGGGTTCTCGCCGCTCAAGCGCGCAGAGTATTCACTCGACGCCGGCGAATGGCAGTATGTCGAGCCGATAGACCAGATTTCCGACGATAAACAGGAAAACTATGACTTTCGCATTCCATTGCCCGACGCGGCCAGTGATTACCGATCGTCAAGGAACGCGAGCAGCGCGCCCCAAACCGCCGAACACGTGGTGGTCGTCCGATCCTATGACCGCTTCGACAACATGGGAACCGGGAAGGTCCTAATTCATTGAGGCTCTTCTCCATTTTCATGTCCAAGTGTTGCGCGAATTGCGGCAATCTCACACTTGAAGCAATTGGCATTTTCTAGCCACCTTGTGCTGAACAACCAAGGGTCTGCTAGCCAAATGCTAATTGCTGGCACGCACATGATTGGTTGGCTGGCCTCGAATCGGTAACTCAACGATCCCGTCGTTGTGGCCGAATATTGACGGTCGCGGCCGGCGCTCTCCATCTGGCTTACGGTTGTGGATCATCGTTGGATGACGTACGTGGCCACGCCACAGCGTTACAGCTCTCGCTTGAGCTGGATCGCCAGCCTGGCTTTGTTCTTGGCTGGATGCTTCCTGTCGAAGAAGCCAGCGCAATCACTCCGCCCAGCTCGGCCCGTGACTACCGACATCCGCGCGTCTCCGCGATGGTGGCCGGCTCAATGGATGATGCGATTAGAAGAGGCGGACCTGGAGAGGCGGTTGGCAAGGAGTGCCGAGCTTATCAAAGGGCTGTTCCTGCCATGGTTCCTGCCAAAACTATTTATAATCTGAATAACCACTTAAGAGCTGTCGGCGATAGCTGAAAGCTTCCTAATGAGATTCGAGCTTTTTGTCGCATCGCGGTATTTACGGGCCAAGCGCCGCCAGGCTTTCATCGGCGTCATCACTGCGATTTCCATCGCAGGGGTAGCCGCGGGGGTCTCGTCGCTGATTATCGCCCTGGCGATCAACAACGGATTCCGCCAAGACTTGCAAGCACGTCTCCTCTCGTCCACCGCCCACATCAGCTTAATGCGTGTCCAGAACGATGGCATTAAAGATTGGCAGAGTCTCTTGGATCGGCTTTCCCAGCAGCCTCAGGTGGTTGCGGCTGCTCCAGCCATTTATGAGCAAGTTCTTATCTCGCGCGGACCGCGAGCCCGGGGAGCGGTGCTGAAAGGAATGATTCCAGCTTACCAACGTAAGGTGAGCGACGTTCTGAGCTCGGTCAACATCGGCTCGGACAAGGAACTGGAAGATCAGGCTCCGGACGCTCCATCGGGACCAAAGTCTGCTGCCACAAATGCCCCCATCATGCCGGAAAGCGCTGACGCGATGGAATCGGTCGAGCAACGGATTCTAGCCATGCCCCCCATCATCCTCGGCAAAGACATGGCGGAAAACTTGGGAGCCACGGTTGGATCGGTGGTTACGGTCACCAGTCCTCAGGGAGAGCTCACACCCTTCGGTATCGTCCCCAAGTATATGCGGTTTCGTGTTGTCGGGATTTTCAACTCTGGATTCTTTGATTACGACCAGTCTTGGGCGTTCACTGGTCTGGCCGATGCGCAACGGCTGTTCGGGTTGGGTGACCTGATTTCGGTGGTTGAGTTCAAGATTGATGACATCTACCGCGCTCCCGAGGTGGGCAGGGAAATAGAGGCCGTAGCCGGGCACGGCTTCATGACCGCGAACTGGATGGAACAGAACCGCGCCCTTTTCCATGCCTTGCGACTGGAAAGGCTGGTCACGTTTATTACGATTGGTTTGATCGTCTTCGTAGCCGCCCTCAACATCGTTATCTCTCTTATCATGATGGTGATGGAAAAGACCAAGGATATAGCCGTGCTGATGTCCATGGGCACGCGCAGACGGCAGATCCGCCGTGTATTTATGGCTCAGGGAGTTTTGATCGGGGTGTTCGGAACTGCCATAGGGCTGACTCTTGGGTATGCGCTCTCCTGGTTGGGAGAGCGCTATCATCTGGTGTCGTTAAACCCGGAAGTATACTCGATAAACTATGTTCCCTTTTCGCCCCGCCCTTTGGACGGAGTGTTGGTAGCGGCAGTAGCGGTAGGAATCTCGTTCGTCGCCACTCTATATCCCAGTTGGTCGGCGGCGCGGGTCTTGCCGGCCGAAGCCTTGCGCTATGAGTAGTCGTGTCTTTCTGATCGCTGGCGCTCAGGACAGGGTTTTCCCCACAAATGGCCAAAAGTGCACGAAGGAAAATTTGCCCGTATCCCCACTTGCGTGCCATTGTGACCTCGGTGACATTGTGTGTTTACATATCGGATATACAGTTCTCCGAGTAGAAGGTAAAAAACGAAAAAGTATGAAAACAGGATGCCGCCACCGGGGTTGTTATCAGAGGCAGGCCGGACCAGCGCACCTCTGGAACGATCAGGGTGCCTCATGCATCCAATGGTTAACAGATGCTGCGGGCTGAGCGGTTGAAAAAGGTCTTTCGCTCCGGCGAGTCGGACCTGGTGCTCTTTGATAATTTATCCTTCGAAGTGAAAGAGGGCGAGATGCTCGCCTTAGTGGGGGAATCGGGAGCGGGCAAGAGCACCCTGCTGCACATCCTGGGCGCTCTTGATAGCCCTTCCAGCGGTGACGTATACTGCGCGCACCTGCGGTTGAATACTCTTTCGGGGGATGCCGCTGCAGATTTTCGCAATCGCGAAATTGGGTTCGTCTGGCAGTTCCACTATCTTTTGCCTGAATTCACCGCGGTGGAGAACATAGCCATGCCCCTGCTCTCAAGAGGGCGGAAATGGCACGAGGTAGAGGGCGAGGCGCTGAGGTGGTTGCGCGAGGTGGGTGTGGAGCAACGCTCCCGCCACCGATCCGGAGAACTTTCCGGAGGAGAGCAGCAAAGGGTAGCTCTAGCCCGGGCGCTCATTACCCGTCCAAAGATCTTGTTTGCGGACGAACCGACAGGCGATCTGGATAACAAAACCGCCGAGGCGGTGTTCGAGCTAATTGCCCGTTTACATCGCGATTGCCAGCTTACTTCCTTGATAGCAACCCATAATTTGGCTTTTGCACGGCGTTGTCAGCGGGTGTTGCGGCTGGATCGGGGGCAAATCGAAGAGATTACACCGGAATCGCTTCCGGCGAATGTGGCATGAACACCGGATACTACGGAAATTGGAAGAATTCGGTGGATTCAGAAAAGCAGGTTCTGTGACTCGGTCTATGCAGATGCAGCCAAGTTGCAGGTAATGATAATCGGCACTTGGGTAACCCAACCGGCGTCTCTACAATGGAGGGGTCGGGAGGGCTGGCAGCCCGATTGCTAAAGAAAAGATGTGGGGCTAATGGGTTTCAGGGGAGGCCGGCACGATTGGGCTTCTCCGGCGGCCCGGCAGCAGAAGGGCGTATATGTTTGAACGGTATACAGAGAAAGCACGGCGCGTCATTTTCTTTGCGCGCTATGAGGCTAGCCAGTTCGGTTCCCCCTATATCGAAACCGAACACTTGCTGCTAGGCCTCTTGCGCGAAGATAAAGCTCTGACCAACCGATTCCTGCGCTCTCACGCCTCAGTGGAGTCGATCCGCAAGCAGATCGAGGGGCATACCACGATTCGGGAAAAAGTTTCGACTTCCGTCGACCTACCCTTGAGCAACGAGTGCAAGCGAGTATTGGCCTATGCTGCCGAAGAGGCGGAACGGCTCTCTCATAAACACATTGGCACCGAGCATTTGCTCCTTGGCCTGCTGCGGGAAGAAAAGTGCTTCGCCGCAGAAATTTTGCATGAGCGCGGTCTAAGGCTTTCCACCATTCGCGAGGAACTGGCCAGGACGACCCAGGAGAAGGCGCAACCCCAGCGGCAGCGGGAATCGTCCCTGCTAGCCGAGTTTTCCCGTGATTTGACCCAGGCCGCCATAGACAGCCAACTGGATCCACTGGTCGGGCGTGAGGGCGAACTCGAGCGGGTCATTCAGATTCTCTGCCGGCGCACTAAGAACAATCCGGTGTTGATTGGAGAGCCCGGCGTGGGTAAAACGGCTATCGTCGAGGGCTTGGCTCAGCGCATTGCCGATGGTGAAGTTCCGTCTTTCCTAGCTGACAAACGAATCCTGGCGCTGGACCTGTCATTGATTGTCGCCGGCACAAAATACCGCGGACAGTTCGAAGAACGTCTCAAAACGATCATGAAGGAACTGATGGAGTCGCAAAATGCCATCATCTTCATCGACGAGCTTCATACCTTGGTGGGCGCCGGCTCCGCCGAAGGGTCACTTGACGCCGCTAATATTCTGAAGCCGGCTCTGTCGCGTGGCGAAATTCAATGCATCGGGGCAACTACCCCAGGCGAGTACCGGAAGTCTATTGAAAAGGATAGATCCCTGGAAAGAAGGTTCCAGGCAGTCAAGGTTCCGCCCCCAGACGAGAGCGATGCCACTAAGATCCTGTTCGGCGTGAAGGATCGTTACGAGAAGTTCCACGCGGTTACCTACACCGACGATGCGGTCAACTTTGCGGTCTCCCATTCGAATCGCTATATCCCGGACCGGTTCCTGCCGGATAAAGCCATCGACCTCATCGACGAAGCGGGGGCGCGGGTGAAGTTGCGCCAAACTTCGCTGCCCGAGGAGATCACCGAAGTCCAGAAGCGAATCAAGTTTATCGTCCACCGTATGGAGAACGCCATCGCGAACCATGAGTTCGAGAAGGCGCGCTTCTACTCGGACGAAGAGCGCAAAGAGCGCGAGAACCTGCGCGCTCTTCGTGAAAAATACCACCTCGATGAATCCTCCGCCGGCGTAGTCGGTCGGGAGGACATCGAGGACGTGGTATCACGCTGGACCGGCGTGCCTATCGCTTCGATCAAGGAAGAAGAATCGCAGAAGCTGTTGCGCATCGAAGAAGAGCTGCACAAGCGCGTCATCTCACAGGACAAGTCAATCGTTGCCTTAGCCCGGGCCATCCGTCGTTCGCGGGCCGGTCTTAAGAGTCCGAACCGACCGATCGGTTCGTTCCTCTTCCTCGGTCCCACAGGCGTGGGCAAGACCGAAGTAGCTCGCACCTTGGCGCAATTCATGTTCGGCAGCGAGAAATCGCTGGTTCGCTTCGACATGTCCGAGTTCATGGAAAAGCACTCGGTTTCGAAGTTGATCGGCTCGCCTCCGGGATACGTGGGCTACGAAGAGGGCGGCCAGCTGACCGAGCGCGTGAAGCGCGCTCCCTACTCGGTGGTCCTGCTCGATGAGATCGAGAAGGCGCATCCGGACGTCTTCAACATCCTGTTGCAGGTGTTCGAAGATGGCCAGTTGACTGACGGTCTGGGGAACACGGTCGACTTCAAGAACGCCATCATCATCATGACTTCCAACATTGGGGCGCGGCACCTGCAGCGGCGGGAAGGCCTCGGTTTCCAATCACAGAGGGAAGATATGGTGTCGGAGAAGATCGAGGACTTGGTCAGAAACGAGGTGAAGCGCACCTTCAACCCAGAGTTTCTGAACCGGCTTGATGAGATCATCCTGTTCAATGCGCTGACCGAGAACGATCTAATTCAGATTCTCGAGCTGATGATCACCCAGCTGAACACGAACCTGGCGCAGAAATCGATCACCATCACGGTGAACGACGAGGCCAAGAAGTGGGTCCTCAACCAAACGCTCACCGATCGCAGCTACGGTGCTCGCCCGCTGCGTCGCGCTTTGCAGAAGTACATCGAGGACCCGCTCTCGGAAGCGCTCATTCAGGGTACGATCAACGAGAGGCCGGCTTTTATCGAGGTCTTCCTCGACAATGGCAAACTGTACTACCGGCCGGTGGACTCGAAAGAAAACGAGGGCGTGCTGCTGTACGAAAATTAGCAGTCAGCCATCGGTTCGATACCATGGAAGCGGGGAGCCGGAAGCGGCTCCCCGCTTTTTTGGCTACTCCGGTATTCCGACATTTTGCCCGCCTTGTCAGACCCTATAGCGACCGGCGGACAGGAGTCGGCCGGCAATCGTCCGTCGTAGCGTGATTGCGTCCAGAGGATCGTAGCTCGTTAGACTGCGTAGCACCCCGAGATCCTGTTGCAGAGTGTTCGGGTCCGAACAGGTCCCGATGATAGTTCTGAATGAGATTTCGATGCGATCCATGGCTTCGCGGAGAAACACGGCGCACTTCTCGGCGGCGTTCGTCGTCTTACCCGATGCCTCGACCTTACGGCATCGAAACAAGCTGGACTCCATGGCGAACACCTCCATGATGATGTCGGAAATGTTTATGAGGACCTCCTGTTGTTTTTCCAACTCCGCGCCGTATCGTTGTGATGCGAGCCCAATCGTGACCAACGCGATCTTCTTGGCGGCGTGGACAAGCCGTGTTTCCTGATCAGCGTCCGCCGCGTTGTCTGCCTCTTCCGTGGTTGTGGCGAGCGCCGCCTGAGCCGCTGACATGAGCGGTAATTGTCCACGTGCGGCGCGTTTCAGCAGCATTCCTGTAATCAGCAGACGATTAATCTCGTTTGTTCCTTCGAATATCCGATTAATTCGGGAATCACGGTAAGCGCGCTCCACCGCGTAGTCCTGATGGTAGCCATAGCCACCGTGGATCTGCACACCTTCATCGACGACGTAGTCGAGCATCTCCGATGCGTAGACTTTAATCATCGAGCACTCCGCGGCGTACTCTTCGACCGCCTTGGGTTCGGCTTTAGAGGTCTGAGCCAATTGACTTTCGATCAGTCCCACAACGCGCCACACCATCGATTCGACCGCATATATTCGAATCGCCATTTCGGCCAGCTTGTGCCGAATCGCTCCGAACTCGGCGATGGCCGACCCGAATGCCTTGCGTTCGCTGGCGTACTTCAGGCAAATGGCCAAAACATTCTTCGCGGCACCCAACACACCGGGCCCCAGTTTGAGCCGTCCGATGTTGAGGATATTGAACGCAATGATGTGCCCTCGACCAATTGCGCCCAACACATTCTCAACCGGGACCTTGACGTTGTCGAAATAGACGGCTGTCGTTGAACTGCCCTTGATACCCATCTTGTGTTCTTCGGCGCCGCTGGTGACCCCTGGAAAGTTGCGTTCGACGAGGAAGGCTGTGAACTTCTCGCCGCCTACTTTCGCGAAGACAGTAAAGAGGTCGGCGGCGCCTCCGTTCGTAATCCACATCTTTTGCCCATTAAGAACGTAGTATTTTCCATCCGGACTGAGATCCGCCCGGGTACGGACGGCGAGAGCGTCTGAGCCGGCCAGCGGTTCGGTCAGTGCGTAGGCGGCGAGCATCTCAACTTTTGCCAAGCGAGGAAGGTATTTTCTCTTCTGTTCTCCGTTGCCGAAGAAAAGAACGGGCAGGGTTCCTATCCCTGTGTGGGCCGAATACCAAGACCCGTACGAAGTGTCTTTCGCGAGATGTTCACCTGCGATCATGACGGAAGGCAGATCCATTTCCATGCCGCCGAATTCTTCCGGAATGGCTATTGCCGTTAGGCCCAGTTCTGCGGACTTGCGCAGTATGTTCAGAGCAACTCCCGGCTTCTGCTGACGGATTTCCTCGAGATGCGGTTCGACCTCGTTCACCCAGAAATCGTCGACGGTATCGGCAATTGCCAGGTGTTCTTCTGTGAGATCTTCCGGCGTGAAGATTTCACCGGGCGAGCGATCTTCAACAAGGAAGGCCCCGCCTTTGGCCTGGAGAGGTGTTGCGGTCCGAGTGGTCATGATCTTCCTAGTCCTCCGGCACGGATGGTTCGAATAAATTGTGTTAGCCTATATCAGATATTAGTAGCTAACGTCAAAATCGGGGTCAAACCAATCGTGATCCAAGTATTGGCTAGCTCACTTGGGACATTTTTTTCATCGATTTCGACGCCCAGTGCACCTAATATGCTCTCGAATCTAATGCTGGAGAGAAGAGATTATGGCTCGTGTTGTCGCCACTGCACAAAGGCGTGGGAACCATAGGAACGGGGCGAGGGGAAGCGCGACAACGCCGGTTCAAGAGATCCCAGGCCTGCGTGAACGCAAGAAGGCGCGCTTGCGTCAGCAAATCATCGATACCGCCATCCGTTTATTCCGCAAACAAGGTTACGAGAAGACTCGTGTCGACGACATCGTCCATATTCTAGAGATCAGCCAACCAACTTTCTTCCGCTATTTTCCAAGCAAGGACGCAGTCCTGCGCGATGTGGGCGAGCGTGGCTTCGAATGCATGGCTGAACGGCTCAAGTCGGAACTCTCGACCAAAGCGAGAACTGCCGATCGTTTGCGCCGTCTGTACCACAGCATGGCGTGTGAAGCCGAAGCGGATCGTCCGCTATGGCAGGCGGTGGTGCTGTCAGGCGCCATGGATGCGGTGCGATCTCCCGAGTTGCGCGGAGCTGAGTGCATCGTGGCAGGCCTGCTGAGGGAGATTCTGTCCCAGGGGCAACAGCGGGGAGAAATCACGAACGCGTTCCCCGTTGTTCACCTCGCAGAGTTCATGGAAGGCCTTTACCATACCGTTGTTCGCCAGTGGACAGTGGATCTGACAGGTCCACATAAGCTGACCGAGCGGGTGGATAGCGCGGTGGAGTTCTTTTTGCGCGGAGTTCAGCCGTAACTGGCTTTTCGAGAAAACAATTCTGTCTTTCTCTCTTTTCGAGTCAAGCGAGAAGGTTGCCGTCCTCCGCCAATTTAAAAGTCCGCTCCTGTTGTGAATCCCTGGAACGCGTCAGAGACCGCTTTCACCTAAATCATTCGCTCTGTCGACCTCCGAGGTTCGCACCGCTGTTCCACGCGGCTGTCATGGCAGCGTCTCGCCGCCACCGCCGCAGGGGAGACGTCTTTGCGCCACCGGACCGGAGGCCGGCGCCCTACAAAGGCATTTGCGGCAGGCCTAAAGTGCGCCCTCTCAAAATCGGGCATCGGAGCTCGATTTTCAACATGCTAAGCAATTGAACCGTTTGAGTGCGCATGCTACGCCCATCGACTCCATGGTTGTTCTTGACGTTAGTGACTATTATGTGATACTCACTCTCACAATCTGCAGTTCTTAAAATGGGGCAGCTTGCAGGGAGGTGACTGGGATGGAGCACCCAGAGCTAATTCCGCGATGTCCTCACATCCATGGGTAAGGAGAAATTCTATGAAGTCACTGGCGTGCATTTGTGTGTGTGTGCTGTTGACAGCCACCGCAGGCCATGCGCAGGGCGTCGGCTCGTCAGGAGACATCACCGGAACTGTGTACGATCACGTTGGCGCTGTTCTGCCAAAGGTTACCGTCAGTGCCGTCAACACGCAGACGGGTGCAACGCGTAAGGCCGTCACCAATGGCGCCGGTCAGTACCGCATCATCGGGTTATCTCCCTCCACGTATGAATTAAAGGCCGAACTGTCGGGTTTTGCCACGGAGGTTCGCAGAGGCGCTTCTGTCGCTATTGGGCAGACGGTGGTCTCGGACTTCCGCATGAAACCCGCGCAGGTGGCAACGGTAATCGAGGTGACGACCGAACCGCCTGCAGTGGAAACCGAGAGAGGAAGTCAATCCGATCGCATCAATCAACGATATATCACGGATCTGCCGATTGACCGCCGCGACTACCTCACCTTCACCTTACTGGCTCCCGGCGTCTCTGATTCCACACGGCTGGCTGGTGACCAGGACTTTCGCGTGAAGCAAACACCGCAAAGCGGCCTCTCTTTCTACGGAAGTAACGGCAGGGGAAACAGCATCACCGTGGATGGCGGCGAAACCTCCGGCGATAGTGGTGGCGTGCGCCTTACAGTGAGCCAAGATGCGGTTCAGGAATTTCAGATCAATCGTAGCAACTATGCCGCCGACCTGGGCTCAGCGACCGGAGCATCAATCAACATTGTGACTAAGTCCGGAAGTAACGGCGTGCATGGCACGGTCTACGGATTTTTCCGCAATGATGCGATGGATGCCCGTGACCCGTTCGCGTTCAGCTCCGCCCTCGCCACCGACCCAACCTTCGGCAATTTCAGCACGACCTCAACAGGTACTCCGATCAAGAACTCGCTTTCTCGCCAGCAGTACGGTGGCTCGATCGGTATGCCCATCGCGAAAGACAAAACCTTTCTTTTTGTTTCATTTGAAGGTTTGCGGCAGAATTCCCAGAATTCGGTCCCCTTGCTGACGACCAGTTCGATTTTCGCCGGGCCTTCCGCGACGGCAACGGCCAATCCGTTTCCGCAGAATGATCCAAGGTTCGCGCAACAAGCGATTGTCAGCGCACTAGCCCAGTCCACAAGCACGGCAAGCGTACCTTGTTTATCGGGAGTGAATGTGCCGCCACAGTTCTGCGCTGGTTTGCTCCAGACCGCCCTCTCGGTGATTCCCGGCCAGGGTTTAACTCCAGTTCAACGGGGGTTGAATGCGTTTCTGGTGGATCAGTTTGAAACGCAAGGCGGCGTCTTTCCGTACAACACGCGAGAATACCTGGTCTCTGAACGTCTCGATCACCACTTCAATCTCAATAATCAGGTTTCGCTTACGTACCGGTATGGACACGATTTGGAAGAATCTCCCGATGTGCAATCGTTGACCGCCTTCTCTGCGGGTAGCTCGATTCACAGCTATGACAACACCCTGCAGGGCGCTTGGTATCACCAGTTCAACCCAAGCACCCAAAACGAGGCTCGAGTGCAGTGGAATTACTACAGCTTCAACGTAATTCCCAATGAGCCAGGCCAGGTCGGACTGCAGATCCCTGGTTTCATCAACAACTTGGGAGCGAACATTTTCCTTCCCAACATCACAATATTGCGCCGCTACGAGCTGGCAGACAATTTCACGATTATCCGTGGCCGGCACACTCTCAAGTTCGGAGGTACGGAACTGCTCCGTGGAAATCACACCGAATCGCACACCTTTTTCCCCGGACGCTTTGTGTTCGGTTCGCTTCCAGCCGGACTTGTGCTCAGCCCATGCTTAGCTCCGTCATCCAGTTCAGGCCGGAATCCCTGCGGTGTGAGTACGCCGGGCGCGACGCTGAGCTCTTTGCAGTCGACTTCCTTAGGGGTACCTCAGGTCTACCAGCAAGGCTTCGGAAATCCGACCTACGGGTACTACTCGCGACCGCTGACCGCGCTCTACGCTCAGGATTCGTGGAGGATTACTCCAAGCTTCACGCTGAATTATGGCCTTCGCTATGAGCTGGACTCGCAGTTTGCCCCGTTGACGACGTACACCAAGGACTTTGCTCCGCGAATATCGTTTGCCTGGGATCCTCTGAAGGACCATAAGACGGTAATCCGGGGCGGTTATGGAATTTTCTACGGACCTGTGGACGTGCAGATTCCTGACGTCGATTTGAGTCTGGGAGTGTTAAACAGCAACCGGTCCGCGGTTGGGAACCGACCAGGAGCTGGCCAAGTGGCAAACCTCAGCTCGATTTGCGGGGTCTCACAGTTCGGCATAACCATCATCCCCGGCGCTGGCAGCAGCCCTTGCAACCGGGAGATTTCTATCTATGTAGATCCGCTCGCGGGCGTTCCGGCGTTGGGTCTAGCGGGGGCACCCGTGGTGTTTCAAACCCTGTTTGGCCAGGGACTGATACAGTGCACCAAGCCAGCCGCCGGCAATGCCGCATGCATCACCCCCGCCGCGGTGGCCCCGCTCGGGATCAATGTTACGAACAGTGGCCCTATCGGCCCGCTCCAGGTAGTGTTCGTGAACCAACCGGGCTACCGTCCACCGATGGCACAGCAGGCCTCGCTTGGAATTGAACGCGAAATCGCAAACGGACTTTCCTTCTCCATAAACGGCATCTATTCGCATACGCAGAGACTGCCGATCGCGCTCGACACGAATCTGCTGCCCGCGCCGTTTACCACCGTAACTTTAGCGAACGGCCACACAGCCTCCTATCGCAACTGGAATACAACCGCGGCGGGCGCCGATCCGCTGGGAGGGACTGAGCCGGGCGGCCTGCCCTGCGATAATCCAAGCGTCCAATGCTTCGTAAATCCGCTCGTCGTGCAAAATAACCAGTACAGTTCGGAGGCGTACGCGGTCTACGAAGGGGGCATTCTGGAAGTACGGAAGCGCTTCAGCAACCACTTCACGGTGTTCGGGAACTACACCTACAGCAAAGGCATTGACACATCGACGGATTACAACACGGACTACGGCCCGCAGGATCCGACGAATATCAACCTCGACCGCGCATTGTCGGAGTTTGATGAACGCCACAAAGTCGTGATAGCTGGGGTGATTGAAAGCCCGTGGCAGCAGAAGATTCTGTCAGGTTTCCAGCTGGCACCGATTTTTTCGTACCACAGCGGACATCCTTTCAATTTGTTAGCGGGAGGCGAGGTGAACGGGGACAACCATACAACCAACGAACGTCCTATCGGGGCGCCCCGCGACACCGGACTGGGCCCAAATTACTGGGACTTCGACGCGCGCTTGACGTGGCAGCACAAAGTCGGAGAAAGGGTCGATGTGCAGTTCACGGCGGAGGGATTTAACATCGCCAACCGGACGAACTACGCGAGCGTGAACAATGAAGTGGGTCCTGACTTCGGACTTTTTCCGGGCTTCACAACCTTTGATGTGAAAGGGCTTCGGCCCGGAACGGCTATGCCAGGCGGGGGAGTCGTTACGCCCAGTGTTCCGCTTTCGTTCACGTCAGCCCTCCCGATGCGTGAGATCCAACTCGGCCTTCGGGTCTCGTTTTAGACGGAGCGCGAATGGCGTACGTCGAGAACCAGGGGGCCAGAATCTATTGGGATGAACAAGGAGAAGGCGCGCCCATACTGTTCATTATGGGGCTCGGCTATCCCTCCTGTATGTGGCACCGCACACGGCCGGTTTTGGCGGCGCGCTACCGAACGATCGCTTTCGACAACCGAGGCATTGGAAACAGCGATGTGCCAGCAGGTCCGTATCCGATCCCGTTGATGGCGTCCGATGCGGCGGCGGTGCTGAACGCCTCTGGAGTTGAGAGCGCGCATGTGTTCGGCGTCTCCATGGGCGGTATGATTGCGCAGGAGTTCGCTCTCCAATACCCAAAACGGGTGCGCTCGCTGATCTTGGGCTCGACGGCTGCGGGCGGATCGACTGCCGTACGCGCCGAGCAGGGCGCAATTCAAATGCTGATGGCGCGTGAGGCTATGACGCCCGAGCAAGCCCTGGAAGCGCCCGTGCCTTTTATCTACGATCCGGCAACTCCGCGGGAGCGCATTGATCAAGATTTGTCACTTCGCAGACCCTGGTTACCACGTCCGGAGGGATATCTCGCGCAGCTTCAGGGAATCATCGCCTGGGAAAGCCACAGCCGTCTTGGCGACATCAATACGCCGGCGCTGGTGATTCACGGCGAATCGGACCGACTGGTGCCGCCAGAAAACGGCGAACTCATCCGAGAGCGTATTCCCGGCGCGAAGCTGGTGATGATTCCACACGCCAGCCATCTGTTTCTGACCGATCAGACCGAAATCGCGCACCGGGTCATTCTCGAATTTCTGGAAGAGCAAACGGTTCCAAAAGCAAGAGGCGCGGAGCGGGAGCGCGATCGGAACCGATCGCTTGTCGGTCCTGATCCTAACACCAAGTCCGAGAACCGAAAACCCTGGTGCTAAACCGGGCTGTGGCCGCTATCGAGGATTCCACGGTGAACGTAAAACAGCTATTCGAC
>Ga0126378_10001163_pt1 | contig 19661 bp, 12 predicted proteins | sample PanSoiMetPlot_23_FD_92587 | JGI IMG/M metagenome (GOLD analysis project Ga0126378, IMG submission 92587) | Tropical forest soil microbial communities from Panama - MetaG Plot_23 | ecosystem: Environmental > Terrestrial > Soil > Tropical forest > Bulk soil | place: Panama | collected 2016-02-17
AGGGCGTGGGCGACCACGCTTGCGAATACATGACCGGAGGAGTCGTTGTGATTCTCGGGCCGGCCGGCGTGAACCTGGGGTCGGGGATGACCGGTGGTTTGACTTATCTGTTGACTGAGGATGTCTCACTCAGTGGCTGTTGTAACCCAGCTTCAGTCCAGTTACAGCCGTGTACTGCCGAAGAGGAACAGGGAGTTCGCCGGTTGCTGATGCGGCATTGGATGCTCACTCGAAGCAGCAGAGCGGCCGTTTTGCTGGAACCAGGATACCGGTTATCCTTGACCCGCGTGCAGCCGCTGGTCATGCCCTGCTCTGTCAGCGATACGTGGGAGCCAATTCTCCAGCGCCTGGATCGTTCCGTGGCGGAACTGACATACCCAGCTGCCTCAAGAGCAGGCGCGATGTCTACGTTTTTGAACTTGCCCGTAGAAGGATCTACCAAACTCGGCAGGCATTGACACTAGACATCTTCTGGCCCGATTTGCAGCCAAAGGCCTTGCCAAACTCAGAATAGTTTCCAAGAGTGCCCAGAGTGCGGAAACGTGTCGGTGCGTGGGGGTCGATCTTAGCGATGACGCGCAGCCGCTCCGGCGTCACGTTCGCGCACCATTGCTGGGCGAAGCTGATGAAGAATCTCTGCTCGGGAGTGAAGCCGTCAATGGATTGTGGATTGCCGGTTTTTTCGGCAGCCTTGTGCATCGCAGCGAAAGCGATCCGGATACCACCGTTGTCTGCGGTGTTTTCACCGAGCGTGAGGCGGCCGTTCAGGTGAATGTCATCCACCACAACAAATTGCTGGTATTGATCCGCCAGACAGCTCGTCCTGTTGTCGAATTCCTCCCGGTCGTTCTGGGTCCACCAGTTCACCAGATTGCCCTGGCTGTCAAACTTGCTTCCCTGATCATCGAAGCCGTGGGTTAACTCATGTCCGATCAGCCATCCAATCGCCCCAAAGTTGACTGGATCGTCCATCGTCGGGTCAAAGAGCGGGGGCTGAAAAACTCCGGCGGGAAAATTGATGCTGTTTTCCGGCGAATAATAATACGCATTGACCGTGGGAGTGGTAACGATCCATTCATTCCGGTCCCGCGTCTGCCCGATTTTCTGGAGATTGTAGTGCACCTGGAAGGAGCGCGCATTGCGGACGTTGGCCGCAAGCTCATTGCGTTCGATTCGCACCGAGCTATAGTCGAGCCACTTTTCCGGATAGCCGATCTTGTTCATGATGGCATTCAGCTTGGCCAACGCCTGGCGACGGGTTTCCGCGGTCATCCAGGGCAACTGCCCGATGTCCTCGGCCAGTGCTTGCTCTTCCAGCTTTACCATCTCCAGCGTGCGCTGTTTGGTTTCTGGAGTAAAGTTTTGCTCAACGTAGAGACGGCCCAGAGCTTCCCCCAGCAGGCGGTCGGTAGCGGAAACGCACCGTTTCCAGCGCGGCTCAATTTCCTTCTGGCCGTTCAGAAAACGCCGTTCAAATTCGAAATCTTCCTTGACCAATGGATCGGAGAGAAACGGGGCATTCGCCTGGACGAGATGCCATTTCAAATACGCCTTCCATTTATCCAACGGCATGGAGGCGATCGACGCGCTGAGTTTTTCAAAGAAATCAGGTGGCGTAACATAAGCCTCCTGGAACGAAGGCGCGCCCATGGCCTTGAAATAACGTGTCAGGAGGAGGTTCGGAGCCAGCGTATCCAGGCGCGTCAGCGCTATTTTGTGATCGTGATTCTTAGGATCGCGCATGCTCACGCGATCCAAAGACGCCGCAGCCAGGGCTTTCTCGATTTCCAGAACTGCGCCAGCTTCTTTTTCCGCTAACTCAGGAGTATCTCCCACAAGTCCGAGCATAGCCGCAACATGCGTCACATACTTGCTCTGGACGCGTTTAGATTCCTCGCTCTGACTGAGGTAGTATTCGCGATCCGGCAGGCCGAGACCTCCCTGGACCATTACGGCAACCTCCCTGGTGGCGTCGTGCAGATCAGGATGGGCGCTGAATTCGAACAACGCGGGTACGCCCATGGAATGCAGGCGTGCCAGGGCATCAATCAATGACTCACGGTTGGAAATTGCCGCGATCCGCTTCAATTCCGGTTCCAGCGGAGAGACGCTGGCACGATTCACGGATGTCTCGTCCATGCATGACGCATAGAAATCGCCGGCGATCTTTGCCGTCTTGCTTTTTCCCGGTCCGGGGGACGCTGCCTGTTCCAGAATCTTGCGCAGCACCATGCGGTTGTACTCGCCCGTTTGATTGTAACGAGCCCAGAACACCTGATCAGAGGGCACCGGATTGTTCTTGCGCCATGTGCCGCACGCATATTGGTCGAAGTCTTCACAGGGATCGGCCGTGGTATCCATCGCCGTCACATCAAACATTTTGGGCTGAATGATTGTGGAATCATCGGCCTGGCGGCGAGTTGTGTCTTGACCCAGCACCAGGTTCGGGCCAACGGTGGCGCCCACAAGGCATAAAATCAAAACCACATTTCGGCGAAAAAGCATGTTGCTCTCCCCGGAGACAGCATCTAGCCCGCCGCAGGATCTTCTCAACGATGCGGGCGTTGGAGCTGTGCTTCAATTTGTCGAGCGTAGCCTATCTCTAGCGGCAGCAGCGTTCCGGGAGCTTATTAGCCGCGGTGTTCCTCGCGGCCCGGAACTCAGGAACGATGAGCGCCTGTTCCACCGAAGGAGCGTTCATCGCCGCCAACTCGCGCGCAGTCCGTTCCGCTTTGGCTGGCAGCCCTGCTTTCTGGTAAGCCTTCACCAGCAGTTCCATGGAAAAGGGATCATTCGCGTCCTCTTCCAGATGGGGAATCGCTTCCAGCCATTTCTGCTTCGCAGCCAGGATCATTCCGGCGGAAGCGTGGAACGTGATATCAAGATTGGGGTTGTTGGAATCCTGCGCTATTTTGCTGAGTTGTGACAATGTAGTCTCGGCCTCGGCAAGATGTCCGTATCGTATCGCGTTATAAATGATGACGCGATCGATGGAACCCAGCGCCTCCTGCCGGGCGCCCCGTGAAGTGTCGTGAGGATGTTCAAGTGATTCTTTTGCTTTCTGCATCCACCGTCTCGACGATGCCTCATCCTTATGGTAAAGGGCCATCACCCGATACGCTTCGGCTTCAAGGACGCCAACCGAATTTTCATGAGCCATTGTTGCAGCCGCCTGGAATGCGGCATCGGCGTCACTGAAGCGTTTCTCACGCAGGTAAGTTGCAGCCCATTTCAGCTTCCACTCGACGGCGTATGCCTTGGTGTAGGCGTGCTGAATGGCAATGTCGTACTGTGCTCTGGCCTTGTCCTCCTGCCCCATGAGCGCGAAGGTGTCTGCCAGCCCGAGCAGCGATTCGCCGAAATTTGGGTCCAGTTTGAGTGCAGCGTGATAATGGTCCACGGCTTCGTCGAAGCGTCCGGCCATCCTCAGGATTTCCGCATAAGAATCCTGGGGGTTGGGCTCATTCGGAAGGACCTCAATATAGTGCTGCATTACCGGAAAGGCCTGGTCGAATTTGCCCTGAAAGGCGTAGTCGTAGCCAAGGTTGTTCAGCGCTCCCGCAAAATCCGGGTCTACATGTACCGCCTGCGCCGCCAATTCTCCCGCGCGGTCCCATTGGTGGTAGTTGGTTCCGACAAAAAGAGCAGCAAACCAGTAAAGATGCTTGTCGCGGGGATATCGGTTCAGCAGCTCGTTCATGGCGGCCAGAGCCCCGATCGTGTTATCACGGTTGCGCTCGAGAATCCACTCGGCCATGAGCCGCTCGTCAGGAGTGACTGAATCCATCAGGGCCGTAACCTTTTTCAGTTCCTGGGCTTGTTGGTCGGGATCCGGAATCCGCTCAGAGATGTAGAGATGTGCCAGCAGGAAATTGGGGTCTTTTTCGATTGCCTTCTGCCAGCACTGCAGGGCCTGAGGGATGCGAAGATTTTCCCAGGCAACTATGCCCTGATCAAAAAGCGCCCGCGCTTCAGGCGAGCTGGTGGTGATGGGCATTCGGTCTGGCGCTGCCGTTGCCGGCGACTGTGCCACAAGAGCGTGCGAGGCTGCGGCCAGAACCAGAGCCGGAACAACACGGTGAAGAACAGGAAAGAGCTTTTTCATTTTTATCAATTCCCACGCAGGAGGTAGCCGTATTCGACAGGCAGTTTCCCGTCAATTTTCAAGACCTTAACTTCCTGAGTAATGCGAAAGACATCAATCAACCCTATTGCGCCTGGGATGGTTGCCACGGCTTTCAGCATCGCCTCATTGGAATCAACAACGAGAACGTTGGCATGATGGACGGCAATAAAGATACGCAGCTCGTCGGGAGAGATTTTGTAGACGTTCGAAAGCAACAGCTCCATTTCGGGACTGGTAGGATCACGCAAAACAATGGTGATCGCTCCTCCGGAGGCCCACTTTGCCGTATCACATTTGAATATCTTGGTGAGTTCTGCTGCTGTGAGGCCCTGGGTCGCGTTCTCTTTGTTGACGATGACCGCCATCTGTTTTGCCGCTGATGAGCCTTCGGCGAGACCCATGAAGACAAGTACACACATCATGAAGCAATAAGTTTTTTTAACTGGACGCATACAGATGTATTCCCATTCTAGGAGCAGCGGGCAACGCTGTAAGCATTACAAAGGTAATCTCGCTGGTTACGGTCACCCATGGCTGTCCAGGTTGCGGACCGCTCTGTAATTTTTGCCGGGACAGAAAAGCAAACACGCTGATTGGCGTGTTCTGGCAATAAACTGGCGCACGAGATCAATTGATCCAACCACACCCCGTGCTATCTTGAGCGCCATTTCTCTTGCGGGCATTGCCCGCGGAAAGGAAAATACGTGAAACTATTGCTCTCGATTGCGGTTGCCCTGACGCTTGCGACAGGCTCTTTTTCTCAACCTGCAGCGAATGAAAATCCCGCTGCGATCAATCTACTGGATCGCGGTATAGAGAGGGATATCAGTCAGCTGCTCCATGCGGCAGCGATCGACGGAACGCTCCCTTTGGCCCGACAAAACGATCTCTCGATCACTGACCTGGACGGCTGCACTGACACTCGGGGATGCTGCAGAAATGGTGTAGTGGTGCGGTATTTCCAATGCAGCCAGGGACAACGATGCCTTGCTGATCCTGTCAACGGTTACTATTTTGTGGACGATAAGAACTGTGATTCTGAACTGCAGTGAGTGCTGCGACGCAGCTGTGTGGGAAGTGCGTCATGGCACCGCGATTCTGGCCGGCGCTCTTTGAGCGAGAGATTGATGTGGATCGCAAGCCGATTGGCGCACTATCCTTCAAGAATGCAATCTTTTCATCGCTCCTGAAAACCGATGAGCTTCAACCAATCGGTGCAGGTTGCCGGGCTCCATATCCCCTGGGGATCGAATGCTAGTTGTATCCGTTTCTCTTCCTGTATTGCTGTGGGGAAACGCCGGTCCATCTCTTAAACGCATGATAAAAGGAAGAAATATCAGAGTAGTGCAATCTGGCGGCAATCTCTGCGACCGGCAGGCCGGGATGGCTTAAAAGGATACTGGCTCGTTTTAGCCGGACATGATCCAGCAAATCGCGGAAAGTCATCCCATGTGACGATAACTCACGCTGGAGGCTGCGTTGGCTCTTGCCGAGATAGCGCGCAAGGTCAGGTAGTGAATGAATCCCGTTCGCAAGCTGATAATTCAAAACTTCATAAAGATGAGCCAGTGGTTGCTTTGCGTCGGGTGAATGGTTCTTCTTTTGACACGCGTAGGATTCGAGCACCTCGCATAGTTCTGGGTCTGCGGACGGATGCCTCAGTTCCATGGTGTGGCGTGAAAAGATCATTCGATTGGTCTTCTGCTTAAAGCGAACTGGCGCATTGAACCACCGGTCATATGCTGGTGCGCCGCCCGGATCCCCATACGTAAATTGAACTTCAGACGGATTACATGCCACCCGAGTGATATGCCGGAGGCGGACGAGATAATTCATGAAAATATATTCAATATAAGGACGTGAGAGACAGTGAGGATCGTCGAGACTGGACAGTTCGAGATAAGACACATCACGATAGTGCCCCAGCGATAAATGGAATGCGGTATTCATTAAACCGAAGGAACGGCTGCTGCGGTCCAAACCATCTTTCGGCGAAGAACTTGCTGCAAGCATGTAGTCAAGCACGCCGTACGCGCCAAAAGGCACTTTCACGGCCGCATGAACCCCGAACATCCGATCTCTTTGGCAGCGCATGACCGCTTCCCAGAGGAGATACATGCTTTTTACGGGGATGCGGCGGGATGTATTGTCCAGGCAGTCATGTGATAAGGCGGCCTCGATAAGCAAGTGTTCTTCCTTTATGCCGAGCCGCACGCACTCTTCAATAATGATACGTGGTGTGATCGTTGTGATCGTTCCGGAGTTCATGGCTTGCCCGCACACGTGAATACGGCTGCAACATCTGTTGACTGAGCGAAGAATTTATCATCAAGTGCCGGCCAAGAGAATAGCAAGCTTGCACTCGGTTGAGAAAAATCAGGTTGGCGGAGGGTGGCCGTCGGCAAGCCGCCCCTGAGCCAAGAGAAGAACTGTGGGTGTGACTCGCGAGCCTCGCAGCCCCTGCGGGTCGACAATGAAGCTCCTCGTCGACGAATGCCTGCACGCATCCTTGGTTGCAGCCATGGTACTAAAGGAACTTGATTCCCTGCGCGCCACAAGACATACTCCGCGCAAAGTTGTCCAGGTCCAGTTTTGCGAAGCCTACTCGTTGCGTTTCTGCGGACAGTGCATTCGAGTGAAACGTGGCGCACCGCAAATAGGCCCACCATCGCAAGCGACAGAGAAAGCCCACAATTTATGGCAGCAGGAGAAGACCCATGCGGTTGAAGTTCGTATTGGCTGGAGCATTCCTTTGCCTGTTCCTGAGCGCAAATCAGGTGCACGCGCAGGGAGTAGGCACCTCAGGCAGCATTTCAGGTACGGTAATTGATCAGACCGGAGCAGTTTTGGCAAACATACCACTGGTGGCAATTGAAGACCAACGGGGAATTCAGGCCACCGCAGAGACGGACGAACGAGGCCGCTACCGGTTCGGCGGCCTGGCTCCTGCCACTTATATCGTGTCGGTCAAGGTCCCGGGATTCGCTCCGCAAGCGCACCGCATCACCGTAATTCTGGGTGAAACCACGACCGTGGATTTCAACCTGAAACTCTCGTTGGTTACGGATGAAGTTCGGGTTGAGACGAGTGACAGAACCCCGGTGGTGGATGTTGAAAGAACTGCTCAGTCCGCCACGCTGGACCAGCAGTATATCAATGGATTACCCATCGACCGGCGCGACTATCTCAGCTTTGCCCTGTTGATGCCCGGGGTCACTCAGACCGTGACGATTGGTGACAGCCGCGACTTGCGTCCTTTGCAGATACCGCAGTCGGGTCTTTCGTTCTACGGCAGCAACGGCCGCGGCAACAACATTACTGTAGATGGCGGCAGCTTCAATGGATCATCGCAGTTTGTAATGGCCAATGTAAGCCAGGATGCGGTTCAGGAATTTCAGATCAATCGTGCCGATTATTCCGCGGTTTTGGGCGGGGCCAGCGGGGCGTCCATCAACATCGTGACTAAATCAGGAACCAATACTGCGCATGGCTCCCTCTACGGGTTTTTCCGCAACAGCGTGCTCGACGCCCGCGATCCATTCGCCTACAGCCAGGCGCTGACGCCGGGCGAGCCCTTTTCCCTCAACGCCCAGGGCCAGCCGGTCAAGGATTCACTCAGCCGACAGCAATTCGGGGGAACGGAGGGCTTTGCGATCCGTAAAGACAAGACGTTCATGTTCGCGGCATATGAAGGGTTGCTCCAGAGCAAGGAAGCCTCAGTCCCACTGCTGACGAACAGCAATATCTTCGCTCCACAAAGCAGCCAACAAGCGATCATCAACGGGCTGGCCGCGATGGGAGGCACAGCGGTGCCCTGCCTGACCGGCCAACCCGCGCTACCTGCTGCTACCTGCGCATCCATTCTGCAGAACGTGCTGACAGTGAACCCGGCGTCCAGTTCTTTGAGCCGGTTTTTGGTGAACCAGTTCGAGACCAGCGGTGGCCTTCTGCCGTTTCCCATGACGACCCATCAGGGATCGCTGCGGCTGGATCACCAATTCAATGACTTGAATCAGTCGTCGCTGCGCTACATTGCAGCCCATTCGTCGCAAAGCGATCCGAATTCGAAGACGGTGGCCGGTTCCAGCAATAACTTTTCTGAACTGCAATGGACCAGTTCTCTGCAAGCCTCGTGGCTGCATACGTTCAGCGCTGAAAGACTGAACGACGCGCGAGCCCAGTGGAATATAAACCAATACAGCATTACTCCCAACAATACGGGCATGACGAATCTTGCTCTCGCCGGTTTCGGCACTTTTGGCGAGGCTTTCACGCTTCCCAATATTTCGCGGGAACGAAACTACGAGTTCGCCGACAACTTTATCGATACACACAAAGACCACTTCATCCAGATCGGAGGAGATGAAATTCTGCGCGGCAAGAGGACCAGCGCATTCGGCTTCATGGGCGGGGGATTTCGCTTCGGCGATCTGCCGGGCGGGGTCTTGAGCCCGTGCTTGCAAGTTCCGGCCGCATGCGGACTCTCCATGGCGCCCGCGACCGTTAATGCGGTACAGTCACTGGCGTTGGGGCTGCCGCGGCTGTACATACAGGGCTTTGGCGACCCCGTCGTGTCGACATTCATGCCCTGGACCAGCTTGTATTTACAGGATGGCTGGAGTGTTCGCCGCAACTTGCAACTCCAGATGGGCATCCGCTACGAAATCGACCAGCGCTCCTACATCAACACCACGTATCACGACGTAGCCCCGCGAGTGTCTGTTGCCTGGGACCCGTTCGGCGACCACAAGACCGCAGTGCGTGCCGCCTTTGGTATCTACTATGCCCCCATCATTCTTCAGACGGATACGGCGACGGCCACTTATAACGGCACGAACAGCCGGTTGGCAACCGTGTTCGCGGTTCCCTTGACCGGCCTTCCCGGCAATCCATCGGTCAACTCCGCCGCAATTTTCCAGACTCTGTTTGCGCAGGGAAAGATCAACTGTGGTCAGCCGGCGCCGGGGGCAGTTGGCTGCATCACGCCGGCTGATCTGGCTCCATTTGGTATCAACATCAGCTCGTCAGGTGCCTTGCCCGTTGACGCACTCACGTTCCGGGCTGCGCCCGACTTTCAAAATCCCTATTCTCAGCAGGCGTCGTTGGGCATTGAGCGGGAGCTCGCGCCCAACCTGTCCGTTTCCGCGAATTATGTGTACGTGCATACGCTTCACCTGGGCCGCACGATCGATGCGAACATTCTTTCCGGCGCACCGATAGTTTCCGGCATCCCCGGTACCAATGGACTGCCATTCCAGAGTTGGAGCGCCCCGCAGTGCCAGGTCACAGTCAACAATCCATGCTTCGCTGATCCCTTACGGGCGGCGGACAATGTGTTCTTCTCCTCCGCGGCGGCCCTTTATCAGGGAGCGACTCTGGAAGTAAAGAAAAGATACAGCCACCATGTCACCGTCATGGCCAACTATACCTTCAGCAAAGCCATGGACGATGTGGAAGACGTCCTCTATTGGGCCAGTAACCAGGTTCAGCCGGGAGCGGAGCGTGCCCTGTCGTCCTTCGATCAGCGGCACAGACTGGTCATCGCAAGTATCATCGAAAGCCCTTTCAAGTCCTGGGGGCTGGCCGGATTCGAACTGGCGCCGGTTCTGGAGTATGGCAGTTCGCATCCGTTTAACCTTTATGCCGGAGCCGATGTCAACGGTGACCGCACGGATTTCGCAGACCGTCCGCCAGGAGTCGGACGCAATACCGGCATTGGTCCGAACTATGCTGATTTGGATTTACGCTTGAGCCGCCGCATCCGGCTGAGCGAGAAAGCCGACCTGCAGCTCACCGCGGAGGCATTCAATGTCGCGAATCGGACGAACTATGCCACCATCAACGATGAAGTTGGAGCCTCCTTCGCTCCTCCTTTCAATCCGCATGGGAGCGCAAAGCTTTTGCCGAGCGAGCCGCTGGGCTTCACGTCAGCGTTTCCCAAGCGGGAAATTCAGCTCGGGGCGCGCTTCAGCTTTTAGTACCTCGCATGCGATGCTGAAGCCGGCAGACAACAAATGGAAAGGGCCGGGTGTGTTGCCGGCCCTTTCGTGTTTTCTTACAACGAGGCGGTTCTATTTGTCGCCGCCACTATGGTCGCTGTTGCTGTCATCGTCTTGCCCGACCGCAATCAAATGCTGCGACGAATGCAAGCTGAAGCGGCCGATCGTGCGATAGTCGCCCAACCCGTTCTTTGGCTTCTGCGTGTGATAGCCCGCAAAAATGACAGTGATGTTGCGATCGTCAAATTTGGTGGCGCTGGGTGCATAGACCCGGCCAGCCATGAATCCCTGAGCATCTCCGACTACTGGAGTGTGCGCGGGTATGGTCACGAGCGAAGTGCCGGCGCCAGTGGCGGGAACGCCCTGGGCGTTGACCGAGAGGTTCGCCGGGAATACTGAAGCAATGGGGTTGTTGAGCCCGTTGATCACCGTCCAGTGGATGAGGTCGGTGGACTCAGCGTAGCCGATGAAGTGGAACGCATCCGAGTCGGCATCAATGCAATTGCCCCCGGAGTAAAGCAGCCCAAAGCGGCCATCGTGCAGCTTGATGATGGTGCCCGCCGTGGCCAGCCAGCGCGTGCCGTTGATTGAGACCGTCGTTGGATCGTTGAGACCCTGGAGCGCACCCAGATCGGTGAAGTGAATCCCATCCGTAGTAGAAGCCAGACGCAGAAAGGTGATGTCGTCGTTGGGAGCGAGTCCGCCGTTGGCCGCATAGAAATTGGCCCAGAACGTATTGCACTGCTGCGATGCGGGGAAAGCCGTCTGGCCGGTGTTGTCGCCGTTCAGGATTTTCTGCTCGTAGATGATCGTCAACGGGTTGCTGCCCGGCACGATACCCAGAATGCCATCCGGGTTCCTTAGCCCGAAGGTGTGCGGTGAGAGTTCCGGCGTACCGGCAGGCGACGCGTCGGTGGGAGCTTCGCTGAGCGCCGGGGCCCCGTTCAGCGGATGCCCGGGCACGGGTGATAGGTCGTGAATCGCGAGATCATCATTATCGATGTGGCCGGTGGAGCGCACAAGAGTATAGAGGTAGACGTGACCGTTGATCTTGATGACAAACTGGTGGCCTTGGCCGTCATCGTCGCCGTTGTCGTCGTTGTTTCCGTTTACGCCGTCTTTCTCGCCGTCGGGCTCCTTGTTGGCCTGGTCGGGACAATGAGTGCGAAGCTCAAGTACCAGATCCTGAAAAGTCCACGATTGCCCGGCATCGTCAGAGAAAGCTGCGGCTACGCCTTCATCCGTATCTTTAGGACGCCAATCAAAGTAGCCTTGCAGGTGCCTGCCATGGCCGACGATGCTGGGGAAATAATATGGTTCCATGCGCTCGGTGCCAGGATTGCCAATCTGCTTCAGGTTGCTGTCGCAGTAGCCCACAGATTTCAGGCCATTGGCAGCGCCCGATTGTTCCAACGTCCAGGGACCGCCGGTGATCGAAGTATCAGTGGGTACTCCGTTTTTTGTCCAACGTACGGGCTGGTCGTCGCGATCATGATCCTCCACGGACCAGGCGACGGTTGCTAATGCTGTCAGCAGCACAATTCCTGCGACAAGACCTTTCATGTCTTCTTTTCTCCTTCTCCAATCGATTTGTCGAGTGAACCCTTACGGCCGGAAATCGCAGTCCGTGGTGGTAGTGGTTCGGTTTGAAAAACTGAACCACTAGCAGTATCAGCGTCTAGCGCTTCGCTTGCGAATCGCGGGCCTTCAGGCAGACGTTCATCGCGCTAGCGATGAATCCACCACAAACTACACCACTGCCCCCGCGGTTGATGGTCAAGCGAACCCAGCAATCTTCCAAAGGAAACCCGATCGTTCTTTCTGAGGAACGACGAGGCCTACCCTGCTCGTCGCAAACGGCGTGACCCCATGGGATCTCCCCAGCAGGTTCAAAACGTCGGTTCCACAGACGAGGAACGCCCGTCTTGAACCAGGAAAGGCCTCTCCTTTGTAAGTTGGACTCGACCGAAGAATCTAAGAGAGTTCAGTGAATACCTGGTTAAGGAATAGTTAAAACATCTTTACAAATAGATGAACCGAGATTCCGGATATGCCGTCCCTTTCGTCGCTGAGTCACTCGCCGGGCGTCATGCCTCGCTCGAAACCCAACCATAGTCAGTTTCCTTTTTCCTAAATGCCGTGCCGAAGCTCTCCTCCTGAATGCAGTGCGATCGATTGGAACTGCCCAGCTCCTTTTCGGAACAACCTTTTCCTCTTTGGGAAAGCCCTTGAGCTAGTCCACGTGAAATTCATTGGATCTTCACGTGTGCATAACCTGTAACGCAGCCTCCTCGCCTATTCTCTGAAGCCGGGAAGTCCTGCGGTCGCGCCATTTCGGATCTGGAAATGCCACCAGAGATATTCGCGTGGGTGAGATGTTGGATGGCAGTATCGTTTTCACCTCAGGTTCGGTCCATGCTGTCTTCTGTCGCATACATGAACCCACGCAGCCATCAACACAGACTCCACATTGAATCAATTGCTGCACAGTGATGGAGACCGAAAGACCCTGCCAAAAAGGGTGCCAACCTAGCCAACCTCGGAACATGCTGCCGGTTCCGGTCGATACCCCTCTTCTTCACACCGTCGCATGACGCTGGTATCAGCCAGCACAAGCGGTCAATGACAAAGTCACTTTCTGAAAGGAGTTTTATGAACAGCAGGAAGCGCGGTTCCTCTTCGCGGCTGCTCTGGGCAGCAGTTGCGTTCCTTTTGACCTTTGCCTCATTTGCGTCTCCACTCAAAGCGCAAACCTTCCCGCAGTATGATCACGTTTTCGTTTTGATCCTGGAGAACGAAGGATTCAAAGGAGTCATCGGCAATCCGAACGCTCCCATCCTCAACGCTCTGGCGCAGGATTACGGGCTGGCGACCAACTATTCCGGAGTCGGCGATCCCAGCGAGCCAAATTATGTTGCCATGCTCGGTGGCGACACCTTTGGAATCAGCAGCGATGATCCGTACTGGTTTCCGGGACAGACCGTCAACGCCTCCAACCTGATGACTCAGCTCGAAGCGGCGGGCAAGACATGGAGAGGCTACTTCCAAAATATGCCGTACGCCGGTTATCGCGGCTATTGTTTTCCCGACAAGTGCAACGGCATACCTGACGCCGATACGCAGTACGTGGCTAAGCACAATGGCATCGTGAATTTTTCCAACATGCAGAACCCGACCGAGCTCGGAAAGATGTTTCCCTTCGTCCAGTTATCAACCGACCTTAAGGCAGGAACTGTCCCGAACTTTAGCTACATTATCCCGGACGAATGCCACGACATGCACGGCGCTCCGCCGTGGTGTGTGGATTCCGGTGCCACATCGTCTCTGCAGCAGAGCTTCTTGATCGCGCAAGGCGACGCCTTTGTGGGCAGCGTGGTAAATGAAATTACTTCTTCCACCCTTTGGCTGTCCGGCAACAACGCCATCGTCATCACCTTCGATGAGGGCAACACTGCCACCAGTACCATTGCCACAATCGTCGCCACCAGTCACGGCCCGCGCGGAGTGACCGACAAGATAAGCCTGAACCATTTTTCCCTGCTGGCTTCGCTCGAGCAGACGTTCGGGCTCGGGTGCCTCGCCAACGCCTGCACCGCCAACCTGATGACGCCGCTCTTTGCGATCACCGGTTCGGCTACCGTTCCTACCCTTCCTCCACCCTTCGTCTTCCCCACCAGCACTGACACAACCTCCGCCCAGGGTTCAGGCAAGGCGGCCACACCCGTGTCGCTGAACGGCGTTACCGGTTGGACCCAGGTCCCGACCATCAACTTTGGCAATCAAGACAACGTCCTGACAGGAGTCTCCGCCGCGACAGCGACAGACGTTTGGGCTGTGGGCGCCTATATTCCGAGCCTCAACGGCGTGTTGAACACTTTGGCGCACCACTTTGACGGCACTCGCTGGACCGCTTTCCCCTTGCCGAACGTGGGCGCACAACAGAATATTCTGCAATCGGTCTCGATGCCTTCTCCGGGGAAGGCTTGGGCCGTGGGCGACTTTATCAACGGCAAATTCCAGCAGCAGACCCTGATTGAGCACTTTGACGGTACGAGCTGGGCGGTGGTTCCAAGCCCAAGCCCTGGCGCCCTGCAGAACATTCTGTATGGCGTTGCGGCTATTACCGACACCGACGTCTGGGCTGTGGGTGCGTCCGAAGACGCCAACGAAGTCTGGCACACCCTCACTGAACACTGGGACGGCTCCGCATGGTCGGTCGTCAACGCCATCGACACGGGCACAAACGGCAATCAGTTCTATGCGGTCAAAGCGCTCGCTACGAATAATGTCTATGCGGTTGGACAGTTGGCAAACACCGGATTCCCCAGCCAGGCCCTTATCGAGCACTGGAATGGGACGGCTTGGAGCATAGTGAACAGCCCAGCCGATTCAGCCACGGCTCTACCGCTCGGCCTCACGGCAACCGGCGCGTCGCTGACCTTGGTCGGCGAGCAGGAGACTGACAACGCGCCCTACACCAGCTACGTTGTAAACGGAGCGCCAACTGCTCTCTCAATTCAATCGACACCAACACTCGGTACAGGTGAAAACGATCCCTTCGCCGTTACCATCGCCAACGATGGTACAACGTGGATAGTCGGCTGGGCCATCAATCCCGCAAGCGACCTTCATGACCCGCTCGTACTGCAGGGAGTCAACGGTACGTTTTCTTTGGTGCCGGTCCCCAACCCTGCAAGTGGAGGCGATAGTGGCTTCGCCGCCATCACGACTATTCCCGGTGGAGGAATGTGGGCTGTGGGCGTAACCGCAACGTCAAAGAGCAACTACTCGACCCTGATTGAGTTTCACCCGTAGATTCAAATCACATGCTCCACTCGGTTAGTGGCATAGGCCCAGGCGCTAGCGTTCCTGGGCCTCTACTTTGCAGTTGCGTCTTGCCTCACTGGCAGATACGGGAGGCGTTGAATGATATATCTGTCAGCAAGCTCTGAAAATGTCTTCTCGCCGCAACCCCGATCGACGAAACGCCTGTTGACTGGAATCCGCTGCACCACCTTAACGTAGTTTCCCAGCGTTTTGGGACGGCAGCAGCCTGAAGAACGTTCCCGGTCCCAGCTTTATCGCGTCAAAATTTTTATGTTGCAATGACAACATAAGTATATTGTAATTGCAACATGGAGGGAACGCCATGAACGACATCCTGGACGCGATCTTGCAAAGGCGAGCGGTTAAGGTCTTTGAACCGGTAGAAATTTCCCAAGGGTTACGCGAGCAAATGCTCGAGGCAGCTCGCCATGCCCCTTCCAGCTTCAACTCCCAGCCGTACAGGCTTTATTGGGTGGGAACTGCGGCAAAGAAAGCCGCAGTGGCGAAGCTTTGCATGGGACAGAGCCCTGCAGAAACCGCTTCAGCACTGGTCGTCGTCGTTGCGGACATTGGATCGATGTCAGCGACAACACAAGGCCAATTGGAGTGGATGCGCGCGAGCAACTTCAGCGAAGAGAAGATTCGCGATTATGAACGGACAGCAAAAATCGGCCGAATCCTGTTCATGCCAGGGCCATTCGGTATTTTTGCAGCCATCAAACGGGCGGTTTTCTGGTTGCTGAACTTGTGGATGACGATTGGAATGCCGCCGCTCTCCCGCCACGACTTGTTCAAATGGGCTACCAAGAGTACATCTTTGGCCTGCCAGAACCTGATGACCGCTGCCGAGGCGCTGGGAGTTAACACCTGTCCAATGGAAGGCTTTGATGGCCGCAGGCTGTCTCGATATCTCGGGCTGTCCCACCGGTATCATGAGATTGTGATGGTAATTGCGATCGGGAAAAAATCGCCTGCTTATGTTCAGCCGCCGCAGTGGCGGAGACCTCTCGAAACAACGGTCACGGTCCTATGAGCATTCCCAAGAAAGAGATTCCTGAGAACATTCTGAAAGATTCAGTCCTTGCCCATATCGCAGCAGCGTATTTTTCTGTGGGAAAGAAGCTGGAACGGAAGACGGAGTGCTCGGCGACTCGGGGGTTTATCCTGTCCACGCTGCGCGGCGGTGTGATGCTGAACGGGAATCAGATCGCCACGCTCCTGAGCCTCGACCGAACGGTCGTGCATCGAGCCATCAAGTCAATGACTCGAGAGGGACTCGTATCGGAGCACAAAGCGAAATCGGGCAGAGCTATTCACGTGCAGCTGACGGCCAAAGGAAACAAGTACAGAGAACGGCTGATCAGGGCCAGGGTGGACGCGGACGAGGCGGTCCGGCAACAAATGACTCCAGAGGAGCGCGAGACGCTTCTTCGACTCTTGCGGCGGGTCGCGGAATGTGAGCTTTGACAGCGGATCCACAACGTGTCGGCAATCCAATTCCCCGCCCAACTGCATCGAACTTTGCGACACTGTCTTCTTGTCTCACCCAAGTGAGGTCCTCTTGACCGATGTCATCGTCATCGGTGCTGGTCCGGCGGGAGTGATGGCGGCGATGCGGGCCGCCGAGTTAGGAGCCGCAACCGCCCTTATCACTCGCGACGAGTTTGGCGGCATGGCCGCAAATGACGGGCCTATTCCCGTGCGAACCCTGGCCCACGCAGCTCGACTCATGCGTGAATCACGGCAGCTGGGGCGCTACGGCGTTGCCGTCTCCGACCTGCACCTCGAATATCCACGGCTGCTCGATCGTGTGCGCGAGGTCGTGAACCAGGTGCGTTCTCACTCGGCTTTTCGAGCTGATCTGGATCGGCTCGGCGTCACCCTCTATGAGCACACCGGCAACGCGCATTTCGTCGATTCGCACACGGTCGAGGGCGACAACGGCTTGCGACTTACCGGAGAAAAAATAATTCTCTGCGCCGGCGGCTGCAGCCGCAAGCTCAGGGTGCCGGGCAGCGAACTGACCGCGACTCATAGCGATGCGTGGCACCTCACTTCGATTCCGCCATCGGTGCTCGTAATCGGTGCGGGTGCAACCGGCGCACAGGTCGCATCGATCTTCAATGCATTTGGATCGAAGGTCCATCTCTACGAAGCCGGCCCGCGCATACTGCCCACCGAGGACGAAGACGTTTCCACAGTCGTTGCCCAGGCATTTCGTGATTCGGGCATTACCGTTCATGAGAACTTTGGGACGATCGAGGGATTCCAGAAGAGTCCCACGGGCGTGCGCATGACGTATGCGAAGAATGGAACACGTGTGAACGATGAAGCCAGCGTCATCATCGTAGCCATCGGCTGGGCCGCCGACACCGCGGGACTCCATCTCCAGGCCGCAGGCGTGAATTTGGACTCGCGGGGATATGTATCTGTCGATTCCCGTCTTCGAACCTCGGCCCCACACATCTTTGCCGCAGGCGACATCACCGGACGCCTGATGCTGGTTCCTCAAGCTGCGCGAGATGGCTTTGTCGCTGCAACGAATGCCGTGCACCGCGAGCACGCGGTGGACGAGAACGCGGTGAATCCGATTGGCAGCTTCACCGATCCGGAATACGCGCAAGTCGGCCTCACGGAGGCAAAAGCCCGCGAAACACACGACATACTTGTCTCGAAAGTCCCGTATGAGGATGCGAGCCGTCCGCTGATCGATGGGCGCACAACCGGATTCTGCAAGCTGATCGTCGATCGCAAGACCCATACGATTCTTGGCTGTCATATCGTTGGCGAACGAGCGGTGGAGATCATCCAGATGGCCTCTATCGCTATGATTGGCGGGGTGAAGGTTGACGAAGTTACGCGCATTCCTCTAGCGTTTCCAACCTATACCGGAGTTCTTTTGCGCGCCGTATACCTCGCCACCGCCGAACTGGGCCGCAAGCCACGGCCGGACTTGTTGGACTTTGCAGCTTAGAAATACCTCGGCACGCCCTCTGGACGGCAGCGATACTCCTAACACCAATTCCGTTGTGAACATCTGGGTGATGAATGCCGATGGCTCAGCACAAAAGCCTGTCACCAAGGTTGCACATCTCAATATCGATTCTGCGCAGCCGAGCTGGCATCCTTGATCTGGAGAAGAAGGCCGATCTGTCCAACCCCTCACAGTGCCCATCCCCGAGCTGAAGAAATTGCATTCTCCCGCCGTCTCCCGTACCATCACTTTTCCACAGTCATTCGGAGAACCCCATGAACCACCATGCCCTGCGTCGCTTTGTCCTTATTTCAATCCTGGTGTTGCCGGCCGTGTCGTTCGCGCAGCAACCTGCACCGACCCCGGAACCGAAGGATACGATCACCCGCATCTTCACTGGTGAGTTCAGCGAGCGGCCTTCGCCCCCACCCCGCTGGTTCGACGGCGGGCAATCCTACATTACAACGGAGCCGGTAGCGGGCGGACATGGGCGTGATCTCGTAAAGTACGATACGGCGACGGGCAAGAACCGCGAGCTCCTGATCACAGCCGCGCAACTCACTCCGGAAGGTGCGAAAGAGCCGCTACAGATAGCGGGGCTTGGTTGGTCGAAGGACAATCAACGCGTCCTGATTTTCACGAATACTCGCCGTGTATGGCGCACCAATTCTCGCGGAGACTACTGGTTTCTTGATCGTACGACCGGCAAGCTCAAGAAACTGGGCGGAGATGCGCCCGAGGCCAGCCTGATGTATGCCAAATTCAATCCAGACTCCACCAAGGTCGCGTACGTTAAGAACAATGACATTTACGTCGAGGACCTGGCGAGTGGGAAAATGCAACGCATTACGCATGACGGGTCCGACCTTGTCATCAATGGCGGCTCTGACTGGGTAAACGAAGAAGAATTGGATCTGCACGACTGTTTCAGCTGGAGCCCGGATGGAAAGCGAATCGCGTTCTGGCAATTTGACTTGCACGGCGTCGGAGATTTCGCGCTCATGTATTACCTCGGCAAAGAACGCGAAGTGGTCACCGACGTTCCATATCCGAAGACCGGCCCGTATCCGGTGGAGATGCAGGTTCCCTATCCCCTGGCAGGTACCACCAATTCAGCCGTACGCGCCGGCGTAGCCAACGCCGATGGCAAAGGAAGCGTGAAATGGATGGACATCCCCGGCGACCCGCGCCAAAACTACATCGCGCGCCTGCAGTGGATTGATGCGAACACGCTTCTCATCCAGCAACTCAATCGGCTGCAGAACACGGACAATTATCTCCTCGCTGACGCCGGCTCTGGTGCCGTTCACCAGATGTGGCGTGATCACGACGGTGCCTTCATCACCATCGGCTTTGGCGGACTGCCGGAAGCGCAGCCGATTCATGAAGGCCATCAGTTTCTCGTCGTCAGCGAGAAGGACGGCTGGATGCACGTGTGGGCTATTGATCGCAGCGGCCATGAAACGCTGATTACCCGCGGGAACGTGGATACCGCCGGGATTGAGGGCGTCGATGAAAAAGGCGGGTGGCTCTATTTCATCGCGTCTCCCGATAACGCAACCCAGCGTTATCTTTACCGCTCACCTCTCGACGGCTCGGCCGATCCGGTGCGTATCACTCCGGACAACTTCACCGGCGCCAATAATTACAATATTTCGCCCGACGGGAAGTACGCTTTTCACACTTTCTCGAGTATCAATGATCCCGGGCTGCGCGAACTGGTGTCTCTGCCGGA
>Ga0126378_10001164_pt1 | contig 19658 bp, 20 predicted proteins | sample PanSoiMetPlot_23_FD_92587 | JGI IMG/M metagenome (GOLD analysis project Ga0126378, IMG submission 92587) | Tropical forest soil microbial communities from Panama - MetaG Plot_23 | ecosystem: Environmental > Terrestrial > Soil > Tropical forest > Bulk soil | place: Panama | collected 2016-02-17
GAGGCAGTGGGAACGATGTGCGGCGCGGCCGACGCGGCCACGGAGCTGGTGAAGCTGGGCCAGGCCGAAGCGGTCAGCGCCTTCGACGAGCATCACCGTGGCGTTGGGAACGTCGATGCCGACCTCCACGACGGAGGTGGCGACCAGAACCTCGCTTTCCCGCCCCCTGAACGCGCGCATGACTGCGTCCTTGCCCTTCATCTTCCCGTGGACCAGGGCGAGGCGCAGGTCCGGGAAGACCTTGGTGCGGAGACGCTCGAACTCGGCCGTGGCGGCCTTTGCCATCAGCTTCTCAGACTCTTCGATCAGCGGGCAGATCACGAAGGCCTGGCGGCCGCCGCGGACCTCGCGCCTGACGAGGTCGTACGCCTGCTGCCTGTCTTCGGGAGCCACCACATCTGTCCGCACCGGCGTCCGGCCGGGCGGCATCTCGTCAATGACCGAGAACGTCATCTCGCCGTAGAGGGCCAGCGCGAGCGACCGCGGTATGGGCGTGGCCGTCATCGCCATGAAGTGCGGCCGGCCGGTGGCTGACTTCTGCCGCAACAGCTCTCGCTGGCGCGTGCCGAAGCGGTGCTGCTCGTCGACCACGGCCAGACCCAGGCTGGCGAGCTGCACGTCCTCCTCGATCAGCGCATGCGTGCCCACCAGCAGCGCGCAAAGGCCGGATGCTGCTGACATCCGGACGCGCCGCCGCTCGGCCGCCGGCAGGTCGCTGATCAGAAGCTCGACGCTCAGGCCAGGAAGGCTTGGCTCGAGGTAAGCGCGGAACTTGTTCAGGTGCTGTCGAGCCAGGATTTCAGTCGGCGCCATGACCACGGTCTGCAGGCCGCTGGCGTGCGCCATCGCAGCCGCGGCGGCGGCCACGGCTGTCTTGCCCGAGCCCACGTCTCCGTTCAGCAGGCGGTTCATGGGGATCTCCTGCCGCATGTCCTTGTAGACGTCCCAGATGGCCCGCCTCTGAGCCCGCGTGAGCTCGAAGCCGAGACCCGCCTTGAAGGTGTCGATCACGTCCTGCCGGTAAGGGATGGGCGTGGCGCGCTCCACGGCGATGCGCCGGCGGGCCATCAGAAACGCGGCCTGGAACTCCATGAGCTCGGCGAACGCCATGCGTTCCCTGGCTCGACGCCAGTCCTCGGCCGTCGCGGGTTGGTGGCCCAGCCTCACCGCCTCGGCGAGCGGCAGCAGGTGGTGGCTCCGGCGGACGTGCTCTGGGATCTCGTCATCGAGCTCGCCGGCCAGTGGCATGGCCACGTCAACCCACATGGCGACCTTCCGCGAGGTCAGCTTCCCGGTCAGGTGGTACTTGGGCATCAGCCCTCCGACCCAGCCGGGCCCGTGCTGGTCCGTTATCACCTCGGTGTGGGGGTTCTGCATTTCCAGGCCGCCGTAGCGTGACGCCCGGACCTTGCCGGCAAGGGCGATTCGGTCGCCAGGCCGCAGCTGGTGGGCACGGTAGGGCTGGTGGAACCAGACCACCTTCATGGTCGAGCCCCGGTCGTCGGCGACTACCGCTTCGGTCAAGCTGATGTCCTGTATGCGTGACCGTTTTGCGTGAATGCCCACGACGGTGACCAGCGCCGTGGCGTGAGCGGCGAGGGGCAGCTCCGCGATCGGCACGGGGGCGCCGTACGACTCCCAGTCGTAGGGGAGCTCGAGCAAGAGATCCCGAACCGTGTGAAGCCGCAGCTTGCGAAGCCCCTTCACGTCTGCGGCTGTGATCCGCGGCAGCCGGGTGACGGGCGAGGCAAGGCTCAGCGGAACCCTCGGTAGCGCCGTGCGCCCGCTGGGGGACTGGCGCCCGATGGTGGCGTCCCCCGAAGTGCGGCGCTCAGAACCCATGCCGATCTATTCTCGGCTGAGGCGCCAGCGATCAAAGACGAAGCAGCGCATTCTTGCGATTGCGACGTTCCCAATCCCTAGAACATCCGGCATTCGGACCGTAGTGGAGTTCCCGGCTTCAGCGGCCAAACACCTGTCCGCCGTTCACGTGCAGCACCTCGCCGGTCACGAAAGAGGCGTCGGCCGAGGCCAGGTATCGGACGGCAGCGGCGATGTCGGCCGGTTCTCCAGACCGGCCAGCCGGGGTTTCCGCGATGATCCGCCGCCGCCGCTCCTCTGCGATCCGCGGGCCGAAGAACTCTGTCCCGAGCACCAGGCCCGGGGCGATGGCGTTGACGGTGATGCCTTCGGGACCGAGCTCCCGAGCCAGCGAGTAGGTCAGTCCGACCAGCCCGGCCTTGGCCGCGCTGTACATGTCACCGCCGCCACGAAAGGCGGCGATTGAACTGATGTTCACGATGCGCCCGCCTGGCCGGCGCAGCAGCGGCCGAAAAGCGTGCACCATGAGGTAGGCACCCACGAGGTTGGTCGCGAGCATGGCCTGCGCGTAGCCGGCGGCCTCGGCAGTAGTCGCCCCTGGTGACATCGCCGCACTTGGGGTACCGCCACCTGCGTTGTTCACCAGGACGTCCAGCACGTCCGACACGCAGCGGGTGAACCAGACCGCGAAAGCGTCGACCTGGACCGGGTCGCTAACGTCGCACTGCCGCCACCAAACCCGATTCGACTTCCCCCGCCCGATCTCGTTCGCGGCCCTCGATAGGACGTCGGAGCGCCTGCCGGTGAGCACTACAACGTCGCCGTTGGCGACGAATGCGGCCGCGGTCGACCTTCCTATACCGGTGCCCGCGCCTGTGATGACAACCGCACGACCAGTCAAGCCATTCATTCTCCTTACCTTGATCTTCAAGGCATAATAGCTTGAATATGAAGGTATCTGCAAGGACCGGGCCGGCCAGGAGGCTTGACTCGGTGGACGCGGAGCTGGACGCCTGGCTGGCGGAGCTGCCCGGCGTCGATCCCCAGACGGAGGCTGCCAGGATGCGACTCCTCCGCCTCGGGCGGCAGCTGGAGCGGGCGCTGGCCAGGACGGCCGAGAAGCACGGAATGAGCCTGGGAGACTGGGAGGCTCTGTCGGTGCTGCGGCGCTCGGCGCCTCCCTATAAGCTCCCACCCACCGTTCTCGCACAGGCCCTCGCCATCACGACGGGGACGATGAGCGTGCGGCTCGACCGGCTGCTCAAGGCGGGCCTGATCGAGCAGGTGGACGACGAGTCGGACGGACGCTCGCGGCCGGTGCGTCTGACGCCGCTCGGCCACCGGCGTTGGCAGGAGGCGACCGCAGCCCGTACCGAGTTGGAGTGGAGACTGATCGGGGAGGCGCTGGGGAGCTCGCGCCTGGAACAGCTCAACCGGCTGCTGCGGCGCGTGATGCTGGGCTTCGAGCAGGGCCTCGGCCCTCCGCCGCGACGACCCGACTCGGGCGACTGAGGCCTTCATTGGGAGCTGTTTGCGGGTGGAACACGTACCCGAACCCGCGGCAGGACGGCTGCACACGCTCTCTGACTCGCCACCGGCAGGATCGACCGGTACGGTTGTTATCTTCTTCGGCGTGAGCCTGACCGAGTTGCCGGCCGATCTCCCGGTGCCCGTGGACGACGGCGCCGCCGATCATCTGCCAGGCCTGCGAGTGCCCGCGCTGCGGCTGGCATCCACCGCCGGTCGCCTGGTCGACCTCGGCGCCCTCGGTGCCGGACGCACCGTTGTCTACTGCTACCCGATGACTGGCCGGCCCGACCGGCCCGTTCCGGCAGCATGGGATGCCATCCCAGGGGCGCGCGGCTGCACCCCCGAGTCGTGCGGCTTTCGCGACCACGCCCGGAACCTGGAAAACCTTGGCGCCACGATCTTCGGAGTCAGTGCACAGGCGACCGAGGATCAGCGCGAGGCCGCGGAACGTCTGCGACTGCCCTTCGAGCTGCTCAGTGATCGGCGCCTGGAGGTGGCCTCCGCGCTGCGCCTGCCGACGTTTCAGGTCACCGCTGACCTGGCCCGCCTCCTCCGACTGCAGACGAAGCCCGCTTCGGGCGATGAGGGTGAGGGAGATGAGCCGGTGACCCTCCTCAAGAGGCTGACCATGGTGGTGCGCGAAGGCCTGATCGAGCGCGTCTTCTACCCGATCTTTCCACCCGATCGTCACGCCGAGGAGGTTTTGCGGTGGCTGGGTTCCGTGGCCGGCTGAAGCGTCACATGTCCAGCGCCGGGTAGTAGTTCTCCGCGCCGATCTCCCGCACGTCCGAAAGCCAGTCCCCCTCGAACAGATCGGTCGGTGCCTGGTAGCGGTGAGCCAGGGCCCAGGCCTGGCGCTTGTAGGTCCAGTTGTCAGGCTGCAGGCGGCGAGCAGCCCTGAAGTGCGGCACCGCGTCCGCCTCACGACCGCCTCGCCACAGGTGCTGTGCCAGCTCGAAGTGGGCCGCGGCAAAGCTTCGATCCTGCCCACGATCGCCGGAGCGCCGCACTACATCCTCGGGCGTCAGCGCGAAGCGAGAGCGCTCGCCGTTCTCGACCCAGTCACGAAGGGCCGAAACGTATTTCTCGGGCTCGATCCTGATCTTGCGCGCCTCACGGAGGACCTCGGCGTAGTAGGGGTCCAGGTCCTTGGGCAGCGGGCGGTCCCCGACGAAACCCGGGCGAGCGGGAAAGGCCGGCTCGGCGGGGCGCACGATCACCCCCTCCTCGTCGATCCACACGCCCATCGGCACGTTCACGATCCCGAAAAGCTCGTCCACGAGGTGCGCCTGGTCGATCAGCGAGGGGTGGCTCGGGTTGGCTGCCTCGATCCAGCGACCGGCCGTCTCCACTCCCTTGAGGTCGAGGGCCACCGTGACCACCTCCAGACCCTTCGAGACGAGCTCGTCGCGCAGGCCCTGCCACACGGGCAGGTCGTAACGGCAGCCTCACCAGGAAGCCCACGCCAGCAGCAGGACTTTGCGTCCGTGCTGGGATCGAAGCTCGAACATGTGGCCCTGCCAGTCGGGCAGCCTGAGGTCCGGCGCTTCGGTGGACTGCAGGGCCCGGCCAAGCCACTCCGGCCCCAGGCACCACAGCCCGGCTTGCTCGTCGTGAAGAAGCGGCATGTTGAGCCGCTCGGAAACGAGCGGTGCGTCGAGCCACTCCCCCGCCGGCACGGGCATAGGCACACAGGCGTCACCTTTGCAGGCGCCTTCCGGCTTGAAGGTCCAGCCGGTCCGTCGCGTGAACGCCTCTCGCGAGACGCGCGGCTCCGTCAGGATCATTCTCCTCCCTCCTGTTGTCGGGTGGCTTCGACCAGGGCCCGCCGAGCCGGGTCGACGATGTGAGCACGCATGCGGCGGCTTTCCGCCAGCTCGACCCCCCGGCGCAGGTGCGCGATTCCATCCGGACGCCGGCCGGCCGCCAGCTCGCAGCGTCCCAGGGCGATCAGTGCCGTGGCGCCGCCGTGCCAGCCGATGCGCAGGCTATGCTCCAACGAGGCGGTGAGGTGCTCGATCGCCTGGTCGAAGTCTCCGTGATGCCAGGCGACAGCGCCCATGTGCCGGCGTGACTCGAACAGCAACCAGCAGTCGCCGGCCGCCTCTGCCAGGCCCCTCGCCTCGGCGAAGCACCGCTCCGCCTTGTCCCAGTCGCCGGTGAAGAGCTGATGAACCAGCCCGACGCGAAAGACGGACTCGCCGATCTCGGCGTGGTGGCCGAGCCCGCGGCGAATGGTCAGGGCCTGCTCGACCAGTCCAAGCTCCTCAGCCACGTCCTCTGGGGCGGCCTTCGGGAAGCCGTGACCGTCCCACGGCTCCAGGTTGCGCCAGTGGCGCAACGTCCCGAGCTGGTCGAGAGCGGCGGCCAGGCAGCGCCTGTCCTCCGCTGCCTCGGCCAGCACTCGCGCCTGCGCCAGCGGCGCCTCAGCGCTGCCGAAGTCGCCTGTGACAGATGCGGCTTCGTCGAGCCGAGCACGTCCCAATGTCAGCTCGCGATAGCGCCTCGGCAGCCCGTCCACGACCAGCGTGTAGGAGTGGCCAAGCAGCTCCTCGACAAGCTCGTGGGCCAGATCGGCGTCGAGCCGGACCGAGTTCCAGTGGCGTTTGCTCATGTGATAGGCGGCGGTTATCGCGGCATTTTCGGCCCGCAGGTGCTCGGCGAAGCGCGGCTCGCACTTCAGGCTGACGTGGGCGGGGTCCGGACCCGATGGGCAGGTCGCGAACATCCTGCCCCAGACCTTGAATACGCGCACGTCGGGGCCGAACGGCAGCTCTTCGGTGACGCCGGGGCGCGAACGGCACCAGTCGAGCGCGGCACGTCCGTCCATCACCGCTACTGTAAGTTCTGGGCAAAGCTTGGCTGAGACGCTATACAGTCCCGATTCCGTGACCTGGCGAATCAACCAGGAGCCTGCCTTGCTCCTCGGAGGCGGGCGGGCTTTGCTCATGCAGGTGGCCAACCCAGGCGTGGCGGCCGGTGTGGCCGAGCACAGCGACTTCCGCAGCCGGCCGTTGCACCGGCTCGTGCGGACGCTCGAACTGACCCTGGCACTCACATTTGGCGCCCGTGAGGATGCCTACGCGGCGGCCCGGCAGATCAACGCGGTACACCAGCGAATTCGCGGCGCCGGCTATGCTGCTACGGACCCTCGGCTCCTGCTCTGGGTGCACTCCACCCTCATCGACAGCGCACTCGTGACCTACGAGGCCTTCGTCGGTGCACTCTCGGACGTCGAGCGCGAGACCTACTACCAGGAGGCGAAGCTGCTGGGCGGCCTACTCGGACTGGCCAATGCCGCCTATCCGCCCAGCCTCGCTGATTTCGAGGCGTACCTGACCTCCGTTCTGGCCGGAGACGACCTGGTGGTCGATGCGCGGGCACGAGAGCTCGCCGCGGCCGTCCTCCGTCCGCCTGTGCGCCGGGTGCCTACGGTTGCCTACTGGCCCCTGGAGGCCGTGACCGCAGGGCTGCTGCCCTGGCGGCTGCGAGCCGCATACGGCCTGCGCTGGAGGCGCGCGGAGCAGTTTGTGTTCGCGGCGGCGCAGCGCAGCGTGCCGCGGATCGTCGATTTACTGCCACGGCACTTGCGGGTGGTGGCGCCGGCACGGAGGGCGGTGACGGCACGAGGTACCCTGGGGAGCCGCGACGAATAGACGACGCTTTCGGGAGGAGATGAGATGGCGGTAGAGAGCAAGGCGGACGCGACCTGGCAGGGCGACCTCATGGGTGGAAGCGGCACAGTGCGTGTGGCGAGCGGCGCCTTCGGCGAGCAGGCGCTCACGTGGCGGGCTCGGGCGGAGTCGCGAGAGTCGGGAACCAGCCCTGAGGAGCTGATCGCCGCAGCGCATGCCGGCTGCTTCGCGATGGCGCTGTCCTTCGGCCTGAGTCAGTCCGGCCACGCGCCGGAGCGGCTGGACACCGCCGCTCGAGTGTCTTTCCAGGCCGGCGATGGGATCACAGCAATCCATCTGACCGTCCGAGGGCGCGTGCCTGGCCTGGACGAAAAGGCATTCCGTGAGGCCGCCGAGGCAGCGAAGGCGGGCTGCCCGGTGTCGAAGGCGCTGGCCGGCGTGCCGACCATCACACTGGACGCGGCACTGGCGGGCTGACCTCAGCCCAGATTGAGCTCGCCCGGGGGCGAGTGCGTTCTCCTGGCCGCCGGTCAGGGCAAGTCTCACCACTTGGCGCACTTGCGCTACGGCTGCGGACCAGTTTCATCTAGGGACTTGTCGCCGAACGGCATGTTCACAATCAGGTCCAGTCTGGTGAGGCGTGGTGGGTAGGCCCGACTCCGCCGGGCCGGTTGAGTTGTGGCAAGAACGCTGCCAGACACTGCCCGTCACCCACCACCGGTGGGAAGGCGGCTACCGTGTGCACCAGCACGAAGGGGGTCCGGAGGGGGAGGCCTGCCTCCCCCACCTATTGCCTACGCCCCCTTGATGTAAGCCAGGCCAACGGCTCCGGGGCCTACGTGGGTCCCCAGCACCGCGCCGATCTCGCCGGTTTCGACCTCGACGTCGGGCAGCTCACGGGCTAGCACTGCTCGGAGTCGGTCGGCGTCCTCCGGCGCCTGAGCGTGCATGACGGCCAGGCGCTCGACCGGCAGGTCGCGGCGCAGCATATCCGCGAGGCGTGGAATGGCCTTGTTGCGGGTGCGGACGCGGTCGAGGGCTTCGACACGACCGTCGCTTACCCCCAGGATCGGCTTCACGTCCAGCACGCTTCCCAGCATCGCTTGAGCGCGCCCGATCCTGCCCCCCATCTCGAGGTACTTCAGCGTGTCTAGAAGAGCCAGGATGCGCTGTCTCGGGATGCGTTCTTCAACCATGCGAACGGCCGCGTCCAGGCTGGGCGCCTCGGCCGCAACGCGGCACAGGAAGGCCACGCATACCGTCAGGCAACGGCTGTCGACGACGTGGACGGGGAATCCCTCTAGAGACTGAGCCGCGACGCGTGCGGCATCGACCGTGCTCGAGAGCTCACCGCTGATGTGGACCGACACCAGGCCGTCGCAGTCGCGGCTCAGCCGCTCGTAGACGTTCGCAAAGTCACCGGGCGCAGGCGCAGACGTGGTGGGGAGACGCTCAGCCCTGGCCAGCCTGGAGAAGAACTGGTCGGTCGAGAGGTCGACACGATCCCGGAACGAGACGCCCCCGAAAATGACCTTCAGCGGCACCACCTCGATGCCATAGCGCCGGCACCACTCCGAGGGCACGTCCGAGGTCGAGTCGGTGACGACGCGGAACCGGCCGGCCACCGCCCGTCTACTCGACCGAGAGGATGAACGGGTAGTGCTCCTGACCTCCCGACTGGACCTCGATCTCGAGGGTCGGAAAGTTGCCACGAATCGCCTCGGTTAACCTGGTCGCCTCAGCCTCGGTGACCTGCTGGCCGCAGTAGATGGTGATCAGCTCGTAGTCGCCGGCGCCGATCCCATCCAGCGCCTCCTGGACCACGACGACGTACTCCTTGCCCGCGTGCCGCAAGCGCTCGTTGATCAGCGCGATCACGTCGCCCTTTTTCACCGTGACCCCGTTGGAGCGGCTGTCACGGACGGCGTGAGTGACCTCGATCGTCTGGATGTGCCGGGCAGCTGCGCTCATCGCTGTGAGGTTCTCCCCGGCCGGGAGGTCGGGCCGGAACGCCACGATGGCGGCGATGCCCTGTGGCACCGTGTGTGTCTCCAGCACCTTCACGGCCTTCGCGCTTACGCCGTCAACCTGTTTAGCTGCCATCATGACGTTCTTGTTGTTGGGCAGCAGGAGCACCTCGTGGTAGGGCACCCGCTCGACAGCCTCCAGCATGTCCTGCGTGCTGGGATTCATCGTCGGACCGCCCGCCACGACGGCGTCTACGCCCAGGCTGCGGAAGATCTCGACCAGGCCCTGGCCGGAGACGACGGCCACCAGGCCGATTCCATTCCTGCGCAGCTCAGATGGGACGGTTGGGGTCGGTCGTGACGTCGCTTCGGCCTCCTCGCGGATGCGCCGGTGCTGGGATGACATGTCGCCCACGTTGAGCCGGTCCAGGCTGCCGAACTTGGACGCCAGCGTGATCACGCGCGACGGGTCATCGGTGTGCACGTGGACCTTGACCAGCTCGGAGCCGCCGGCAACCATCACGGAGTTGCCCAGCGCCGCGATCGCCTCGCGGATGCTGTCGACGTCCAACCCATCGCCCTGGATCAAGAACTCGGTGCAGTAGCCCCAGCCCTCCTCGGGCAGGTCGAGGCTGACCTGGGCAGCGGGGCGGACGGGACGGATCTTGGCCAGCTCCGCCTGGATCTCCTCGACCGACCTGAGCATTCCCTCGAGCATGATCTGGAGCCCGTAGCCTCCGGCGTCGACGACGCCCGCCTCGCGCAGAATCTTGAGCTGGGTGGGCGTTCGCTCGACCGCCGCCCTGGCACCGGCCGCTGCGGCCTTGAGCACGGTGGCCGACGTGGCGCCTCGCTGCTGCGCTGCCCCGGCGGCGCTGCGGCCGGCCTGACGGGCCACCGTCAGGATGGTGCCCTCGGTTGGCTTGTTCACCGCCCGGTACGCCGCATTGGCAGCCTCGTCGAAGGCGTCGGCGAGCTCCAGCGGGGTCAGCTCGGACTTGTCCTGGACGGCACTGGCGAAGCCGCGAAAGATCTGGGAGAGGATCACGCCGGAGTTGCCACGAGCGCCCATAAGGCTGTCGTGGGCGGCGATGCGGGCGATCTTGCTGACCTCGGTCGCCTGTGACTCGCGGACGTGCTCCACCGCTGACTGCAGAGTCAGAAGCATGTTGGTCCCCGTGTCGCCGTCCGGCACCGGAAAGACATTGAGGCGATTGACCTCCTCCTGGTGCGCGCCGAGCCAGGCTAAGCTGCCCAGCAACGCCTGCTTCAGGAGCTGGCCGTTCACGTTGCCTCCACCGGCCTTCTTAGCGCTTGCCGTTATCCCCGTGGACCCCCTGCACGAAGACGTTCACCTCCGCCACTGGAACTCCGGTCGCTCGCTCGACCTCGAAGCGCACAGCGCTCTTCAGGTTGTGAGCCACTTCCGTGATCCGGACGCCGTACTGGACGATGACGTAGAGGTCGATGGCCAGCAGCTCGTCCACTTCCCGCACCTCCACCCCGCGGTGGACGTTCTCGCGGCGCAGCAGTGTGGCAACGCCGTCGCGCAGACCCCGGGCTGCCATGCCCATGATCCCGTAGCATTCGATCGCCGCGTGACCGGCTATGGCCCCGACTACGGCCGGAAAGACTTCGATCCGTCCTCTGGCGCGAGCCGAGCGCAGGGAGCCCGTGCGTGTCTCCAGGGTCATGAGCAGGGCCTATGGTACAATCCGGCTCCGTTCTCAGACCGGAGCGTTCAGACATGGCAAAGAAATGTGAGATATGCGGGAAACGCCCGCAATATGGCCACAACGTGAGCCACTCCAAGGTTCGCACGAACCGCCGGTTTCTGCCCAACTTGCAGATGGGAAGTGTGCGGATCGGAGGCCGGGTGGTGCGGGCTCGCGTCTGCACCCGCTGCCTGCGCACCCACGCGCCCTCTGCCTGACCTCTGAGCTTCCTGATCGCGGCCGCTGCGAGCTTCTCTATCTGCCTGATCGTCCAGTACGTCGGCTATGACCGCTTGCTGGCGGCCGGGCTGCGTCAGACCGACGTCGCTGCACGACGGCGTGGGCTCAAGCGCTGGGTCTTCTTCGCCTTGATCTGGCAGTCGATTGTGATAGCCGGCGTCTTCGTGTACGCGTTTGCCGTCACCCGCAGCCAGCGTGCTGGTTTGTCATGGGTCGCGCCGCCCGTAGCCGCCCTCATCGGGACGGCGCTGCCCTACCAGCTCGCTGTGACGCGGCTGGCTCGGGCCGCGCGGGTGTGACCGCATTGGAGCATCGCGTCCGCGCCCTCAACGAACCTGGTTCCCCGAACCTCGTGCACGACGATGAGTTCGCGCGACGGCTCGGCTTCCGAAGCGGCCTGGTGCCGGGCGTGGCGGTGTACGGGTACATGGCAGTGCTGCCGGCTCGCCTCTGGGGTGACCTGTGGCTCGCCGGGGGTGCGATGTCGGCCCGGTTCCTCAAGCCGGTTTACGACGGCGAGCAGGTGATAGTCAGGGCTTCCGCTGCGGGAGAGGGGCTGGACCTCGAGCTTCGCAATCCGGCCGGCGAGCTCTGCGCAAGCGGCCACGCCGAGCCCACCGCCGGAGGGCCTTCTCCGCGCCTTGAGCGCTATCCCGCCGCACCGCTGCCAATTCCGGCTCGACCGCCGCTGTTCGAAGAGCAGCAGCCTCTTGGCTCTCTGTCAACATCTGTCCACCTCAGCGACCACGCCTGGCCGGCTCGCCTCGCCAACGAGGTGCTGATGGCGAACATCCAGCTGCCGCCCTGGCTTCACGTCGAGTCCCGCGCTCGCCACCTGGCGCGGGTCCGTGACGGCGAGCGGGCCGAGGTGCGGGCGGTGGTCGCAGCACTCTGGGAGCGCCGGGGCCATCGCTTTGTGGACCTGGACGTGCTGGTGCTCGGCGAGAACGCGAATCCCGTCGCTCAGCTCCGCCACGTGGCGATCTACGAAATGGCGCAGCTGCGCGCCGGCGGGCCCACTACAGACTGAGCGGCCGGCCGAGTTCGCGGGCGAGGCTGCCCAGATCGCGGTCGAGCAGGGCCCACACGCGCTCGCGTGCGGTCCGCTCCGGCACATATTGTTCGGTGTCCACCAGCGCGGCCGCGAGCTCCGGCCTCTCGACCATCTCTGCGAACAGGAGGGTCCAGGCTCGGGGCACCACCTCCCGGATCGCGTACCCTCCACCTCCAGTCGCCACCCACCGGCCACCGCACAGCTCGTGTGCAAGCTCGTGAAACCGGCGACCCACGTGGGGCCACATGGCCGTCGAGCCCAGCAGGTGTGCCAGGGGGTCGAGGGCGTGGGTGTCGCAGCCGTCCTGGGTGACCAGCACAGTCGGCCGGAACTGGCGCAGCAGCGGCGGAACGACGGCATCGAAGGCGGCCAGCCAGGGTTCGTCCCAGGCGTACGGTGCCAGGGGTAGATTGGCCGAGGTACCCCTGGCCGCGCCGGTGCCTGTTTCATCCGGGAAGCCGGTGCCAGGGAAGAGGTAGCGGCCGCTCTCGTGCAGGCTGATCGTCAGCACCTCGGGGTCCGAGTAGAACAGGGCCTGGGTTCCGTCTCCGTGGTGGACGTCGACATCGACATACGCCACCCGATGACCCTGCCGGCGCAGCCAGGCCACCGCGATCGCGACATCGTTGTAGACGCAGAAGCCGGAGGCTCGTTCTCGCGCCGCGTGATGGAGGCCACCGGCCGGGTTGAACGCGTGTAGAGCCGCCCCCGTATGAACTGCTTCCGCCGCCTGGATGCTGGCGCCGACGATCGTCGCGCAGGCTTCGTGCATACCGGCCGCGATCGGGTTGTCGCGGTTGTCGAACCCGGCCGCCAGAGCCCGGCCGTCGGCTGAGCGAGGATCGTCACTGAGCCGCTTGACGAGGTCGATGTAACCCCGGTGGTGGCAGAGGGCGAGCTCCTCGTCGGTCGCCCGCCGGGGTTCGACCGTCTCAGCAAATGTGTCCAGGCCAAGCTGCCGAATAAGCTCGACCGTGAGCTTGATTCGAAGCGGCTGCAGAGGGTGCTCCTCGCTGAGACGGTAAGCCATGAAGGCGTCGCCCCACAGTAGGCTGACAGAACCGGCCATCGGGCAACTACTCTATCGATCGATGTCGCGGTGATCGAGGCGGACCTGGTCGTTCACGGGATAGGCCAGCTTGTGACCTGCGAGCCGACTCAGGGTGAGGGACCGCTGGGTTTGCTCGAAAACGCAGCGGTGGCGTCCCGCCAGGGGCAGATCGTCTGGGTCGGGCCGACCACGCGCTGGCAGGGCCGGCTCCAGCTGCCGGCCCACGCAACCATTGTGGATGCGCGCGGCTGCTGCGGGCTGCCCGGCTTCGTCGACGCTCACTCGCACCTGCTCTGGGCTGGGTCCCGTGCCGACGAATACGCGGCGCGAGTGCGCGGCCAGCCCTATTGGGGCGGCGGGATCATGCGCACCGTTCGTGTGACCAGAGAGGCTGGTTTTGACGAGCTCCTGCAGGCGGCACAGCGGCGCCTGCGGGGATATCTGCGACACGGGGTCACCGCCCTGGAGGTGAAGTCGGGCTTCGGTCTGGACGTCGAGACCGAGGAGCGGCTTCTCCGGGTGGGCGTGCGTCTGGCCGACGAGACGCCGCAGCGCATCGTGACCACGTTCTACGGCGCCCACGTCGTCCCTGACGGCGTGCCAACCGACGACTACATGGCTGAGCTCTTGAACGTCATGATCCCACGCTTCAGGCCGCTGGCGGCATTCTGCGACGCCTGGTGCGACCCTGGGGCGTTTACCGCGCCGCAGTGCCGGCGCATTCTGAACAAGGCGCACGGGTTCGGTTACCAGCTCAAGCTGCATGCGTCGCAGCTGGCACCGGGCGACGGCCCCCGGCTCGCGGTCGAGCTGGGAGCAACCTCGGTGGATCACCTCGACTATCTGCGCGACAGCGATGCTCGACTTCTTGCCGAGTCGTCGGTCGTGTGCGTGATCTGCCCGGGCACGACCGCCAACCTGCGCCTGGCCGGCGAAGGATCGGCTCGGGCTCTGGCGGCGGCGGGGTGTCAGCTGGCGATAGCGACGGACCACAACCCTGGCACGTGCTGCTCGGAGAACATGTGCTTGATGATCGGGCTGGCTTGCCAGGAGCTGGGGCTGTCGCCGGAGGAGGCCCTGCGCGGCGCGACGCTGGGCGGCGCGCGAGCGCTGCGGCTCCAGCGGCAGAACGGGTCGGTACGGTTGGGCAAGCGCTGCGACCTGCTCCTGCTGGACGCGGAGAGCTATCTCGAGATCCCATACCGGCTCGGAGTGAACCTGGTGGAGACCACCATCTGCCAGGGCCGAGTGGTGAAGCTCTAAGAGACTGTTGAGGAATGCCGCCGAGAGATCGGGGGCCAGGTGGTCCGAATGCGCCCGGGCCGCGCACCTTTCGGTGCATCCCTATCAGGCCACCGGTCAGCCACCACAGATGAGCAGCGGTGGTGAGTTGTAAGCGCGCCTTCGAGGCTGTGCCCAACTTTTCGGAGGGTCGCGATCAGGCCCTGCTCCGGTTGCTCGCGGCAGACCGCCACGTCGTGGACGTGCACGCCGACGCCGACCACAACCGCTCCGTCCTGACGCTGGCCGGTGCAGACCTGTCCAGCTTGTCAGACGCCCTGTTCGCGATGGTGACAATCGCCACAGAACGCATCGACATTCGCCGGCACTCTGGCCTTCACCCCCGCGTGGGCGCCACCGACGTCGTCCCGTTCGTGCCCCTTGGTGATGCGGCACCGTCGGATGCCGTCCAGGCGGCCCTGGCGCTGGGCGACCGCATCTGGCGCGAGCTCGGCGTGCCGGTCTACTTCTACGGAGACGCCGCTCGGGGCCGGCGGCTGGCGGACGTCAGGGCCGGCAGGGTGCAGCCCGACCTGGGCAGCGCCCACCATCCAACGGCGGGTGCCGTGTGCGTGGGCGCCCGCCAGGTGCTGGTCGCGTTCAACGTCGCCTTCAGCGGGCTGCCACAGGTCCGAGCTCGCCGGATCGCTTCATTGATGCGGGAGCTTCCCGGGGTGCAGGCACTGGCATTTCAGCTTTCAGGCGGTCTGGCGCAGATCTCGATGAACCTCGCACGCCCGAACGAGACATCGGTGGCGGAGGCCTACAAGCGTGCCTGCGACCTTGCGGGTCTTCCGGGAGAGCCGGAACTGGTCGGTCTTTGCCCAGCGGCTGCCGCCGGGCCCGGCTGCGACGGCGGACTGCTCGAGGCCCGCCTCGCAGCCACCGCAGCTCGACGAGCAGCCGAGGCCGCCCAAAACAGGCGCGGCGAGGAGATGGCTCGAATCGCGGAGCGGCTGACTGCTGAGAGCCGTTCGCTGGCCGCGACTCCTGCCGGCCAGGAGGCCTTGCTCGCCGGGGCGGAGCGCGTGGCAGCCCTTGCTCGCGTGCTGGTGGCGGCTGGACTTTCCGCCCCTGAGCTCGATGCTTTGCTCGTTATATCGGCGGCAGGCCTCCGAGGTGCCGTCTCCGCTGAGACGGCTGCGCGGTTCCGCCAGAGGGTAGCCTTGATGGACTCCTGGCTGGAATCGGCTGGCTGATCCCGCGACACTCCCGTTCTACACTTGAGCCGTGCCCCGCACCGTCGAGGTCGACGAATTCGCCGGCCAGGCCAGGGCCCTGCTTGATGCCGTGGCCGGGGGCGGCGAGCCTGTGATCGTGGTCCGGAAGGGAGCGCCGCTGGCAGTGCTCCAATCACACGGCGTGTATCAAACCCAGGCCATGCTGGCAGACCTCCCGCGCTGGGAGGAGTGGGTCCACGAGGTGCGCGAGTCCTTTGTGGAGAGCGGCGCGAGGCCACTCGCCCCGCAAGTGGCGCTGCCTGATCCACCACAGATTGAGAAGGCGCTGCTCGGCTTCGACCCTGCCGCAGGCGTCATAGGCTCCGTCGCCGGACGGGAATTCATGGCCTCCGAGCTTGAACGCCTGTTCGTCCCGGTTCGCGACGAACGGCTCCTCAGCGACATCTATGCCGCCATCCTGCGGCTCTGTGAGGACAAGGAGTCCGTATACGAGACGGACTTGCGGGTCCTGGCTCAGGACGCGATCGCCGAAGCACCCCAGCGGATGCGGCTCCTCTCCGTCACCGTGACGTCGAGCACCGGACTCCCGGCCACAGCCGAGGTCACCCTGGAAGTCGGCCAGGGTCCCGCCATGCGCCGGGAGCACGGCGACGGACCGCTGGACGCGGCCTTCAAGGCGATTCAGCGTCTGACGCAGCTCGAGCCCGAGGTGGAGAACTTCTCGGTCGTATCGGCGACGAAGGGCAGCGACGCGATCGCCGAGGCGGTCATCGAGCTGACCCTTGAAGGGCGGAGAGCCGTCGGAGCGGGGGCTTCGACCAATGCCATCGAGGCCGGCATCCACGCATACGTCAACGCCCTCAACTTCCTCATGGAGGCTCGCGCGCCAGTTTGACGCCCGCTTCCGCTGGCGTTGCGACGGCCTTCCTGGCGATCCTGATCGCGGCCTGTGGGACCACTTCGGCCGCGCCACATCAGAGTTCGGTGTCTGCTCATCCGCAACGAGCGCAGCGCGCCAGCGGCAGCCAGGACTGGCCGACATACCATGCTGACCTCGCCCGCAGCGGGGTCCTGACGGGGTCTGCCGGCAGCTACAGCCCAGCCAGCCGGGACTGGGCCACAGAATCGATGGATGGCGACCTCTACGCCTCTCCAATCGTGGCCGCCGGGCTGGTCCTCATGGCAACCGAAAACAACACGGTGTACGCCTTCGATTCGTCGAGTGGCCAGAGGCGCTGGTTCCGCCACCTCGGGCAGCCCGTTGATGCCTCCACGCTGCCGTGCGGGAACATCCGGCCGGTCAGCGGGATCACCGGGACGCCCGTGGCCGATCCGGCCGCCAGGGCCCTCTACGTCGTGGCTTTCGTTCAGCCGGGGCAGCACGTGCTGTTCAGGCTCGACCTGGCCGATGGACGGGTTCGAGGCCAGCGGCAGGTCGATCCGCCCCGTGACTCACCGCTCGTCGAGCAGCAGCGGGGCGCGCTGACACTCTCGGGCGGCGTCGTCTACGTCCCGTTCGGCGGACTCTTCGGCGATTGCGGCGCGTATCACGGATGGATCGTCGGCGCGCCGGTGGCAGGTGGCGACCTGATCAGCTACCAGGTACCTTGCGGGCGCGAATGCGGCCTGTGGGCCCCTGGAGGGCCGACCGTGGATGAGAAGGGAGACCTGTGGGTCGCCAGCGGCAACAGCGACAGCACCTCCACATTCGACTATGGCAACGCCGTCCTCAGACTGTCGCCGGACCTGAAGCTCCGGGACTGGTTCGCTCCCTCCAACTGGGCCGAGCTCAGCCGCTCCGACCAGGATCTGGGCTCGATCTCGCCGGCACTGTTAACGGGCGGCCTGGCCTGGATCTCGGGCAAGGACGGCGTCGGATATCTGCTGCGGCGCGACCGGCTAGGCCACATCAACGGTCAGGCGTTCTCCCGCTCAGTCTGCTCCACCTACGGCAGCAGCGCCTACGCAGCGCCCATCCTATATCTCGCCTGCGGCGGCGAGGTAGTCGCCGTGCGTGTCGATCCGGACGCGACGTCGTTCTCCGTCGCCTGGCGTCGGAGCCGGGACGCGCCGGGTGCGCCGATCCTGGCCTTCGGAGCGCTCTGGGTGATCGACACCGGCAGCGGCACGCTGGCAGCGCTCGATCCCGCGGACGGGCACAGGCTGTACTCATCGGCGGAGGGCAGCGCCATGCATTTTGTGACGCCGGCGGCGGCCGGAAACCACGTGTACGCCGCTATGGGCAGGAAGCTGGTCGCGGTGGTGGCGTGAAGAGCAAGCGCGGACCATACCTTCGCCTGACCTGGACCGACACCGAAACCGGCCGGCGAGCGTTCCTTGTGATCGACCGTCTTGTCCGGGGGCTGTCCGGCGGGGGGACGCGCATCCGCGACGGCTGCACTCTCGAGGAGGTGACCCGACTGGCCGCGGCGATGTCGCTCAAGAACGGCGTGCTCGGCATCCCGGCCGGTGGCGCCAAGTGCGGCATCGACTGCGATCCTCGCCACCCTGACGCGCTGCCGGTCCTCCGGCGGTTCGTCCGGGCGATGGCGCCTCTGTGGGATACATATGTGGCTACGGGCGAGGACCTGGGCGTCCAGCAGTCGACCCTCAACGAGGTGTTTGCTGAGCTTGGTCTCGGCAGTTCGATGCGAGCGGCACTTCGGGCGGGCGGGGACTTCGAAGGATCGCTGGCCGCCATGACCTCGGCGCTGTCGCGCTCGCATGAGGGAACCCCGCTGGTTGACCTGGTGGGCGGTTTCGGCGTGGCCGCAGCTACAGCCGCCGCCCTGGAGCGGATGGGACGCAAAGTGGAGGGCGCGCGGGTCGTGATTCAGGGGTTCGGCTCGATGGGGGGAGCGACGGCTCGCTACCTCGCGCGTAAGGGCGCGGTCGTGATCGGGATCGCCGACGTGCGGGGCCTGCTTGTGAACCAGGACGGTCTGGACGTCGAGCGGCTGTTCAGCGCCCGGGACTCATTCGGTGTGATCGACCGTGATGCGCTGCAGAGCGACGACCGGGAACTGCCGCGAGACGAGTGGGTAGCTCTGGAATGCGACGTCCTGGTGCCGGCTGCGCTGGCCGACGCGATCAACCCGACCAACTGCGAGCGGGTCCGTGCTGAGCTGGTCGTCGAGGCGGCGAACCTGCCAACCGCCCCCGCCGCCGACGAATGGCTCGTCGGCCGTGGCGTGACTGTGATCCCGGACTTCGTTGCCAACTCTGCGACGAATGGCTGGGCCTGGTGGCTGGTACTGGGCGAGATCCGGCCCACACCGGAAGACGCCTTTCGCGGGATCGCAGACGTCCTGCCGCGAGTGGTGGACGAGGTTCTCGACAGGGCGGCGGTGGAGCACGTCAGCCCCCGCGACGCGGCCAGGCAGATCGCGCGGGAGCGCTTGGATCGCCTTACGGCCGAGCACGGCGCCGAAGGCCGCTTAGGCCTGACGATCCTGTAGCCGCCTGACCAGGTTCGCCATCTCTATGGCCGTCTCGGCGGCCTCGGCGCCTTTGTTGTTGCTGGGCCCTGAGCGGGCAAGAGCTTGCTCTCGGTTCAGGGTGGTCAGGACTCCGAAGGAGCACGGCACCCCGGTGTCGAGGTTGACCTGCTGGACACCTGAGGAGACCTGCTCGCAGACGTACTGGAAGTGGGCGGTCTCGCCATTGATGACGCAGCCAAGGGCGATGATCGCGTCGATGGCGCCCGATTCCGCGAGGGTCAGCGCAGCCAGGGGGATCTCAACGGCTCCGGGCACCCAGACCACGTCGGGGTCGGGTGCCTCGTGCTGCTCGAGAGCCTGGAGGGCCCCGCGCAGCAGCCGCTTCGATATGTCCAGGTTGAAGCGCGAAATGACGACTGCGATTCGCAGGTCACTGGCGTCGAGGTCCTCTGGCCGCGGCCGTTCGTGGCTCCGCTCGCCCATTGCCAGCGCGTGATCTTAACCAAACAGATCCGGCCGCGGCTGGCCTGTCGCCGGGAACTGTGCAAATGTACGAATGAGTAACTCCCCACGATCGGGAGCCACGCGATCGTACAAATGCGTATCTCCGGGGATCGGGAACTTCGGGAGTCCGCTCTGACAGCGGCTGCTCCGGTGGTCTGGTGAGGCGTGGCGGGTAGGCCCGGCTCTGCTGCGCCGATTCCGGGGTTCCCCACGAAATCACCAGATTTCGTGGGGTGGAA
>Ga0126378_10001165_pt1 | contig 19657 bp, 21 predicted proteins | sample PanSoiMetPlot_23_FD_92587 | JGI IMG/M metagenome (GOLD analysis project Ga0126378, IMG submission 92587) | Tropical forest soil microbial communities from Panama - MetaG Plot_23 | ecosystem: Environmental > Terrestrial > Soil > Tropical forest > Bulk soil | place: Panama | collected 2016-02-17
CTTCCGAAGAAGACCGTCATGTCCAGCTTGACCAGCGCCGCCCGGACCTTGTCCGGATCGAGGCTGCCTGCGTTCTCGATCGCCTTTTGCAGCGCCAGGGGAGCGGAGGTCCCGCCCGCCACGTGGTAGTCGGGCGCCTCCGTGGTGTGGAACATCTTCTGGTACTGCGCCACGTACTGCTCGTTCGTGTAAAAGAACTGGGGCTTGTACTTGACAACCGGCGTCCACTGGGAGGGGCTGACCACGTAGTTGGCGTCGTTCCCGAGCGAGGACACGAAGTCCGGTGTCGATGGCCCAACGGTGAAGGCGAACAGCTTGGCGTCGACGCTGAGCTGCCGCGCGGCCTTGGCGATCGCAACCGCCTCCAGGAGGTGACCGGAGTTCAGCAGCATGTCGGGGTTGGTCGGCTTGGCCTGGCTGACGAGACCGCTCAGGTTGGTCGTGCCGTTGGGGTACTTCTGGTCGAAGACCAGCTGGAACCCTTTCGTCGGGGCGTACTGCTCGACCGCCTTTGTGACGTCGAGCGAGAAGGCGTCATCCGCCGACAGGATGGCGATCTTCGTCGGCTTCGGGTTCAGATCGGCGGCCATGTCGATGACGCTCTTCAGGTACACGCTCGCCGGCGAGATGGTGCCGAAGACGTATTTGTAGCCCTTCGAGAAGATGGTGGTCGAGGCGCCCTCGCCCTCCACCATGGGGATCTGGTTCTTCTCGGCGATGACGGCCGCGGTCGCGGTCGCCGAGCTGCCGTACGGCCCGAGAAGGAACTGCGCGTGATCCTCCGTGATCAGCTTCTGGTCGAGCGCGGCCGACTGGTCGGGCTTGCTGCCGTCGTCCGCGTACACGACCTTGACCTTGTGCTTGACGCCCTTGACGTTGATCCCGCCCTGCTTGTTGTTGACCCAGTCCCGCCAGAGGTCGACGCCTTGCTTGGTGAGGCCGCCCTCCTTGGCGTCCTGGCCAGTCGCGGCGAGCGCGTCGCCGATGACGATGTCCTGCCCCGTCTGGGTGGCCCCGCCGCCCTGGGAGGCGCCGCCGCACGCGGCTGCAGCCAATACCGCCAAGACGGCCGGCAGTACCCGGAGTCGTAGTCGATGCCGTTGAGCCTGGCTCCTCATGCGTGGAATGTAAACCAGATGGAGGGCCGGAGCACGCATGCTTTCTGCCCGGAGCGCCGGTCAGGCGAGTGCCGGCAGCACCTCGCGAGCGAACAAGTCCAGGCTCCGCTCGGCCAGCCTGGCCGGCATTCCGCTCCAGACCATCCGGAGGTGACATTCGCCGATTCCCAGGGCCAGGTAGCGCCGCAGCTCGCGGATGCAGTCACCAGGCGCGCCGACGATGAAGCGCTCGGCCGCTAGCGCCTGGAAGCCGGCCCGGAAGCTCGGCCGGCCGGGGAGCTCCCGGTCCTGTCCCCAGCCGGCGTAGACCCGATACTTGCTTCCCAGGTAGCGCTCCGCGTCCGCCAGGGCCTCGGCACCCGTCGGTGCGCAGTAGAGCTCGCGCCCCAGTGGCAGCCTGACCGCAGGGTCGTTCCCTGCCGCCGCGGCCTCGCTCCGGTAGAGCGCGACCTGGCGCTGGAGCGTCGGCAGGTCCGCGTGAGCGTTGACGCTCCAGGGAAGGCCCCAGCGAGCTGCCCGGCGGACGCCCGCGTCGCCGTCCGCCGCGATCCAGACAGGCGGGTGCGGCCGCTGCACCGGGAGCGTGCCGATGGTGGCGCCGTTCAGCCGGTAGTGCGCGCCCTCGAAGAGGACCGGCTGGCCCGACCAGAGCGCCACCAGGCAGTCGAGGCACTCGCGCATCCGGGCGGAGGCCCTCTCGCGGTCGACGCCGAAGGCGGCGTACTCCTCCGCTCGATATCCGCGGGCGGCGTTCAGGGTCAGCCGCCCTCCGGTGATCACGTCCAGGGTCGCCGTCGCCTCGGCGAGCTCCACCGGGTGCTGGAGCGGCAGCAGGATCGTCGGCACGAGCCGCATCTCCCCGGTCTCGGCCGCCAGCCGGGCCAGCAGCGGGAGCGGCTGGAACGTCTGGTATTCGCGGGTCAGGTAGTGCTGGCCCGTCACCAGGTACTCGAAGCCGAGGCTCCGGGCGCGCCCGACCCAAGCGACGATCTCGCCGAGGCGCCGCCTCAGGTCGCCGTCGCGCGGCTCCTGGATCATCCCGGAGAGGGAAAGACCGAAGCGGACACCCCGGACGCCGCGGGTCGCGTCATCTGGCCGCATCACCCTGGACGGTAGACGATCCCCGGCCCGGAGGTCACCGGCCGTGCCCCGGAAACTCGAGCTCATACGGTCGTCCAGGGCGTGGACATCAACGGGCCAGGGCCGCCACCACGGCGCGGCTGAGCCGCAGAAGGGCGTCGTTGCCCAGTAGGCGCTGCTCGGTTCCAAACAATGAGCCGAAATGGGGATCCTCAAAGCGCTCACCCGCCCACTCGCGTGGTCCTTCATAGCGAGGGACGACGTGCAGATGCACCCAGCGGTCCTCGTTCATGAGAAATGCGAAGTTGTAGATGTCGGGCTGGAAGAGGGAGTCAAGTGCTGCCGTGACGCGTCGAAGGTACCGCCGCAGATCGGACCACTCCGCCTCGGTGAGCCGGGTGACGTCGGTCTCCTCGCGGTTCAGCACGACCATGCACTTCCCAAGAAGGTTCTGGTTGCGGTTGAGCACGAGGCTCCATAGCTTGCCGGCCTCGATGAAAGTGCCCGGGACAAGGCCGATGGGACCTGGCACCGAGCACACCGCCTCTTTAGGAGGCTGTTGAGGAATGGCGCCGAGAGATCGGGGGCCGCCACCCAGCCCTCACGGGCCGGGTACCCGGCTGTGGTCCGAATGCGCCCCGGCCGCCGAGCACCGGAGCACGCTTATTCGTGCAATACGCACGCGAGGAGCGCAGAAGGCCCAGGGAAAGGGGCCCCCACGCAGTGGGGATGCAACGGGCCGCATCCGGGATCCACACGAAGTCTGCTTCGTGGGGTGGATCGGCGTTCGAGATCCGGCGACAGTTCTTCAATAGGCTCCTTAGTGCTGGACGTCGATGACCAGGCGCGGGGGGCCGCCCAGAATCCACGCGTGGAAGCACGATGCGTACGACAGGCCGATGCCCCACTCTGCTGCGCCGCCCGAGTCGCTCAGCAGCCTTGCTTCCTGGATCACCGTGAGCCCGGGCCTGAAGTCCCTCGGCCCCCCATACCCCGTCCCGGTCAGGTTCCTAAGCCTAACCACAAGGCCGGCGGACCCGCGGAGCGTCCCCTGACTGAAGGCTGCGCTGTCCTGCGGCCGCACTTCGAACTGGGGCACGCCGCCGCCGAACTCCACGACGAAGCGGTCGTAGCCGCTCTGAGCTCCGAGCCTCGCGGTCGTCATCGTCGACTGTGCGCTACCGCCGCCGGTTTGCGCGGCGCACGAGTAGCCCGGAAGTGGCGCCGGCGCAGGAGCCGGTGCCTCTGAAGGGGGCGTTGAGGGGGCTGGGGCTGCGGTCGCCTCGGGCGAGGCCGTGGCGGCAGGGGCAGAGACCTCGGGCGTAGGTGAGGCGATGGCCGGCCTGGCTGCTGTCGTCACTGCCGGCCGCGGCGCGCTGAAGACCGCCCGCAGGGCGCCCACCGGCTGCCCTAGGCGACCCGAGCCCGCCAGCAGACCGGCTGCGGCCAGGGCGACGACCAGAACGGCTGCGACCAGCACGCGCCGAGGTGCAGACCGCGGACCGGCTGCCGGCGGGTTGCCCACCCAGGCTGGAACCCCTGGCGGGAGGCGACTGCCCGGTGCGGGACGGCCCCAGATGCTCTCCCTGATTCGCTCGCTCAGGTATGGCCTGGGAACCCTGGTCATCTTCGCGAAGGCCTGTTGGACCTCCTCGTTGAGGCCGTCTGTCATTGCTGCTCGTCCACGCCGCGGTCAACCGACTCCACGATGGTCACTCCGAGGTCCTGCTCCAGTTCGGCGTGCAGATGCTCCTCGGCCTGCTCGATTCGATCACGGACCCGGTTCGGGGCGATGCCAAGGATCAAGGCGACCTCTTCGTCCGACAGACCCAGCCAGTGGCGGCAGAACAGGGCAACGCGCGCCGTGGTGCCGAGACCCAGGAGCACCTCCGAGACCAGATCAGAGGCCTCCGGGGCCTCACCGCGGACTCCAAACGGCAGCCGGCGCCTCAAGCGCATCCGCCGGCACCGCGTCGCGACAATGGCCAGAAACCACGTGCGGAAGTTGGTCGTCTCACCCGCGGTACGGCGATATCGCGCCCAAGCGTCGAGGGTGGCGTCGTGCACCGCGTCCTCGGCCGCAGCAAAGTCGAGCAGCATCACGGTGGCGAGTCGGTATGCGGGGTCCAGGATGCTCTCGACTCCCGCGACGAAGCCATCCCGACTCAGGGTGACTTCCACTCTCCGTTCTGTAGCCTCCCCATCTTGCCCGCGCCGATCAGTCCGACCTCAATCGCGCACTGTATCGCTTGTGGCGTGCTCTGTGTGTCACACGCTTGCCAGCGAGCGGCTTACCAGCCTCCGCAGCGCCTCTTCGGAGGCACACCGGTTTTCGTGATTCACCTGAAACAGGATCAGCACTTCGTGGGCCCCGTGATCTCGAAGACTGAGCGCGTCGGGATCAACGCCGAGCTTCACCTGCTCCGGCGTCGGCATCGCCTGGGCGCGGACGAGGGTTTGTCCCAGTCGTCTGCTCGCCCGGGCCGAGAGGGCGGAGCGGGACTCCTCGATGAGCGTGGCGAAGCGGGATGCCGGAACGCGGTGCGGCAGGACGAACCGTGAATCGAGTTCGACGGCTTTGAGGAAGGCGACGTCGCTCGCGGCCAGCAAGCCCGTGTGCCGGCTGATGCGGCCCAGCAACCACCACGCCTCCGGATCCTTCGGCGCGCGATCACAGGCCGCCTGGGCGGCTTCGAGAGCGTCGTGCATGCGTCCGGCGACGTAGAGGTCGCGAGCATGATTGAGGAGGTCCATGCCGGCGATACGCTAGCAGGGTCCAATGCGTTTCTTCCGCACGACAGCGCGAGTCGGCCCCGCACACCCGGCGGAGGCAGCCGTCCTTGCCGAGCTGTACCGTCGTGCCTGGACCGGCTGCGATCGGCTGCTCAATCCGCTGCTCGTGGAGGAGCAGACGCCCCCAGGGGCTGAGGTGACTGCATGGTTCAGGGGCGGATTCGAGGTTTTCCGGACACGCCACGATGGCCGGCTCGTCGGCGCCGTGCGCTGCTGCTTTCCCAGCAGCGCTTGCAATGTCGACCGGCTGGTCGTCGACCCCGACGCCCGAGGCCGCGGCGTGGGTCACATGCTTTTGGAGCACGCGGTTGGGCGCGCCCGACGGGCGGGGGTGACACGGATCTGGGCGCAGTTCTGCCCCAAAGCGGAGTCGTGTGGTGCCCTGTTCCGCTCGTTCGGGTTTCGGGAGACGGGCCGGTGCCAGGCGGCCTGGTGGGGCGAAGAGGTGGTGCTGCTGGAGCTGCCGCTCTGATCCGCTACGTCTCGGGGAGAATGTTCGCGTGGGCCACGCCTACTGGCCACTTTTCGACCTCCGGATCCGGACCCCACGGCTCGAGCTCCGGGTCCCGAATGACGACGACCTGATCGAACTCGCGCGGATGGCGGCCCTGGGGGTGCACCCCGAGAGCCTCATGCCGTTCAGTATCGCCTGGACCGATCAGCCGTCGCCGGAGCTGGAGCGGGGCCTGATGCAGTGGCACTGGCGCGCAAGGGCTGAGTGGAGTCCGACGCGGTGGCGCCTTGCGTTCGGGGTGCTCGAAGAGGGCCGAATGGTGGGCAGCCAGGACATGCACGCGCAGGACTTCGGCATCTTGCGGACCGCGGAGACCGGGTCCTGGCTTGGTCGTGAGCACCAGGGCCGGGGAATCGGTAAGGAGATGCGGGCAGCGGTGCTGCACCTCGCCTTCGCGGGCCTGGGCGCCGTCATTGTGCGAAGTGCTCCGTTCGCGGACAACGCGGCGTCGCTCAGCGTGTCGCGCGCGATGGGCTACGTCATCGACGGGGAGGAGCTCACCCTGCGGCGCGGCACGGCCTCCCGGCATATCAGACTGCGGCTCGAGCGCCACGAATGGGAGCGGCGGCGGCGCGACAACGTCGTCATCGAAGGTCTGGAACCGTGCCTGCCGATCCTGGGGGTGCTCAGCTGAGGTAGCGCTCGAAAGTCAGCCAGCGCAGCGCGATCCATGAGGCGGCGCCGCCCATCGCGAGCAGGAGGACGGCCAGCGCCAGGAAGCGCCAGAGCCCGGGCACCAGCGTCACACACAGCCCGGTGACGATCATCGTCGGCAGGACGAAAGCGCCGTTCAGGTTGTTGGCAGTGCGGAAGTCCCGGGCGACCAGCGCCAGGAGCAGGCTCACCCCGATCGACGCGGTCAGCGCCGAGAGGAGCACGAGGAAGGCCGCCAGCACGAATAGCGGCCCGGCCGTGGTCAGGAGCAGGATGACTGCCGCATCGATCGCGAACAGGGGCGCGAGCGTGACCGCAGCCACGGCCAGGTTGGCGGCGAGCTTGGCGGTCACGATGTCCGTGACACTGACCGGCAGTGCGACCAGGAGCTCGATCGAACGGCGCTCGCGCTCGCTGATGACGGTGTAGACAGCTGCCAGCGAGGGGGTCATCAAGCCGGCCAGCACGAGGAACAGCGGGAACGTGAAGTAGAGAAAGATGCCTCTAACCTCGGTTATGCCGTTCAGGCCCGGAATCACCGGGGTGATGCTGGTCCTGGCGCGAGAGCTGTTGGCAGAAACCAGCTGCAGCCCGGGAGCCACGACCATCAGGAGGGCCGGCAGGAGCAGCCCGGTCAACACCGCCTGGCGGCTGCGAAGGAACTGGCGCACCTCTTTGCGGAACAGCAGCCGGACGGACCGATGGAGCGGACGGAAAGCCGTCATTGAACCGCCTCAAGGAAGACGTCCTCCAGAGTCGCCTGCACCGGTGTGCATTCATAGACGTCGAGCCCCGCGTCGAGCAGCCGTCTGAGCAGCATCGGCGCCTCCGTCGTGGGGTCAGCCACCTCGACCAGCACGGCGGTGCCGTCGACATGAACCGGGCCGGCCTGGCGCAGCGTGGCGCGCAGGGCTTCCGGTCCTTGACGCGCGGCCAACCGCAGGCGTGGCCGAGCGCCACGGCGGAGCTCCTCGAGCCGGCCTTGAACGATCACGCGGCCCTCTTGAAGGATGATCACCTGATCGCAGAGCGCTTCGGCCTCTGCAAGGTTGTGAGTGCAGAGGAGGCACGTGCGGCCCTGCATCACTGCGCTCAGGTACTGGTGCACGTCGTGGCTCGCCTTCGGATCGAGGCCGACGGTCGGCTCGTCAAGGAGCAGCACCTCCGGCTCGGCAGTCAGCGCAGCGGCCAGCACTACCCGACGCTGAAATCCGCCGGAGAGCTCCGCCATGCGCAGATGCAGGTAATCACGCAGGCCGAAGGTCTGAATCGCCCCCTCGATGCTGACTTCGTAGAGGTCCGCTGCCAGCTGGAGGTATTCGGCCGCCGTCAGGTCCGGGTACATCCCCGGTCCCTGCGGGACGATCCCGGTCCTGAGCCGCGCTTCGTCGTAGCCGCGTTCGCCTACGGGCACGCCGAGCAGCTCGACCGAGCCCACCGTCGGCTCCAGCGCTCCTTCGAGCAGCCGGATCGAAGTGCTCTTGCCGGCGCCGTTCGGCCCCAGCAGGCAAACGCGCGACCCCGCTCCAACCGACCAGCTCACGCTGTTCAGGGCCACCTTGCCGTTGCGGTACTGCTTGGTGACCGATTGAAACGCGATCGCCGTGGGCACCGCGAGAGAGGTTACACGCAGACTGCCTCGGCTGCGAGGACCTTTGGTTGCCGTCAGCCGCCCGCGGGCCCGCTTCCGAGCCCGGGCTCGGTCAGCTTGGCCGGGTCGATGATCCGGTCCAGCTCCTCTTCGCTGAAGCCGCGATCGCGGGCGAGCTCCCGGATCGTCTTGCCACTTCGAAACGCTTCCTTGGCCATCCTCGACGCCTCGTCGTAGCCGATCACCGGTGCGAACGCGGTCGCCAGCATCAGGCCCTTCTCGACCAGCTCCGGCCCCCGCTCGGTCGCCTGCACTCCCTCGATGCAGCGCTCCGAGAAGTTGCGGGCCGAGTTGGCCAGCAGCGTGATCGACTCCAGCATCGCCACCGCGGCCACCGGCATCATCACGTTCAGCTCGAGGAAGCTGCCGGTCTGGCAGAAGCCGATGGTGGTGTCGTTCCCCACCACGCGCGCCACCACCATGGTCAGCGACTCGACGATGACGGGGTTGACCTTGCCGGGCATGATGCTGGACCCCGGCTGCGTCTCCGGCAGTGCCAGCTCGGCCAGCCCGGCGCGTGGCCCCATGCCCATCAAGCGAACATCGGACGCGATCTTCCACAGGCTGAGCGCGATGGTCCGTAGCGCGCCGTGGGCGGCGATCACCGCGTCAATCGCGGCCTGGGCGTGGAAGTGGTTCGGTGTCTCGCGCACGTCGAGTCCGGTCAGTTCGGCGAGGCGCGCGCAGGTTTTTCGGGCGTAATCCGGGTGGGCATTGATGCCCGTGCCGACGGCCGTCCCCCCCAGCGGCACAACGGTCAGCTCGTCGCGCGCCTGCCGAGCCCTGCGGATCGACTCCTCCACCTGCCCCGCGTAGCCGGCGAACTCCTGACCCAGACGGATGGGCGTCGCATCCTGCAGATGGGTCCGCCCGGTCTTCACGATCGGCATGAACTCGGAAGACTTCCTCGACAGGGCGGTGAGCAGCCGCTCCAGCCCCGGGATCAGCTCGTCCTCGATGGCCTGCGCAGCCGATAGCTGCATCGCCGTGGGGATGGTGTCGTTGGACGACTGGCAGAGGTTGACGTCGTCGTTCGGGTGCACCCTGCTCCCGCTCAGACGCCGGGTCGCCAGGTGGGCGATCACCTCGTTGAAGTTGGTGTTGGTGGAGGTGCCTGAGCCGGTCTGGTAAACGTCGATCGGAAACTGATCGTCATATCCCCCGTCTGCCACCTCCTGGGCGGCAGCGCTGATGACCGTGGCCTTGTCGGCGGCGATCAGGCCGAGCTCACCGTTGACCTCGGCAGCGGCCCTCTTGATCAGCGCCTGCGCGCGTATGAAGCGGCGTGGAAAGCGCTGGCCGGAGATGGGGAAGTTGATAACCGCCCGCTGTGTGGAGGCGCCGTAGAGCGCATCCGCGGGCACCTCCATCTCGCCCATCGAATCCCGCTCGATGCGGGTCGGTACCCTCGTCTCTATCTCGGCCATGGCCCGATATTAGAGGCTGTGGCTGTACGCTTCGGGGCCGATGCGCCACCCGCTCCCCCGCCGTCTCGCCGCTGTCGACATCGGGAGCAACACCGTGCACGCCCTGGTCGCCGACGTTCGCAAGGGGGAGCTGCACGACGTGGCCCAGTTCGTGGAGATGCCCGAGCTCGGGCCGGCGGTCGACAGCGCAGGCAGGATCGGGCCGGCCAAGACCGCGGAAGCGCTGAAAGCCCTGGATTCGGTGCTGAGCCGCGCTCGCGAGCACGGTTACGAGCACCTGGTAGCCGGAGCCACCGCCGCCATTCGGCGAGCCGCCGACCGTGAGGAATTCCTCACCCAGGCGTCGGCTGCGGCAGGCGTGCCCGTCCGCTTGATCGCCGAGGACCACGAGGCGGAGCTCAGCTTCCAGGGCGTCGCCAGCCGGCACGCCTCCAGGCACGGCTGGCTCATGGGCGACATGGGCGGCAGCAGCACCGAGCTGGTGGTGGCCCACGGACACCGGATAGTGCGCTGGGTCTCGCTCCAGGTTGGCTCGGGCAGCTTCGCTGCACGCTACCTGTCCGATCCGCCGCAGCCCAACGAGCGCGGATCGCTGCGTGGGGCGGCGCTTCGCGAGGTGCGCCACGCACCAGAGTGCGAGGCCCACAAGCTGGTGATGACCGGAGGTACAGCGTCCAATCTGCCCCTGGTGCTCTCGCAGGCCAATCCGCCGTCGGTGCTGACCACGGCCGCCCTGCTGACCGCAGCGGAGAGGCTGGACGCGGCACAGGCGGCGGTCGTGGCAGCGCGTGTCGGCTTGCCTGAGGCGCGAGTCCGGGCCATGCGAGGTGGCGTCGAGCTTCTGCTGCTCCTGCTGGATTTCTACGGCCTGGACCGCTTCCATGTCAGCCACGAAGGGCTCCGCCAGGGCATGCTGCTGGCCTGGCTCGACCGGGGCGAGGACTGGTGGCGGTGACGCGGGTGCGGCATCGGGCCAGGTAGCTGGGCGCGCGCCACCGCTTGCCATCGGCACGGACCCGTGCTTCCACCGCCCGAGACGTGCGACGGTGTCGGACCCGGATGTCATCACCCGGCCGACACCGTCGCGGGTGCAGGGGCGCTCGACGGGCGTCCGTCAGCCCGAGAAAGCCGCGACGAGGCGGTCGATCGTGTCGCCCCAGCCTTCGCGGATCCCGCCCGCGAGCAGCTTGCGCACCTCCTCGTCGGAGGCGCCGTCAGGGAAGTCGAGGCGGAACACCATCTCGGTCTTCTCCCCCGCCTCTCTGAGCTCGACGGTGGCGACGAGCCCGGCGTCGGGACGCGCGGGGTCGATCTCGGGCCAGCCGCCGACGGCACCCCACTCGAAGACTAGCTTCTCGACCGGCACGATCTCCCTGTAGACGCCGCCGGTGACGTAGTCGGTGTCCTCGTTCACGATCATGCGCAGCCGCCAGGCGCCGCCGACGCGGAGGTCGACTTCGGCCCGCGCACCAGGCGGCGTCGTCTGCGGATTGAAGAACCAGTGCAGGTGATCGGGGTCGGTCCAGGCCTGGAAGACCAGGTCCCGCGGCGCGTTGAGCGTGCGGGTCAGCGTGAATCCCCGCTGAGTCTCGGTCGTTGTCGTCATCTTCTCTTCCTCCTGTTGCCGGCCGGTGCGGTGTCGTCGCCGAACTTCTGGTCGGCGACCATGTTCTTCAGGTGCTCCTCGAGACGGTCGAACCGCGTGTCGAAGAACTCGCGGTAGGGCGCGAGCCAGTCGTCGGCCACTCTCAGCGGCGCCACGTCGAGCCGGCATGGCCGCCACTGCGCCGAGCGGCCCTTGCGTACGAGCCCGGCCCTCTCGAGCACCTTCAGGTGCCGCGAGACTGACGGAAGGCTCATGTTGAACGGCCTGGCCAGCTCCATGACCGTCGCCTCGCCCTGCGCCAGTCGCGCGAGGATCGCGCGCCGCGTGGGGTCGGCGAGGGCAGCGAATGTCGCGCTCAGTGTGTCCGTTGTATTTAGCACCTCCCATAATTACGTGATGTGCTAAATAAACCACCGATGATCGACGGTGTCAAGCATCGCCAATGACATCCGATGGGACCCTGGCGTTGAGGAGGGCGGCTGCCGAGCCCGGACTGTCGCGTTACGGCGTGCTCACCTCGGGTGGATCCGCAGCGATCGCGGCGCTGATCGGTCGCGCCGGGCGCCGTGGGCCCTGCTCGGGCCCCCTCGGCCTGGACCGCTTCCAAGTCAGCCAGGAAGGCCTCCGCCAGGCATGCTGCTGGCCCGCTCGACCAGGCTGCACTCGCTCAGCGTCAGAGGCGCCGGCAGCGAAGGTGCAGGAACATCGGGACCCGCCGCCAGCGAGCGCGCCTGTTCTGCCCTGAAACGTCGGCCGGCGTCGGCTCGCGCAGCAACTCGATCGCGAGGCCGGCTGCCTCCAACGCCCGCGCGTAGTCCCCCAGGGCGTAGCACCAGCCGCGGAACGTCATACTCAAGCCGTCGCGTTCGACAGTTGCCTCGAACGGGCGCCGGCCGAAGTACGTGCCCGAGATCAGGAACTCGGCGTCCGGCCCTGGATCGGAGAACGCGCCGGCATCGTTGATCGGGTGGCTCACGCAAACGCAGAACCGGCCGCGGGGAGACATGACACGCGCCGCTTCGGCGACGGCAGCCGGCATGTCTTCGACGTCCATCAGCGAGTTGTAGGCGACCACCAGATCGAACGCAGCGGCGGGAAAGGGCAGCTCGGCCGCGTCGGCGACCAGATAGGTCCCCGCACGGTCGGCATCCCGAGCACGACTCACGAGCGTCCGCGACGAGTCGACGGCGACCACTCTATGGCCGCGGTTCACGAGGTCTCGCGCAACCCGGCCCTCGCCACACCCCACCTCGAGTGTCAGTCCGCCAGGCATGGGGACGACGTGGTCGAAGAACGAGGCGCCGTAATCCCAGTAGGCGTCCAGACCGGGCGTGCGCGCCCAGCGCACCCAGTTCTCGGCTTCGCGCTCCCAGTGGGATTCAGTCGCCATTGAGCGCGCCCTCCTGCTGGAGGATGCGGCGCGCCACCGCGATCGCCGAGGCGTAGGTGGAGTCCGTGCCCCGGTAGTCCAGTCCCCGCGCGCCCAGTGTGCGCGCCTGGGTGTACGGGGTGTCGGACGCGTAGTGGATGATCCCGAGGTCGAACGCCGGCCGGCTCATGTTCACGTTGTCGTTCATCGGGTGCCTGCCCGGCTGCTGGACCTCGAAGCAGGCATCCAGGTAAGGTCCCGCCTCCATCTCCACGACCGTATAGCGACCCTGGTAGTAGAACTCCAGGTAGTCGCGGTTCTGGAGGAAGGTGCCTCGAACCGTGACTGCTCGCTGGTTGTCGAGCACAGAGCCGAAGACCAGGTGGGGCTGCACATCCGCCGCGGCGAAGCAGTTGTCCAGCCAGTAGGTGTTGCCCGAGTGCTCGTTGTAGACGACGTTCGGAATCATCACGTCGCCGACGTCCGCGTTCAACGTTGCCGCCTTCCCCATCACGTACACGCCCAGCAGCCACGGCGACGCCTCCGCCGCCTGACGGAGGATGTGGTAGGCGGCAAGCCCGAGCGGGTAGTCGATGTTGACGATCGCGGCCCGCGAGCCGAGCAGCGCCTCCGCCTCTACGGAGCCCACCCTGGGATCGAGGCAGCGGGGGTCCAGATCGGCCAGCCGGACAACCTGTGCTGCGGAGTCGATACCCATCGCGACAGGCATCACGTGACGAATCCCCTGCGCCCTTTCCATCTCCGCCCGGCGCAGCCGGTAATCGCCGGCTTTGGGATGGCCGTCGAAAAGCTGCCGAGCCCCAAAGTAAAGCCAGTTGTCACGCGAGGCGGGCGTCTGACCGGACTCGAGCTTCTCGAACTCGGCAGCCAGGTCGGGATCCCTGCTGCGCGTGAAGTCAACTATGTCGGCCTCGAGCCTGCGAGCGACACCGCTGAGCACGTTGACCAGGCTGTGCACGTTCGACGACACGAAGTACACCGGCGCGTCCGTCATGCCCAACTCATCGATCGCTGCCTGGATCGGCTGCCACCACCGGGCCGCGCCGCGCGCGTAGCCGACGTGCGAGCCGCCGACCATGCGCAACATCATGTGGCTTTCTTCGCGCCCCGCCTGACCCAGCGTGGCCGCGAACTCGTCGCCCCAGGCGTCGCGGAGGCGCTCCCAGTCAGCCTCGCTGGCCATGACAGCCGTTCGCACCTGCTCCGGGTCCAGCCCCGCCTCGCGCACCGCCCGGTGCAGCTTGTTCCACTCGATCTGGTAGGCGACGAGCGACGGCACCAGGTCGTCGATGTCCGACGGCGAGGCCAGCAGCACCGCCAGCGTGTCCTTGCCGTCGTAGTACCAGGGCCGCCGCCGGGCGGGCGCCTTGACCCGTTCCCAGCTGGTGACATCCAGGCCAAGCGCGGCCTGGAAGCCGCGCGCGCTCTGCCCGAGGAGTACACGCCGGGCGCACCTGATGGCCGCCGGGACACGGCGCACCGAGTAGATGAACGCACCCATGTCCATCTCCGGCCGGCTGGCCAGCGGGTGCAGCGACGATGCCATGCCGATGTGCGCGTGCGTCAGCGAGTCCAGGCGGATCTCGCCCGAGCTCTGCAGCATCGTGGAGTAGGTCCGCACGTAAAGCTCGACCGCGTGCCGGCCGCTCCAGCCCGTGGCTGTGACGGCAGGCGGCGCGGCAGCTTCCATGGCCTCAATCCGAGTGTAAGTCCCCTTACATAAGCTTTACCCGCGGCTCAGATGCCCATGACAAGCGGCCCGCAGACTCACGCTCCATGAGTCTCAAAGCCATCTGGATGGGCCTGCCGCGCCCGGCCAGGATCTATTTGACGGCTGTTGGCGGCGCAACGATCGCCGGCTTCGCAGTCGTTGCCACGGTGGCCGCGACCGGTACTCAGCTGGCCGCGTCGCCGTCGCCCTCTCCAAGCCCGAGCAGCAAAAGCAGCACCCAGGCGTACTGCGATCGGTTTGTGGGGCATCTCGCCTCGGACCTGGGCAAGAGCCAGGACCAGGTCAACAAGGCGATCTCAGACGCCCTGAACCAGACGCTCAACGACGCCGTCAAGAATGGAGATCTGACCCAGAAGCAGGCCGACGCAATCAAGTCGCGCCTCGGCAACGGTAAGGTCTGTGCGGCAGGTCTCGAGAAGGGCATCGCCGGCATCGGGAGGCCGCCGGTCGCCAAAGAGGGTCCGCGCGGTGGCGCCACCTTGAGCGAGATAGCCAAGGCGCTCGGCATCAGCGATCAGGAGCTTCGCCAGGACTTGCAGAGCGGCAAAACAGTCAAGGACATCGCCGCTTCCAAGGGAATGGACGAGACCGCGTTTCGGGCCAAGCTCGTCAGCGTGGTCAAAGCCGACCTGGACAAGCTGGTCTCTACCGGCAAGCTGACACAGCAGCAGGAGGACATGATCCTGCAGCGCCTGCAGAACGGACCGCTGCCGCTGTGGGACCAGCCGCTCAAGCGCCCGCACGCGCCCGGCGCGCCGGCTCCGACCCCCAGCCCCGGCACCAGCTCGACCTGATCTGGATCCACCCCCTCGATCGAAGGGGAGCCTTCGAACGGCTCCCCTTCGTGCGGTCGGTGCCGACGTCGGTGATCAGCGCCATCCGCCGGTAAGCACTGACCGGGCGCCGACAGAGTGAGGCCGCTACGACTCCGAGGGCGGCTCCAGGCGGCGCATCAGCTCCTCCAGCAGGCGGCGCGCCTCCGGGTCGGACATGACCTTCTCCTGCATCGCCTCGGCGGCCTGTCGGAGCTCGGGGTCGTTCATCAACCTCTCGGCCATTCCCTCGAAACGCACAGCCATGTCTTTCATGGCCGCTTCCTGCGCCACCTGCATCAGCACCGGCTGGCTAGCGGCAGCCGCCACGGCCTCCACCTGCGCCCTGACCATCTCGACCCCCCGGCAGCCCAGACACTCACCTTTCAGGCCGCAGTGGCATATCTGAGGCCGCAGCCGGTCCAGTGCAACGTGGACCTCCGAAAGGTCGATCGCGCCAGCCATCAGCGGCTAGCCCGCTCTGTGCGCCTGACCGGCTTGCTGGTCCCGTACATGGTGTCGATCAGCTCACGGTACCGCTCCTGCACCACCCGGCGCTTGACCTTCAGCGTCGGCGTCAGCTCGCCCCTGTCCTCGCTGAAGTCGTGAGGCAGCAGCCGGAAGTACTTGATCGACTCCCAGCTGCCCACGTCGTGGTTGAGCTCATCAACAGACCGCTGCACGATCGCCTGAGCCCGCTCGTCGTCTACCAGCTCCTCCGGCCGCCCAGAGATCCCGGCCTCAACGCTCAACGCCTTCCAGTCGGGGACGACGAGGGCAACGACATAGGGCCTCTCGTCGCCGATCACCAGAGCTCGCTCGATCGCAGGCTCCTGCATCAGCCGCATCTCCATCGGAGCCGGCGCCACGTACTTGCCTCCGGCCGTCTTGATCAGCTCCTTCTTGCGGTCGGTGATGCGCAGGAACCCGCCGGAGTCCAGCTCCCCGATGTCACCGGTCTTGACCCAGCCGTCCTCGAGGGTCTCTCCGGTTGCCTCCGCGTTGTTGTAGTAGCCCACCATATTGCCGGGGCTCTTGACCAGGATCTCACCATCAGAGGCGATCTTGATCTCCACCCCGGGGAGAGGTGGGCCGACGGTCTCGAACTCGTGCCGGCGCTCGGTGTTCGACGTGGCCCCGCTGGCCGTCTCGGTCATGCCCCAGCCGTTCAGGATCTTGACGCCCAGCGCCCAGAAGAAGCCCTCTACCTCTGCCGCCAGCGGCGCCCCGCCGCTCACAAAGAAGCGCAGCCGCCCTCCTGTCAGGCGACGGCGCAACGGGCCCAGGACCAGCCTGTCGGCCAGCGGGTAGAGTGCAGTGGCCTGCCCCCGAGAGCGCCGGCGTCCCTGCTCGAGCGCCCATCGGAACAGCGCCCGGCGGTGAGCGGGCGCCTCACGCACGACGGCCATCACCTGCTGATGCATCTTCTCGTAGACTCGCGGCACCGCTACCATCACCGTCGGCCGGCATTCCTGGAGGTCATCGACCAGGCGTGGGATGCCGCGCGACAACCACGTCGAAGCGCCAGCCACAAGCCCCACGAATATGCCGTTGATGCGCTCGAACACGTGCGAGTAGGGCAGGAACGAGAGCGACTCGTCGTCTGGGCCGATGTCGAACACCTGGAGGCAGCTGTGAGCCATGTCCGCAATGCAGCGGTGCGCCAGCATGACGCCTTTGGGTGTGCCGGTCGTGCCTGAGGTATAGGCGAGGGTTGCCAGGTCGTCCGGCTGCACCGCGGCGGCTCGGGCCTCCACCTCGGCGCGGAGCTCTGGGCTCGGCTCGGCCGCAACCCAGGTAGGCAGGTCGGCGCCGAGCCGGACCACCCGCTCCACCTGGAGCCGGTCCGACAATTCGTCGGCGACGAACGCGAGTCGCGCACCTGCGTCCTCTGCGATCTCCTGAGCCGCTCCGGCGACGGTGCTCGGATAGATCGGGACCGTAACGCAACCGGCAGCCTGGATGCCCAGGTCGCAGTACAGCCACTCGACACAGTTTTCGGACATGATCACAACGCGGTCGCCGGCTTGCGCGCCCTCGGCAACCAGGTGTGCGGCCACACGAACCACCAGCTCCCGGAAGCGCAGCCAGCTAAACCCCCGCCAACCGGCTCCGTCGTGGAAACGCAACATCGTCCGGTCGCCGAAACGGCCCGCCTGGCGGAAGAAGAGCCCGACCGTGGTTCGATCGCTCAAACGCTCGGGATCCACGTGTCGAAGCATAGCCAGGCCTACCCACGAGTGGCCCCGTCGAGGGGCCCTGCCTGGCCGCCCTCGGCCAGCGTCAGCACACCCCCTTGTTCAAGGTTCGGGACCTCCCCAGCCGGGAAGCCCTCCAGCTAGGAAACAGCCCTGACCGTCAGCTCCACGGTCCCAGCCGGCACTTCGACCGTCACGCTGTCGCCGGCCCGCTTGCCAACGAGCGCCCGACCAACCGGGGACTCCACCGAGATGCGCCCGGTCGAAGGGTCAGCTTCCACTGCACCGACCAGCTGGTAGACGGTCCTCTCGCCTTCCTCGTCCTCGACTTCGATGGTCGAACCCGGCTCGACGACACCAGAGTTCTTATCCTCGATGATCTGAGCGCGGCCGATCATCTCTTCGAGCTCCCAGATGCGCTCGTTGAGGCGAGCCACCTCTTCTTTGGCCTGCTCCAGTTCCGGGTTGTCCTCGATGTCGCCCGGCTGCGCGGCCTCCTTCATTCGTTCGAAGGCCTCTACTCGTCGTGCCTGCGCCCGCTCTAGGTCCCGTTTGAGTTTCTCAAGGCCCCCGGCAGTCAGCAGGACAGGTTCGCTCAGGTCCATGCCCCGAGGCGAATAATACCCCCGATGGCCCCGAAATCTGACGAATATGACGCACTCTTGATCGTCGATCCTCAGGTGGACTTCTGCCCAGGGGGCGCACTGGCCGTTCCGGGAGGTGACGCTATCTTTCCCGCTGTTAACCGCGCTGCACAGATTGTGCCACTGGTGGTGGCGAGTAGGGACTGGCACCCGGCCGACCACTGCTCGTTCCAGGCTCAGGGCGGTCCCTGGCCGGTCCACTGTCAGGCGGGCACACCCGGCGCCGAGTTCCACTCGGCGCTCGACCAGGCGCCCATCCAGCAGGTGTTCAGCAAGGGCACCGACCCCGACAAAGAGGCCTACTCGGCTTTCGACGGCACAGGGCTGGCGGACTGGCTGCGCGAGCACGGGGTGCACCGGCTGCTCGTCGGCGGTCTGGCGACCGACTACTGCGTGCGGGCCTCCGTGCTCGACGCTGCGCGCGCGGGGTTCGAGATGACCGTGCTGGAGGACGGCATCGGGGCTGTGGACGTTCAGCAGGGCGACGGGGAGCGGGCACTTGCGGAGATGCGTGCGGCGGGGGCGAAGGTTACCCGGAGTGAAGACCTTGGCTGAGTCCGACGCAGAACGGATCAACATGGCTTGCTACGAGCTGTCGCGTGAGGTCGGCGGCCTGCAGTGCTCGGTGCCTGAGGCGGCGCGCCTGGCCAGAACGCTGCTTCGGGTGGTCGGCCGCGTGGTCATCGACACGGGCACACCTGATGGAGACCCGGCGGTATGGCAGAGCACTGAGGTCATGGCCCTTCAGTGGATCCAAGAGGCGATCAGACCGCTCGGGTACGACGTGCGGCCACTGCCGGGGTCGGGACGGCCTGAGGTACCGGAACCGAGCTCCGAGTGGGCGTAGGAAATATTCCTGCGCCTGGCCGGTGGGGTGGCAACTGCTGACGGTTCAGAAGAGGGTGTCCCAGGTCGCTGCCGGCAGCGCCCCCGCGTAGAGCAGGGTGTCGTGGAAGCGGCCGAGGTCGAACGCGGCGCCGTCCGTCCGCTGCCGGCGCTGCCTGAGCTGAAGCAGAAGGTGCTTGCCGTACAGGTAGGACAGCTGGTAGCCCGGCGTGAACGTGTATCTCCGCACCTCGGCCACCGCCGCCGGCCGGGCCATGGCCGCCTCGGCAACCAGAAGCTCCACGGCGTCGTCGAAGGTCATCCGGCCGCTCGACAGCTCGACATCGATGATGATCCGGCACGCCCGCCAGACGAGGTCGTTGAGCTGCACGAAGCGGACTTCAGGGCTGGTTGTGAAGCCCTGCTCGTACATGAGCTGCTCGCAGTAGTGGGCCCAACCTTCCACCAGCTCGGTGGCACAGTCGGCGCTTAGCAGACGGGCGAGGGAAGGATGCTGGTTGGCGCAGGCGAACTGCAGGTGATGGCCAGGGTAGCCCTCATGCACTGAGGTGTTGAGGATCGCTGCCTGGTTGTGCTCGCTCAGGTCCCCGTCCTGCGGTGTGACGATGTAGATGCCGAGCTGGCAGCGGTCGAAGCGGGCCGGCGGCTCGTAGGCCGCGAAAGGGATGACCGGGCGGAGGAAGCCCGGAGTCGCCTCGACCCGCAGCTCCTCACCAGACGGCAGCGTGACCAGGCCACGCCGGGCCACGAAGTCGCGAGATCGGGCGATGACGTCCCTGTACTCGGCCAGAGCCGCATCGAAGCTTTCCGGACGCTGGGCTCGGACCAGCGTGTTGACCTGCTCCAGCGAGCGGGCCGGCCAGCAGCTGGAGAGCAGCTCCGCACGCTCCGCCTTGATCTCCGCAAGGTAGTTGCGGCCAAGGGCGAGGATCGCGTCGGCGGGGTCGGGCAGCTCCCGGAGCTCCAGAAGGCGGCTGAACTGCTTTTCCCCGAGCGCCCAGCCATCACCGGCACCTGGCATCACCTCGGTCTCCAGCCAGCGGGCGAAGTCCTGGGTGGCTTCCGAAGCGGCGGCCGCAGCGCGCTCCAGGCGTGAGGCCAGCGGCAACTCACGGGCGGCGGTTACCATCGTCGAGTACAGCGACGGCAGCTCGCGTGCCGAGACGGCGGCCACCTCGCACCACAGCTTCAC
>Ga0126378_10001166_pt1 | contig 19654 bp, 20 predicted proteins | sample PanSoiMetPlot_23_FD_92587 | JGI IMG/M metagenome (GOLD analysis project Ga0126378, IMG submission 92587) | Tropical forest soil microbial communities from Panama - MetaG Plot_23 | ecosystem: Environmental > Terrestrial > Soil > Tropical forest > Bulk soil | place: Panama | collected 2016-02-17
CGCAGCTGGCCGAGTTTCTCCATCGCCATGTACTCCTGCGTCCCGGCGAAGCTGGACGACAGCGACTGGTAGAAGGGGTTCGCGAGAATCTGGGCCGCGCGGTCCGGATCGGCGTGCTGCTCGACGATCTCATCGAAGGTGCGCTTCATGTCGAGCATCATGGCGTGCAGGCTGCCTGCCGAATCGGCCCCGTTACCCTCTGTAGCGTCGCGGGGAGCGGGCCGCACCCCTGGCACGAGCCTCGGCGTGTTGTCGAGGGACGTCAGTCCCATCGACTGAGCCAGCCTGCGGGCCGGATCGACGGTCAGGACAACCACATGCCTGCCGCGCTCGGCTGCCCGCAGCCCGATGGCCGCCGCGGCCGTCGTCTTGCCCACCCCGCCTGCGCCGCAGCACACGATGATGCGCGTCCTGCGGTCGTCGATGAGCCGGTCGACGTCAAGATGCGGGGGACGGCGGGTGGTCATCATGCTGCCTTCTGCTCGCGGAGCGCCGCCGCAAGCCGGTAGAGGCCCGCCAGGCCGATGCCGCCGCTGATCCACGGCAGCCGGTAGCGCGGCAGGCCGGCCGCATCGAGACGGTCTTCCTGCAGACTCTGCGCGGCTGCGGTCCTGGCCTGGTCACGCACCTCGGCGGCGAGCGCCGCGGTCAGATCGGGGCTGTGATTCAGGCCAGCCGATTTCAGGCCCAGCGCGAGCAGTCCCTCGTCGAGGTTCCCGGCGGCGGCTGCCTGAACCTGATCGGACGGCAGCGCGAGCGGCCTGGTCATGTTGACGATGATCCCGCCGGCCCGCAGCCCGCCGAGCGTGTGCAGTTCCGCTATGCCGTCGATCGTCTCCTGAACTGGCATCTCCTCGAGCACGGTGACGAAATGCACGACGGTCTGCGGGGATGAGATCACCCGCTGCACCGTGTCGGCGTGACCGCGGATGGGCCCGACCCTGGCCAGGTCGGATACCTCGCTGGAGACGTTGAGGAACCTGGCGATCCGGCCGGTCGGCGGGGCGTCCATGACGACCGCGTCGTACACGGGGCGGCCGCCGGGGGCCTTCCGCCGTACCGCCTCGGCTGCCTTACCGGTCAGCAGCACGTCGCGAAGTCCTGGTGCGATGGTGGTGGCGAAGTCCATGACACCGAGCCGGGCGAGGGCGCTGCCTGCATGGCGCAGGTTGTAGAACATCTCGAGGTACTCGGTCAGGGCTGACTCCGGATCGGCCACCAGGGCGAACACGTCCCCGCCCTCGTGCGCCTGCGTGCCCAGCCCGACACCGATCCGCCGCTCGGCGTAGGGCAGTGGCGGCACGTCGAACAACTGCGCGATGCCCTGGCGCCCCTCGACCTCCATGAGCAGCACATTCCTGCCGTCGGCGGCCAGCGCCAGGGCCAGGGCGCCCGCCACTGTCGTCTTGCCCGTACCGCCCTTGCCGGTGACGACGTGCAGCCGGACGCCATCCCAGTCGGTGTCACGCGCAGCCACGATTGGAGGTTATCCGGGCCAGGGACCGGGCGGCGTCGACCGGTTGCTGCTGATGGGTGGCGTGGGTCACTAGGCTGGGTTACGGCGGGTGAGGGGACTGCCCGCCGAGACAGGGGCCTGCACAGGGAAGAAGGTGCTCAGGCCATGGAAGCCGGTATCGCGGTCGCCGTGATCGTCGTGCTGATCGGACTCATCCTGCTGGGCAGGATGCCCAAGATCGTCCAGCAGTACGAGCAGGGAATCATCTTCCGATTCGGCCAGGTGCTGCCCGGCACTCGCGGGGCAGGGCTGACCTGGATTAGGCCGATTGGCGACAAGATCGTCAAGGTCAACAGGCAGATCGTCGCCATGGGCGTGCCCGCTCAGGAGGGCATCACCCGTGACAACGTCAGCGTGCGGGTTGATGCCGTCGTCTACTTCAAGGTGGTCGACCCGATCAAGGCCACCATCAACGTGCAGGACTACATGAACGCGATCTCGCAGCGGGCCCAGACTTCGCTGCGATCGATCATCGGGCAGTCCGAGATGGATGAGCTACTCGCCGAGCGGGACGAGGTCAACCGGCGCCTGTGCACAATCATCGACGCCGGGACCGAGGGCCCGTGGGGGGTGAAGGTCGAGAGCGTCGAGATCAAGGACGTTTCGCTGCCCGAGGGCATGAAGCGGTCCATGTCGCGGCAGGCGGAGGCCGAGCGGGAGCGGCGGGCGCGGATTATTACCGCGGACGGCGAGTTCCAGGCATCGAAGCGACTCGCCGCCGCGGCCAACGTCATGGCCCGCGACCCGGCGGCCCTGCAGCTGCGGCTCCTGCAGACCGTGGTCGAGGTGGCAGCCGAGCGCAACAGCACGCTGGTGATGCCGCTGCCGGTCGAGCTGCTGAGGTTCTTCGAGCGGTTCACCCCCGGCGCAAGCGATTCCCGGGCCGAGGCCGGCGAGGCCGAGGCCAGCAGCGAGCCGCCGGACATCGGCGATGATGACGTCAAGGCGCTGGAGAGCGAGGCGCAGTCGGACGCGCACTCGCTGGCGGATTCCGCTGGCAGTGCGATAGAGAATGCTGCCACCGGTCCGGCAGCCATTTCCGCTGTCGGTGACTCACTGGATATTCCTGAGGTCCCGGATATCCCCGAGCTGTCTCCGGAGGAGAAAGGCGACATCGGCACGGTGCATCACGACAAGCGCGGCGGCTCGCAGCGCTCGACGGACGGGACTGGCGAGGGGACAGAAAGCGACTAACCCGCGGCCAGAGCCGCTACGACCGGGCGCGCCCGGCGCGCTTCCGGTGCACTAAGGTTCCGGCTATGGCCAAATGGGAGTACGCAACGGTGCCGCTGCTCGTGCACGCGACCAAGCAGATCCTGGACAACTGGGGCGATGACGGCTGGGAGCTTGTCGCTGTCGTGCCAGGCCCCAACCCGGAGCAGCTCGTTGCCTACCTCAAGCGAGTCAAAGAATGAGCGACGACGGCGCGGCGCAATCGCCTGAGGGGCGGCTCGCAGCCCTTGGCCTCACGCTGCCGCCGGTGGTCCCGCCGGTCGCCGCGTACGTGCCGGCCGTCCGGTCGGGTAACACCGTCTACACGGCCGGCCAGGTTCCGATGGCCGACGGTCAGCTCCTCTCCGCGGGCAAAGTGGGCGCCGAAGTGGGGGCAGCAGAGGCCGCGGCACTGGCCCGCACCTGCGCGCTGAACGCCCTGGCGGCGGCGGCGTCGGTAGCCGGTGGATTGTCCGCCATCAGCCGTGTCGTCAAGGTAACCGGATTCGTGGCCAGCGCTCCGGATTTCACCGGCCAGCCCCAGGTGGTGAACGGCGCCAGCGAACTGCTGCTCGAGATCTTCGGCGAGGCCGGCCGGCACGCCCGCAGCGCCGTGGGCGTCGCGGTGCTCCCGCTCAACGCGCCGGTCGAGATCGAGCTGACCGTCGAGGTCCGGGACTAGGTCGCGGGCCGGAGACACGACGTGCCAGAAGATTCGGCGAAGACTGCCGACATCCGGCTGCCAGGCGCGCTCGGCGAGGCCGCCCGCGCCGTCCTGTCCGGCCGCCAGCAGCCGGCGGTGCCACGCGACGCGGCGACGGTCATGCTGCTGCGAGCAGGGTCGGCCGGCCTTGAGGTGTACATGCTCCGGCGGCAGGCATCGATGTCCTTCGCACCAGGCGCGTACGTCTTCCCCGGCGGATCCGTGGACACGCGGGACGCCGACGAAGAGGTGGCCTGGGCCGGGCCGGACGCCGCCGAGTGGGGCCGGGTTTTCTCCGCGCCCCCGTCACTGGCGAGGGCGCTGGTATGCGCCGCAGTCCGGGAGACCTTCGAGGAGTCTGGCGTCCTGCTGGCTGGCGAGTCGCCGGCGTCGGTGGTCGCCGACACGACGAGCGAGGACTGGGAGGCCGACCGCCGCGGGCTGCTCGACCGGTCGGTCTCGCTGGGTGAGCTGCTGAACCGCCGGGGGCTGGTGCTGCGCGCCGATTTGCTGCGTCCGTGGTCGCGCTGGATCACGCCGGTCGTCGAGCCGCGCCGTTTTGACACTCGGTTCTTTGCCGCGGCGCTCCCGCCTGGCCAGCGCACCAGGGACGTCGGCGGCGAGGCGTCCGAGGTCGCCTGGGTTCGCCCGGCCGACGGGCTGGCGGCGGGGCGGCGAGGAGAGATCCGGCTGTTTCCCCCCACGATGGTGTCGCTATCGGAACTGGCCGAGTGCGGGGACCTCGAAACGGTGCTGTCCGGACCGCGGCACGTGGCGCCGATCGTTCCTGAGGTGCACGAGCGCGAGGGTGCTGTCTTTCTGACCGTGCCCGGCCTTAGCGGGTTCCCGTCACGGCAGGACGGTGCCCCGTGACCGCGGACCAGGCCGCCGGCCAGATCGACGGCTCGGGCACCAGCCGGGCCCGGTGCGTGCTCGCGCCCAATCCCGGCATGATGACGCTGGATGGCACCAACACCTGGCTGATCGCCGAGCCCGGCTCCGAAGCGGTGGTCGTCATCGACCCCGGCCCGGACGACGAGCCACACCTGCAGCGCGTCTGCCGGGAGGCGGCCGAGCGCGGTCAGCGGGTCGTGAGCATCGTCCTCACTCACCGTCACCTCGACCACTCGGCGGGAGCGCCTCGGCTGGCCGAGCTGACGGGTGCGCCGGTACGAGCGGTCGATCCCGCGCACCGGCTCGGCAGCGAGGGCCTCACGCCCGGCGACGTGGTGGGCGCGGGCGGCTGTGAGCTGCGCGTCATCAAGACTCCTGGTCACACATCCGACTCGGTCAGCCTGCACCTGCCCGCCGACGGCGTGGTGCTCACCGGCGACACCGTGCTCGGCCGCGGCACAGCCGTCATTGCCGAGGACGGCAGCCTGGGTGATTACCTGGCCTCGCTGGCGCGGCTGCGGCTGCTGACCGACGAGACCGGTCTGCAGGCACTGCTACCCGGACACGGGCCCCTGCTTTCCGACCCGGCCGCGGTGCTTGACTTCTATCTCACGCACCGGGCCGAGCGGCTGGACGAGGTGCGTGCCGCACTGGTGGCCGGCGACCGGTCTCCAGGCGAGATCGTCCCCCGGGTCTACGCGGCTGTGGACCAGGCGCTCTGGCCGTTTGCAGCGTCATCTGTGCGCGCGCAGCTGCGCTACCTCGACGAGCAGGGCGAGCTGCCACCCGGAGTCACCTACTGACGGCCCTTCGACGGCGCCGGACCAAACTACCGGGCGCGCTTGCGGAGCCGGTCCATGTCCGTGATCAGGACTGACTTGGCGGCAAGCTGAATCCAGCCACGAGCGGCGAAGTCGGCGAGCGCCTTGTTGACGGTTTCCCTGGATGCCCCGACGAGCTGGGCCAGCTCCTCCTGCGTCAGGTCGTGGTTGACCTGGACGCCCAGCATGCCCGGCGTGCCGAACCGCTCGGACAGGTCAAGCAGCGCCTTAGCCACCCGGCCAGGTACGTCGGTGAAGACCAGGTCGGCCTTGACCTCATTGATCCGCCGCAGCCGCTGGGCGAGCGCCTGCAGCATGTGCATCGCGACCTCGGATCGGGTCGACAGCCAGGACCGCAGGTCATCGTGTGCGAGCCCGGCCAGCTCGGCGCTGGTCACCGCGGTCGCGCTCGACGTCCTCGGGATGGGATCGAACAGCGACAGCTCACCGAACATCTCGCCAGGGCCGTGCACGCTCAGCAGGTTCTCCCGGCCGTCCGGCGCCGCCTTCGTGAGCTTGATCTTCCCCGACAGGATGATGTAGAGCTTGTCGCCGGGGTCGCCCTCGGCGAAAAGCCGCTCGCCGCGGTCCAGGTGCACGTTGATGATTCCCGCCCGGAGCGCGCTGGCGTCCTCGTCGCCCAGCGTCTCGAACAGCGGCGTCTCCCTCAGTACGTCGTCAACGTGGGTCGTCATGAACCCCTCCACGGCCTGCGCGGACTACCTGGGACGAGAGTAGCGGGTGGTCGTCCTTATCCGGGCGGGTGGCTTGCGGCCAGCCGCTCCCGGCACTCGACGATCTCGGCTTCGGCCACGTCGACTCCCACCCAGGTCGACGCCTCGACCACCTTGTCGGGCTCGAGTGCCTTGTACACCTCGAAGAAATGCGAGATCTCCAGCTGGTCAAATTCCGGTACATCGGATATGTCATGCAGATGCGCCATCCGCGGGTCGGTGGCCGGCACGCACAGCACCTTGTCGTCTGCGCCCTTCTCATCCCGCATCCGGAACATGCCGATGGCTCGGCAGCGGATCTGGCAGCCAGGGAAGGTGGGCTCTTCGAGCAGGACCAGGGCGTCCAGCGGGTCCCCGTCGTCGGCGAGCGTGTCCTCGATGAAGCCGTAGTCGGCCGGGTAGCGAGTCGAGGTAAACAGCATCCGGTCCAGCCGGATCCGTCCCGTCTTGTGGTCCATCTCGTACTTGTTACGCTGCCCCTTGGGAATTTCGATGATGACCTCGAACTCCACGCCTTGCCCCCAGCGCATCGGTGGCCGATTCTGCTTGCCTTCGAAACCTAGCGCGCGAGCGCACATCGGAAAGGGAACGGGGTGTCTGGACGTCGCGGCCGCCTGCTGCCGGCTGCCATGGGCGTGCTGTGCGTGTTCACTATCGTGGCAGGCCTCACCGTGGCGAGGCTGCTGCCGCATCGGCTCGCTCTCTGGCGGCCCTCGTCCATCGCGGCTAGCCGGCTGGCGCCGGGGGCAGCGGTGCTCGATCCCGCGAGCGGCATAGCGGCCGCTGACGGTGTGACTGCAGCAGGGGTCAGCCGGGCTCTCGCGCCGGTCGTGGCCTCTCCGGCCTTCGGGCCGTCGCTCGGTGTGCTGGTGACCAGCCTCGCCACCGGGCAGGTGCTGTACGCGAGCAACGCCACCTCAGGGTTCACTCCGGCGTCCACCAACAAGCTGGCGACGGCTGCTGCCGTGCTGAGGGTGCTCGGACCCGCGGCCCGGCTCAGTACGAAGGTTGTGCAGGGGGCCGGCCCCGGCTCCATCGTCCTGGTCGGCGGCGGAGACCCTACGCTCGCGGCAGGTCCGCCGCCAGCCACTCAGTACCCGCAGCCGGCCACGCTGGCCGACCTCGCCCGGACCACCGCACGGGCGCTGCAAGCGCGCGGCGTGCACAAGATCCAGCTCGGCTACGACACGTCCCTGTTCACGGGGCCTGGGTTCGGGCCGGGCTGGACGCCGGCTTACGTGTCGAGCGGCAACGTCACCCTCGTCACGCCGCTAGAGGTCGACCAGGGTCGGGTGACCCCGGCGGGCACGCCAGTCGACGCCAACGCCGGCGGCGCGCGCTCGGCCGATCCTGCTCCGGACGCCGCAGCCGCGTTCGCTCGGTTCCTGGCCGCCGACGGGATCGCCGTCACCGGATCGCCCGCCCAGGTCGTGGCGCCAGCCCGGGCCGCCACCATCGCCCGGGTGCAGTCACCTCCGCTGGCGCAGATCGTTTACTGGATGCTCGAGCAGAGCAACAACGTCATCGCGGAGAATCTCGCCCGCCAGGTGGCGATCGCTACCGGAAGGCCCGCCTCCTTCAGCGGCGCAGCGGCCGCGGTGACCGCAGAGCTGCGCGGCCTGGGCGTCACCGGTGCGCTCCAGCTCTTCGACGGCAGCGGCCTGTCACCTGCAGACAAGATCGCGCCTGCCTCGCTGGTCCAGATCGTCCGGCTGGCCGCGGCCACTCCCCGGCTGCGGTCGATGCTGACGGGGCTGCCGGTCGATGGCTTCTCTGGCACGCTCGGCCCCGGTGGCAGCGCCTTCGGGCCTGGTGGCAGCGACGCGCTCGGCATGGTACGCGCCAAGACCGGCAACCTCGACCAAGTCGCAGCGCTGGCCGGCAGCGCGTACGCGAAGAACGGTCAGCTGCTCGTCTTCGCCGTCATGGCCGATCACCTCTCCACGGCCCCGGGCGCGCTGACGCAGGCTGCCACGCAAATGGTGACGCTTGCGAACGCGCTGGCCGGCTGCGGTTGCCGATAGCAATTTCGCCGCCCGTGGCCCGGCAGGGACGAACTGGCGCGGCGGCACGTACGGTGGAGGCATGAGCACCACTCAGATGATCGACTGGCAGGTGGCGACGTCCACCGGCGTGCGCTGGGTCAGGCCGGGGCCCCAGGTCAGCATGGCCGAAGCCAGGAAGGTCGTGGCCGAGCTACGGCAGCTCGCGGCCGCAGTCGCCGAGCCGGTCCGGGCGCTCACTGGCCTGCCGGGCTCTGCCGATGACGGCAAGGTCGCCGTGGTCGACCGGCCTGGCTGGATCAGGGCCAATGTGGACGGCTTCCGCGTGGTGCTCGACCCCCTCGTCCAGCGGCTGTCGGAAACCTCCAACGTGCCACAGCCAGGTCCGCTGATCTCGGCGGTGGGCTCGCGGGTGACCGGCATGCAGGCCGGGCTGATCCTGGCGTACCTGGCGAGTCGGGTGCTCGGCCAGTACGAGCTGTTCCTGCCACCCGATCCGGACGCGCCGGGCGAGGACGCGCCAGCCGGCCGGCTGACGCTCGTCGCTCCGAACATCGTCATGGTCGAGCGCGAGCTCGACGTCGACCCGCATGACTTCCGCCGCTGGGTTTGCCTGCACGAGGAGACGCACCGCACGCAGTTCACCTCGGTGCCCTGGCTGCGGCCCTACGTGCAGCAGCAGATGTCGGACTTCCTGCTGGCCTCTGACCTTGATCCTGCGTCGATCCTGGACCGGCTGCGAGCGGCTGCCGACGCGGTCGCCGGTGCGGTGCGCGGCGGCGACGGGGACAGCCTCATCGAGGCGATCCAGACGCCGCGTCAGCGCGAGATCCTGGACCGGATGACCGCGGTCATGACCCTGGTCGAGGGCCACGGCGACTACGTCATGGACGCGGTCGGGCCTGAGGTCGTCCCGTCAGTGGCGGAGATTCGCGCGAAGTTCACGGCACGCCGCGGGTCGGCGGGCCGGATGGAGCAGGCGATCCGCCGGATCCTCGGCATCGATCTCAAGATGAAGCAGTACGAGCAGGGCTCGCGATTCGTCCGGACGGTGGTCGCAGAGGCCGGGATGCCCGCGTTCAACAAGGTGTGGACCTCACCCGACACGCTGCCGACTAAGGACGAACTGGCGAATCCGCGGTCCTGGCTGGAGCGAGTGGACGGTACTCAGGCTGGCCCGGCGGACGCTGCTGAGGGTGATGACCCGCCGCTGGACGCCAGTTCGGCCGACTGAGCCGACGGGACTGATCTCAGGTGGGCCCGCACCCGGCAGTGGCAGCTGTGCGGCATGCCGTCCGGGCCAGCCTTGTCCACCTCGAGCCCGGTGACCGGGTTCTGGTCGCGTGCTCGGGCGGTGCGGACTCGCTCGCGCTGGCGGACGCGCTCGCCTTCGAAGCGCCCAAGGCAGCGATCATGGCCGGCGGGATCACTGTCGACCACGGCCTCCAGCCCGGTTCGGCCGGCCGGGCAGAGCAGGTGACGCGGCTCATGGCGAGGCTCGAGCTCAGCCCGGTGCTCTCCGTTGCCGTGCGGGTGACTGGCCCTGGCGGGCCTGAGGGTGCCGCCCGGGCCGCCAGGTACGCAGCGCTCGACCAGGCGGCCGACGAAACAGGAGCCGCCGCCATCCTGCTCGGCCATACGCTCGACGACCAGGCCGAGACCGTGCTGCTCGGCCTCGCCCGCGGCTCGGGGGCGAGGTCACTCGCGGGAATGGCCGCGAAGACGGGCCGCTACCTGCGGCCGCTCCTGCAGATCCGTCGCGATCAGACCAGGGCGGCCTGCGAGGCGGTCGGGCTCGAGCCGTGGGAGGACCCGCACAACCGTGATCTCGCTTTCACCAGAGCCCGGATCCGCTGGCAGCTCATGCCGATGGTCACCGAAGTGCTCGGATCGGGCGCGGCCGAGGCCCTGGCCAGGACGGCGGATTTGCTGCGTGCCGATGCTGACGCCCTGGACGGCCTTGCCGCCGCGCAGGTTGCCGCGCTGGGCGGGACGGCTGCCGTGGCGGACCAGGGCTGGCTGGTCGCTGACCTGGCAGCGCTGCCAGCTGCCGTCCGGCGCCGGGCGCTGCGCCTGGCGGCGATCGGCGCAGGGTCGCCGCCAGGCTCGCTATCGCACCGGCACGTCGAGAGCCTTGACGAGCTCGTGACCGCCTGGCACGGCCAGCGCCGGACTGACCTGCCAGGCGGCGTGAGAGGTGAGCGCAGGTATGGCAGGCTGCTGCTCACCAGACTGTCAGGCCCGGAGGTCGCTCCCCTGGCCACCACGGCGCGATCGGAGGAACCTGGTGGACGCGAGTGACATGGGAGCAGATCTCAAGGACGTCCTCATCACGGCCGAGCAGCTCAGGGAACGTGTAAGCGAGCTTGCCGCCGAAATCGACGCCGACTACGCCGACCGCGAACTCCTGCTCGTGGGCGTGCTCAAAGGCGCCGTCATGGTGATGGCCGACCTGGCCCGTGCCATGCATCGGCCAGTGGAGATGGACTGGATGGCTATCTCGTCCTACGGCTCGGGTACCAAGTCATCTGGCGTCGTTCGGATTCTCAAGGACCTGGACATTGACATCAGCGGACGCCATGTGCTGGTGGTTGAGGACATCGTGGATTCCGGGCTGACGCTGTCCTGGCTGATTGGCAACCTGCGGTCGCGCGGTCCGGCATCGGTGCAGGTGTGCGTGCTGCTGCGGAAGCCGTCGTCGGACCAGATGGACATCGACGTGGCCTACACAGGCTTCAGCATCGAGGACGAATTCGTCATCGGCTACGGGCTCGACTATGCCGAGAAGTACCGGAATCTGCCGTTCATCGGGACCCTCGCCGAGCATGTCTACCGCCCAGTGGCTGGTTAACGATCCGGGCGCAGCCCGGCGGGAACCGATCTGACGATGAAGTTCGTTAACCTGGGTAAGAGGCGTAAGACGGCCGCCACTGCCCCTGCGCGGTTGCTGCTGTGCCGGCCACGGCCGGCTCGGTGTAACGTCGAGTATTCCTGTGCCGTGGTGGCTGGGAAGAAATAGCCGCGCGTACACGCTGGAATGCACGAAGCCCCGTCGCTGGCCGGCGAGGCGCGAGGCTCGTCAGGAGGGACTGGCCGGACCTGTGGGCCGTTCACCAATGGATCTGAAGCGCATCTTCCGCGGCTGGGTGCTCGCCATCCTCTTTGTCGCCATCATCCTGGTCATCCTGTTCCGGCTCGTCAACACCAGCCCGCAGTACCAGCAGGTGCCGACGTCGCAGGCCATCGCCGCGATCGAGAACGGGAACGTGAAGTCAGTCACGCTCACCGACGTGGACCAGACGATCCAGCTGACCACCAAGGGCGGCCAGAACTGGGAGGCGTCCTGGGTCGGCGGGCAGGGCACCCAGCTTGCCAACGCCCTCCAGCAGCAGGTCAAATCCGGGAACCTGCCCCAGAGCGCCTACACCGTCAAGGTGCCCAAGAGCAGCTCATTCTGGACCCTAATCTTCAGCTACCTGCCGTTCCTCATTATCTTCCTGCTCTTCATGGTCTTCTTGAACCAGATGCAGGGCGGCGGCTCCAGGGTCATGAACTTCGGCAAGTCGAAGGCAAAGCTCATCACCAAGGACACGCCGAAGACCACGTTCTCAGACGTCGCGGGCGCGGATGAGGCCATCGAGGAGCTGCAGGAGATCAAAGAGTTCCTGCAGAGCCCCGGCAAGTTCCAGGCGATCGGCGCCAAGATCCCCAAGGGCGTGCTGCTCTACGGTCCGCCCGGAACGGGCAAGACGCTGCTCGCGAGGGCGGTGGCCGGTGAGGCCGGCGTGCCCTTCTACTCGATCTCCGGCTCGGACTTCGTGGAAATGTTCGTCGGCGTCGGCGCGTCCCGGGTCCGTGACCTGTTCGAGCAGGCTAAGGCCAACGCGCCCGCCATCGTGTTCGTGGATGAGATCGACGCCGTCGGCCGCCACCGCGGGGCGGGCTTCGGCGGTGGCCATGACGAGCGCGAGCAGACGCTCAACCAGCTGCTCGTCGAGCTGGACGGCTTCGACACCAAGGGCGGCGTCATCGTCATCGCCGCGACGAACCGGCCCGACATTCTTGACCCGGCGCTGCTGCGTCCCGGCCGGTTCGACCGCCAGATCGTTGTTGCCCAGCCTGACCTGGCCGGCCGCAAGGGCATCCTGCGGGTGCACGCCAGGGGCAAGCCATTCGGCTCCGACGTGGACCTGGACATTATCGCGAAGCGGACGCCTGGGTTCACCGGCGCCGACCTGGCGAACGTCATCAACGAGGCGGCCCTGCTCACCGCGCGGGCCAACCAGACGCAGATCCAGATGGCCTCGCTGGAGGAGGCCATCGACCGGGTTACCGCCGGGCCCAAGCGCAAGAGCGTGCTGCTGTCGGAGAAGGAGCGCAAGATCATCGCCTACCACGAGGGCGGCCACGCCCTGGTGGGTCACGCGCTGCCGCACGCCGACCCGGTTCACAAGATCACGATCATCCCGCGGGGACGGGCGCTCGGCTACACCGCTGCCGCGCCGTCGGAGGACAAGTTCCTGGTCAGCCGCGCAGAGATGATGGACCAGCTGGCTATGCTGCTCGGCGGGCGGACGGCTGAGGAGCTCGTCTTCCACGAGCCGACCACCGGCGCCGCGAACGACATCGAGAAGGCGTCCCAGATCGCCCGCGGCATGATCACCGAGTACGGCATGAGCGAGCGCCTGGGCGCGCGGAAGTTCGGCAGCGGGGACGGCGAGCCGTTCCTCGGCCGGGAGATGTCGCACGCCCGCGACTACTCCGAGGAGATCGCCTCGGCGATCGACGACGAGGTCCGCAGGCTCATCGAGTCGGCGCACGATGAAGCATGGGAGATCCTGGTCCAGTACCGGGACGTGCTCGACCATCTCGTGCTGCAGCTGCTCGAGCACGAGACGCTGTCCCGCGATCAGGTGCTGGAGATCTTCTCGCCCGTGCACAAGCGCCCCACTCGCGGCTCGTACACCGGTTACGGCAAGCGGCTTCCGTCGGACCGCCCGCCGGTCCTCACCCCTAAGGAACTGGCGCTGACCGCGGCGTCCGATAGCGCCGGAGGGCAGTCTCTGGGCAACGGCCAGTCGTCGAGCGCGGTCGGGCTGCCGGCCGGGTCGGTGCCGCCCGGGACCAGCTCGGGGTACGCCTCGCCGCTGGGCGGCGGATCCCCGCTGGGCGGTGCCACGCCGCTGGGCGGTGCCACGCCGTTGGGCGGTGCCTCGCCACTGGGTGGGGGCTCGTTCGGTGGCGACAGCCAGTCTGGTCCCTCCAGCGGTGACAACGGCGCGCCAGACGGCGAGGGCAGTTGACAGACCCCGGTTTCGACCTTCCTCGCATTGAGCGCGCCGTCAGGGAAATACTGCTAGCGATTGGCGAGGATCCCGAGCGAGACGGGCTGACGGATACCCCGGGCAGGGTCGCACGGGCCATGACCGAGCAGTTCGCGGGCCTGCTGCAAGCGCCACGGGACGTGCTGACGACCGTATTCGACGCCGATCACGAGGAAATGGTCCTCGTGCGTGACATCGAGCTGTACTCGACCTGCGAGCATCACCTCGTGCCGTTTTTCGGGCAGGCGCACGTGGGCTATATCCCTAATGAGAAGGGCCAGATCACCGGCCTGTCGAAGCTGGCCAGGCTGGTCGACGTCTACGCCCGGCGGCCGCAGGTGCAAGAGCGGATGACCAGTCAGATCGCGGACGCCTTGATGGAAATACTGGAACCGCGCGGGGTTATCGTCATAATCGAAGCCGAACATCTCTGCATGTCCATGCGCGGTGTGCGCAAACCCGGCGCGAAGACCGTGACGTCTGCCGTCCGCGGCTCCTTCCTCAGCTCGGAAACCACCCGGCTCGAGGCCATGAGCCTGCTGGCCGATCGCCGCTGACGGCAGAGGACACCAACCAACAGAGTTTGCCGCCCGGCCAGACAGGCGACGACTACGCTCATGCCAGTGAGGCGAGGCCCGACGTTATTGTCCGATATGACTGACCCAACCGGGCAGGCGCCGCCCAAGACGCAGAGCAGCGTCGCGGAGCGGCCGGCGCAGCCTTCGGTCATTCGCGGCGTCGATCTGCGCCAGCAGCTTCGCTGGGTCCCGCTGGGTGCTGGCCTGCTGGCGCTGGTGATCGGCCTCGGCTACATCATCGAGGGCCTGGTCCCGCATCTGTACCATCGCCGGCTGCGCGGCCTGTCCGACATCGTTCCTGGCACGCTCGTCAACCTGACCAGGACAACCGATGTGATCATCGGCGTCCTGCTGCTGATGCTCTCCCATGGTCTGCGTCGTCGCAAGCGCCGAGCGTGGGCATCGGTGATGGCCCTGCTCGCCGCTGGCCTGCTGCTGCACGGCGGGCTGGGCATCATCGCGTATGCGGCGATGACGGATCACGAGCATGTCCGGCCGGTGGTGCATCCCGTGCAGATGGCCGGGACCGCTGCACTGCTGGTCGCGCTGTACACATTCCGGAGCCAGTTCTATGCGGTCGGCGACCGCAGGTCACGTTGGCGGTCGCTCGGGGTACTGTGCGGACTGATCGCCGCGGACCTGATCATCGGGCTCGCCGCCATCTCGATCATCGGTGGCCTGCGCGGGAACTATTCGCTGCCAGAGCGCGTGTACTCGGTTGTCCTCAATGTTGCTGGTTTCTCCGGTTCCATACGGTTTGTCAGTGAAGGCCGCGCCGACCACTTCGGCTTCGTTACTGGCGGACTCGGACTGCTCACGCTGCTGCTCGCGATCTACCTGTTCCTGCGCCCGGCCGAGCCGCCGCCTCGGCTGCAAGCGGCAGACGCGACGCGGATCAGGGAGCTGCTGATACGACACGGCGAGCAGGATTCGCTGGGCTATTTCACCCTGCGCGACGACAAGAGCGTCCTGTGGTCCGCGTCCGGCAAGTCGTGCATCGGCTACCGCGTGCTGTCCGGAGTGATGCTGGCGAGCGGCGACCCGATCGGCGACCCGGAAGCCTGGCCAGGAGCGATTCACAATTTCCTGGACGAGGCGGCGCGGCATGCGTGGGTTCCTGCGGTCATCGGCTGTAGTGAGCTGGGTGCCGAAATCTGGTGCCGCGAGGGCGGTCTCACCGCCCTCGAGCTCGGGGACGAGGCCGTCGTCGGCATCGCTGGCTTCAGCCTTGAGGGCCGCGCGATGCGTAACGTCCGGCAGATGGCCACTCGCGTGAGCAAGAAGGGCTACGTCGCTGACGTCCGCCGGGTGGCTGACATTCCGCCGGCCGAGATCGCCGCCATGGTGTGGCAGGCGGACAGCTGGCGCGGCAACCCGCGAGAGCGCGGCTTCTCCATGGCGCTCGGCCGGATCGGCGGGCCTGACGACGGCCAGTGCGTGATCGCGACCGCGACGCAGGACGGGGTACTGCGAGCGATGCTGCACTTCGTGCCGTGGTGCGGCGACGGTCTCTCGCTCGACCTGATGCGTCGCGATCGTTCGGCCACTGCGGGTCTCAACGACTTCCTCATCGTTGAGGCGATCAAGTGCGCGCCTGACCTCGGCGTCAAGCGCATATCGCTGAACTTCGCAGTCTTCAGGGCGGCGCTCGAGCGAGGCGAGCGCATCGGCGCCGGACCCGTGCTGCGGGCCTGGCGCCGGTTCCTGCTCTTCTTGTCGCACTGGTTCCAGATCGAGTCCCTGTACAAGTTCAACGCCAAGTTCTGCCCCGAGTGGGTACCTCGGTTCCTCGTCTTTCCAGGCACGAGGGATGCGCTGCGGATCGGGATCGCCGCGCTGGAGGCCGAGGCGTTCCTGGTGTGGCCGACGGTCGAGATGCGCAGGATCGGACGGAAACTCGGCACGAGCGGAGTCGGCCGGGCTCTCACGCGCCCGTTCCAGCGGGCCGCGGGCGGCTAGGTCGTCGTCGAAACTGGGCGGGATTGCGGGATTTGCGTACGCCGGACTGGCAGGACCGTGACGGCGCGTTGAGGGGCCTGAGCGCGTAGATTTGCCTCTATGAGCGCTAGCGATGGCTCGCCAGGGCCGCCGCCGGGGGTTCCGGGGGGCCATCCCCCCGAGTCGCACTGCCTGGTCATGGGCGTGGTGAACGTCACGCCGGACTCGTTCTCTGATGGCGGGACGTGGCTCGACCCCGACAAGGCCATCGCGCACGGCCTCGAGCTCGCCAGCCAGGGTGCGGACATCATCGACATTGGCGGCGAGTCGACCCGGCCAGGAGCCCAGCGCGTGCCACTGGAGGACGAGCTACGCCGGGTCATGCCGGTGGTCGAGGCCCTCGCGAGCGCTGGCGCCTACGTCAGCATCGACACGATGCGGGCCGAGGTAGCCTACCGTGCGCTCGCGGCTGGCGCGCGAATGGTCAATGACGTCAGCGGTGGCCAGGCCGACCCGGACATGGCCGCCGTGGTGGCCGCCGCTGACGCGCCGTACGTTGTGATGCACTGGCGCGGTCACAGCGCGGACATGTACGGCCCTGCCGTGTACACCGACGTGGTGGCCGAAGTGCACGCCGAACTCCGGCAGCGACTGGATGCCGTCGTCGCGGCCGGCGTCCGGCCCGGCAACATCATCCTCGATCCCGGCCTTGGCTTCGCCAAGCTGCCCGAGCACAACTGGACGCTGCTGGCCAACCTCGACCGGATCGCCCGGCACGAGGGCTACGAGGAACCGTTTCCCGTCCTCGTGGCAGCGTCACGGAAGGGCTTCCTCGGCAGGCTGCTGGCCGGCTCTGATGGGCGGCCGCGCTCATTCGCGCGCAGTGACGACGCCACGATCGCGCTGACGGCGCTCGCGGTGGCGGCCGGAGCCTGGTGTGTCCGCGTCCACATGGTGCCGGGCAACCTCGACGCCGTGCGAGTGGCCACGCGCTGGCGCCAGGAGCTGCTGGCAGGCGCAAGCTGATGCTGGACCGGATCTGCATCGCTGGCCTGCGGGTCCGCGGAAATCACGGCGTGTTCGACCATGAGCGCGCGGCCGGCCAGAACTTCGTCGTCGACGCTGTGCTCTGGCTCGACACCGCTCCGGCGGCGACCGGCGACGACTTGTCGCTGACCGCCGATTACGGCGCGGTCGCAGGCAGGCTCGCCGCAATCGTCGCTGGTGAGCCAGTCGCGCTCATCGAGATGCTGGCCGACCGCCTCGCGGCCGCCTGCCTGCTGGATCCGGTAGTGCGCGAGGCGGAGATCACCGTGCACAAGCCGCAGGCGCCTGTCGAGCTCGATCTAGCCGACATCAGCGTGACGATCCGACGGAGCCGGGCGTGACCAGCAGCCAGCGCCCGATCGTGCTGGCGCTCGGCAGCAACCTCGGTGACCGGCTGGCCAACCTCCGGCTTGGCGTCGAGCGGCTCGACGGGGCCGGGATGACGGTCACGGCTGTGTCCGGAGTCTTCGAGACCACCCCGGTCGGCGGCCCTGACCAGGACAATTACCTCAACGCGGTGCTTTTGGCGGAGAGTGCGCTGTCCGCGCACCAGGTCCTGTCGAGGTGTGCCGCGGCGGAGGCAGCTGCGGGCCGGGTGCGGACGGTGCGCTGGGGACCACGGACACTGGACGTCGACATCATCACCTGCGATGACGAGACCATTGCCGAGCCTGATCTCACGCTGCCGCACCCGCGGGCGCACGAGCGGGCGTTCGTGCTCGCCCCATGGCTGGACGTCGAGCCGGCCGCTGTTCTGCCCGGCCGGGGCCGGGTCGCCGACCTGCTGGCCGCCACGTCGATGGCCGGTGTGTGGCGTCGGCCGGAGCTGCGGCTCACCCTGCCGCGTTCATCCGCGGGGGGTTCCGGGCCACCGGGGTCTGGGGTGCCCCCAGGGATCTCCTTGCCCCTCCGGGATGCAGCTGCGGGGGGCACGCCATGCAGATGACCCGGCCCGGCATGCTCGCCGCCCTCTTCGGCATCTGCGCCATCGTCGGCTGGCTGGCGACGCGGTCGACATTCACCGGCCTGCCGCTCCTGCCGATCACCTCAGTGCCCGCATTCGCCGCGCTGGCGCTGGCTGAAGCCGCGGTCGGTCGGAGCGTGCACAGCAGGCTGACTGGGCGCCGCAAGACGGCAAAGCCGCTTGCCCCGATCGCCGTCGCCCGCCTGGTCGCCCTGGCCAAGGCCAGCTCAGCCGCGGGCGCCGCCCTCGGCGGCCTGGTCGGCGGGTATCTGATCTTCATGCTCGGAGAGCTGGACAAGCCCATGCCCGCGCGCGATGCCCGGGTGGCCGGGGTCACGCTGGCCGCCACTCTCGTGCTCACGGCGGCCGCGCTCTACCTCGAGCGCTGCTGCCGGGCACCGAAACCGCCGGACGACTCCGACGACGAGTCCGATCGCTCACAGGACACCTGGCAATGGCATTCGTGAGCCGGTCACGGCTAACCCCCGGCGATGAGGCGCCCACCGCCATCGGCGAGGATGCTCGGCGTGACGCCTGAGGACGCGCCGCGCCGGGCCGGCGAGCCCGGCGAAGGATCGGAGCACCCCGCACGCCTCCGGGTCGGGGTGATCGGCGCGGGTCGCGTGGGCACGGCGCTAGCGGTAGCTCTGAGCAGGGCAGGTCACCGCATCACCGCGGCCTCCGCGGTGTCGGATGCGTCTTTGGAGCGGGTGCGCACGTACCTGACCGGAACCCCGGTCATCCAGCCAGCTGACGTGGCCGATGCCGCCGACCTGGTGCTGCTGACCGTACCTGACGACGTGCTGCCGGGCCTCGTACGGGGGCTCGCCGCGACGGGGGCTCCGCTGGCAGGCCGGATGCTCATGCACGCAAGCGGTCGCCATGGGCTCGCAGTACTGGAGCCCGCGGTCCAGCAGGGTGCGCTGCCGCTCGCGCTCCATCCGGTCATGACCTTTACCGGCCGCGCTGACGACGCCGACCGGCTGGCAGGCATCTGCTTCGGAGTCACCGCGCCAGCGGTGCTTCGACCGGCTGCTGAGGTCTTGGTCATGGAGATGGGCGGCGAGCCGGTGTTCATCGCCGAAGCGGACCGGGACTTGTATCACGCCGCGCTGGCGGGCGCGGCCAACCACCTGGTCACGCAGGTCGTACAGGCCGAAGAGCTGCTGGCGAGAGCCGGGGTCGGGCAGCCGGCACGGATGCTCGGACCGCTGCTGTCTGCCGCGCTAGACAACGCCCTGCGACTCGGCGATGCGGCCCTCACCGGACCGGTCGCACGCGGCGATGCCGAGACGGTGGCTGGTCATGTGGCCGCGCTGCGCGCAGAGGCTCCGGAGGCACTGCCCGCTTACCTGGCCCTCGCGCGACTGACCGCGACCCGTGCGCTGGCTGCTGGCACCCTGACAGCGCCGGATGCCCGGCGGTTGCTTGACGTGCTCGCGGAGGTGCCCCAGTGAGGCCAGCACAATGAGAAACCCAGCATGGTGAGAAAGTCGCAATGACGAGGGCCAGCACAATGAGCGGGGTCACGCAATCCCAGCCGGTCGCGCTGCCTGCGCCCATACTCGTCAGGACCCGGCGTGGGCTGGCCGCTGCCCGGCCCGCGCTGCCCGCGCCGGTCGTGCTGGTGCCCACCATGGGCGCGCTGCACGACGGGCATCGCTCGCCGCTGCGCGTCGCGCGCGAGCACGCCGGTCCTGACGGCTCAGTGCTGGTCTCGATCTTCGTGAACCCGCTGCAATTCGGCCCGGCTGAGGACTTCGACAGGTATCCGCGGCCGATGGCCAGGGACCTGGCGTTCTGCGCGCAGGAAGGTGTGACCGCCGTTTTCAACCCGAGCATCGCGCAGATGTATCGGACGCAGTCGATGGTCACAGTCAATCCGGGACCGATGGGCCTGCTGTTGGAGGGCGCATCCAG
>Ga0126378_10001167_pt1 | contig 19652 bp, 9 predicted proteins | sample PanSoiMetPlot_23_FD_92587 | JGI IMG/M metagenome (GOLD analysis project Ga0126378, IMG submission 92587) | Tropical forest soil microbial communities from Panama - MetaG Plot_23 | ecosystem: Environmental > Terrestrial > Soil > Tropical forest > Bulk soil | place: Panama | collected 2016-02-17
CCTTCGATCTGACCAAGTTCGCGCCGACAGGCGAGCAGCTCTACACCGGCATCGCGATCGCCAACATGGACTCTGCAAACTCGGCGACGATATCCTGCGTTGCGACGGCCTCCTCCGGCAACGTGATTCCGAATGCTGTTTCGGTTCCGACGCTGGGTCCCAACGGGCATTGGGCGGGGTTCAGTTTCCAGCCGCTGCTCGGTCAGCGAGGCAACCTGGATTGCACGGGCTCAACCGTGATCGGCGCCATCGGCATCCATGCTTTTCTGGTGAGCGGCGCGATTTCATCCCTGCCGGTGTTCTTGAAGTAGCGTCAAAACTCGACCTTCAGCATTGCCTGCGCCTGCCGCCGCGCATCGCCGAGCGGCGCGAAAATGCCGAACGCGTTCGGCGTTGGCTGGGGCGCGCGCACCGCAATACCGAATCCCGGGTCGCTGAGATTGTTATCGGGATTACCCAGATTGGCGTGATTGAACACGTTGTAGACGTCGAAGCGGAGAAGCGCATGAACGATTTCGGGTAGTCGGGGGATATGGAAACGCCGGCTGAGCGAAGCATCGACGCCAACAAGCCCAGGTCCATAAATCTGATTACGGCCCGAATTCCCCACGTGATCGGCAACCGCCACGAAGGCCGCCGGATTCAGCAGTTGCACGCCCGCCCCTGCCGGGTATCCGCCGGCCCAGATTCGGGCCCCGGGCACAATATCCGCTGGGTTGTCGAGTAGGGGCGACAACGTGGTGGGGATCCCAAACACTGTAAACGGCGAACCCGACCGCGCTGCGCCCAGCACGGAAAACAGAAAGCCTTCGAAGGGCCTGGGCAGCATCCATGTAGCCGCAAGCACAAGGTTATGGCGGCGATCGAACGCGGCATGCCCCCAATCCGCCGAAGGATTGCCCTGCAGGATGAATGTGGCTTGTGGGCTGGGCATTCCACCGCCGAAGCCAAGATCGAAGTACTCGCCGGAAACCGGATCGCTCTGCGTATCATTCACTCGCGAGAGCGTATAAGACACTGTAGCCGTCCAGCGGGAGCCTCGATAGCGCATCAGACCAGTCATTGCGGCGTAGGACGAGCGGCCCTGATTCGCGCGATAAAGAATATCGGGGAGAGCAGGCGCATAACGGCCCGCCGCGTTTCCGCTTACCGGCGGGACGCTATAAGAGCGATTCAGGATATCGGTGGTGACCAGGCTGCCGCTCGAAGAGCCCAGATAGTCGCCTTCGATCAGCAGGCGCTCGCTCAGCGAATGTTGCACGCCTGCGAACCAGCTCATGATCCTGGGAGTGGAAAAATCGGCGGCAAGAGCCGTGAGGTCATTCGGATTCGTCACCAGCGCCTGAGGCGGCAGGACGGCGAGCACTGCATTGATATCGCTGTAGTCCGTTTTTACAGGCGTAAGCGACGCCTGCACCTGTGATACGTCGTTATTTCGAACGGTTTGCCAGAGATTGTCGAACGGGCGGTCGGTATAAGTTCCAAATGAGGCGCGCACCACCGTGCGCGAGTTCCGATCCAGCGCGTAACTCAGGCCGCCGCGGAACGCCAGACCGTCATGCCGCATGTTGAAAAGGTGAGTGCCCGCTGGTTGCAGCTGCGGAGTCGCCGCCGTGACCTGGGACGCCACATCTCCGGATAGCGGCAGATTCAGCGTGTAATCGGGCAATCCGCGAACTTCGGGAGAGCCGAACCAGTCAAAACGAAGACCGGCATTGATCGTCAGGCGTTGAAACGGCCGGTAGCTGTCCTGGAAGAAGCCGTACCAATCGTGGACTGAGTAGCTGCGATTCAGATCCGGAAGGCCTGAAGTGAAGGGATTCAATCGTGAGACCGCCACCATCAGGTAACTCGGCGCATCATTGGCGAAATCGCTGAGGGTGTTGAAGTCGTATCTCGGAATCGCATTGGCGCTGAGCACGCCCGAAATTCCGCGTGGAATCCAGCCCCCTCCCCATCGAAGCGAATGGGTGCGGCTGTTGTACGACAGGCTGTCATCCAGTTCGAAAGCCCGGGTTCTGTTAAGGAACGACACGGAGGTGGGCGAAGATGGCAGATTGACTCCCAGCGGCGTCGCCGGAGTCGCGACGATCGTGAGCATCGGAACTTCCGGATGCGGGCTCAATGCGGAAAAGGTATCGAGGCTGAAGCCGAGCCGCAGCTCATTGGAAAGCCGCGGGCGGGGCAGCCACGTCCAGCCGCCCGCGAGGGAAAGCGTATGTTCGCTGATCTCTTCGCTGAATCCAGGGTAAGGGCTGTAGTAATAATCCGGCCGGTCTACAAAGAAACCCGCGTAGCGGGCATAAGCATGCTGGGAGCCATCGGGACTTGACCAATCCGCGCGCGGCACGACAGTCTGGCGATTGATATGAAGCGGAGGCGCGAACAGATAGCTGTAAGTCTCTCCGGAAGCCACCGGCGCAATCGCTGCGAATGGCGACAACCAACGCCACGCGAGAGAAGATTTATCGAGCGATTCGATCCAGGATTTTGTGGGGACAGTAAATTGCTGCGCCGATTGTCGCGTGTAAAGCCGCGTGGTCTCCCACGAAACGGAACCGAGCAGTCTGCGTTTGCGAATCGGACCGGTCAGGACGCCGCCACCCTGCAGTTCGCGGAAGGGGCCGGCCGGGTCCCCGCCCGGCACGCGCGGCGCCAGCGCCGAAAGCGCTTCGTTCCGTAAATAAAAATAGGCGAGACCGTGGAAATCGTCGGTGCCCGGCCGCGTGACGGCGTTGGCGACGTACCCGCTTGCGCGGCCGTACTCCGCGCTGAAGCTGTTGCTGGAAATTCGATATTCGGTCAGCGCTTCCGGCGCGATCGGACTCAGGGGACCGGTCGCAAGCGTGTTCTGGTTTTCCACTCCATCCAGGAGAAACAGGGATGCGGAGGCGCGCTGGCCATTGACCGACAGCGCGAGGCTTCGGCTGATGCCCGAATCCGAAGTCACGCCCGGCTGCAGCACGAGCAGCGTATAAGCATCGCGGCCCGAAAGAGGAAGATCGGTCAAAGCCTCGTTGGAGATCACCTGGGAAACTGTTGTTTCCAGCGCACCCGGAGATCCGCGAACCGGTTCCGCGGCAGTGGAATGGCTCAGATCCACGTCTGGGCCGTATAGCGACAGAAGACTGGAATCGGGAAGCAGCAGCAACCTGCGGTAGTTGTCCTCCCATATCTCGCTAAGGACTCTTACCTGGACGTTGACCAGAACCGCCGATGCCACATCCAGAGAGAAGTTGTGGGTTTCCAGGCTTTGATACAGCGGACAACTGAATACCAGATCGTAGGCGCCCGGCGAGAGCGGCGCGAACACGTAGCTTCCATCCATTCCCGTGTGACGCGTCACTTCCGCTCCGCTGGACCGCCTGGTCGCTTTCACCAGGCAGCCGGAAACGGGAGCGGCCGTGCGAAGATCCGTCACCCGGCCCTCAATCAACCCCTGAGTTGTCTGGGCAACAAGGGATTGGCCGTAGATCAACAAGACCACGCGAATTCCACACCGCCGAATCAATAGGGCCCCTTCACGAAATGCGCAGCCTCAGCGTATTATTCTAAGGTCGCGGAACAGGAATGCGTTACTTCCGGGCGATTCTCTGGTTGATGGCGCTGTCCGTTCCGGCCGACGCCGAACAGGTGGTCGGGTTGATCACACAGACCGCCGGCGCGCAGATTGTGAGGCGCGGAGATCAGTCGCAACTCAACGCGGTGAACGGCGATGTTCTGTTTAAGGGCGACTCCCTCCTGATTCCCGCCGGAGCCTCCGGCTCGGCGCAATTTCAGATTTGCGACAGCTCCGGTTCGTTCAGAACATACCGGATCACGACGGGGCGCGCCACATTGCAGGCGCAAACTGTCGAAGGAGCCAATGAAGTTCCCGCGCCGCACCCCGGTTCTCTCTGTTTCCTGCCGGATCTGGAAACCGATCCGGCGATCGGCATGATGACCGAGCGCGCTCTGGACAGCGCGAGCACGGCGGCGGCCAGCGGAGCCGACGTGCCTGCATCGGCTCTGGCAACGATGAACCCCGCCGATCGGGCTTCGCTTCAGAAAGTCGAATCTGCTTTGAAAAGTGACCCCAACGACCTCACCGCGCGTCTGAGCCGGGCGGTCCTGCTCCGGAGAAACGGTTTGGAAGAGGCCGCGGCCGCCGATCTGCTGTCGATCGGCAAGGATTGGCCCGACGAACAATGGGCCCGCACGCTCGGCTACTCCATCGCGACAAGGAAGTCGACGCCAAATGCGGGAAGCGGTAAGCTGTACGCCGCATTCGTCGGAATCTCGAAGTATCAGCAGCCCAACATACCGGGCCTCCATTATGCGGATGCGGACGCCCAACTGTTCCTCGACTTCATGGCCAGGACGCGCGCCCAGGTTTTCGCTTCCGACCGCTTCTATCTGCCCCTGATCAACGAAAACGCGAATTCCACTGCCGTGCGTAATAAGCTCAAGGCCTTCTTCGATCAGGCGCAGCAGAGCGACTCCGTATTGCTCTATATCGCAGCTCACGGGGTCGGCGACAACACGTCGGACAGCGGTTACGTAGTGCTGTACGACACTCATCTGGAATCGACCTACGCCAACAGTCTTTCGATGGACTGGATTCGCGAACTTCTGCTCGCGGAGGCAGCGAGAGTGAGTCATGTGTTCCTGTTCGTCGATACCTGTCATGCGAATCGCATTGGCCCGATCCGTCAGTTTGCAAGCTCGGATTCCGCGGTAGCCAAGGCGGCGAAGATTGTCACCGACGGGAAGATTCTGGCTATGTACGCGAGCGGCGACAATCAATTCTCGTTCGAGAACGCCCGCTACGGCGGCGGCCACGGAGCTTTCACTTATTTCCTGATGCGCGCCATGAACATCACGCCGCAGGATCCCGATTATCCCCGGGCGGATGTGAATGGAGACGGGGAAATCGACGCCGAGGAACTTGTCTCGTACGTCGAAGATCGCGTCAAAGCCGACACCAAGCTGAAGCAAATTCCCAAGGACGACGCGCGCATCGATCGCTTCGACGTCTCTACGAAATTACCCGGGCTTGTGATTGCTCCCTGTTGCGGACCCTCCAAAGCCGCGGCGGGAGCGCCCGTACTTCGCGATCCCACGCTGGATCCGAGAGGAATCCAGTGGACGCCGCCCCCGGACCTGGAACAGCGCACCGATTGGGAAGAGAAATCGCAGCAGGTGCTTTACAAATATCTGCAGGGCGAAGAAGTGCCGCAAACTGAATCGGACTACGCAGCGGGTCTTGATGCCACGGAGCAGGCCCGCAGACTCGCGGGCGAATCGCTGTATCTGTCGGCGCGGGAAGAATTCTTCTCGGGGCGGCTGCTCATTTTCAGAAAGCAATACGATGAGGCCGTTCAGCATCTCGAAAAGGCCATCCGACAGGATCCCGCCAGTCCTTATGCTTTCAATGCGCTCGGAATCGCGTGGCTCGAACTCGGCCGGTATGGCGACGCCGAGTCGGCGTTTGAGGATGCGATCCGCCGCGCCGACGACTGGGCCTATCCACGCCACAACCTGGCGCTGGTATACCTTCAGCGGGGCGACTACGGGCGCGCCATCGCGACCTATCAGGATGCGGCGCGCCGCGATCCGCAGTATTCGTATCTTCATTACAATCTGGGTCTGATTTATCAGCGGCTCAACGACGAGACGCAGGCTGAAAATGAGTACCGGATTGCGTTACAGAAAGCGCCCGGGCGGGCCGCGCCGCTGGTCGCCCTCGGAGCCCTGATGGCCGACCACGGGCGGAACGGCAAGGCGCGGGAATTCTATCGCCAGGCGGGCGAAGTGCTGGCGCAGAACAACGAGCGCGAAGTGTTGCTGAATCTGCGGCACGACGAGGGCGTTCTGGAGGCCAGGAGCCGCAACGGGCTCGAACGCGCGCGGGCGCTCTGGCAGGCGAATATCGACGAAGCGGATTATCTCCCCTCGCGATTCGCGCTCGCCCGCGCTTATGCGGCGGATGCCGGACGGCGTTCTCATCCGGACGCCGCTAGCGTCGCGGTGAGCGAATACAAGGCGATCCTCTCACGCGTACCCGAAAACATCGGCGCGCGGATCGAGTACGCTCAGTTCCTCAGCCGGATTCACCAGGGCGGCGAAGCGATTCAGGTAATCGAGGAGGGACTCAGATTGAAACCTGAGGACCCGAGCCTGAGTGCCGCGCTTAAGCAAATGCGCGGAGGACGCCCTCCCCGGTGAACCGCCCGTCGAAGGTTGTCTTCCTGAGTTACGCGCATGCAGATGAGGATGCAGCGGTCACTCTCTACCAGCACCTCCGGTCTGCGGGCTTCGACCCATGGCTCGACAAGTTCAGCCTGAGGCCAGGAACCGAATGGAAAAACGAAATCGATCGGGCGGTTCGCCATTGCGGAGCTTTTCTGTCCCTCATTTCTCCCGCGTCGCTGGATCGCGGCGGCGTTCTTGCGGGAGAAATGAAGCTGGCGCTCGATCTGCGCGCGCAGCGGCTGGACGACGGGGGAATCCTGATTCCCGTGCGGCTGCGGTATTGCCCGCTGCCTTCAGAGCTGCATCACCTCCAGGCGTTGGATTGGTACGAACCGGACGGTCCGGCCAGGCTGGACGCCGCTCTGTCGCCGCTTTTACAACGGCCCTCGATGCTGGACCGGTTCCGCGCTGCCATAGGCGCTAAATGGGTAACGGCATTCGCCGTATTGATCGTCGCGTTGGTCGCGGCGTGGCTATATGAAAGCGGAGTTGGCGGGACGCCGGCGGCCTATCGCACATTTATTGAATCGCGCGTTAAGCCCGCGCCGCTCACCGCGGCGCCTCAGATCGGCATCACGTTGTGGCGCGTTACCGAGGACAATGCCTCAGGAACAGGAACCTGCGGATTTCTCCGGTTTGAGCGCAAGCCGATCGGAGACCGCGTCACAACCGGCGACCGTTTGCGTCTCGATGTTCAGTCGTCCCAACCCGGATATATCTACGTAATTTCGCAGGAGGTTGGCGCTTCCGGTAAGGAGGAGCCGCCTCAGCTCCTGTTTCCCGTGCGCTCTGTAAACGACGGAAACAATGCCATCAGTCCGGCTACCGCGCTGATGATCCCGCCCGCAGCCTCGGTCTGCGATACGCTGCAGCTCACGCATGCCGGGACAGAAGAGCGCGTTTCGGTCGTGTTCAGTTCGACGCCAATCGCGAAACTGGCCCTCCGTGACACGCCTTATCCACTGGATCCGGCGACGTACGCGGATTTGATGTCTTCATCTGCGGAATGCACGGAAGTGCGTTCACGCCAGCGCCAGGCAACCAGAAGCCTGGAGCTTCCCGACGTCGAAACCCGCAACCTCGAGTACACGGCCGCCGGACCGGATGTCGTTTTTACCGCTACTCAGACTTCCAAACCCGCGATCGCGACCTTTTCGTTGAAGACGGGGCCCTGATCGCACAGTACCGAAGTGCCGGCCGTGGGCCTACGGCTGCTGCGTAGCCGCCCTCGCTGCCTTCTGCTCCTGTGTGGTCAACCATTTGGCGTTTTCCGCCGAGGTCAGGCTCTCAATCCGCTCCGCGAGGACAGCCAGTGGCCGCTCTACGGAAGCATAGGCGCCTGCCTGGGCCAGGTAGAGATACTTCTCACTTTTAAGCGCCTCGGCCACTGTGCGGTAACTCAGCCAGTTCTCGTGATAGTTGTTCAGGTGCTGAAGTCCCTCCGCAATGGCGATCGCGATGCCCAACGCGCCGGCAATAATGCTGCCCCAGGGGTAGGGAGAAATCGGAGCAATCAGAACGGCCGCGACAATCGTCAGGCCTTTGAGGCACTTGTACCATCGCCTGTTCCGGCCGCTTGCGGCTCCGTACCAGGCGATCTGATCGTTCAGCCGTTCCAATGTCGGATTGTTTTCCTGGGTCTCGGGCACGAACCCGATTCTACCCGGAATCGGTCTCCCTGCGCCTGCCGCGATCGCGACTCAACGGCTCCTGCAACCGCTTGCAATTTTTGGATAACATAGCCCTGTCTCTATGCAGATGCTCCGCAACACCGCTCTTGCTGCCCTCACGGCGTCCGCTTTGTTCCTCGGCTGGCAGTCGTTCGGCCAGAACGAAGCGCCGCGCAAGGATTATCCGATCCGTCCCGTCCGCTTCACCGACGTTCACGTCACAGATGACTTCTGGGTGCCACGCATGGAAACCAACCGCACGGTTTCCATTCCCACGGCCTTCGACCAGTGTGAGCGCACCGGACGCATAGAAAATTTCACCCGCGCCGCCGAAGTCCTGCGTGGCGTCGATCTCAAGGACAAGCATGCGCCTGGCTTTCCGTTTGACGACACCGATCCCTACAAGGTGCTCGAGGGCGCCTCGTATGCGCTCAGCGTCCGCCCGGACCCGAAACTGGATGCCTACCTCGACGGCATCATCGCCAAGATCGCGGCCGCGCAGGAGCCGGATGGCTATCTCTACACGACCCGCACCATAGACCCGCAACATCCGCACCCATGGGCGGGCTCGGAACGCTGGGTCAACGAAGAAGTTCTGAGCCACGAGCTTTACAACGCGGGCCACCTGTACGAAGCGGCCGTCGCGCACTATCAGGCGACGGGCAAGCGCACGCTGCTGAACATCGCGTTGAAGAATGCCGATCTGCTTGTGCGCACTTTCGGTCCTGGAAAGAGAAAAATCTATCCCGGCCACCAGATCGCCGAGATGGGTCTGGTGAAGTTGTATCGCGTCACTGGCAAGCAGGAATACCTGGACCTCGCGAAGTTTATGCTCGACAGCCGCGGCAACGGCAGCCCGTACAATCAGGCGAACATTCCGGTTGTGGACCAGAGTGAAGCGGAGGGCCACGCGGTCCGCGCAACCTACATGTACTCCGGCATGGCCGATGTCGCCGCCATGACTGGCGACCGCGCTTATATCCACGCGCTGGACCAGATCTGGGACAACGTGGCGGGTAAGAAGATCTACGTCACCGGCGGCATCGGCGCTCTGCACGAAGGCGAGGCGTTCGGCGCCGACTATGAGTTGCCCAATATGACCGCGTACAACGAAACCTGCGCCGCCGTCGGCAACGACTTCTGGAATCAGCGCATGTTCCTGCTCCACGGCGATTCGAAGTACGTCGATCTGTTCGAACGCACGCTCTACAACGGGCTCATCTCCGGCGTTTCGCTGGATGGCAAGACTTACTTCTATCCGAATCCGCTCGAATCGAACGGTCAGCATACGCGCAGTCCGTGGTTCGGCGTTGCCTGCTGCCCCGGCAACATCACCCGCTTCATGCCGTCGATCCCTGGCTATGTCTACGCGGAGCAGAACGACACGCTTTTCGTGAACCTGTTCATGAGCAACAGCGCGAACGTGACGCTCGACGGCGGCCAGAAGATCAGAGTCAGCCAAACGACCAAATATCCATGGTCCGGCGCGATTCACATTGCGATCGATCCCGCCAACACGCAATCGTTCACTCTCAAAGTGCGCGTCCCAGGCTGGGCTCGCAATGAGGCGATGCCGACCGATCTTTACGCTTTTGAAGATAAGAGCGAAGCGGCGCCGAAGTTGCGCGTAAACGGCAAAGACGCTCCGCTCGCCCTCGACAACGGCTATGCCACGATCCGCCGTGAATGGCGCAAAGGCGACGCCGTCGATCTCGACCTCCCGATGCCGATCCGGAGGATTCGCGCCAATACGAAAATCGCCGCGGACCAGCAGCGCATCGCGCTGGAGCGCGGTCCCATCGTGTACGCCGCTGAGTGGGTGGACAGCCCCGATCATCATGTCCGGAATATCCTGCTGCGTGACGACGAGCCGCTGCGCGCGGAATGGAAGCCGAATCTGCTCAGAGGAGTCGAGGTAATCGAAGGTAAGGTCACCGCTTTCCATTACGACTCGTCCCACAATCTGCAGCGGACCGATGAAACATTCACCGCGATCCCCTACTATGCGTGGGCGAATCGCGGCGCGGGCCAGATGGAAGTCTGGATCGCGGATCGCGAGCAGGCGGTTCACCCGACCGCTTACCCAAGCCTCGCATCCCAGAGCAAAGTCGTGACCTCCGGCCCCACGATGGCCGAGAACGGCGTTCGCGACCCGAAGATGGTGGCCGATCAGGAAGACCCCGCCTCATCGGCCGACGAAACCTCGTATTACAGCTGGGCCCCGAAGCGCGGCACGCTGGAGTGGATCGAATACGACTTCCCTAAGGCCGCGGAGATTTCCTCGGTTGACGTCTACTGGTTCCGGCAATCTAATAATCGCGCGATTCAGTTGCCCGCAAGCTGGCGGCTGCTGTACAAGGACGGCGCCGGCTGGAAGCCCGTCGCCGCCTCTGACGGATATGGCGTTGCGCCCGACCGCTACAACCACCTAAATTTCAAACCGGTCACCACGACCGCGCTGCGGCTTGAAGTTCAGGCGCAGACGGACAAATCGGCCGGCGTCTCCGAGTGGAAGGTGAACTGATGCGCGCGAGCGGTATCACGCGCCGGACATTCTCCGCCACGGCCGCCGCCGCGCCGGCGCTGGCCCAAGTTGCGCAGCCAAACTCAGGCATTCCCGCGGCTGCCGCTCCTCAGAATCGCGTTCTCGTTCCGGACAACGCGCCTTTCGACGCGCCGCTGCGCTTCACGACCCACCACGTCGGCGCCCGAAGCGAGCCCTTCCCGATGGGTCAGGTGCGCCTGCTGCCGGGCAGCGTTTACGCGGATGCTCGCGACTGGAACCGCGGTTACATCATGCGGCTGGAAGCCGATCGCCTGCTCTACACGTTCCGCGTCAACGCCGGCCTGCCCACGGGAGCGGCGAAGCCGCTCGGCGGATGGGAGCAGCCCGAAAACGGCCAGCGCTCGAGCGAACTCCGCGGCCACTTCATGGGGCATTACCTCTCGGCAGTCGCGCAGCTCGCCACGTCAGGTGATCGAGAGGCGCAGGCGCGTGGCGACTACATTGTGGCCGAACTCGCGAAGTGCCAGGCGAAGCTCGGCGGGAAATACCTGAGCGCCTACCCCACCACATGGTTCGACCGTTTGGGCAAAGGCGAGCGCGTCTGGGCCCCGTTCTACACCATCCACAAGATCATGGCCGGCCTGTACGACATGTACCGGCTCGGCGGCAATCGGCAGGCGCTCCAGACTCTGGAGGGCATGGCCGCGTGGGCCGACGAGTGGACTGCGCAGTACCCCGAAGAGAGGATGCAGCAGATCCTCACCATCGAATTCGGCGGCATCGCGGAGACCTTGTATCACCTCGCCGCCGCGACCGGCGACGACCGATGGGGTGCGGTGGGCGATCGATTCCAGAAACGAACCTTTATCAATCCACTCGCGGCGCGGCGCGACGAACTTCGCGGTCTGCACGCCAACACGCACATCCCGCAGGCGATCGCCGCGGCGCGCCGTTACGAACTGACCGGCGACGCCCGCTTCCATGACGTTGCGGACTTCTTTTTCTATACCGTGTCCTCCGCGCGCGCCTATGCGACCGGGGGTACGAGCAATCGAGAATTGTGGCTCGCGCCGCCGCGCCGTCTGGCCGCCGAATGGAAGCTCAGCGCGAACACCGCCGAGTGCTGCTGCGCTTACAACATGCTGAAGCTCGCGCGTCAGCTCTATTCGTGGAATCCGGATCCCGCTTACTTCGATTACTACGAGCGCGTTCTGTTGAACCACCGAATCGGCACGATCAGGCCAGGCGTCGGACACGCCCAGTACTATCTGTCGCTCACGCCCGGCGTCTGGAAGACGTTTGGTACCGAAGACCAGACTTTCTGGTGCTGTACCGGGTCCGGCGTAGAAGAGTATTCGAAGCTAAACGACAGCATCTACTGGCGCGACGACGCGGGCGTATACGTGAACCTGTTCGTCCCTTCGGAACTCGACTGGGCTGAGAGAGGCTTCCGCCTTCGCCAGGACACGCGGTTTCCGGATACTGCCTCAACATCGCTTACCATTGCGGCCGCGCGCCCCGGAGCAATGACCATCCGCTTGCGTGTTCCCGGATGGCTTCAAATCGCGCCCGCAATTCGCCTCAACGGTAACGCGCTGGAATCCTCCGCGGCGCCCGGAAGCTATGTCGCCATTCGCCGCGAGTGGAAGGCTGGCGACCGCATCGACATGGAACTCCCGATGCGGCTCCACATCGAAGCGATGCCGGACGATCCAACCATCCAGGCGTTCCTCTACGGCCCTCTCGTTCTCGCAGGCGACCTTGGCAACGCGGGCCTCACCGAAGCTCACATCACGGGACCGAATCTCCGCGTCGGCGCCGCCGGCGTCGAGCAGTGGGGATCGCCGCTTGCGGCCACGAACTCCACGCCGCCGATTGCGCCAGTCCAGATCCCGGCGTTCCAGGCCAAGCCCGCGATCGACGACTGGATCAAGCCGGACGGCGCGCTCACGTTCCGCACGACCGGGCAGAAGCACGACGTCAAACTCGTACGGCTGAATCAGTTGTTCGATCGCAGATACTCGGTGTACTGGCAGGTCACTTAGATTGCACTATTGGTGCATGGACACGCCGGTCATTCAAATGAAGGGAAAACCGGCGAAGGCGGGAATTACAGGTTAAACCGCGCCGCCGCTCCGTCACATGACAACCTCGAGCACCACTGCCGGGGTCTGAACAACTGGCCGCGCTCGTGCATGGGAGAGGAAAAAGAGATTCCGCCCGGCGAGGAACTCGTGGCCTGCTTCCGCCCTTTCCTGGCAGGCACTGGCCGCTTCGGACCTGTCGCCGACGACCATTCCGAAGCACGTCGATAACCTGCGGGCGCTGGGCGGAGAAAAATCATTCGCAACCTGAATGAAACCCTTCTGTGAGAAGGAAAAGCATCGAGCAGATGCTCGACGACCGGATCGACGAGGAAGGCGGCCCGCTCGTCTATGTCTTCGAATCAGAACAGATGCAAAACACGCCTCCCTGGATTCCACTTGCAGGAAACTTTACCTGCCTCTGAGTCAACATCCGCACTGAACCGGCTACATCACCCACAAATTCCCCCGACGAGGCGGGAATTTTTGGCGGGCCGTTGGGTTTATTGGAATAGAAAGCGGCGGAACCTTGAACCCGCACTCTTTCCCAGCGGACCTTGGCGGGACGAGTGTTCCGCTGGCGATAAAACCAATGCACACATTTCTGGCCTACCCAAAAAGGAACCATGAACGCCTTTACGAAAAAACTTCTTACGATTTTTATGCTTTCAGGCGGCCTGCGCGGTTTGCAAGCGCAGGAGAACCCAGCGGGGCGCGCCGTGCTACATATGCAGCAGTCTGTGAACAGCGCCGACCTCGACCCGTTCAATCCAGTGTCTCTGAAAATGTTTCAGGTGTTGGATGGGGCGAACTCGACGGCGCAAGCACTTGCGCTGCGAGGAACAATTTCGCTTCGGAACAGTACTGCGGACTTCAGTCAAGTGCTGATGATCGTAGCTAACTGGAAGGGCGAGTGTCCGGCCAACGACGAGAATCTGACCATGGTGTCGAGTTTTCTGTGGAGCGACATCCTAAAAAATCCGTCGCAATCCACCAGCACGCTACCCGTTGACGTTCATTTCCCGAGCGCCGCGCCAATGACCGGGTGCGTGGGATTGTATATTGCCGGCGGCAGCCCTTTCGGGGGGCCTGTTACGATGACAGCGGATTTGAACCTGACCTACGAGCCAGTGGACGCCAATGCAAATAGTGTGATTGACGTGTCCGGCGAATACTGTTTTGGCGAAACCACAGTTGGCGGGCCCGGAATTGCTGTACCCTGTGGCGAGAATGCCACGGCGGATGGCACTCAGGTCTTCGCGGTTCCGGCGACGCTGCCGGCTGGGCACATCACCGAGTTATTCGGAAATATCAGCGACAGCACGTTCGACGGGACGCAAAACTTCGGTCCCCTTCCGACCGGCGACGCGTGGGCTGCGAGCAACGATTTCTATCTTCTTCCGGGAGGGTGCGGAGCATTCGGGCAGAACCTGAACAGCCAAATGTTTCCGAATCCGCTGCCGCTGGCAACGTTCCAGAGTTGGCTTCCCCGGAACGCGCTGCATCTCGAAAGCGTTCCGCTGTTGCAGCGGATTACGCCGGGAGAAGCCGCCAAGGCAGCACTGCAGCGACCGGTCGAAGATATTTTCACCGTTCCGGTGGCCGTGAATGCGGGAGATTGCCTGCTGGTAGTCTACCGGAGGCAAGGTAACGGCGCCACCGACAGCGAGACTCAGGTTAAGATCGTGATGGTGCCTTAAGCCGGTGCGCCTTACCTGGTAGAGAATCCGGCCGGCATTTCGCGAGGGGTCACTTAAGCCGTCCCGCCTGCCGGAGTTCCGTCCTCGCCGTGAGCAGCAGCGGATCGATCGCCAGCGCCTTTTCCAGGTGCTGGATTGCTTCATCGATGAGCCCGGCCTCAAGACATGCCACGCCCACATCTTCCTCGCTGACCGCGTCGCCAGGCGTAAGCGCAAGCGCGCGGCGGAATGCGCGAAGCCCGTCGGCCGGCTGTTTTCCCAGGAGCAAGGCGCGCCCGATCCCGCGCAGCGCCGCGATGTCGTCGGGCGAGGACTCGACCACCTCCGCGAGCATGCGGTACCCGCGCACAAGCTGTGCGGGCGAGCGCGCCGCGACGCCGGCATCGATGTAAGCGAGCCCCAGATTCCGCCGCTCGAAAGCCGGATCCGGCGCGCGCCACGCAATGAGTTCATCGGACTGCGACTCGCGTCCGTCCGGCACTGCGCGTCGCCTGATCCGGTGATCCGTGAATACGGTGTGTCCTCCATCGCGCGCTTCACGCCGGGGCATGTGACAGCCGACGCAGTTCGTCTCCGCCGGGTGCGCTTTCGGCAGTTGCCCGCCATGGCACTCGCCGCATCGCGCGTTATAGCCAGCGAGGGTCACGGGCGCCGCAGGGTGTGGGTCGTGGCACGTGCCGCACCACAGCTTGCCGCCGCTGCTGCGCGCGCACGCGCTCAGCCGAAGCTGCTCAGCATGGCTGATCACGCGGAAATCGCCGCTCGGCGGCCGCGTATACACCGTGAAAACATCCTCGAGCGTCTGCCCGGGCCGGAAGTCGCCAAAGGACTTTCCAGGATTCGCAACGCGCGCCGCCCCCGCGAGGTGGCATTGCTCGCACACGCTGTCACGCGCCGCGGCGCTCAGCTTCGCCGGATTAACAATAGATCCCGGCGCCGGTTTCCTCAGGTGTTCTTCCGGCGACCCATGGCAGCGCTCGCACGAGATCGCCTTTCCCCCGCGTGCGCCGGCGGAGTGGCACAGCAGGCACTGCTCGCCGACGGAACGGCTGAAGTCAGGCCCGGCTATGCGCTCATAGCCCGGCGCGAGGTCGTACCGATGCCGGTTCGAGTAATAGCAAACAGGCGACTGAAACAGATGGTCGCCGTTCTGGACCAGGTAGCCGGAGGCGTGCTTTCCGGAACCGATTACCCACGAAACAACGTGCTCGGAACTCTCGCCCGCACGGTCCATCCGTTGAGTAGATCCGTGCACAATGAACCGCGTGCCGGCCGCCGTGAACTCGCCGTCCGGCTCATTCCCGGCAGGCCGGAAAGAGGCGGCCATGCCCGATTGAGCCCACGCTGCCGCCTGCTTCGGATGACAGGACTGACAGGGATCGGCAGCGAGGCACGGCGCAACCGCAACCGCCCCCACCACCGCAAAGCCCCACTGCCCCGCGAGGAACCGCTTCACCACTCCAGCAGCATACGCCTAGAAAGAAATGCGCGCTCCTAACTGTATATTGCGCGGGTTCAACTGTGAGGTCGACTTGCCGAAATTCGCGCTCGTCAGGTTGGAGTTGATGGCCCCCAGGTTGACGGTGTTGAACAGGTTGTAGAACTCGAATCGCAGTTGCAGATGCACCCGCTCCGTGATGGGAGTGTCCTTCGAGAAGTTCAGGTCCGTCTCAGCGAATCCCGGATTGCGGAACTGTCCCCACTTCTCGTTGCCCTCGGTACCGAGCGTCGGCTGAGTAAAGTTCGACCGGAAGATGGAGCCGTTCAGATAAGCCTGCCGGCCCGTCATCTGGGCGTACGTTGCGACGTTGGGGTAATCGTTGTTATTGCCGTCCGCGTTGTAGTCTCCGCTGTTCGGCGCAAGACCGGTGATGTTGCCGTTCGCGTCGCGAAGCGGCTGGAACGTCGCTGTGGTATTTACCGTGAACGGGTGCCCACTCTGCAGGATTGTCACGGCGCTCGCCGTCCATCCGTTGGTCAATCGTCCGACGAACCCATGCCCGCCCGCGAGCCCGGGAATCGTATAGCTCACCGTCATCGAGAACCGGTTCGGTGAATCCCAGATCGAGGGCCCGTAGTACTGCCCGGGATTGGTCGCCACGGGATACACCTGCGTGTCGTCAAGCGAGCGCGATCGTGTGTAGTACGCGTTGACAAAGGCGTTTCTTGCAAACCGCGACCGCACGCCGACAATGAGCGCGTCATAGCGGGATTCGCGATCGTTCTGCGTATAGAAGATCGACCCGAAGCTCGGCAGCAAACGCGTGGGCGTTGTGCTGTTGTGTTGCACAAGGTCACCTGCGTACGTGTTGATATCCACGCCATAGCTGACGCTGAACTGCTGTCCGCCGCCCGATAGCAGGTTACGGCCAAGCGCGCCGGAGTAACCGACCGATACCACTGTGTCCTTCAGGACGGTCCGCTCCACCGCCGCGTTGTAGTTGTACAGAACCGGCGTCAGGAGGTTCGGATCGATTGCCCCGATTGGCGGCTGCAGACCGACGATGCCGCCATGCGCGTCCAACTGGCCCCCCGGAATCGCTGGATACGTAAACCCGAACGGCGGCGTATTACCGGTACCCAGCACGAAGAGCGGCTGGGGCCCCGTCCCGCCAGAGAAGAAGGTCGGGTAGATCGGACCTGGCGGGTTGCCGCGAAACTCCTCCTGCGCATTGGCCGGCGTAACCCAGTTGTGGAACACGCCGTAGCCGCCGCGGACTACCCACACGCCCTTATTCGTGGGATCCCAGGATACGCCGACGCGTGGACTCCAAGCCTTCTGCGAGGACGTGAAGACATCGTTCTTCACCACAACCTTACCGGTGGTCACCTGATCCGCAAGGGTCGAGCCCGGGCCGAGAATGAAGTTGCCGAACACCGTGTTCGGGGACCGCGAGTAAGGATTGCCGTAATTGTCGAATCGCACGCCATAAGTCAGCGTCAGGTTCGGCTTCACCCTCCAGGTGTCCTGGAAAAACAGGCCCCACGTCCGCGACGCCGCGTTCCAGTCCCACAGCACCGGCTGGCCGGTGATCGGGTTGTAGGAAACGCCGGTCTCGTTGAATGGCTTATCCTGCGCCAAGTCCAGCAGATTATTGAAGTTGAACGTCGGTTGCGCGTGGGGACCCTGGAAGTTCTCCACGTCGTCGCCGAACCAGCCCTCGTAGCCAACCCTAAAGGCGTGCGAGCCGCGGATGTTGGTCAGCACGTCGCGCCAGTGATAGTTGTGCTGGATGAAATCGCCCGCCGCGAAGCCGTTGCCAAACCCCAGGCTGCCGGTCACGTTGATCAGCGGCACGCTGAACAGGCCGGTCTGCGGCTGAATGCCCTCGTCGCGCATGTAGCCGAAGCTCGCTTCATTGACCAACGACGGCGAGAAAGTGTGAGTCTCGTTGAACTGCCACGAATTCAGGATGAAGTGATTCGTCGCGGCGAACGCCGGGCGGATCGCGGGACCGCCCGTATCCAGAACGCTGCGGTATGTGTTGCCGTAGATTCGATCCTTGCTGAAGTACTTGTCGATTCGCACGTTGAACTGCGTCCCGTTGCGATAGTTCGTGCCGTTAAACACGCCGGAATCGAGCACGGGAGTGCTGCAGGGGAGATTGAAGGTCGCCGCAGTTCCGCAAGTCCCCGGGAACACCTGCGCCGCGGTCTGAAGTACGCCTGTGGTGGTTGCGCTCGTCGGCCCGTAGCTCGTCAGGATCTTCGTGCCGAGCGTATTCGGAAAAGTTTGTTTTGCGAACGCCGTGAACGCCGGGTCTTCGTAGGTCTGGACGCTGTTGCCGGTCGAAGTGGATGCGCGCAGCGGCTCAATCGCGAAAAAGAAGAAAAACTGGTGATGCGGGATGATCGGACCGCCGATCGTCGCGGACATGTTGTTGCTGTGATAGGGCGAGTAATTGTGCAGGAATTCCGTGCCGGCAAAAAGTGACTGGTTGGTGAAATAGTCGCTCACCGTCCCGTGGAACCGGTCCGTGCCCGACTTCGTCGTCATTGCCATCTGGACCGAACTGGCCCGCCCGTACTCGACGCTGAACGTATTGGTCTGGACGCTGACTTCCTCGACAGAGTCGGGATTGGGCGTAAGGTTCAGAACGCCGGGCCGAATCGCGCTGGTAACGTCGAGGCCGTCGACCATGTACATGTTTCCCACGCTGCCCGCTCCGTTCGCGCTTGCATCCACCTGCGTCTCGGTCGAGAAGTTATCGACGCCCGATCCGGGACTGCCGCCCACCACCGTGCCTGTACCGATTACGCCCGGCGCGACCGTTACCAGTGAAATCATGTTGCGTCCGGCCAGAGGCAGTGTGGAAAGCTGAGCGGTTTCGAGGGTAACCTGATTGCGGCTCTCGGCGGTGTTCAGCACGGGCGCCTCCGCCGTCACTTCGATCGTCTGCGAAGCGGGACCAACCTTCAGCGAAACCGGAAGATTCAGGTTCTCGTCCGTTGTAAGCCGAAACGGAACGTTTGTGGTGACGAAGCCCGCGGCCTGAACGGTGATTTCGTAGGAGCCGGGCGCAAGGCTGAGAAACCGGTAGAAGCCTGCCTGATCCGATGTGGCGCTGCTGACGACGCCTGTGTCGGCATTCTTGAGTTGAATTTTGGCATTCGGCACCATGGCCCCTGCCGGATCCTGTACGGTGCCCTGCATGCTGCCGCTGAACTGCGCCCAGGAACATGTGGGCGCGAGAAACAGCGCGAGGAAACAGGGCGCCCAACGAAGCGTACGAGCGGACATTTGGATCTCCCCTCCCGCGCAATCCCCGGGAAACTGGTCGCCTGATGAAAGCGTTATCAGAAAACCAGTAGTGGACTTATACTACGAACGCTCAGCGGAGTCAATGGAGCGCTTACATGTTGTCGTTAACACGTTGGTTGTCTGGTGAAAATGAGTCCTTAGGCGCCCTTTTTTTGGGAAATTTCCGGTGATATAGTCGCCCGCATGATTCTGCCGAGTAGACGCCAAGTCACTTTTTTGCTCGTTTTCATGGCGATTGCGATGTCACCATCGCTGCTTGGACAGGCAAACACCGCCAGCATTCGAGGGATGGTTACAGACTCGAGCGGCGCCGTCGTTCCCGACGCGCAAGTTACGCTCACCAATATTGGGACCGGGGTTCAGACCGCAACCAAGACCAACCCCGCGGGCGAATATCTGTTTGAGTTCCTTCCGCCGGGAACTTACAAGATCGAGGTACGCGCCACCGGCTTCAAGGTATTCGTCCGAGAAAACACGACGCTGGATCTGGCGCGCCAACTGCGAATCGACGCGCCTCTGGAGCCGGGACAGGTAACGGAAACCATCAATGTAACGGCGCAAGCCCCGCTCGTAGATACCGAAAACGGAGCGATTGGAACCACGATTCAGAATCAGATGGTGACGGAGTTGCCGCTCCTGGGCCGGAACCCTCAAAGTTTAGTTTTGCTGGGAGCAGGCGTCGTGCAGACGGTGGAC
>Ga0126378_10001168_pt1 | contig 19600 bp, 14 predicted proteins | sample PanSoiMetPlot_23_FD_92587 | JGI IMG/M metagenome (GOLD analysis project Ga0126378, IMG submission 92587) | Tropical forest soil microbial communities from Panama - MetaG Plot_23 | ecosystem: Environmental > Terrestrial > Soil > Tropical forest > Bulk soil | place: Panama | collected 2016-02-17
CCCCGGTGTCGACGAGCCTGACGGTCGTGAAGAGCCCCAGGACGAAGAGCGTCGGCAGCACGACCGCGAGGAAGGGGCCGAGCGCGGAGCGCGACTGCGCCACGAAAGCGATGGCCACCAGGCTGATGGACAGCGACACCAGGTACAGCGAGGCGCGGGCTGCGCTCTCGGTGATCGTGTTGCCGGCCGCCGACTGGAGCACGAAGTAGTGGTTGTTGAGCGCGGCCAGAAAGGCGGCGCGTCGTTCGGCGTCGTCCAGCGCCGCGTTCGTGCTCACCTCCATGGGTACCGGCTCCAGACTATCTCCTGCGGGCGGGCGGAGGCGGAGGCGGTCTTATATTCAATGGACGTTGTCTTTACAAACCCAGCAGACCGGCGGCGAGGAGATCGAGCTGCTCGCGCTCCTGCACGACCCGGTGCGCAGGTCCCTCTACCGTCATGTCGCCGGGCAGCGCGACTACGTGAGCCGGGATGAGGCCGCGGCCGCCGTCGGCATCGCCCGCGCGCTGGCCGCGCACCACCTGGACAGGATGGCGGCCGGGGGGCTCCTGGAGACGACCTATCGCCGCCCGCCAGGCCGCGGCGGTCCCGGAGCCGGCAGGCCGGCCAAGCTCTACCGACGGTCGCGGAGGCAGATCGCCGTCAGCCTGCCGCACCGGGACTACGAGCTGCTGGCCCGGCTCCTGGCCGCGGCACTGGACCAGGACCTGCCCGAGCGGGTCTCCGGCCGGCTTGCGCAGGCAGCCGGGAGGGCCGGGACCGCACTGGCGGCGCAGGCGAGGAGACTGGCCGGGCGCGGTCCGGGCCGCCGGCGGCTGGTCGACGCAGCGATGGAGGCTCTCAGCCGCCAGGGCTACGAACCGCGGCGCGACGGTGCCGACCTGCAGCTCGTCAACTGTCCATTCGAGGCCGTCGCGCAGGAGCACCGGGGACTGGTGTGCCGGGTCAACCTGGCGCTGCTGGAGGCGTTCGCCCGCGGGCTGGACCTCGACGGCGTCACGCTGCAGGCCGAGCCGGGCGACGGCCGCTGCTGCGTCGTGATCCGGACAGGAGCCGGGACGGAGGCGGCCCCGGCGTAGGGGTGGCCGAGGTGCCGGTCCGGCCCATGCGCGCCAGCACCGCGCGTGCGGCGGCTGCCGTACCGTGTCCCCGATGACCGAGCACAGCGAGGCGCAGACAGCCGCAGGGGCCGGCCCCGGCGGCGCCGCGATCCGGCCCTTCCGAATCGACGTCCCCCAGGCCGACCTCGACGACCTGCGCGACCGCCTCGCGCGCACTCGCTGGCCGGACGAGCTAGCCGGCGTCGGCTGGGCGTACGGCGTGCCGCTCGGCTATCTGAAGGAGCTGGCCGAGTACTGGCGCACCTCCTACGACTGGCGCCGGCACGAGGCGGGGCTCAACCAGCTCCCGCATTTCATCACCACGATCGACGGCGCGGACGTGCACTTCCTGCACGTGCGCTCACCGGAGCCCGAGGCCCTTCCCCTCGTCATGACCCATGGCTGGCCGGGCTCGATCGTGGAGTTCCTCGACGTCATCGGGCCGCTCACGGACCCGCGGGCGGCAGGCGCCGACCCGGCCGACGCCTTTCACCTGGTCTGCCCCACGATCCCCGGCTACGCCTTCTCCGGCCCGACCCGGGACACAGGCTGGGGCGTGCGCCGCGTCGCCGGCGCCGTGGCGGTCCTCATGGACCGCCTGGGCTACGGCCGCTACGGCGCCCAGGGCGGCGACTGGGGAGCGGCCGTCGCCAGGGAGCTGGGAACCGCCCACCCCGACCGCGTCGTCGGGGTGCACGTCACGCTCCTGACGTCCAGGCCGCCCGACGACCCGGCCGAGCTGGCCGCCCTCACCGACGCCGAGCGGGAGCGCCTCGGGGACGGACGTCGCTTCGAGGCCGAGATGTCGGGCTACGGGAGGATCCAGGGCACCCGACCCCAGACGCTGGCCTACGGGCTCACCGACTCGCCCGCCGGCCAGCTGGCCTGGATCGTCGAGAAGTTCAGGGAGTGGACGGACTCGGCCGAGGTGCCCGAGGACGCGGTCGACCGGGACCGGCTGCTGACGAACGTGATGCTGTACTGGCTGACCGCGACGGCCGGGTCGTCGGCGCGGCTCTACTACGAGACCGCGCACTCCGGCGAGCGGGCCCGGCGGATGCGGAACCCGACGGCCACCGGGGTGGCGGTCTTTCCGAAGGAGATCGTCCGCGCGGTCCGGCCCCTCGCCGAGCGGACGGACAACATCGTGCACTGGTCGGAGTTCGACCGCGGCGGCCACTTCGCGGCCATGGAGGAGCCCGACCTGCTGGTCGGCGACATCCGGGAGTTCTTCCGGCGCTTCCGATGACCGGCGGAGAGCCCTCGCCGCACGTCTAGCGGTGGACATGGAGGCGGCGACCGCGCGGGAACCGGTCGATCCGAACGTCCCGCCGCGCATGCTCGCGACGATCGCGCTCGCCACGCTGCTCAACCCGCTCAACTCCTCCATGATCGCGGTCGCCCTGGTCCCCATCCAGGCGGCCTTCCACGCGGGCATCGCCGACGCCACCTGGCTCATATCGGGCTTCTACCTGGCGGGCGCCGTGGGCCAGCCCCTGATGGGCCGGCTGGCCGACCAGTTCGGCCCGCGCCGGGTGTTCACGACCGGGCTCGCGCTCGCTGCCGTGACTGGCGCGCTGGCTCCGATGGCGCCTTCGATCGGCTGGCTCGCGGGCCTTCGGGTGCTGCAGGCGGTGGGCACGTCCGCCGCGTTCCCGTCGGGCATGGCGATGTTCCGGGCCCGGGCGGGCGGCGGCCCGGCCAGGCCGCCGGCGGGCGCCCTGGCGGCGGTGAGCATCGCCGCCAACGTCAGCGCGGCGGTGGGCCCGACCCTCGGTGGAGCCCTGGTCGAGGTCGCCGGCTGGCCGGCGATCTTCCTGATCAACTTCCCGGCCGCCGGGGTGGGCATGCTTCTCGCCCTTCGCTGGCTCCCGCCGGATCGCGGCCGGCCCCGCCCCGAATCTCTCCGCTCGATCGCCGGGCTGGTCGACCTGCCGGGCGTGGCCCTCTTCAGCATCGCGATCGGAGGGCTCCTCGCGTTCCTCCTCTCGGTCTCCAGCGCCCCCCGCTGGGCGCTGCTGCCGGTGGCGCCAGTCGCCGCCGCGGCGCTGGTCTGGCGCGAGCGGGGCACGGCCGCCCCGTTCTTCGACGTCCGGATGCTCGCGTCGAACCGGGCCCTCACCGGCGTGTACGCGCAGTTCACGGCGGTGAACCTGGTCTTCTACTCGGTCTTCTTCGGCCTGCCCCTGTGGCTGGAGAAGGCTCGCGGCCTGGGCCCCGGCCAGACCGGGCTGATCGTGATGCCCTTCGCCGGGCTGGGCGTCCTCGCCACGCTGATCGCGGCCCGGCTGATCCGCCGGCGGGGCCCTCGCCTGCCGCTCGCCCTCGGAGCTGCGGTCCTCTGCCTCGGGGTGCTGCTGCTCCTGCTCCTCCGGCAGGCCACGCCGCTGGCCGGCGTCGTCGCCATCATGGCGGTCCTCGGCCTGCCCAACGGGATGCTGAACCTCGGCCTGCAGGCGCTGCTCTTCCGGGCCGCTGCGGGCCACGAGATGGGAGCCGCGTCCGGTCTCTTTCAGACCTGCCGCTACGTCGGCAGCGTGCTGTCCACGAGCCTGCTCGGAGTCGTGTTCGCCCGCGGAGCGACGAGCTCGGCGCTCCGCTCGCTGGGGGTCGTGCTCGCCGTCATCAGCCTGCTGCTGCTCGTCGCCAGCCTGCTTCGCCTGGTCCGACCCGAGCCGACCGCGCCGGGCAACAGGGCGGCCGCTGAGCCGTGACGGGCCGGCGCCGGAGCCGGGCGGTGCTCGCGGTCCGGGTTCACCCCGGCGCCTCGCGGGAGCGCGTCGCCTGGGACGGTCGGACGCTCGAGGTCTGGGTCACCGCCCGCGCCGTCGAGGGCGCCGCCAACCGCGCCGTGGAGACGGCGCTGGCGACGGCGCTCGGCGTGCGGCGATCGGCCGTCCGGCTGGTGGCCGGCGAGCGCGCCCGCGACAAGCTGGTGGAGGTGGAGGGCGTCACCGGCGAGGCGCTGGACCGGCTGTCGGGCTCGCGCCCTCCCCCCTCTTGACCGCTATGAGCACCTCGGTGTCGCCGGGCCACTCCCAGAAGCAGCCCGTGTCGGTGTGCTCCGCGAGGGTCCGTGCCAGCTCGGCGCGGAAGTCGTCGAGGCGGTCGCCGAACAGGTCCGGGGCGGCGAAGGACGTCGAGAGGTAGTTGTCGATCACGTCGTCGACGCTCCGGACCAGGTCACGGCGGCCCGGCAGCACCAGCCGCTGCGGGGCGCCGAACGGCGTCCTCGCCAGCAGGTCGGCGTACGGCTCCTGGGCTGGATCGCGCGGCGGCCGGCCGCGGCCCAGGTAGCGCACGAGGAGGGCATCCACGACGCCGTGTGGTATCGGGGGGTGCGGCGGCCCGGCGGGCGGTACGGCCACGGTATCGTGCCCGTCCAGCTCGTGATGGATCAGGAGCATGGCCCCGCCGGGCTCCAGGCACCCGTGGACGATCGCGGCCACCGCCTCCCTGTCGGTCCAGTGGAAGGACTGGGCCAGGGTGACCGCCCGGAACGCGCCCAGGTCCAGGAGCGGGATGTCCTCCGCCCGGCCCTGGACCCACCGCACCATGGAGCCGGCGCCAGGCTCGGGCGCTGCGCGCGCCTCGGCGAGCATCGCCTCCTCGGGATCGAGGCCGATCACCTCTGCGAAGCTCGGGGCCAGCACGAGGGCGACGACGCCGGGGCCGCAGCCCACGTCGAGCAGGCGGCCCGTCCCATCCCAGCCCAGGCGGGCGGCGAGCGCCGGCCGCAGCTCGGCCGAGTACGGGGGCCGAGCCCAGTAGTGTCGCGCGGCCGACCGGAAGGGCCGTCTTGCCGGCGTCACGGGTTCAGCCGGAAGCCGCCGTTGCTGTACAGGACCTGGCCCGTGATCCAGCCGCCGGCGTCCGAGCAGAGGAAGCGGACCAGTCGGGCGGCGTCGTCGGGCAGGCCGACGCGGCCCATCGGCGTCCGGCGCCTGGCGTCCTCGTAGACGTCGGCCGTCATCCAGCCGGTGTCGGTCGGCCCCGGGTTGATGCAGTTGGCCGTGATCCCGCGCGGCGCAAGCTCGCGCGCGGCGGCCAGCACGACCCGGTCGAGGGCCGCCTTGGTCGCCCCGTAGGCGAGGTTGGCCGGCGTGAAGTGGTCGCTGGTGAAGGCCAGGATCCTGCCCCTGCCGGACGTCAGCCGCTCGGCGAACCGCTGGATCAGCAGCAGCGGCGCGCGCACGTTGACCGCGTGGTGCCGGTCCAGCGCCTCCGCCGTCGTGTCCATCAGGCCGGCCGTGACGCAGTGCGTGTGGACGATGACCAGGGCGTCGAACGGGCCGACCGCCGCCTCCAGCGTGGCGAACGTCCGGGCCGGGGCGTCGGGGTCTCCCAGGTCATCGTGGTGCAGCGCCGTGTCCACCCCGCCCAGCTCCGACAGCCAGGAGGTGGGGTCCTCGTCGAAGTGGTGCAGCCCGAGGCTCCAGCCGCCGCCGGCGAGCGTCCGCGCCACCGCGGCGGCGATGCCGTTCGGCCGGCCGACGCCGGTCAGCAGCGCGGCGGGCACCGCCCCGGCTCAGCGGGCGCCGGCTGGAAGACCGCTCAGCACGCCGGCGGCCACGGCGTCGAAGGCGGCCGCCTCCGCCCCGGTCAGCCGCCGCAGCGGGGCCCGGACGCCGTCGGTCATCCTCACCCCGCGGCGAGCGAGCAGCCGCTTGAGCGACGTGTGGAACGGGAACCGCTGGATCTCGTCTCGCACGTCCCGGCAGCGGTCAGAGGCGGACGGCGCCCGGCTGCGGACGGCGTCGACGACGAGCTCCGGCACGGCCGCGGCGAGCGCCGACACCGCACCGGCCGCCCCGCGCTCCATCGCTCGCGCGATCAGGCCCTCCGACCCCACGAAGACCGACAGGCCCTCCAGGAAGTAGGGCTCGAAGCGTTCCCAGGGGGTGTCCGAGACCTTCAGCCCGGCCAGGTTGTCGACCCGCCCCCGCAGCTCCTCGATCACCGAGGGCGGGACCGCGTATCCGCTCCGGGCCGCGAACTCGTAGACGAAGAAGGGCAGCGGCGCGCAGGCCCGGGCGGCGGCGCCGAAGTGGTCGACCAGCGAGCGACCGTCGAGGGCGAAGTACGGGGGGCCGATGACCGCGACGCCGGCCGCGCCGGCGGTCGCCGCGTGCTCCGCCAACGCCACCGTGTCGCGCGTGGTCTGGGCGCCCGCGTGCACGACGACTCGCAGACGGCCGGCCGCCGCCGCGACGAACAGCTCCGCGGCCCGACGCCGCTCGGCGACCGAGAGCAGGATGCCCTCCCCGGTCGTGCCCATCGCGAGCAGGCCGTCCAGGCCGGCCCCGGCCAGGAAGTCAACGAGCGAGCCGAACGCGTCCTCGTCGATCGCGGCGCCATCTGCCGCGAGCGGCGTGACGCTGGCGGCCAGGGCGCCGGCGATCGGGTGTTCCACTGTGCAGGTCCTCCGTGGCGGGCTCATCTGGGCGGGTCACGGCGACACCGGCTCCATCGACAACTGTATGCCAGCGGCCGGCGGCCGTTCGACCCCCTCCCCGGGTGGCTGATGGCACTCGCACCGTGGCGGGCGCCGGGGCCACGATGGGATCCAGGAGGTATCGACCTGTGTGCCAGTCATACGGCCACTCGCTGGGCGCCCCGCCGCCGGGGCAGGTTCGACCCCGGCGCGCCGGTCCGGTTCAGGCGACCGCCGGCGCGGCGTGGTTGCGGCCCGTCTCGTACTCGAAGAGGCCGGACCGAAGGCGGCGGCGGCCCCGCAGCCGCGCCGCGACGAAGGCTGAGGCGGCCTCCTGTCCCCAGCGGTAGAGCTGGGCCGTCATGTCGAAGTCGCTCGGGCCGGGCCGGACCGCGAACCGGGGCCGCAGGAGCGCGACGCGCGCGCTTCGCCCGCAGGCCCTGACCGCGAGCTCCGTCTGCCGCCGGAGCATGACGCCGACCGTGTTCGCCGCCACGTCCCACAGCCGCGAGTCTCCGTTGACCGGGCCGTCACCGAGCACGTCGACGACGAGCACGTCCGTCATCCCGGCCTCGACCGCGGTCTCCACGTCGCAGTTGGCGACCACGCCCCCGTCCACCAGCCGGCGGCCGCCGACCGAGGCGGGCGGGAAGAGGACCGGGATGGCGGTCGAGGCCATGACGGCCGGCAGGACCGGCCCGCTCCGCAGCACGACCTTGGTCCCCCGGTCGGCGTCGGCCGCCACGATGGCCAGCGGGATCGCGGCGTCCTCGATGGCGGCCTCGGCCGGGAGGCCGCGGCTCACCGCCCTGGCCACCCCGCTCTGGGTCGTGAGGTAGCGCTTGCGCTGGACGAGCCGGCCGAAGATGGGGACCGGGCCGTCCGGGATCATCGTGGACCGGTCGCAGGCGAGCCAGAGCTGGAGCAGGCGGTCCGCCATCTCCGGCGTGGGGTGGAACGCCCAGAACGCGGCGTTGATCGCGCCGATGCTGGTCCCGACCAGCAGGTCGGGCACGAGGCCCCGGCGGGCCAGCACGTCCAGAACGCCGACCTCGAACGCGCCCAGGCTGGCGCCGCCGCCCAGCACGACCGCCAGCCGCGGCGGCCGCGCCCAGCGGGGAACCAGCCGCTCGACGACCTCCTCCAGCCGCCGGCTACCGGCTCTCGGCGTGTCTGCGGCACCGATCACGTCAGTTCCGCGACCAGTGTCCGGAGCCCGGCGCTTCGCCGGTCAGGGGCGAACGGCCTGCCGGCTGCGGGACGATGGCCCTCTGGCTGCCGGCCTGGGCGCTCCGGCTGCGATGGGACCACACGGGGTGTAAACTCACGGCTCGACACCATGGGAGCGCTCATCTTCCGTGGCCGGACGCCGGTGCCGGCGTTCGGCCGGGGCGCCTAGAGGGCAGCACTTCCTCGGCGACGCCGCCGTTGCGGCCGCCGTCGTGGAGAGCGCTGCCGTGGCCTTCTCGGACCTCGTCCTCGAGTTCGGCGCCGGCCATGGGCGCCTGACCGAGCAGCTCGCTGCCCGGGCCGGCGAGGTCATCGCGGTCGAGATCGACACCAGGCTGGCGGCACGGCTCGCCGCCCGCTTCAGTGGACGGCCGAACGTGACCGTCGTGCACGGGGACGCGCTGGCCGTGCCGCTACCCCGACGCTCCTTCAGGGTCGTGAGCAACCCGCCGTTCCACATCACATCGGCGCTGCTCCATCGCCTCCTCGACGACCCCCACGTGCCGCTGCTGCGGGCGGACCTCGTGGTCGGCTGGGGAGTCGGCCTGGCGCTCACCGGCGTCTTCGGCCCGGCCCACAAGGCGCGCGCCTGGCAGTCCCGCTTCGAGTTCCTGCTGCTGCGGCGACTGCCGAAGGAGATGTTCGAGCCCGCACCGTCAGGGGATGCGGCGCTCGTCTCCATTCGTCGCCGATAGTTCCGGACGCGGGGGCCGGAAGCGTGGCCGAGCCGCCTCAAGCTCGGCCGCCTCCCAGCCGGCGCTCCAGCGCTTCGCGTGCCTCCAGGAAGGGACGCTCCAGGTAGGGGAGGTGGTCGCCCCCGTGGTGATGGGTCACCGTTCCGGGCGCGTGCTGGTGGCTCAGCTCGCGGATGTAGGCCAGGCTGCCCTCGACCAGCGTCAGCATGTACTGCAGGGTTGCCGGGTCGCCGAGGCGCCACTCGCCGCCGGCGGCGACGTAGATCGGCGAGGTGTGGGCCATGATTCCCCGCGCCCAGCAGTCACGGTGGGCGACCGCCGTATAGTCGGGCCCGGCTGTCCGTGCCGCCAGCCAGGTATGGCCCTCGAGCCGGACCCGTTCCCGCAGCGTGAGATGGCGCGTGCCCTCGGGGGACCGCGCCTCCGCTACCACCCGGCCCCGCTCGACGACCTGCAGGCAGTGCACGGGGAAGATCGACCGGACCTCGGCCTGGACCTCGACCGTGGCCGCGGCGCCGGCGATCCGGAGTGTGTCGCCGATCGCCGCCCCCTCGACGCTGAAGGACAGCAGCGGGCCGCCGGAGAGGAACGTGCGCCCCGCGGCCAGGTTCCGGCACCAGCTCTCGTACGTGAACTCCTCGTCGGCCACCTGCACATACGTGCGGTACAGCCCGACCGGCACGTCGCTCGTCATCTTGTCGGTGCCGCCCACGAGGGGAAGGCGGTAGCCGCCGTTGAGGTAGCGGTAGTACTCCAGGTGCTGGTACGAGCCGTGGGCGAGCATCTCCACGGCGTCCGCCCTGCCGGTGGCGATGAGCGCGGCCGGCTCGCCGTTGGGGTTGGGCAGGTGGGGGATCACGACCGTGCCGCCCTGGGCATGGCAGCGATCGGCCCAGTCCGCCAGCGTGACCTCCAGCGTGCCCCCCAGCTCCGCCTCGTCCGGTCCGTCCGAGCACCAGGGCGCCACCTGGCGCTTGAGGCCGAGCAGGGTCAGGTGGCCGAGGAGGTGCTGGCGGTTCTCCTGGCTGGCCCAGACGATCGTGCGGCCGTCCGCCGAAGCGAGGGGCTCGCCGGTGAACTCCTCGGTGTTCGTGAAGAGGTGGCCCCACTGGGAGAGCAGCAGGTTGATCACGTTGACGTCCTCGCCCTGTGCCTCGCGCATCGCCCCCTGGGCGGACAGGAAGTGGACGTGCGTGTCGCCCGCGAACCAGCGCCGCGCGTTCATGTCGGTCATACGGCGCAGCCGGAGCGAGAGCTCCCGCTGGCCGGGCTCGATCCGGACCGTGGAGCGCAGCGGCTCGTACTCGAAGCCGCGGGCCACGTCGACCAGGACGTCACCGCGAGGCAGCCAGCCCTCGCAGGTTCCATCGATGTACGCGTAGGCGATCGAGCCCAGCTGGAGGTCGCCGCCCACGTCGGAGTGCCAGGTCCCCAGGCCGCGGTTGACCTGCGCGTGGTGGCCGTGGGGCTGGAACGGAACCCCCTCGGGCGAGCGGAAGTGGACCCGGCAGGGGAGCGGCCGCCCGGTCTCGTCGTCCACCACCGTCACCCTGACCCAGTTCCGGCCCGGTTCGACGACCTCGATCCGGACCGGCCCCGACTCTACCCGGCCCCGGGCCAGCAGGTCGCCCCAGCGGGCCGAGCCGAGGTCGCCGGCGTCCCGCCGGACGCTGAGCGTCGCCGACGGCACCGCGGACACCTCGACGTAGGCCGGGCTGGACGCCGCGCCCACGGCGTCGCCGAAGCCGGCCAGCGGATCTGACAGGAACTGCTCGACCGTCGAGCCGGGCAGGCGATGGGGGAACGTGGCCAGCCCCCTGTCCACCACGACGCGCCAGTCGAGCCTGGCGTCCTCTCGCTCGCCGTCGATCGTGACCCGCAGAGCGCGCAGGCCCTCGCGGGGGAACGGGAACTCGTCGGCAAACCCGGCCACGATGGAGCCGAGGACGTATGCCGGTCCGTGCGCCCGGACGAGGAGGCTCTCGACGCGAGCGTCGGGTCGCGGGTTGCGCCAGGCCCACAGGTAGAACCACTTCGCCCAGGCCGCGCCGGCTTCAGCCTGCCGGTAGCCGATGGCGCCGAAGTCACCGCGCCACCGGTCGGCCGGGAGCTGGTCGGGCATGTCCGGCAGGGCCAGGAACGGGAGCTGGCCCCACGCGGTAGGGATCGCCGCGACCTCGAATCGCTCCCTGACCGTGTGGGCGACCTGGGCGCCGTCCTCGTACGTGAAGACCAGGTCCACGACCGGACGGCCGGGCGGGTCCCCCTCCGGGATCCGGGTCGAGAGGAGGCGGTGGGCGAAGACCAGGTGGCGGGCCGCCAGGCCGAGCGTCACCTCCACCTCGCCGGTGCCGCCCTCGCCCAGGTGCACGAGGCAGCGACGCGCGTCGGGCTCGATCGCGAACGGGAGGCCGCGCAGGGGGAGGTCACCGACGGCCGGCAGCCGGGTTCGCGCCGGCAACACGTCGAGGGGGGCGTTGGCGGCTTCGTCCAGGGGGACCGGCGCGTATTCTGGATCGGTCGTCACGACCCGACGATAGGGCCGGCCCGACAGCCACGTCAACGCCGTTTACCGGCAGCCGTGGGGCCCCCCGCGGGCACGCGGGGCGGCGCCCCGGACCGCGGCAGCACGGGCCGGCGATGGCAAGGAGCAGAGATGGAGGCCGGACAGACGCCAGTCGGCCGGCGACCCCCGCCGGCCCTAGCCTGGACAGGGCCATGACGACGACGATCGTCCTGGCGGCCCAGCCGGCGGCGGTGCTGCCCAGCCGCGAGCAGATGGCCTTCACCCTCGCGTACCACATCATCCTGGTGCCGCTGGGCGTGGTCTTCCCCCTCATCACCGTGGTCATGGAGGGGATCGGCCTGCGCTGGCGGGACCCGGTGGCCCTCAAGCTCGCGCGGCGCTGGTCGGTGGTCATGGCGGTGCAGTTCGCAGTCGGGGCGGTCACCGGGACGATCCTGTCATTCGAGTTCGGGATCCTCTGGCCGCGGATGATGGGCCGGTTCGGCGACCTGTTCGGGATCGGCTTCGGCATCGAGGCCTGGGCCTTCTTCCTGGAGGCGATCTTCATCGGGATCTACCTCTACGGCTGGAACCGACTGCCGCCCAGGCTGCACTTCGGCCTGGGCTGGGTGCTGCCTCCGGCCGGCGTCCTGGGCACCTTCGGCGTGATCGCCGCCAACTCCTGGATGAACACGCCGACCGGCTTCCGGTTGGGCCCCGACGGCCGGCCGGTGGACGTGAACGCGCTCACGGTGATCTTCACCCCGGCGCTCGGCTACGAGTTCTGGCACTTCATGCTGGCGCTGTACATGACGGCGGGGTTCATGGTCGCCTCGGTGTACGCGGTCGGCTGGGTCCGCGGCCGCCGGGACCGGTACCACCGGCTCGGGTTCACCGTCCCGTTCACCATCGGCGCCGTCCTCGCCCCGGTCCAGCTGGTCGTCGGAGACATCGCGACGCGAGCGGTCTTCCGCGACCAGCCGGCCAAGTTCGCCGCGATGGAGATCACCTGGGTCACGCGGAGCCACAACCCGGAGGTCGTGGCAGGGATCCTGACGGCCGACGGTCGGACCCACCTCGGACTGTCGATCCCGTCCCTGGACTCGCTGCTGGCCGGCTTCTCGCCGACCACGGTGGTGCGGGGCCTCTCCAGCTTCCCGGACAGCACGCGTCCCAGCGTGCTCGACGCGAACTTCGTCCACCTCGCCTTCGACGTGATGGTCGGCCTGGGAGTCGTCGCGGTCCTGCTGGCAGCCTGGTACGCGGCGGCGTGGGTCCGGCACCGGGACCTCCCGCGGTCCCGCTGGTTCTTCGTCGGGGCCTCCCTCGCCGGCGTCGGGTCGTACCTCGCCGTGGAGTGCGGCTGGATCACCACGGAGGTGGGCCGCCAGCCCTGGATCGTCTACGGCTTCATGCTGGTCGCCGAGGCCGTGAATCCCGTCGACCCCCGCTTCATCTGGGCCATGTTCGCCGCCCTGCTGGTCGTCTACGCCGTGATCGCGTTCTTCTTCATCACCCTGCTGCTCCGCCTGTCGGCCCGGTGGCGGCGCGACGACGAGGCCCACATCGCGGAGCCGCCACCGGAGGTCGGGTCGCCCTATGGCCCGCGGCCGCGGACCTTCCCGGCGCCGCCGGCCTCTCCCCTCCCCCCTGGCGGCGGAGGGCCGGGGGCGGGGGGTCCGGCCGGATGACCGCCGCGGTCGACGACCTGGTCGCCGGCGTGCTCCTGCTGGCCGTGGCCGTCTACAGCACCGCCGGCGGCACCGACTACGGCGCCGGCATCTGGGACCTGCTCATCGGCGGCCCCCGGCGCCACCCCCGCGTGCGCGCCCTCATCGACCACGCGATGGCGCCGGTCTGGGAGGCGAACAACGTCTGGCTCGTATTCGCAGCGGTCGTGGCCTGGACCGGCTTCCCGATTCTGTTCCAGTCGGTCTTCCTGAGCCTGTACCCGCTGTTCACGCTGGCACTGCTCGCCCTGATCCTGCGCGGCGCGTTCTTCGCCTTCCGCAAGGTCGCCGCCGCGGGCCGGGCGCACATGGTCGCGACGCTGGTGTTCGGCGCGGCCTCGGTGCTGGCCCCGTTCTGCTTCGCCGCCGCCCTGGGCGCCGTCGCCTCGGGCCGCGTCGGAGCAGGCGGCCCGGTCGTGCCGCTGTGGCAGGCCTGCCTCAACCCCACGTCGGTGATGTTCGGCGTGGTAGCGCTCGCCGCCACGGCGTTCAGCGGGGCGTCCTTCCTGGTCGGCGACGCCCGGCGCTACGTCCCCCCCTCCCCGGCCCCCCCGATGCCTCGGGAGGACCTGGTCGAGTACTTCCGCCGGCGGGCGGTCGCGGCCGCGCTCGCCACGGTGGTCGTGGGCGGGGTCGCGCTCGCCGTGCTCGGCGCCGAGAGCCCTGCGGTCGTCCGGGGCATGGTCGCCGGGCCAGGTCTGCCGTTCGCCATCGTCGCGGTCGTCGCCACGCTCGCCGTGGCCGTGCTGATGTGGCGGCGTGTCTACCTCTGGTTCCGGGTGCTGACCGTGGTCGGCGTCGGGTCGTTCGTCTTCGCCTGGGGTTTCGGCCAGTCGCCCTACCTGCTGCCCGGCAGGCTGACCATCGAGCAGGCCGCGGGTGCTCCGACGGTCCAGCTCACGGTCCTGGTCATCACGCTGGTGGCGCTCGTCCTCGTCGTCCCCTCGCTGGCCCTGCTGTACGTGCTCGACCAGCGCAACGACCTCGAGTCGCCCGACGACGGCGGAGGCGCATCGCCGACCGGCCGGTGACCGGCGACCGCCGGAGTACCGCAGTAACCTGCGGCAATGCCCGGCCGGCCCGTCGACGAGCTCCTGCACCGAATCGAGGCCTACTACGACGCCGCGCCCCGCGCCGCGGCCCGGGTCGAGGAGCACGGCCCGCTGACCCTCTTCGTCAACGAGCGTCCGGGGTGGCACTACTACGCGCGGCCCCGGCTCGGCAGCTCGGAGGCGATCAGCAGGACCGACGTCGAGGCGGTGCGCGAGCGGCAGCGGACGCTGGGCGTTCCCCAGGCCTTCGAGTGGGTGGCCGAGGTCACGCCCTCTCTGCGCGGGGCGATCGAGGCGTCCGGCGGCCTGCACGTTCGCGAGCTGCCGCTCCTGGTGCTCGACCGCACGGCGTTCGAGGCCGCCGCGGCGACGGCCTCGGAAGCCCGGATCGTGCCGGCCGGTACGCCCGACCTCGCCCTCCTGCGGGCGGTCGCGGACGTCGGGTTCGCCACGCCGGGCACGGCGGTCGGCGGGATCGGCCGGGAGGCGCTGCCGGCCGCGGCGGCAAGGCAGGACCCGGCGGGCCTGTCGGTGCTGCGGGACCGGCTGCGGTCCGGCGCGACGGTGATGGCCGCGGCGGGCGACGGCGAGGGGCCCCTGGCGGTGGGCAGCCACCAGCCGGTTGCGGGCGTGACCGAGGTCCTCGGTGTGGCCACGCTGCCGGCGGCGAGGCGCCGCGGCCTGGCCACGGCGGTGACCCACGCCCTGGTCGCGGACGCGCTGCGGAGGGGATGCGACGTGGTCTTCCTGTCGGCCGACGGCGACGACGTCGCCGCCATCTACGGCCACCTGGGCTTCCGGCGCGTCGGGACGGCGCTGTTGGCCGAGCCGGCCGCAGCCGGTGGTCCTCCGGCCGGCTGAGCAGACGTTCCGGTAGTCGCGCGGCGCCCCTGACTGCGTCAGGGGCCGCCAGGCCTGGCGCCCTCCTCGATGTCGCCGGAGGGCGGCGTCGGCCGCGCAGGGATGTCGTGCTGGCGGAGGTCCGCCCAGAGCGACTCCAGCGCGGCGTCAGGGTCGCGGTAGAAGGCGGCGCCGCGGACACGGGAGAACGGCAGCCCGCACCGCTGCAGCATGCGCTGCCGCAGGAGGTCGTTCTCGAACGCGCGCGGGCCGTGCCAGCGGTCGCTGTCGCACTCGACCGCCAGGCGGCTGCGGGGCCCCTCCACGAGGAGGTCGACCTGATAGCCGGCCAGCTCGTGCTGCGGGAGGACCAGGAAGCCCCGCTCCAGCAGGCGGAGGAACACGTCCAGCTCCAGCCAGCTCTCGAAGGGGTGCGGCGGCTCGTCTCCGTCGCACCTCTCCTCGGCGCGCCGGCGCCAGCCCGCCACCAGCGGCCCCTCGACGGCCGGCGGCGGCTCCACGCGGGGCTGCAGGCAGTACTGGAGCAGGCGGTGGGCCACTCCCTCGGGGTGGAGGTCGTCGAGGGTCGCGGTGTGGAACAGCCAGAGCTGGTCCCGGGCGCGGCTGGTGGCGACGTTGAACCGGCGGCGGTCGCGTCCGTGGGTCGCCGCGTACAGCCGGCGGCCGGCGCGGGGCGCCTGGACCAGGCTCAGGAACATGACGTCGCGCTCGTCGCCCTGGAAGGCATAGGCGTCGCCGCAGAGCAACCGGCGCCGCTCCATCTCGGCCGGGTCCACCAGCCGGGCCAGGAGCCGGGCGATCAGGCGTGCCTGCTCGGACCCCACCAGGCTGATCACGCCCAGCGTCTTGCCCGCGTAGGCTCGGTCGGCCAGGCAGGCCATGACCTGCTCCACGACGGCCCGTGCCTCGGCCTCGTTGACCTGGGCCTCGTCGTAGACGCCGTCCGCGACGTGGCGGACCTGGATGGCGGGCCGCAGCCGGTCGCTCCCGAACTGGCGGAGCGGGACCAGCGGGCGGTCCCGGTAGCAGAGGGAGTTGGAGAACTGGATGATCTCCGGCATGCACCGGAAGTGCTCCTGGAGCACAAGCCGGTCGCCGTAGCGGATCGCAGCGTGCGTGAAGTAGCTGGTGTCCGCGTCGTAGTGCATGGCCAGCGGGACGTCGTGGAGGTACTGGGCGTTCAGGAACTGGACCTTGTCGCGGTCCACCCCCACGTTGTCGGGGCTGATCTGCTGGTCGTCGCCGACCACGATGACCCGCCTGGCCAGGTACTGCAGGAACAGAGCCTCGGGCCCCGACTGGCTGGCCTCGTCCACGATCACGACGTCGAACGCCTCCGGCGCCATGTCGACGGCCTCGGCGACCTTGAAGATCGGCATGATCCAGGCCGGGATCGCGCTCCGGCAGCCCTGCATCGCGTCCCGAGCGCGCTGGCGCCACCGGGCGGCGTGCTTGCCGGTGCCCTTGCCGATCTTGCGGACGGCCTCCTCCCACGCCTCCAGGTGGGCTCGCTCCGCCTCTGTCAGGCGGCTCAGGCAGTGGGACCAGGCCAGCTCCGCGGCCAGCGCCCGCGTCGCCCGCTCGATGCGCTGGCGCGCGTCATCGAGGTCCCGCTCCAGCCGCAGGGCCAGGGTCGGATCGGTGTGGGCCGCCAGCCAGGCATCGGCCCGGGCCCAGTCCCAGGCCGATGCCATGGCCCCCAGCCGGGCGTCCCAGGCGGGGTCCAGCGGCGCGTCGAGCACCTCGCCCGCCAGGCGCGGCGCGGCCGCGGCCAGCCGCCGGAGCAGGTCCCGGCGGCGCTCGAGCGCCGCCCGTCTGGCGTCCAGCCGCTGCAGCGAGCGGTACGCCGCCTCGTAGCCGCGCCGGTCACGCTCCGCCACGGCCGCCCGCAGGGCCTGGACCACCGGGTGCGTCGAGCCCGGGCGCAGCGGCGCGACGGCAGCGGCCAGCCCTTTCCGGGCCATGCGCAGCTGGCGGTCGCGGCGGGCTCCGTCCAGCGCGAGCAGCAGCGCCCCGAGGGCACCGTCGTCCTCCCAGTCCGGCGCGGCCAGGCCGGGCACCGCCGCTGCGGCGTGAGCGGCCGCGTCCCGCACCCGCTCCAGGCGCAGCACGGACTGCAGCACCGCGAGCACGTCCTCGTACTCGGCCCCGCGGACGCCGGTCGAGCCGGCGGTGGCCGGCCGGTGGGGGGCCCACTCTGCGTCGAGGCGGTCGAGCCGGTCGCGAACGGCCGCCCAGGCCACCACGCGGTCCACGGTGGCCACGTCCACGCAGGGCACCCCGTCCACGCGGACAGCGTCGACCAGGTAGCGGGCGCGCCGCACGGCCTGTGCACGCAGCGGGCCCACGCCCAGGCTGCCCCCCTGCCGCAGGTGGTCGCGCAGCCCGGTGGCGTCGGCCCTGACGGCGGCCAGGCTGCGGCCCTCCAGGCCGGTGACCTGGCAGCCGCCGACCTCCGGCAGGAGGGGCCGGATGGTCGCGAGCGCGTCAGCGGTGGCGCGCTCCAGCGCGCCCCAGCGGCCGGTCAGGCCTGCCGCGACCTGCTCGGTCGCCGCCGCGACCCAGGCCTCGCCGCGCCGGACCAGGGCCAGCCGCTGGTGCCTAAGGTCGACCACGGCGGCTGCCAGCGCATCGACGGCCTCGGCGGGCGCCGCGGCCAGCGCGGGCCCGGCGGGGTGGGCGACCTCAGCGGCCTCCGCGCAGGCGGTCTCGGCCGTCCGCTCCGCGGCCACCAGGCTCGCGAAGGCCTCCGGCACAGGCAGCTCGTCCGCCGCCACGGTGACGGCCAGCAGCTCCGCCTCCGCCTCGGCGTCGATGGCGCGCAGGAGGCCGAGCAGCTCCAGCGACTCGCCGTCGGTCAGCGGCGGCTCGTCCGCGGGATCGACGGCGTCGTGCAGCCAGCCCAGGTCGGCGGCGCGCAGCCGGAGCTGCCGGGCGATGTCCAGGGCCGTGCCCTCGTAGCCGCCGAACGCCCGCGGGTGCCGCTCGCTGTCCCGCTCCCGGAGGGCCTGGAGCCGCTCCCTGAGCTTCAGCTCGGCCGACCTGGCGTCGGCCAGCTCGTCGCGCCGGCGCGCGACCTGCTGCTGCGAGCGGCGGGGATTCCAGGCCGAATAGCGCTCCGAGATGCCGTGGACGGACGCCTGCAGCTCGTCCCGGCCCCGCGCGTCGCTGCCGAGAACCACCACGGCCAGCTCCCGGATCTCGGCCGGGATGCGGTCGCGCAGCACCTCCAGGGCCCTCGCGGTGTGGCTGGTGACGAGCACCCGCTCCCCCTGCGCAAGCAGGTGTGCGACGAGGTTGGCGATGCTGTGGGACTTGCCGGTGCCCGGCGGCCCCTGCACCAGCACGCCCGGCCGCTCACGCAGGCGGCGCACGATGTCGAGCTGGGCCTCGTTGGCGGGCAGCGGGAACAGGATCTCGGGCTCGGGCGTCGGCTCATCGTCGTCCCCTGCCGCCGGCAGGTCGCCCACGTCCACGAGACGGCGCACCCCCTCGGGGATGGGCGCGTTGAACCGGAGCTGCTCGGCGATCGTCGTCAGGGCCTGCACCACGGAGCGGTCGCTGCGCCGGCGCAGGATGAGGGCTGGAGCGAGCCGCACGCAGGGGTCCCGCTCGAGGACGCGCTGCGGCACGAGGCTCTCCTCGAACCGGGCGTTGGCGGAGACGCCGTGGGTCCAGCTCCGGACAGCGCGGACGACGGTCGGGTCCGCGAATACGTCGTCGCCGACGGTGTCCAGGTCGGCGGCGATGGCGTCGAGGACGTCTCGCGGCGGCCGCTCGCCGGGCTCGAGCATGTCCTGCTCCAGCGCCGGCCGGGCGCCGTCGGCCGGCGCGGCGACCGTGATCACCCCCCGGTCCGCGTCGAAGCGCACGTCGGCCTGGACCACCACCACGTGGCGGGAGACGGCGGCCCCCGAGGGGGTCCGCCAGACCAGCTGGCCGATGCCGAGCACGACCTCGTAGGCCTCGCCCAGGCGCTGCTGGGACTGATGGACGCGGAAGAGATCGGTGTAGATGCGCTGGGCTCGCTGCAGGACGCGGTCGCGCTCCGCCCAGGGCGCCCAGTCGGTCCGCACGTACGCGTCCCAGGCGGCCTGGACCTCGGGGTGGTCGGCGAGGTAGTCCAGCGCCGGCTCTGCGGGCGGCTCGGCCACGGCCTCGGCGGGCTGCTCGGTCGCGGGCTCGGCGGGCTGCTCCGCTACGGGCTCTGCCACGGGCTCTGCAGGCTGCTCGGCGACGGGCTCTGCAGGCTGCTCGGTCACGGGCTCGGCCACCAGGTCGAGCTGCCGGTCCTGCGACTCGACTGTCACGTCCTCCGGCTCGGCCGCCGGCTCGGCAGGTGGCAGCGCGAGCAGCGGCGGCGCGTCGACGGCGGGCGGGGGGAGCGCGTCCACGGCGAGCGGGGGCGCGTCGACGGTGGGTGGCGTGTCGAGGCCAGGGGCGGGGACGGCGTCGCGCAGCGTCGGCTCGGCCAGCGCGGAGTCGCCGAGCTGGTCGCGATCCAGCCAGGGCTCGACCTCGGGCGGCGGCGCCGGGGGCGGCGCCAGCCGCGGCTTGCGCACCTCCAGCCACACCTCCCCGTCGCGGGCGGGCTCGGAGGCGGCGCTGAAGCAGCCCGGCAGGCTGGGGACGTCGGCCAGCCAGATCACCTCGTCATAGCCGTCGGTTGTCAGCACCGTGCGCGCCCGCAGCTGCGTGTACTCCCGAAGGAACGTGAAGAGGCGCACGGCGCGGTCGCGCACGTCGTCCGCGGCGGCCGACGGCAGCCGGATCACCGACATGTCACGGCTCCCGGTCCTGGCCGTGATGAGCGGTGGACTCCTGTCATCGGACTTACCTCCTGAGCGTCGTCCCGTGATGAGCGCGCGGAAGCGCCCGCGGGCACCCACCAACGCAACCTGCCGCGACCCCGGCCGCGACCGCCATCCTCGCCGGGACCGGGGAAGCAGGTCCCCGACGCCGGCCGGACGAACGCCAACCGGTCAGTCTACG
>Ga0126378_10001169_pt1 | contig 19590 bp, 19 predicted proteins | sample PanSoiMetPlot_23_FD_92587 | JGI IMG/M metagenome (GOLD analysis project Ga0126378, IMG submission 92587) | Tropical forest soil microbial communities from Panama - MetaG Plot_23 | ecosystem: Environmental > Terrestrial > Soil > Tropical forest > Bulk soil | place: Panama | collected 2016-02-17
TGGGTGGATGACGGCCCCACCGACCTCGACAACCTTCTGTTGACCTGTAGACCACACCACAAGCTGGTCCACGAGTTCGGCTGGACGGTGGAACGCGGTCCCGACGGCCACGCCACCTTCCGCCGGCCGAACGGCCAGGTCTACGAAGTCGGGCCGCCGGCGCTGCGTCCCGAGGTGCGACGGCACCTCGCAGCCGTACCTCTTCTCTGCTGAGGGTCCGAGGCAAGCCTCGCCCGTTTTCGCTTAATGCACCGGAGCGTCCGCGAGGTAGCCTTCAATTCCTGCTGCGAGCGCCGCACCGAGGCGTCTCTGGCCGTCAGGCGAGGCGGCCAGCGCTGCTTCGGCCGGGGCGGTGAGGAAGAGAGGCTCGACCATCGCCCCAGGCATCGTCGTGCCCTCGTCGAGCCAACCAGGCTCGGGAGGGCCGAGGAGCAGGAGGTGGCCGTAGCTTCCGGCTCGATCAGACAGAGTCGGCGCTTGAAGCTCGTCGTCGGTTACCAGCCCGCGGTCGGTCAGGTTCAATCGCGACACCATCGCAGACTGCAGGCTCTGTGCGAGGCGCATGTTCTGCGCCGCGAACGGCCGGGCGGTGTCATAGATCGTTTCAGTGCCGCCGGCTGTCGCGTCTTGATAGCTGTTGAAGTGGATCGACACGAGGACTGAGGCATTGGAGCTGTTGGCACAGCGGACGCGAGCCTGCAGGTCCTGGCGGACCTGGGTCGCGGTAAGGGTGCCGCCGGGGATCTGGGAGAGCTCGAAGGCCAGCACGGACGTATCCGCCGTGCGCGAGAGGACGACCGCATAGCCATCGGCGCGGAGCTGCCGGCTGAGCTCCTTGGCGACCGCCAGCGTCAGCGTCGACTCCTTCAGCTGGGTGCCGGAGGCGGTCCGGCCGGGCACCCCGGGGTCAGGACCGCCGTGACCTGGATCGATGAAGACGGTGCGTCCGCGTCTCTTACCGGTCGGAGCGAGCGACTGGCAGGTGCCCGCAGCGAGACCCGTCAGAGAGGGGGCGGCGGGTGGTTTCACGACAGACGTCGTGCGCGCGCCACCGGCGGCCGAGGCAGAGCTCAAACAAGCACGGGCAAGCAGCGCCACCGCCCCAAAACACATAAGCAGCGCTACCGCGGCCAGCAAGGGCCGGCGGGATGCCCGCCGGGTCCGCCGCCGAACTCTGAGTGGGATGTAGGGTGTGTAGCTGATCGGCAGGCCACAGTGTAACTGCAAATCTGGCCGCCGAGAATCTCAAAGCTCGGCCACGACCCGAGCCGGCGCCCCGTCCGCGCCGACGATGGGGATCGGCAGGGCGAATGCACGAAAGCGACGCCCGGCCACCAGCTCAAGGTGCGCCAGGTGCTCGGCGATCAGAACGCCTGCGCCAAGCAGTAGCCGGTGGACGGGCCAGTCGAAGCCGGGCCGGCGAACGGCCTCCGGCATGTCCGGCGTGGCCACGTCGAGGGCGACCATCTTGATCCGGCGCTCGACCAGCCAGGCAGCCGCCTCGATGGAGAGGTACGGATGGTGGTTGTAGGCCACCAGGTCGCCCTCAAAGTGGACGTCCCAGCCGGTGCGGATGAACACCGCATCGCCCGCCTCGGCGTGAGGCAGGCACGCCCCCAGGTCTGCCGGCGTTATCTCCTCGTCAGCTCCCCGACCGACCTCCCAGCAGACGGCCGGGCCGCTGACTCTGGCGAGGTCGATCTCGTCGATGCTGCTGCCTCCGGGGATGAAGTGGCGCGGTGCGTCGACGTGGGTGCCGGCGTGGACGGCTGCCGAGATGCAGGTCACGTTCACACCGCGGTCTTCGTAGCGAACGCAGCGTTCGACGCGGACCGGAGGAAAGAGCTTCTGCGAGAACATACCGTCGCGGTACGGCTGCGAGAGGTCGAACAGCTGCAAGGGACTCACCTCCAGAAGTTGGGGATACTTCAGACCGTCACGGGGCAGAGGCGACCAGGAGCCGGACCGCCAGCGTGGTGAGAGGAGCCCACACACCCGCCCGGTCGGCAAGGTCGCGTGCGACAGTCAGCGACGCAGCGTCCACGTCGCCCGCCAGGGGCGAGCGGGTGGCCTCGCTGCGACCCGTGCTCGTGTTGATTATCGCGAGCACCCGGTCCCGATCGAGCCCCTCGGCCGCCGCCACGCGCATCACTTCGGACGCCGCCAGCAGGTTCAGGCTCGCGAGAGCGTTCGTCACGACTGCCACCGAAAAGGCCTCTGAAGACTCCCGGCGCCTGGCAGCCCGGGCCTCGATCACCTCGTGCACACGTGTGAAGTCGGCGTCGGGGCCCATGATCGCCGTCGCCTCGTGCCATGCTTCGGCGGCTCCAGCCAGCAGCGGAACCGGGGTCGACCGATCCTCGGCGATCCGCAGGGCGTTGCCCAGGTCCTTCTCCATCAAGCCGGCGGTGAAGCCCGCCGCGTAGGTACGCGGCAGCACGTCACGCGGGTACTTGACCTCGCTGTTCTGGCTGCGGGCCGGACCGCGGTTGAAGGCCTCTATCACGGATGCCTCGTCAGCGCCGTACGACGCGGCAGTTACCAGCATCTCCGCGGTGCCCGTGAGGGACACGGCGGAGAGCGCGTTATTCAGGGCCTTGGTGGCGTGACCGGAGCCGAGCGGGCCCGCCCAGCGGACGTAGGAGGCGAAGGCGGTCAGCACCGGCCTGGCCCGTTCGACGAGTTCGGGGTCACCGCCGGCCATGGCCGTCAGCGTTCCGGCTCGTGCTCCCGCGACGCCGCCGCTCAGCGGACAGTCCAGATAGTCCACACCCAGGGGCGCGAGGGCGGCGGCCACCTTCCGGGTGGTGGCGGGCAGCGAGCTGGTGAGGTCGATCACCATCGGGGGTGCTGCCTCTCGCAGGCCGGGCAGCGACGCCTGCACGGCTTCCGCGTCAGGCAGGCACAGGAACGTGATCACGGATCGATTCGCGGCGGCTGCCAGGCTGGGAGCCACCTCGCCTCCCGGCGGCAGCGCGGGGTCGTAGAGCTTCAGGTGGTGTCCGGCGGCGCGCAGCCGCGCCGCGATAGCGGCGCCCATACGGCCGACCCCGGCCAGCGCGACCCGCACAAGACGAAGCGTAAAGCCAGCCTCGGAGCTGCGCGCGGATATCTGATGCCGGCCGGCTCGTCGGACGGCGTCCCGGTACTCGACCGTACTGCTCAGCCGCACCAGACGCTACGATCTCATTCTCGTGGCGGAACTGCCTGAGACACTACGGGTCGCACTCCTCACATACCGCGGCAATCCACGCTCAGGCGGGCAGGGTGTCTATGTCCGGAACCTCAGCCGATCGCTCGCTGCGCTCGGCCATCGTGTCGAGGTGCTGAGCGGCCAGCCGTATCCCGATCTCGATGCTGACGCCGGCGTCACGCTGACGCGCCTGCCGAGCCTCGACCTCTACCGGCCGGAGGCTCCCTTCAAGCCCGACCGCGAGGCACGCGACGCCATCGACCTCCTCGAATTCACGACCATGTGCTCCGGCGGCTTTCCTGAACCGCTGACGTTCAGCCTGCGCGCCTGGCGCGAGCTCCGGCGGCGCCGAGCCGAGTTCGACGTCGTGCACGACAACCAGTGCCTCGGTTACGGGTTGCTGGGGCTGCGACGTGAAGGCCTGCCGGTACTCGCCACCATCCACCATCCCATCCGGATCGATCGCCGGCTGGAGATGGCGGAGGCCAGGGGCGCGCGCCGGATCACACTGCGCCGCTGGTACGCGTTCACCAGGATGCAGGCCAGGGTGGCCCGGAGGCTCCAACGACTGGTCGCGGTTTCGCAGGCGGCCCGAGATCTGATCGTGATGGAGATGGGCGCCAAGTCAGAGCGGATCGCGGTCGTACCCAACGGAGTGGATGCCGCCCTGTTCCGGCCACACCCGGAGCGGCGGCGTAAGCCCGGCCGTGTCGTCGCCACGGCAAGCGCGGACGTCCCGCTGAAGGGGCTGGCGCCGCTCCTCCGGGCGTTCGCCCAGGTCCGGGCTCGCCGGCCTGCTGAACTGGTGGTGGTGGGCAAGCCCCGGCCCAACGGGCCAACGCCTCGCCTGCTCGCTGAGCTGGAGCTGAACGGCTCGGTGCGCTTCGTCAACGGGCTTACCGACCCCGAGCTGGTCAGCCTGTACGCGGAGGCCGATGCGGCGGTCGTGCCATCTCTGTACGAGGGCTTCTCCCTCCCCGCGGTCGAGGCGATGGCCTGTGGTCTGCCGCTCGTGGCCACCACCGCGGGCGCGCTGCCCGAGGTAGTCGGTCCGGATGGTGAGGCGGCTCTGCTCGTGCCGCCGGGCGACGCGGACGCCCTCGCCCGCGGGATCGTCACCCTGCTTGCCGACGCACCCCTGCGCAGGCGCCTCGGCGACCGCGGGCGGGCCCGTGTACTCGAGCGCTTCACGTGGGAGGCAGCGGCCCGCGGCACAGCCGAGCGCTATCGGGAGGTCATTGCCTCCGTTTGTTGACCGTGGACTTCGACCGGCTCGGAGTTCGCCAGGGTTCCAGGCTCCTCGATCTCGGCTCAGGGCCCGGGCGGCACGCCTTCGAGGCGTTTCGGCGCGGCGCTCATGTAGTCTGCGCCGATCTGTCGCAGACGGACCTGCGCCGGGCGGCGTCCATCCTCCACGCCATGGCCGTTGCCGGCGAGGCCCCGGCCGGCGCCTCCTTTGCGCTCGTCCGGGCCGACGCGCGGGATCTCCCCTTTTCCGAGCAGAGCTTCGACCACGTAATCGCGGCGGAGGTTCTGGAGCACATTGCGGCCGACGGACGAGCCATCTTCGAGATCGCCAGAGTGCTTCGAAGGGGCGGAACCCTCGCGGTGAGCGTGCCGCGCTGGTTCCCGGAGCGCGTGTGCTGGGCGCTCTCTGACAGCTACCACGAACGGCCCGGCGGCCACGTTAGGATCTATCGGCGTCACGACCTGAAGGCCCGGCTTGCGGCGGCGGGGCTGCAAGTTACCGGCACCCAGCACGCCCACGCTCTGCACGCGCCCTACTGGTGGCTGCGCTGTCTCGTCGGCCCGGACGACGACAGAGCCTGGCCAGTGCGTCAGTATCACCGCTTCCTGGTCTGGGACATCGTGCGCCGGCCCCGGCTGATCCGGCTGATCGAGCGCGGTCTCAACCCGTTGATGGGCAAGAGCTTCGTGATCTACTGTGCCGTCTGAGGTGGCGGCGCTGAGCGCTGCCCAGGCAGCCCTGACCGCGCACGCCATCGCGTCCATTCAGCTGCCCGACGGCTGCATTCCGTGGGAGGACGGCCGCCATGCTGATCCCTGGAATCACGTCGAGGCGGCCATGGCCCTCGACGTCTCAGGCCTCCACGAGTCCGCGTGGAAGGCATACCGCTGGCTGCGCGGGCAGCAGCGCAGTGATGGCTCCTGGGCGGCCGGCTACCGTGATGGTCGCGTAGAGGCTGGCTTCACGGACGCCAATTTCTGCGCTTACGCCGCAACCGGAATCTGGCACCACTTCCTCGCCACCGGCGACTGTGACTTCCTACGAGCGACCTGGCCGATGCTGGAGGGGGCCGTCGAGTGCGTGCTGACGCTTCAGCAGCCGGGGGGCGAGGTTTGGTGGGCTCGAGACGAGGCGGGACGGCCCTGGCCTGGAGCGCTCCTCACCTCATCCAGCTCCATCTGCAAGAGCCTCGAGTGCGCGACCGCCATCGCCACCTGCCTCGGGCGCTCCTGCCGGGACTGGCGCACCTCACGACGAACGCTCATGACGGCGCTCAGGGAGCGGCCCGGCGCATTCGAGCCGAAGCCACGCTGGGCGATGGACTGGTACTACCCCATCCTGTGCGGGGCGGTTCGCGGCCCCGAAGCGGACGCCCGTCTGGCCGAGCAATGGGACGCTTTCGTAGTCGAAGGCCTGGGGGTGCGGTGCGTAGCCGACCGTCCGTGGATGACAGTGGCCGAATCTGCCGAGTTGGTCCTGACACTGGACGCCCTCGGCCGCCGGCTGGATGCAAACCGCGTCTTCGCCTGGCTTTCGCCGCTGCGCGCGCGCGATGGGCACTACTGGACTGGAGTCACCTTTCCGGACGGCGAGCTCTGGCCGGAGGAGCGACCGACCTGGACCTCAGCCGCGGTGCTGCTGGCCGCCGACGCGCTTCAGGGCAGGAGCCTGACCTCGGGTCTCTTCAAGCACTTTGAGCGGGCGCCAGGCGGCCACCTGGTCGAGCTCCCACGAGACCCGCGGATTGCCGCCGAGACCCAGGTGGATGGCGAGGTTGCCAGCGCCTAAATAGTTGCGAGCAATCGCTTCACGCGGGCGTCGATGTCGTCCCTGATCCTGCGGATCTCATCCACTGTCCTGCCCGCCGGGTCCTGCACCTCCCAGTCCTCATAGCGCTTGCCCGGGTAGATCGGGCACGCGTCACCACATCCCATGGTTATGACCACGTCCGCCGCCATGACGAACCCGTCGGTGAGGGGCTTGGGGAACTCCTGCGACATGTCGATGCCCAGCTCGTTCATCACCTGCACCACGGCGGGGTTGATCTCCTCGGCGGGAGCGCTGCCCGCCGACTGGACGGTGAGCCTGCCTTGCGCGTGCATCGCGAGCAGAGCGGCGGCCATCTGGCTCCGGCCGGCATTGTGAACGCAGACGAAGAGGACCTCCTGCACCTTCTGTGCCAGGGTACAGGCCGGACGGCACGAGCCTGCTGCGCAGAGGCCCGCCCGTATCAGATCTTCTCCAGCACCCGAAGTGAGCCCACCGCCGACACCTCGTGGAAGTGGCCGGAAGCATGAGCCCGCCTCAAGACGTGATACGGCGCCTGTCCACCCTGCGCCCGGCTGGTGAAAACGTCGTGGATGGCCAGAATGCCGCCCGGGCAGAGGAAGCGGGCCCAACCCTCGTAGTCGCCCTGGGCCGCAGCGTCCGAGTGCCCGCCGTCTATGAAGACCAGGCCGAGTCGCGTGGCCCAGTGTGCAGCCACCGTGCCCGAGTCACCGACGACGGCGATCACGACCGGTTCCAGGCCCGCGGCGGCCAGTGTGCGCCGGAAGGCGGGGAGCGTGTCGACCCGGCCGTCACTACCCAGCAGCCGGGGATCGAAGTAATCCTGGCCTGGCTGCTGCTCCTCCGAGCCGCGATGGTGGTCCACCGAGAACAGAACGGTGCCCACCGCACGGGCGGCTGCACCCAGGTAGATGGCGGACTTGCCGCAGTAGGAGCCGATCTCGAGCAGTGGGCCCAGGCCGGCCGCCCTCAGACCCGCCTCGTACAGCGCGAGGCCCTCCTCCTCCGGCATGAAGCCGATGGCATCGCGAGCGGCCCTTCGGAGGTGGTCGTCCACGGGGAAAGCGTCAGCGTGCCGGCGCCGGCGGGGTCGCGGTGAGCACTTCGATCTGGCGTTGGATGTGAGCGTCGATGTCCTGAGCACGGCGGGCCCAGATACGGGCGTGCTCTGGCTGGCTGAGGATCAGAAATCGCTCCGCTTCGACCGCTTCCACGACCCTCTCCGCGACCGCTTCTGGTTGCACGATCACGTCCGGCATGCGGCTTGGGCCCGTGCTTGTGTCGTCGAGTCCGCGGAAGCGGTAGTTCTCGGACAGGTTGGTCTCAACGTAGCCCGGGCAGAGCACGGAGACGCCGATGCCACGAGGCCTGCAGTACAGGGCAAGCCCAGCAGAGAATCCGACCACTCCATGCTTGGTCGTGTCGTAAGGGATCGTCAGCGGGTTGTGAGCGACCAGCCCCGCGAACGACGCCGTATTGACGATGTAGCCGCTCCCGCGCTCCAGCATGTGGGGTAGGAAGGCACGTACGCCACGAACAGGGCCGAGCAGGTTGATGTTGACGATCCATTCCCAGTCGGCCATGGCGATTTGCTCGACTGGACCCCCGAGGACGACGCCGGCGTTGTTCATGAGCACGTCGACGCGGCCCATCTCGGCGATTGCCCGCTCGGCAAGCAGCTCGAGTTCGCCGTCCTGGGACACATCGCAGCGGACGCCCGCCGACCGGCGGCCGAGGGCCCGGATCTCGGAGACGGTGTCCATCATCCGCTGCTCGTGGATGTCGGCGATGACCACGTCGCTGCCCTTGCGGGCCATCGCAAGCGCGCAGGCGCGGCCGATCCCGCTCGCGCCGCCCGTGATGACGGCAGCCGATCCCTCCAGGTTCATGACCCTGATTGTCGGCCAGTTACACGCCCGATGTCGGCGCTACTTGCAGCTCCACTGGCCGGGGCCGGACCGTTGATACAACCATGCCGCAGCCTGCGCGTTGGCGACGGGGTCGAAGACGGACTGGGCGTGCTGCGGCGTCAGTGCCCAGGTCGAGGGCAGGAACTGGAACAGGCCTGAGGCGCCGCTGGAGCGATTGACCGCGAACGGGTTGTAGTTGGATTCGCACTTGGCGACCCTCAGTGCCCACTGTTGGGCGGCCGAGCCCAGCGGTGCAAAGGCGTCGAGGATGATCTGCTGGATCGCACTGGTGCTTCCCGGGGGCATGCTGGGAGCAGGAGAAGGGGGCGGCGACGAGGTCTTCGACGATAGCGCCTGATTTACAAGCTGGGAGAACTGGTTTTCCAGCTGCCTTTTCAGCTGTTGCTGTCGATCGCGATCAGACTGCAGCTGGTTCTTCTGGAGAGACAGGCGTGAAAGGTCGTCGTCCAGCGCCCGCTTGGTCGCCGCTGCACGATCTCCGGCAGAGCTGAGATCTCCGATCCGGGTCAGCGCATCCGTGATGGAGGCCGACTCGAAGAGCGCCCCTATCAGAGAGTCGGGCTGAGCGTATAGAGCGCGCGCGAGCCGCCTGACCTGGGCTCGCTCCCGCTGGATCCGCAGCTGGGTGTCGGCCATCGATTTCTCGAGCGCGCTCATCTTCGAGTTCAGGTCTGTGATCTGCGCGGCCGCAGCAATGAGCTGCTGCTTGACCGTCTCCTGGCGCGCGCTCAGGTCGTCGGCATAGACCGACTGCGAGACGCCGCAGGCCACGACGACGAGTACGAGTACAAGCCGGCGAATTTGCGTCTACCCCCCATGGCCACCGGCGATTGCTCCCGAGATGGCCGCCGGACACGATAGCAGATCCGGCAGAGTGCCCGCGAAGTAGCGCTGTCGGCGAGGAGGCCTTCGGGCGCAGCCCTGGACGGCCGGGGCAGAGCGGGTGCGTACCTGCCCGCACAGCCTACCGAGCTGCCACCTGCACGCCGGCGACGCGGCTGCGCATCCTGCCCACCGCCACGCCCGTCAGACCCAGGAGCGCCCCGGCGGCTCCCGCCACCGCAAATGCCATCGTGGGCGACGAGCGGTCCACGACAACGCCGACCAGGGGAGCTCCCAGTGCCAGTCCTGCGGTGAGGGCCGATCCATGCAAGCCCATCGCTTCGCCGCGGACGGCGGCCGGCGCCAGGCGGCTGATCACCTCTCCCGTCGCCGCGATCGTGGGCGCGCACATGGCGCCGGCCGGGATCAGCGCGAGCGCGAGCGCCCACCAGTGCCCGGCCAGGCCCACGGGGATCGTGAGCACACAGAGGAGCTCCATCAGTGCCAGCGCCGGCAGCGATCGAGGCAGCGACCCGTGGACGAAGCCACCCGCCAGGGACCAGCAGCACCAGATCGCGATCACCAGGCCGCTCCACTTCAGTTCGCCGGCATGCCTGAGCGTGGCCACGATGCCTATGTCTGTGCCCGAGAGCACGAGTGTGGCGCCGGCGGACGCCACCAGGACAACCACGAGCCTGTCGGTCATCCACTCCCGACGAGGAACCGGCGCCTGACCTTCGGCGTCCCGCAGTTCGGCATCGCTGCGCACTGGTGGGTCCAGGACGTACAGCAGCAGCCCCGAGAGCATCATCGAGGCGCCCATGGCGAGCAGCGCCACCCTCGTCGACAGCTGGGTGGCCAGCAGCACGCCCGCCGCCGGCCCGACCATGAAGGACACCTCGACGGCCATCGAGTCCAGTGAGTAGGCCGTCCGCCGGCGGTCCTCGGGCACCAGCGCGGCCAGTGACTGTCTTGACACGGAGAACAGAGGCAGGCTCAGCAGCCCGCCAAAGAACGCAGCCGGCACCAGCATGAGATAAGGCAGCGAAGGCGCGATCAGCCAGAATGCCCCCTGGGCCAGGGTCGTCACCAGCAGCGTCCGTCGCAGGCCGTGCCGGTCAGTCATCCGCCCTGTCAGCGGAGCCCCCAGCGCACTTCCGACCGTCAATGCGGCCCCCAGGGCGCCGGCCGCCCCGAAGCCGCCGCCAAGAGTCAGGACCACGTGCAGGGTCAGCGCCACGCTGGCCGCGCCGACCGGGATCCTTGCCAGTAGAGTGACCAGCACCAGCGATCGCACACGAGGCAGTGCGAGTACCCGGCGATAGGGTGCGAGGGGCGCCAGGACACTCATCTCTGAGCCAGTATGGCGGCACGAAAGCGGACGGCAGGCGGCTACCGAACGCGAGACCTCGCGAACCTGACCCGCGCCGCCCCCGCGACGCAACAATGTGAAGCACCATGAGTGAGCAGGACTACTTCGACCCGGTCCGTCTCGCACCGCCGATGGGGGGCAGCGCGGAGCCTGCGAGGCGGGGCCCTGGGCGTCTGAGTCGGGCCGTGGTGGCACTGTTGGTGACGTGTGCCGTCGCCCTGGTCGGCTACCTGGTGTGGGACGACTCCAGTACGCACCGGCAGCGGACCGATGAGACGCACCGAGCGGACAGTCTGACACGCCAGGTCAGCGCCTGGACGGCCGAAGCGAGCCGGCTCAACTCAGAACTGACGGCGCTGCGCGATGACAACGCCCGCCTCAAGAGCCAGGCCAGCAACCCAACCCTCCCGATGTGGAACTCGTGTGGTGGGCCGTGCACGATCGCGCCGAACTCTGTCCGCGTCGGCAGCGTCCCCGACACGTTCCAGCTCCAGATCAACTTCACGGCTGACGTTCCGGTCCGGACCTACATCTTCACGTTCCGTCAATGGGCACAGTTCGACCAGTGCGGGTTCGCCGTCCGCTGCGTCACCGGCAGCTACAGGGCTTTTGACGCGGCCACCTCGTTCAGCCAGACGGTCGACGAGGCTGAGGGATGCTCGGCTTACGTATGGGTGCTCCAGGCCGACCGTCAGGGGACTATCAAGCCCGACGTCCGGGTCCACTACCAGCCGGCAAGCCAGCCGACGGGAATCTGCGCGGTCAACCCCTGATCAAGCACCAACAAGCCGCGCGCGAAGTTGGTCCTGGGTCGAGGGGTGGACGCCGACAGCGGCGAGGTATCCGTCTACGCCGCCGTACGCCTCATCCAGATGTTCGAGCACCGTGGTCATGGTCCGCGGATCGCACTGAAAGCGGCGCCGCATGTGGTCCTGGACGTCTGCGTCGGGCTCCGCGGAGATCCACTCGTCGAGGAGCGGGCGCAGGGCGTGGCGGCTCAGAGCGTAGTCCTCGGCGATCACGTCGCGAGGGACGCCGGCCGCTGAAAGCAGCAGGGCGGAGACCACCCCGGTCCTGTCCTTGCCGGCGAAGCAGTGCACCACCACGCCGCCCGGCGGCTCTGCCGCGATGCCGTGCAGAATGACGCCAACCCGGGCCCGCATGGCATCGAGCAGCCAGATGTAGGTGTCGGCAACTGTTCCGATCTCGCTGCTCCGGTCGGGGTTGTCCTCGACGATCGACAGGTGTCGATACCCTGGATGATCCCCAAGCGCGGGTGGCGAGTGCCGCCTTTCGACCGGCCCCCTGAGATCGACGATGGTTGTGATCCCGTAGTCGAACATGGCCCGCCGGCCGGCCTGCGCCAACCGGTTCAGGTCATCTGAGCGGACGATGCGGCCAAAACGAGTGGGCCCGTCAGGGGTTGGCAGGCCGCCCAGGTCTCGCGCGTTGCGCAGGTCCGGCCAGTCCAGCAGCCTCCCGGCACCCACGCTCAGAACTGGACCTCACCGCCGTCGACGTTGATCGCCGCGCCGTTGATGCCGCGGCCGGCGTCCGAGGCGAGGAGCACGCAGACCGCGGCAACCTCAGCCGGCGCCACCAGCTTTCCCTGCGGCGTCAGCAGCGGCTCCAACGCCTGCTCGCGGGTACGCCCTGTCCTGGCCATTATGTTCGCGATGGTGGCCTCGGTCATGGGCGTATCCGCGTAGCCAGGGCAAACGCAGTTGAAGGTCAGGCCCTGTCGCGCGTACTCGGCGGCCAGGGCGCGCGTCAGGCCCAGGAGGCCGTGTTTGGCCGCGGTGTAGGCGGACAGGTAGGGCCCGCCGACCTTACTGGCGATCGACGCGATCGCGATCACCGCCCCTGAACCGCGCCGCAGCATGCCCCGCACCGCGGCCCGCGTCACGAAGAAGGGTCCATCGAGGTCGACGGCCATGAGGCGCCGCCAGGTCGCGGTGTCAGTGTCCGTGAACTTCTGCGAGATTGCGATGCCGGCGTTGTTGACCAGCACGTCGAGCCCGCCCAACTCCCGCTCCACCCTCGCCACCGCTGTCTCACACGCATCCTCGTCGGTGACGTCAAGGGGAACGGCGACGGCGCCCGGCCCGCACTCCCGAGCCACGAGCTCGATCTCGACCTGGCTGCGGGCGGCCACCGCCACCAGCGCGCCCTCGCGAGCGAACGCCAGGGCGACCGCGCGGCCCAGGCCCCGGCCGCCTCCCGTGATCAGGGCGATCTTTCCGTCGAGTGCGCCCATCTCGACCTGAAGCCTATCCGAGAGGCGACACGCAGTTCGGCGATTGGGGTTAGGATCGCCTGATGGTCGTGGGGCCTGGGACCCGCCAGGCGATCTGGCCAAACGTTGACCAGGTCGAGTGGATCAGTCCCGAGGAGCTGGTGAGAGAGGGCTTCCGGCAATCGCGCGTGGTGATGATGAACGAAGCTCGCGTCGGGCTCAGACGCTCCGAGCGGACGCGACGCATCGGTGCCCGCATCATGCATATGGCTCGTGCCTCCGGCGCCAGCCTGCTTGCGGTGGAGGCCCTCGGACCGCCCGGGAGAGCGGCCCCGACCGGGGGCTTGCTGGCACAGCCGGACATGATCGCCATGCTCGACGAGGCACGACTTCAGGGGTTCGAGCTGTCCGGCTACGACGCCGACGAGCGGGACGTCCCGGTCAGGCTCCGGACCAAGGTCAAGAGCCCCGGGTACGCGAACTGGCGAGACGGCCAGCAGGCCGCGAACCTGGCCAGGCTGTTCGAAGCGCTCCCGGAGAACGCGGGAATGCTGGTCTGGTGCAGCAGCCTGCATCACTCGAAGGTCCGCTTCATGATGTACCGGCCTATGGGCTGGCTGTTCATGCAGGGGACAAAGGTGGTCCCGTTTTCCATCGACCAGACCGTCGGCGTCGACTTCACGGGCCGGCAGGCCGGCCTGTCGCCGGTCCTGAAGTGGGCGGCGGCCACGCTGGCGGCGCGTGGCGGCAACGCCGGCTACATCTGGAAGGAAGGGCTGCCCAGGCTGAGCGCCGGCTGCGACGCGTGGATCCTTTCGCTTGACAACCGCGTGACGTAGAGCAGTCCCCAGGGCTCCCCGCGCCTCCTCCTAAACTGGACGTCAGCATGGAGTTCGAGGTCATCGTCGAGGTGCCGAAGGGAAGCAGCAACAAGTACGAGATGGACCCCGATACCCGAGTGATCCGGCTGGACCGGGATCTCTCGACCGCGGTCCGATACCCGACCGACTACGGCTTCATCGATGGGACGCTGAGCGAAGACGGCGACCCGCTCGACGCGCTGGTGACTGTGGCGGAGCCGACCTTTCCGGGCTGCCACATCACCTGCCGGCCCATCGGCATGCTGACCATGAGGGACGAAAAGGGTCTCGACCTCAAGATCCTGACGGTTCCCGTCTGGGACGAACGCACCGAGCTCAACCAGATGCCCGCCTTTTTGTTGACCGGTATCAGGCACTTCTTCGACGTGTACAAGGACATCGAGACCGACAAGTACACCGAGGTCGGAGACTGGGACGACCGTCAGGCTGCCGAGGCCGAGGTTCGCAGATGCCAGGAGCGCCACGTGGCGCACACCAGGGCCGGAACTGCCCCGCGGTTGTAACGCAACTGAACCAATTACAGCCCACCGAGGCTGGTGGGCCAGGCGGAACCAGAGACCCTAAGCCTAAGCTGCCATCTCCCGCTCGTCGGCCGGGTACTCGACGACAGCCAGTACGCGCGGCGCCATGAAGCGCGCGCTGCGCACGATCCTGCCGTTGCGGGTCAACTCGTTGACCTCGACCGCCGTCCGCGACGTCTTCACCTCGACTCTTCGACCGGCTCGCGCCGCCCGGATCCGATACTCTCGGGCCGCGCCGCCACCGGCGTCCACCAGCACCTCGACGAAATCGCCCTTTGCCATAAGAACGTTTATTCCCATTTCTGGCCCGGGTCACCCATCTCGAGGGCCGCCCGGCCACCGACGAAGTCGCAGTCCAGCCGGACGGAACCGCGAGTCATCGTCAGTGCACCATGCGACCTGTCGTGCTCGACCCGAACCCTACCGCCCGAGCGCAGCTCGGGGGTCTGCCGGCGCAGGCGCAGCAGGCGGCGGTGCCAGTCCAGGAGGTCGCGGTGCGGCTCCAGGGAGAGCTCGGCCCAATCCAGGCGCGAGCTCTCGAATGAGGCGCGGTCCTGCGGATCGGGCACGTCCTCGGGCCGCCAGCCGAAAGCCTGGAACTCCTCCATCCGGCCGCGGCTTGTCTTCCGGGCGATCTGCGGATCGCGATGGTCGGAGAAGAAGAGGAATGGAGTGGTCGCCCCCCACTCCTCGCCCATGAAGAGCATGGGCACGAATGGCGCGCACGCCACCAGCGACGCAGCCATCCGCAAGCGCGCCGCGTCGACCAGCATCGACAGCCGCTCCCCGGCCGCCCGGTTGCCAACCTGGTCGTGGTTCTGGGCGAAGCCGACTACTCGCGCCGCATCAACCCCCAGCCGACCCGGCTGCAGCAGCGCGCCCGCCAGATCCGCCACTGATCCGTAGCGCGCGTAGTACCCGGTCCGCTCTCCGGTCAGCAGCACGTGCAACGCGTGGTGGAAGTCGTCCGCCCACTGGCCGTCGACCCCCATCCCGAGCAGCGCGGGGTCGATCCTCGGCTTCTCGGCCACCACGAGCCTGGGCGGGTCGAGCTCGTGCGCGCGCGCCGCGAGTTCGTCGACGATGTGCCGTGGCGAGGCGTCCGTGATCGCGTGCACGGCGTCCAGGCGGAGCCCGTCCAGGTGATAGTCGCGCAGCCAGGCCACCGCATTTTCGATCACGAAGTCGCGCACCGGGCGGCTGTCCCGGCCGTCGAAGTTGTAGCCCCGGCCCCAGGGCGTGGGATGGCGATCGGTGAGGTAGGGGCCGAAGCGCTCGAGGTAGCCTCCCTCCGACCCCAGGTGGTTATAGACGACGTCCAGGAGCACTGCCAGACCACGGGCATGACCGGCGTCCACGAGTCTTGTGAGTCCTTCGGGACCGCCGTAAGCGTGATGCGGCGCCCAGAGGTCGACGCCGTCGTAGCCCCACCCCCGGTCGCCTATGAACTCCGCCACCGGCATCAGCTCGACCGTGTTGACGCCCAGGTCGACCAGGTGGTCCAGCCGCCCGATCGCGGATTCGAAGGTCCCGCCCGGCGTGAACGTGCCGACATGGAGCTCGTACAGGATTGCGTCGGCCAGGCGGCGACCTCGCCAGCCGGTGTCAGACCAGCGAAAGGCGCCGTGATCGACGAGCCGTGAAAGGCCGTGGACGCCATGCGGCTGCCAGCGCGAGCGGGGGTCCGGCAGTGGGTCTCCACCGTCCAGGCAGTAGCCATAGTCGGCGCCGGACCTGGTCCGGGCCTCGACCTCCCACCAGCCTCCGGGGTCCTTCTGCATCGGTAAGCGGGCGCCGTCCAGGTGCAGCTCCACGCGACCCGGCCGCGGCGCCCACAGACTGAACCTCATACACCTGTCCGGGCGAGCAGGGCTACCGGGAAGCCGTGCAGCAGGCGCGCCAGCTGCACCTCTCCGCCGGGATGCCGGCGGCCCGTGAACCGATCTGTCCAGTCGCCGGGCGGCAGCTCGACCCGGGTATCAGCCCAGTCACCTCCCATTCCAACCACGAGCCGCGGCACCACAACCACCGCGCCCCCGCCCCGACTGAAGGCGAGCGCGTGAGCGGCCCGCGCGCCCGCGACGGGCAGGGGATCGTACGAGCCCCTCACGAACAGCTCCGGCTGTTCTGCCCGCAGCCTCAGCGTCCGGTTTACGACCAGCAGCTTGGGCAGGCCCTCGTCTCGCCGCGACCACGCCACTTCCGCCGCTTGCTCATCGGCCCAGTCGAGTTCGTTCAAGAGCTGGCACCGCAGTGAGAAGTCCACCGGCCGTCTGTTGTCAGGGTCTACCAGGCTGAGATCCCAGAGCTCGCTTCCCTGGTAGACGTCCGCCACTCCCGCGGCCGTCAAGCAGAGCAGCTTCATTGCCAGTGAGTTGACCCTGCCGGCCGCGACCACCGGGGGCAGGAATTCCCGGAGCGCGGCGAGGAACTCGGGATCCGTCAGAGATTCAGAGACGAAGTCTCGAACTGCGCTCTCGTAGACGGGCTCCGGTGCGATCCACGACGTGTGAACCTTCGCCTCCCGCACCGCCTTTTCCATGTAGGCGACAGCCCGCTCCTCCGAGATCGGCCATGCACCCACCAGCGTCTGGTAGAGCAGATACTCCGTGTTGCGGTCGAGCATTCCGTGGTGCCGCCTTGGCTCATTGATCGCCGCCCAAAGATCGACCGCCTCCCGCCAGCCCTCGGGGATCTCGGACAGCACGGCCAGCCGGGCTCGAACGTCCTCGCTGCGCTTGCTGTCGTGAGTCGAGGTCGCGACAAGACCGGTGGGCCAGCGTGCGGCAGCGCGGGCGCAGGCTGCGTGAAACTCCTCCGGTGACACCCCGAATCGGGAAGGGTCGCCTCCCACGTCATTCAGGGCGACCAGCCGGTTGTACTGGTAGAAGGCCGTGTCCTCAACGCCTTTGGCCGTCACCGGATCTGACGTCTGCTGGAAGCGCGCGACGAGTTCAGCGGTGTGCTCGCCCGTCTCCTGCAGCAGGAGGATGCGGCCCAGAAACGCCACCAGCTCGGGATCGATGTCCGGACGGCGCAGGCGCGCCTCGGCCAGCGCCGACTCGATGTGGGCGCGGTCGACGTCACTTACCGGCTCGCCCGGACGGACGTAGGTTCGGTAGACCGGCAGACAGGCTATGACCTCCCTCAGGGCCTGGCCCAGCTCGTGCCTGGTGTAGTCCCGGTAGCGCCGGATGTCCTCACAGACCCGTACGAAGAGCTGCGTCAGCCTGCCAAGGTCGCTGGCGAGCAGCTGCCCCATCACCAGGTGCTTCGCCCGGTATGCGGTCGTTCGGAAGTCCTCGGACTCGCCGGTGAAGCTGACGTAGATGTTGGTCAGCGCGGTCTCGCCTGCCGGGTCCACGAACAGGCCGAGGGCGCGGTTGGCGAAGTCGTAACCGGTGCTTCCGGCCACTGGCCATCGCTCCGGCAGCTCTTCGCCGTCCTGCAGGATCTTCTCGACAACGATCCAGGAGCGCGGCACGGCCGCCCGCAGACGTGAAAAATAGCCGAGCGGGTCCCTGAGCCCGTCCGGGTGGTCGATGCGAACGCCGTCGAGCACCCCACCACGCAGCCACTCGAGCACGAGGGAGTGCGTGTCCGCGAAGACGGCGGGGTCCTCCATTCTCAGGGCGACCAGGCTGTTGACGTCGAAAAAGCGCCGGTAGTCCAGCTCGAAGACCGCGGTCTGCCAGCGGGCGAGCCGGTAGTTCTGTGGCTCGAGCAGCTCATCGAGCCGGTCAGGGTCAGCGTTGGTGGCTGCGATGCGCGCATCCAGCTCGCTGTCGACGTCGAGCCGCTCCAGGCGTGTCAGCAGCACCTGCTTGTCAAGGTGGCGGCGCAGCGCCCCGGCCCGGTCGTCGGGCCGGGGCACCGGCAGGGCCGCGAACTCGGCGCCGAGGCCATCGAACCCGTCCCCCAGAACGAGGCCGTACGTGCGGGGATCGATAGGGAACTCGTGCTCGTGGTAGCGGACCAGAAGGCGCACACCTTCGTGAGCGAGCAGGAGCCGGCCCGCCTCGAGCTCGCGGCCGTAGTGGTCTGCGAGGACCGGCACGAGGATCGTGTTCTTGAGTTTTGGCTCAGGCGGGTCCCAGGCGATGTCGAAGTAGGTTGCGTATCTGCTGGAGCGGCCATTCTCCAGCACATCCCACCACCATCGGTTGCGCCGGCCGGCGATCGCCATGTGGTTCGGCACGATGTCGAGGAGCTGGCCGAGGTGGTGGTCAGCGAGCGCAAGGCAGAGCCGCGCATGGCCTTCCTCGCCCCCCAGCTCGGCGTTGACGCGCGAGTGGTCGACCACGTCGTAGCCGTGGGTGCTGCCGGGCGCGGCTTGCAGGTAGGGCGAGCTATAGAGGTGACTGACACCAAGCCGGGCCAGGTAAGCGGCTGTCTCCGCAGCCTGGTCGAAGCTGAAGCCGGCGTTCAGCTGGAGGCGATAGGTAGCGCGCAGCGCGAGCACGGTTGGGTGGTCGATGTGTCTAACGCTACCCGCTCTACGAATCGATCATATGTTGCCCGCTTCGCCGCTACTCCACCCGGCGCAGCAGCACGAGTGAACGACCCACGACGGGCACATGGCCTCCGGCCCGGTAGAACCTCGGCAGCGGGTCGGCGGTGTCGAGCGCTCGCATCCAGCGCCGGCCATAGGGGCCGCGCGGGAGCGTGAAGCGCAGCGGCTGATCGTGTGCGTTGAAGAGGATGAAGAACGAGTCGTCGCGTAGGCGGCGACCGCGGTGATCGGGGGACGCGATCTCCTCCCCGTTCAGGAAGACCGCCAGCGAGCGGGCGAAGCCGTTTTGCCAGTCCTGGAGGGTCATCTGCCCCCCATCCGGCGTGAACCACGCGACGTCGGTCAGCTCTTCGCCGTGGATTTCGCGCCCCTGGAACCAGCGCCTCCGACGGAACACAGGGTGGTCGCGGCGGAGCTGGATCAAGCGGGCCACGAACGAGTGCAGGTCTCCGTCGTTGCTCTCCCAGTCGAACCAGGAGGTCGCGTTGTCCTGGCAGTAGGCGTTGTTGTTGCCGCGCTGGGTTCGACCGATGTCGTCACCGCCGAGCAGCATCGGCACGCCCTGAGACAGCAGCAGGGTGGCCAGCAGGTTGCGCTTCTGGCGATCGCGCAGGGCCCTGATCTCAGGCTCTTCGGACGGGCCTTCCACGCCGCAGTTCCAGGAGCGGTTGAAGTTCTCCCCGTCGCGGTTGTCGTCGCCGTTGGCCTCGTTGTGCTTCTGGTTGTAGGAGACCAGGTCCTCCAGCGTGAAGCCGTCGTGGCAGGTGACGAAGTTGATGCTCGCGTAAGGCCTCCTGCCGTCGTTCTGGTAGAGGTCGGAGGAGCCTGTGAAGCGGAATCCAAAGTCGGCCAGGGTCGCCGGCTGGCCCCGCCAGAAGTCGCGGACGGTGTCGCGGTACCTGGCATTCCACTCGGACCAGAGCACGGGGAAGTTGCCGACCTGGTAACCACCCTCGCCCACGTCCCACGGCTCCGCGATCAACTTCACCTGTGACAGCACAGGGTCTTGCTGCACCAGGTCGAAGAAGGCAGCCAGCCGGTCGACGTCGTGCAGTTCACGGGCAAGGGTGGCCGCCAGGTCGAA
>Ga0126378_10001170_pt1 | contig 19579 bp, 14 predicted proteins | sample PanSoiMetPlot_23_FD_92587 | JGI IMG/M metagenome (GOLD analysis project Ga0126378, IMG submission 92587) | Tropical forest soil microbial communities from Panama - MetaG Plot_23 | ecosystem: Environmental > Terrestrial > Soil > Tropical forest > Bulk soil | place: Panama | collected 2016-02-17
GTTTTCAGCGCAGCGAAAGCAGCAACAGGCGATCCCACGCGGGCTCGATGAGCGTGGTTGCGGCGAGCAGCGCCAGCGCGATGCCCGCGGCTCCGGTGAGCAGGCTCGCGTCCTCGACCCAATCGAGGCCCCCGCCGGGGCTGTTCTCCGCCGACGAGTACCCGCCGATGCCTTGGCCTGGTCGGCGCATCTCCAGGGCTCGCGAGAACCAGTTGCGGGACGCGTCTGCAAACAAGGCCTCGCCGCTGTGGTGGAAGAATCGGTTGAAGATGTGGCCCAATCCGGCGGCGCCATGGCAAAGCCCCGCATCCACCACTCCGCACCGCTCTTCAGGGCGTGAAGCGACGGCCCGGGCCACCTCGAGGGCTCTGCGCTCGAGCTCGCCGTCGCGCGATGCGCGGGCAGCCGTCAGCAACGCCGCGGCAACGCCCGCGTCGCCGTAGCACCACGCTGCTCGCGAAGGTCGCGCCGCAAGCTCGGAGGCGATGATTGGCGGAAAGAGAGAGTGCGCAGCCCCGCCCAGTCTGTAGCTCCACAGCCATCGCGCTGCTTGCTCCACGGTTCGCCGGCACTTTTCCGGCGCGATTCCCGCCTGCGCCGCCGCCGCGAGAATGCAGATCGCCCCGGGGATGCCGTGGGCGACTCCGAGGTCGAAGTAGCCATTCGGACATTGCTGAGGGGTGGCCAGCGTCAGGAAACGCGGCGCCGTCCTCCAGGCAACTCCATCGGGGAGCTCTTCGGCCAGCTCGTGCAGCCGATCGACGACGTGCGCCAGGCACCGGGCGGCGCGGGGACGGGGAAGTCGCTCGAGCGCGTACGCCCCAATCCCCACCAGCCCGCCGGCCAACTCGTACGGGCCGGTCCACGGAGAAACCTCCAAGAGCCTTTCCAGGGCTTCGTCGATTTCTTCGTTTGGATCATCGGCGTTGGCTCCTTTATTGCGCGCGCCCAGGTGCTCGAGCGCCCAAGCCACCCCGGTAAATCCGGGGAAGAACGAGGCCGACATCGTTTGTGAGGCCACGGCTTCCGCGGCGAAGTCAAGGTAGCTCTCGGAGATCTCGCGCGCCTCCGCGTCCAGCAGCTCGTCTGGAAGATAGCCGAAGAAAACCGCCAGGCCGGCGTGGCCGAGCGCGAGAGATGCTCGGGATGAGGCGGTCTTTTCGCGCAGCCGTGCGGCGATCGCGCGGACGGATTCCACCGCGCTCTTGGCCAGCTGACCTTCGAGGACGGGCTGCCAAGATCGCGAAGCTTCGACGCTCACTTTTTTTCAACCACCAAGTCCCGTCCCTGGATCAAATCGACTTCAGCGGCGAAGCGGGTGAACTCGTCGTATTGGGCGGGGGGAATGCGTGCCATGTCCAGGCGGTACGTTTCCTCGATCAGCACTCGATTCTTCTCCTGGCGCTCTTTGCGAAGGAAGTTGCCGTACGCACCTTGGGTTTTTGCTTCGCCCAACGGCTGCGAGAGCGAATACCCCGGGGGAAGCTCCAGTGTGGCGACGGTGTGGTTTCGCTCGGTGCTGTCGACGTAGAGCGGGGTCTTGCGCGAGCCGACCTGCACGAATCGCCGGCCGAGGTGAGCCGGGAATGTGAGCGGCCCAAGCACCAGTTGCCCGCCTTCCACCCGCGCAAATCGAGGGGCGGCAAAGGAGTACTGCACCACCAGAGGCATTCCGACGTCGCGCTTGAGATCCAGTTTGAGCTCCGAGAGCTCCGCGCCTCCGAAGTAGCGCGAAAGCGCTCCCTCCAGGGCCTGGTCGCGCTGCTGCGGCGAGAGCGCCTCGAACGCCTCGGCCAGCTGTGCAGCCTCGAACCCCAGGTACGTTTCGCGACCCCAGCCGCTCAGCTTTCCATCGGGCTCGAGCTTCAGCTTGAGCTGGATCTCCTTTCCCGTGGAAACGCTTTTCGGCGGCGTCTTCAGCTTGCGCAAGGGCCTGCCTGGCTCCGGAAGCAGCCACGCGTCTCGTCCGGTCGCTTGTTCTGGAAGCTCGCCGAACGGACCGAATCGCACCAGCGTGTCGAGCCATACTTCGCTGCCGTCGGGCAGCTCGGCCCGGAGGCAGAAATACGGAATCAGCGATTCGTTCGGGAAGCGGTATGCAGCCGGGTCCACGCCGAAGGTCCTCACCGCCGCGATGCGGGCGGTAATGCCGATCGCCTCGAGGCTCGCCTTGAGCGCCCACAGGCGGCTTCCCCGGTTCTGGGCGATCGAGGATGAAGCGGACTGCGCAAGGGCCGAATCTCTTCCGGAGAGTCGGTGCATCACCGCGCTGTAGAGAGCCCGGACTGCTTCGCGCCCCTGCTTGCCCTGCGTTGCGCTCCGAGCGAACTGCTCGACCTCGAAATTCTGCTGTGCTCGATCGATGAATACGTCTCCGTAGCTTTCGATCAATCCTTCGTTTCCCGTGGCGCCCGCGCCGACCGACACGAACGGGAGGTACTCGTTGCCGGAAGGAGCGCTGTCCGGCTCGGGAATGAATGGGGTCACGTGCTTCTCTTCATGGAAGAAGACGTCCTCGCCGCCCTGCGACTGCGGCTGCGGCGCCGTCATGTTGTGCGCGTCCACCGCCAGGCCCATACCGCGCGGCGCGAGGACGACGTAGGTCGACCAATTGTTCGGCATCCGCGCGACCCGGTAATAAAAGCTTGCAGTCGTGAATCCCGGCTGAGAGGGGCCGCGCGCGGGGTGAGCATGGAGGAACTCGTACTCCACATAGTCGCCTACCTGCACGCCCGGCATGCTGATGGAGTCCTTGCCCTCGATGTTCTCGGGCTCGAGAAATGTTCCGTCGGGCTTCCAGGTGCGCACGGTGAGCACCTGAGCGCCGCTGGGAATCGACACCTCGGCGAGCTCGGACAGTCCGCTCTGCTCGAGCGCCTTCTGGACGATGTGAATTCGGTCTACCGTCGATCCATCGGAAAAGGCCCGCACTGCCGCAGCGTCGAGCACGAACGCGCCGGCGGCATCTTGGGTTCCCTGTTGCGCCTCGTAGGAGTCGATCGCTGACTTGCCGTCGATCGCTTGGTCCGCAAGCACCTCCTTACCCGTTCGTCGGCGCTCGACCAACCTGCGAAGCGACAGATCGGACCCGTCGATCGCCAGCGCCCGCTCTCGCTCGCGCTGCGCCTCCTCGCTTTTATCCCAGAACTCGTACACGTCCCCCAGCCGCTTTGGCAGGAAAGAGTTCCGCGGCCACAATGCGCTGAGGCGCTCGAGCAGCTTGACGGCATCGGCGAACCGGCGCTGCGACACATAAATGGTGGACAGCGCATTGGAGTTGGGAATCTGACCAGGGTCGCGGGCGACCAGCTCTTCGTAGAGCGATGCAGCGGCCGTCAAGTCGCCGCGCGATTTCGCGAGCTCCGCCATGCGCACTTGAGCCCCGGGGCAGGTTTTCAAGTCGGAAAGCAGGGCGTCCACCCGCGTCACATCGTCGCGCCGGCGAGCCAAGTCGTAGCGAAGCGAGAGCGCGTCGCACAGGCCGGGTTGCGCGGAAAGCGCCTCCAGGGCGGCTTGATCCGCCTGTGCATCCAGCCCCAGGGAAAGCTCGGTCCGCGCTTGCAGCATCAGCACCGGATAGCCGGCGCTCGGGTAGGCGGCGCGCGCGCGCTTCACCAGCTCTGATGCTTCGCCGAGCCGCCCATCATCGAGGGCCAAGGTCACTCGGGAGATGAGCGCTTCAACTTCACCCGCATCTTTGGCGGTGCTGGTCTCGAGCTCGCGCGTCGCGCGTCCTCTGGCAATTCGGCTGGAGACGGTTCGATCGCCGACGGCAATCTCAGCCACCAGCGCGCCGACGGCCGGTGCTCGAGAGAGCGTCGACAGCTGTGCTGCCAACCGCTTGGCGCCGTCGCGGTCGCGGACCATTGCGTCGCGCGCGGCGATGAACGACGCCAGCAATTCGCCGGCTTCCGGCCGCAGGGCATCGGTGAGACTTTTCGCGTCCGGATACACCAAAGCGACATCGACCCTTTTAACTCCGCTCCAGCGGGCGGCGGGTCCTTCCGCGGGAAGGAACTGAAGCTGCGCGGGCCGCCCATCCTGGCGCATCAGCGACAGCGCGAAGGTTGCCGAGCGATCCTCCTTGGCGAGCTTGACGACGACGCGATGGCGCCCGCGGGAGAGCTCAACGCCGGCCGCGCTGACCGTGGGCTCGAAGCGCTCGAAGCTGCGCCGCGAGTAGAGCAGCTCGCCGTCGAGGTAGACCTTGTGGGGCACCGAGGTCACGGTCCGCACGACGTGAACGGCTTCGACCGCGGCTTCCACGTCCACGGCTAACACGTAGATGTCGCCCAGAGGCCCCTCGCCGGCGAGGCTGACGCGACCTTCCGGCAGCCGCAACACCCGCGGCTTGAGCTCCCCAAACGGGCCGCTGAGATTGGGACCGATCGCTCCCGATTCCTCGGGTGGGATGGCCTTGTCGAACCCGAGGACGTGAAAAGAAGAGAAGGGACCCAGCAGGGTGAGCTGATCCGCCACGCCAATCGCCGCGAACGCTTCTGCCTGAGCGGCCGAATTCCTTCTCTGCGAATGGATCGCGGCCGCCGCGGTTCGAAGCAAAAGCGCGCAGTCGCCCTGCGCCCCTGCCTGGAGCGCCTGGTCCACGTGCGCGAGGATGGCATCGTCCAACGGGGCTGAAGCGCCGGCGAGATCGAATACCACTCTCCCCGCAGAGGTGGAGAGCGGGTGATGCGGCGCCGCACGCGTCAGCTCGAGCGCGGCAGCGAGAGCCCGCTCCGGATGCGCAATCCGATAGGCGAGGAGAAGCCGCCCGTAGAGGGCATAGGGCTCGGCGCCGTCCTTTTGAATCGCGGCATCGAACAGCTCCTCCGCCTTCTTCGCCTGCCCCTCGATCAGGTAGGCGCGAAATCCCGCCAAGGCGAGGGTTCGCGCCGACGGAGCCGCGCCCAGGCTTTCGCGAGCGGCCTGGTCGAGCACCGCCGTGGGTGAGGCGGCCTGGTGTGCACAAGCGAGCGCGAGGAGCGAAATGGCGGTGAAATGCGAGAGTCTTCTCATTGCGAACACCATAACACCCCAGCGCGGTCGGACCTTTCGCCCATATTTCCGCTCGGGCCGGCTCGGCGCTCGATTATGAAGAAGGAGTGACTCTCGAGCAGAAGCTCAAGGCGCTCCATCGCGAGCTCGATGCCTGCCGGGCCTGCCCCAATGTGGTTGGTCCGGTGGTGCATGGCCCAGCAGTGCGCAGCCGCATCTTCCTCGTCGGGCAGGCGCCCGGTCCTCACGAGGGGGATATCGGCCGCCCCTTCGCCTGGACCGCCGGTAAGACCCTCTTCGCCTGGTTTCAATCCGCGATGGGCATCGACGAGGAAACGTTCCGCCGCAAAATCTACATGGCTGCGGTGCTCCGATGTTTTCCTGGCAAGTCAAAAGGCGGCGGGGACCGCAGGCCGGCGCCGGACGAAATCGAGCGGTGCCGCGCGTTTTTGTCTCGCGAGGTCGCCTTGCTCAAGCCGGAGCTGATTCTACCGGTGGGCACACTGGCGATCGAACAGGTGTTGGGGCACGCCGGGCCGCTGTCCGAAATCATCGGCGCCCAGCGCCGCATCCGCTACCACGGCGTGGAGGCGGATGTGATTTGCCTCCCGCACCCGAGCGGCGCGTCCCCCTGGCACAAGCTCGAGCCGGGAAGAACCTTGCTGAAAAAATCGCTGGCCCTGATCGCCGCTCATCCGGCGGTGCGACGCGCGTTCGGTTCCGTTCGGCGTTTGATTAGCGCCTGAACTGCTCGGGTCCGGGAAACGGCTTGGCGAGCCGCTGCAGCGGGATGATCACGTTGCCGAACGTCACCTCGCCCTCGCCGCGGAACGTGAGCGGATTCTTTTTGTGCCCGCCCAACGCGATGACGCTGCCCTTTTCGTCCAGCGCCGCGCCGCAGACGTTGCCCCTCGAGCCCTGCGGCACGAAGACCTCGATGAAGAAGTTCGTGCTCACAAAGGGGTCGATTTTCACCGAGCCGATGATGTCCTCGGAGACGAGGCGCGCGTCGCAAGGCTTTCGGCTGACGAAAACAAAGAGGCGCGCGGGCCGCTCGGAGATTTTCAGCGTTCCACTGATTTCGACTTCAGCCGGCTTGTCGGACGCGGGAGGCTTTGACGAAGCGGTCGCTCGAGCGCCGGTCGCGGCTGCCGAAGCGCCGCCGTCCGTCTTGGTCGAAGTTGCTTCTTCGCTCGAGCGCGCAGCAAGCGCGCAAGGGATTGTGAACCAGACAATCAAACCGAGCCAGGTCATGGATGGAAGTCGTCTCACGCGCTGATCGTCGCACCGATCGCCGAAGCGGTCACGAATCTCGAAAAGTCGAAAGTGGACCCTCGTCGTGCAAACAACCACCTGCGGGGTGGTTGTCTGCACGCAATGCAGAGCACGCGGGTCTCGCAACCCCATTGCCCTTTCGACTTTCAACTTTCGACTTTTGACTTCCCGCCGCTACTTCTTCGCCGTCTGCCCCAGGTTCGAGCCGGCCAGCATCTTCCTCGAGAACGCCTGGTCCAATCGGCCGAGGAATGCGCGGAACGCCGGGTATTCGTCGGTTTTGATCCGAGTCTTGGTCAAGGCGATCTCAGCGCGGCAAACCAGCTTGCCCCGTTCCATGCGATGCCAGATGCGCAGGTGCCCAAACGGCGTTTCTTGCTTCACGTCCTGCGGAAGCTCGGGAACCCCGAATCCCGTCGGAAGCGAATACTGGAACTGGTAGCGGTTCACCCACGGGCCGGACAGAAACAGATCGTGGTGCCGCTCGGAGAGCGGTGCGTAGGACTCGGTAAAAGTCCGCCCGGAGCCGAAGGGATAGAATCGAATCGAGCTTGGGAGAACCTCGGCGAACCGCGGTACGTCCATTCGGTAGCTCATGTTGACGTCTTCGTCGAGCTTGCTGGGATCGGTCAGGCTGACCTGTTGGACCGTCAGACCCGGAAAGGCCTGCGCCCAGCCCTGCTCGAAGACGGCCTTGCGCGTTGCCCCGGCCTGATAGCTGCGGCGGTACTCGGGAGCGCTCTGCCCTGCCACCGTGCTCGTTCCCTCGACCGCGGCGCTGCCGTCCTCGCGCAGCGCGATGTCCAGCGAGGTCCCGGTGGTGTTTTGATCCGCCTGCGCCTCGGGAATGGTCCCGAAAGTGCTGTTGCCCTTGGGATCGATCACCAGGACATTGGCGAGCCGATCGGCGCTGGGAAGCTCGCGCGACCCGTGGAATTCGGCGGTGCCGTCCAAATAGAGATCGAACTTGGGCACGTAGGCGATCGCGTGATTGAAAGCCGCCAAAGACGCCGGCTCCTGGCCGATCGCGCCGAGATTCCTCATTCGCAGCAGGACGAGCCGACTGTCGATCCCCGCGACTTTCAACATCGCGTAAATGAGCGAGGCCTTGTCTTTACAATCGCCAAACCTCCGGGCGAGGACTCGGTCGACGCGGTAGGGCTTGTAGCCGTGGATTCCAAACTCGAGGGCTACGTAGCGGGTATGGGTGACGACGAAGTTGTAGATCGCTCTGACCACCGCCAGCTCGTCTTTGCGATTGACGTCTTTGAGCGCGTCCTTCACCGCCTTGCGGACATCCTCGTTGGGGATGAGCTGGTCGCGGATCAGCCCCCAGTAATACCGGCCGACCTGATCCCAGGTCTTGTAGGTGGAGACGTGGAGCGTGGGCACCACTTCCGCCCATCCGGGCATTGAGGGCTCGGGGACGATTTTTGGAACTCGGGCTGCAGTCCAGCGGTACAGCTTGCGGCCGTCCTTTTGCTCCTCTTCCGTTTGGTGGATTCCCGGCGGCGAGTGCGACTTGTTCCAGTACAGCGTTCTGCCCGCAGGCATGTCCGCGATGTACTGGTAGCGGATTTTTGGGCTGACGGTTTGGATGTAGTCGACGTCGCCCCAGTAATCGGAGAGCAAATTCTCTTGCGCAGAATCGTCGAGGCGGTACTGCAGCTCGAGCAGGTCGCCCGGCGAAAGCGAAGGGAATGAAAAAACCTTGGCCCGGATGTCGTAGTACATGCTCGACCAGGGCTCGTTCATACTGCGCTCGGTTTCCGAGTAGCTCTCGAGCACGGAGCCATCCGGCTTGGTGATTCGCGCTCGGATGATTCGCACCTCCTGCCGGTCCGGCGAATAGGTGACGGCGTGAGAGCGAAACGCGTCCACGCCGCGCTGCGTGTAGACTTTCACTCCCATCTGGTGAAAGCGGGATGAGAGGCCGGACGGCTGCACGCGCACGTAGGTGTACTCGGCGAGGTAGACCGCGTCTTCGCCCGGCATCGCATCGGCTTCCTTCGTCAGCGGACCCAAGTCGAACGCGTGCTCAAGTCCGGCGGTATTGCTCTCCCCGCTGAGGAGGCGCCACGCTTCGCGCAGCGCAGGGTTTTGGGGCCGAAGCTGAAGCGAGCGCTCGAACGCAGCCAGCGCCTCTTTTCGCTGGCCGAGCTGAAGAAGGGTGCGGCCCTCGTGCTCGTGGACTTCGGGCTCGTCCGGGGAGAGCGCCTTGGCCTGCTGGAAGAGGCGCCGCGCTTCGTCGGCGGAGCCATTGGCGGCGTACACCTCCGCCAGGTGCATGCGGGTCGAGTTGTCGAATGGCTCAAGCTTGAGCATGAGCCGCATTTCTTGAACTGCTTCGTCGATGCGTCCCATGTCGCCGAGTAGAGTCATCAGCGAGCGGCGGCTGTTCGAGTCGTCGTAGCGAAGGGCGAGCGCGAGGCGGAATCGCGCTGCCGCCTCTTGCACCCGCTCCATCCGGCGCGCGGCGCGCGCCGCCTCTCGGGCAATCGCCGGGTGGTGCGGGAATTCCGCCATCGCCTGCTCGATCAGAGCTGCGGCCCGCGGCCACTCGCCGAGCGCATCGTAGGTGCGAACGAGCGAAATTCGCGCCGCCGCGAAACGCGGGTTCTCGCTCACCAGTGCGGTGAGAAGCGGCAGGGCGCGGTCGGGATGGCCGCGCGACAGCTCGAACTGGGCGAGCTGAAGGCGCGCATCGGGCGATCGCGGAGCGGCTCGAAGGGCGGCCTCGAAGTGCATCCGGCGGCGATTGGAATCTTCCTCCTGCAGCTTGGCGGCGAGCAGCTGCAGCGCTACGTCGGAGGGTGCCTGCTCAGCCGCGCGCTCGGCCTCCACCGTGTCGTCGTGCGACGTTTCGTCGTAGGCGCGCAGGAAAGCGAGTGCGGTCGCGTACTCGCCGCGAAGCACGGGATCGTCGGGCCTTTTCTTTACTTCGGCCTCGAGCCGCGTGGCCAGAGTGGGAAGTTTTTCAGAAGCGGCAGACGGTTCTTTCTCCAGCGGCGGCAGCACCTCGGGCAGGATGACTTTCGTTCTCGCCGAGCCGGGCTCTCGGCGCAGGTAGAATCCGAACGGCCCGGTCGATTGACACACCTTCAGCAGGACGCGGTTGAAGCCCTTGCGCAGCCGCACCGAGACGCGCGACTGCTCGGGCCGAGGGTAGTGGTAGCTGTCGTCCGACGCCGCCAGTTGGCCGTTCACCCAGAGGCGGAAGGCGCCGGAGGTTCCGATGGAGAGGGCGGCCTTGGCGTCGGCGGGCGCCTGCAGAAAAGTCAGGGCGTAGCCCACCGCTTCGCGGTTGGGGCGCAGGGTGGCGGCGAGATCGATGTAGCCATCCTGCGAGGCGACCGACAGCTTTCGCCATTCGGCAGGGTGCCCCTTGGCGGGAAGAGTGGCGCGCAGGTCCAGGCGACTTTCGGGGCCAAAGTCGATGCCGCAGCCGGCCTTGCCCTCGTTGTCGAAGGAGCCGAGAACGTAGAAGTCGGTGATGTACCCCAGAGGCTGGACCAGCTCCGCGGCCTTGTTCAGACGGCCGCGGGCGCGCTCGATGTCGGCGGCGAACATCCGCGCCAGCGTCCGAACCATCGGGTCGGCGCCGCTGTCTGCGAGTAGCCGCCGGTATGCCTGCGAAAAGAGGGCCAGGTCCGGCACCTCGTCGCGAAGTGCGTGGAGCCGCATCAAATGGACGGCGCCGCGGGGCGATTGCCTGAGGCGCTGGGCGGCATCCGCTTCGGATTGTGCAAGTTGCGCGGTCGGATCTTCGCCTGCCGCGATTTCGGCGCGGGCGGGCTGGAGGGACATCAAGAGGAGGCTGAACGTCAGTATGCGTCGCATTCGTGACCGGTCCACCCGGGGGTCCAAGCTCGTATCGTGCGTCGCCGGCCGCCGGTGCTAACCGCAAACCACCGGCGCAGAAGCGAACTTCCCGAAGCTTAGCAGACCCGACGGCCCGATGCTGTGAGCGCTGGCTGTTTCCAGTCGCCCTGTGGCATTGTGCGCGGTGCTGCGATCAAACGGCGTGCGTTACTCCTCCCGGCGCGCTCGAGGTGACGGCGGTGGTAAACAGCGAGCCGGTGCGCTAGCTCAGGGAGAAGGCCCGCGCGAGCGTCAGCACCTGAACGTTCTTTGCTCCACCCTGGAGCAGCGCCCTCGCGGCCGCCCTCGCGGTTGCGCCAGTGGTGAAGACGTCGTCTACCAGCAGCAACCGTTCGCCGCGGAGCCTGCACGTCGCGCGAAAGGCCCCGGCCACGTTCAACTCGCGATCCATCTCGCTGAGGCCGACCTGTCGATCGGTGGGTCGCCAACGGGCGAGGGCCTGGACGACCCGGCGGCCAGTCTGTTTGGCAAGGGCTCCGGCCAAGAGCTGGGCGTGGTCGTACTTCCGCTCTCGAAATCGCTTTCGATGCAGCGGGATCGCGCAGACGACGGCCTGCGTTGACGAGAGGAAGTGGCCGGCCTCATCGGCCATCAGCTTGGCGAGCCCTGTCGCCAGCTCGGGATGATCCTCGTACTTGAACTGATGGATCGCGCGCGCGATCGGCCCATCGTGGGCGAACGGGGCGAAGGCGCGAGTGAAAGGTGGAGGGCGCAATGCGCAGCGCGGACAGCGCCCGTCGGGAAACGCTCCCGGCTCCGAGCAGTGGATGCAATGAGGCCAAGGCAGCCGCTCGACGTCAGCCGCGCAGGCCTCGCAAAAGGAGCTCGCGGCCGGCAAGACCTCGGCGCACGCGAGGCAGGTCGGCGGGAAGAAAATTTCGGCGAGGTGCTCCCAAGACACGCGCACCCGCAAGCGGTCTTCAAGGAGCGTGCCCGTCCACGCGAAGCAACGACTGGCCAGTCATCTCGGGTGGTTGAGGCAAGGCCATCAGCTCGAGCAGAGTTGGCGCGATGTCGGCGAGAATCCCGTCGCGCAGCTTCCGTCCGCGAATGCTCGGATGAATGAGATACAACGGGACCGGGTTGAGGGTATGAGCGGTGTGCGGCCCTCCGGTGGCGGGATCGATCATCTGTTCGCAGTTGCCGTGATCGGCGGTGATCGCCATCGCCCATCCCGCGCGCGCGCAGACATCGCCAAGCTTGCCGAGGCATTCGTCCACCACGCGCACCGCTTCGATGGCGGCGGCGAGAACCCCGGTGTGACCGACCATGTCCGGGTTGGCGAAGTTCACCAGCGCGAATTCGTAGTTGTTCGACTCGATCCGTTTGATCAGCTCGGCAGTCACTTCGCGCGCGCTCATCTGCGGCTTCAAATCGTACGTTTTTACCTCGCGCGGAGATTGCACCAGCAGCCGATCCTCGCCCGGGAACACCACCTCGCGGCCGCCGTTGAAAAAGAAGGTGACGTGCGCGTACTTCTCTGTTTCGGCGGTCCTGAATTGGCGCAGGCCCCGCTCGGAGAGAATCTCGGGGAAAATCTCCTTTGGCTGTTCCGGCGGGAAAGCCACCGGGAGATTGTAGGTGCGATCGTACTGCGTCATGCACACGAACTGTCCGAGCTTGAGCGAACCGCGATCGAACTCTTTGAAGTCGGTGAAAGCCAGCGCGCGGGTAAGCTGGCGTGCTCGGTCGGCGCGGAAGTTGAAAAACAGGGCGACATCGCCGTCCTGCATCCGGGCAATCGGATTTCGCGATTCGTCCACGATGACGGTCGGGCGCACAAATTCATCGGTGATGTTCTCTGCGTAGGAGGTCCGCACCGCTTCGACCGCCGAGACCGCTTGTCGACCCTCCCCCCGGACCATCGCGTTGTACGCCAGCTGTACGCGATCCCACCGCTTGTCGCGGTCCATGGCGTAAAAGCGCCCGCTCACGGTCGCTATTTTGGCGGGCCTCGAGCTGAGGAAGCTCTGGAGATCTTCGACGTAACCCAGCCCGCTTTGCGGCGGCGTGTCTCGGCCGTCGAGGAACGCATGCACGTAGACCCGAGACAAGCCGCGTTGCTGTGCCATCACCAGCAGCGCCTTGAGGTGATCGACGTGGGAATGGACTCCACCCGGGGAGACCAGGCCCAGAAAGTGAAGGGCCTTGCCGGTGGATTTCGCCAAGTCCATCGCCGAGGCGATCACGGGATTCTTCGAAATCTCTCCCGATTCGCAGGCTCGCGAGATCCGGACCAGGTCCTGATAGACGATCCGGCCTGCGCCGATGTTGGTGTGGCCGACCTCGGAGTTTCCCATCTGTCCTTCGGGCAAGCCCACCGAAAGGCCCGATGCCTCGAGCTTCGCGGCGGGATAGCCGGAGGAGATGCGATCGAGCTGGGGACTACCCGCGAGGAGGATCGCATTTCCTTCGCGTTCGCGGCGAATCCCCCAGCCGTCGAGCACCGCCAAAAGAACTCTCTGCACGCGTTCCATGGGCAACGAGCTACCCACCTAATCGGCGCGGTGCCTTGTGGCAAGCATCCCGCGGTGAGCTTGCGGAGCGACCAGCGAAAGCTGCCTACTTGGCATAGGGCTCGCCGCGGAGGATGGTAAACGCCCGGTATAGTTGTTCCACCACAACGAGCCGCGCCAACCGGTGGGACAGCGTGAAGCTGGAGAGGGAAAGCGTCGAGTGCGCCGCGCCGAGCAGCTCGGGGCCTAGGCCCTCATCGCCCCCGACGACGAAGCACAGGTCGCGGGATTGATTCTGCGCGCGTTGGAGGTATCGGGAGAAATCGACGGAGCTCATCCGAGCCCCGCGCTCGTCGAGGAGCACCATCCAATCTTTGGGGCCCAGGTGCTTGAGGATAAGCCGCGCCTCGCAAGATCTTGCCTCGCCCGCCGAGCGGCGTCCCCTGGCCTCCGACAGCTCGAGAAGCTCGAAATCGGCGTAATGCGACAAGCGTCGGGCGTACTCGTCAACCGCGGGCGCGAACAGTCCCGAGCGATCCTTTCCCACCGAGACGACGCGGATCCTCAGGCGACCCTCTCGCGGGGCACGTCGGTCCAGAGCCCTTCGAGATCATAAAATGTGCGGACCTCATCAAAGAAAAGGTGCGCTACCACCGCGCCGTAATCGAGCAGCACCCACTGGCCGCGCTCCGTTCCTTCGGTGCCCAGCGGGCGGAGCCCTTCATTGCGAAGCTCGGTTTCGACGTGCTCCGCCATCGCCGTAACTTGCCGCTCCGAGTCGCCGGAAGCGATCACGAAGTAATCGGCGTAGGAAGTTTTTCCGCGGACGTCGAGAATAATGACGTTCTCCCCTTTCTTGTCCAAGGCCAGCGAGGCGATGCGGCGCGCGAGGGAGCTTATCCGCGCATCGTCTTCGGGCTGATCTGCAGACGGGTAGGAGATGCCGTCGTGGCGCAGCTGCTTGGTGCCCGCTCTTCGCGCAGCCTTTTCAGCGCGGCGTGCTCGGGACTTTTCGAGCCGGGCCCTCACCGCAGAAGCCGCATCATGCCGACGATTGCAAGCGCGAATCCGATGATCACCGCGAAGACGACGGCGTACCCCAGAAAGTACTGCGGCATCGATGGAGCCCGGGGCCCGAATTCGAGCTCCGGATCGCCGCCGGGTTGTTGCGAAGGGTCCTGATGAACCGCTGCAGGCATCGTGGTTTGATTCGCTTGCTCAGTCATGATGGGTTTTCACAGTGTCACAGCCTCCAAGTAATCCCGATCCATGCCACTTGTCGAAGGTACGTCAAACCATTTTGTGGAAGGTTCGCGTGATAAAGCGCAAAACGTAACTCAGCGTCCAGATGGCTGGACAGAGGGCGGAGGAGCTTTAAGGCGACCGAGTCCTGGTTGTCATCCTCCAGCAGGATCAGCTCTGGAGGAGTATTCGCTCCATCGGGGTAGTGCGAGAGCTGGACGGCGCCCTGGGCAAGCAAAGTGAGCTCCCAAGGCAGCCGAATGCCAGCGCTGGCGGACAAGCGATGGCGATAGACCGTTTCGCCGAAACTGTTGGAGACCGCTCCGCCGTAGGCGTAGCTCAGCGTCAGCGCGAGCGGGCCGCGGTAGCTGTAGGAAAGGCCGGCGAGAAACGCGGTGTCCTGCCGCTGTGGAAAACTGTTGGCTTCAACCGAGGGAGCTGGGCGCGCGTCGCCGTTGTAGAAGCGCAGGCCCAATTCACCAAGCAGCGCAATCGAGTGATGCCGGTCAAATCGGTATCTCGCCTGGAGGGAAAAGTCGGTTGCTTTGAAGCTGTACTCGAAGATCGGGCGGTAGATGAATCTTTGCGCGCCTGCCTCGGCACGCAGGTCGAAGGAGCCGCTGGGGACGAGCTCCACGAAGGCGAACGCCGCGAGATCCGTGTAGTCCCGATCCGCGCCGCGGCGGTCCTTGCCACGGACGTCGAGGCCGAGTGCCAAGAGTTGTCCGAGCGGGAGCAATCCTTGGGCGGCGAAGGATTGGACGACCACGTCCTCGCTCGTGGTCAGGAAGAACTTGCGCAGGCCGATCTCATATTCGCCCCACCCGCGGCCTTTCTCGCCGTTGAACTGGAGACGTCCCCAGCCGCTGGCGAAGGCAAAGGCATCCGCTTGCGTGCCGCCGGGGATCTGATCGTAGTCGCGGCGCACATTCGAGTCGTAGCCGACTCCAGTCGAGACGCGGGCGCTGCCGCTCACGTCGGCAGCAGCCGCAAGCGGCAGCAACATCACCGCGCCGAAGGCAGCCGGCAATCGCGCCCGCAGAACGAAGGGAATGAGCACCCAGCGCAGGATACCGCGGAAGGCGGTCGCTCGGAGTGGTTAGCTGCTTGACTCGAGGAGCAGGTCGAGCCAGCGGCAATTTCGACGCGCTTCCAGCTGCAATTTCGATGGGCTTCGCTAAGCTGGCGCGATGAGATTCCACCTGTTCGTTCTCGCAGTCGGGGCCGCGCTCCCCGCCTGCCAGTGCAGCCCAGGCTTTACCACTCAGTTTCAGGGTCGACTCACCATTCCGTCGAATCCACCCGGCACGCTGACCGCCTTTCAGCCGGTCGAGGGCCTGACGAACGTTGATTTCAACCTGGACCCGGATTTCATTAACGAGGGCGTCACCAAGGACAGAGTGACCAGCGCAGTGGCCGAATCCGTCAAGCTCCAGATCACAAATCCCGCCAGCCAAGACTTCAAGTTCCTCGACAACCTTCAGCTCGTTGCCAAGGCCGGGAGCCAGGAAACGGTAGTTGCCCAAAAGTCTTCGATTGGGCAGATCAACCTCCCGCTGCCCAGCCCGACGCTAACGATGGACACCACGGGCGCCCAGCTGAAACCGTACGTCGCTGCCTCGTCGATGAGCTTCGTGGTGCGCGGCTCAGGGGTGGCTCCGCCCGCCGACACGCTGATCGTCATCATGATCAGCATGGAGATTTCAACTCACTAAAGAGCACGGGCTCTACGGCTGCTCTTTCGCGCGCGCTTTTTGTTCGAGCAGGTGAGCTTTCTCGTGAAGCTGCTGCGCCAGTGCGCGCAGCCTGTCCCGCTGAGACTCCAGGGACTCGAGTGTGTCGCCGGCCTGAGCGGCGGGGCGGCGCCCATCCTCAGCCTGCGGTGGTTTCTCGGCCGGCCGCGTGTCTGGGGGGTTGGGGTTGGGCGAATCGCGTGAACCTCCAGGGGCGCTGGCTCCAGCTGTCGGCGCGCTTAATGCGCTGTGCTCGGGTGTCAGTCGGTAACTTCGATCCTGCTCGTCGAAGAGCGACTGCTCCCTGAGAAATTCATTCATCCGCCGGTCGAGCGCCCTTTCATCCCGAACCTCGCTGATGCGCGATTCAACGGCGCTCAGCTGCTGCTTCACCTTGTCTTCGGAGTCGCGCAAGGAGTCCAACTGCCGGCGCAGGTCTTCCGGTTCTTCTGAAACGCGCGACGGCTGAACCGAGGGAATGACTCGAAGTGGTTTGGAGGATCGCAGCTTCTCTCGCTCCTCCCTGAGCGCCTGCATCTGGACCATCAGAAGGGCGCGCTTTTGACGGCTGCCGCTCTGGTCCCACGCAGTTTCGAGCCGCTGGAGCTCCGCGGACAAACCGGCCAACAGCTCCGAGTCACGCCGGCGCGACTCCACTTCTGCCGAAGCGAGCGCTTGCGCGATCGCCGTCAGCTGGCTGGACAGATCTTGCGAATGACGCAGTTGCTCCTTGAGCTCGCCTCCCGGAACCACTCCGCTTTGCTGCTTGAGCGACTCGATGCGCGGCGCGAGATCATCGAGTTGCCTCTGCAGCGCAGACTGCCCGGCGCGCAGGTCAGCGACCCGCTGCCTCGCCTCGGTGGCGGACTGGCGAAGGCTGTCCAGCTCGGTCTTGCCCAAGGCGCTGCCGGACGCGACGGACGCGATCAGCAATGCGCGCAAGAGGCAGCTCATTCTTAGGGGATGAAGCAATGGGGGTGCCACCGAGGGACGCTCGCTCGCGGGTGCGTTCGCCGACAAAACTCAACAAAAACGACCGTATGGTCGCAACCTCGGATGAAGATAACTTGGCGCGACTCATGGAATCCTTTGGAAAGTCGCGGGTGCCTCGGAATTTCGAGGGGCGCCATTCACCCGGAGCGCAGCGGCGTAAGCCGCGAAGTCGAGGGACTCAACCGTCGCTTGACTCTGGCGCCTCTCCTTTTCGGATGAAGCCGTACTTCTCCAGCTTGTAGTACAAGGCCGAAGTCTTGATCCCAAGCAGGCGGGCGGTTTCGGTCTTGACCTTGCCGGCCTTTTCATACGCGTTCTCGATCAATTGCCGCTCGACATCTTCGAGAATCTCCGGCAGCGGCCGGTCGCCGCGCGGAATCGGAATCGAGGAGGCCACCGGCCGACGGCCGCCCTCGTCGTGGAGGAAGGACGGGAGATCAGCTTCATCGATGAGCGGCTTTTCGGCAAAGACCAGCGACTGCTCGATCGCGTTCTCGAGCTCGCGGACGTTTCCCGGCCACGCATGACGCGTCAGAGCGCGCACTGCGCTTTCGGTCAAACCCTTCACCGAGGGATTCATCTTCGCCGCTGATTTCGAAACGAAGTAGCTCGCGAGCAGCGGGATGTCCTCCGGTCGCTCTCGCAACGGCGGGATGTGGAGCGGCACGACGTGGAGGCGGTAGTAGAGATCCTCCCGAAAAGTCCCTCGGGCCACTTCTGCCTTCAAGTCGCGGTGGGTCGCGGAGACGACGCGCACGTCGACCTTGAGGGTCTCCTCGCTCCCGACGCGTTGGATCTCCTTCTGTTGGAGCACGCGGAGGAGCTTGGTTTGAATTGCCAGCGGAATCTCGCCGATCTCGTCGAGGAACAAAGTTCCCTTGTCGGCAAGCTCGAAGCGTCCGAACTTGCGTCGCACCGCGCCGGTGAAGCTTCCCCGCTCGTGCCCGAACAGCTCGCTTTCCAGCAGAGTCTCCGCGAGCGCGGCGCAGTGGACGACGACGAAAGGTCCGGCTTTGCGGGGCGAGAGGTCGTGGATCATTCTGGCCACCAGCTCTTTGCCGGTGCCGCTCTCGCCGGTCACCAGGACGGTGGTCTCGCTCTGAGCGGCTCTGCGAATGAGCGCGACCAGCTTCTGCATCGGCTCGCTTTGCCCCACCAAGGAGCCCACGGCAGCCGCTGCTTCCTGGGACAGCACCTCGTTGTGCGCGATCAATCGCTGGAGCTGCTTGCGGGTGCCGGCGATCTGAAGCCCTTGCTCCACCTTTGCCCGCAAAACCTCAGGGGCGAACGGCTTGGTGATGAAATCGTAAGCGCCTTGCTGCATCGCGGCGACCGCGGTCTCGATGGTTCCGAATGCGGTGACCACCATCACCACGCAGTCGGAGTCGAGCGCACGGAGCTGCTTCACCACCTCAATCCCATCCACCCGGTCCATCTTCAAATCGGTGATCACCACATCGAAGACGGATTTCTGGTAAGCGGCGACGCCCTCGAGCCCGGAGCGAACCGCGGCCACTTCGAAGCCGCTCTTTTTCAGCACCACCGCCATGCCCTCCCGCATGGAGTCGTGGTCGTCGATAATCAGGATGCGCGCCATCTATCGGAGAACCATTCCCGATCATTCTCAGCAATGCAATCTGAGGGATGCCGCCCGTGCATCGGTCAGGCTGGGTGCGCTGGCGAGCCGGTCGGGTGTTTTGGATCTTCCAGCTTGCCACTCGCCGGCGCTCTGGGGAGCTCGAACCAGAAGACGGAACCGTGCCCGGGCGTGGATTCAACGCCTACAGAGCCGTTATGGGCAGTGGCAAGTCGCTTGACGGTCGCCAGTCCGAGACCGGTCCCCGGTTTTCCCTCTGCCGAGGACGTTCTGACGAAAGGCTCGAAGACCAACGCTTGCGCTTCGGCGGGAATACCCGGTCCCGTGTCCGCAACTTCTATTCGAACGGTGGTTCGCTTGATGTGAGCTCGGATCGTCACCTTGCGGACTTGTGAATCCGCGGTGTACTTGATCGCGTTGCGTGCCAGGTTGTCGACCAGGCTCATCAGGACGCCCGGGCTGCAGGAAACGACGCAGGGCTCCCGCGGGAATTCGATCCGCAGCTCCACACCCGCCTCGCGCGCGAGCGGCTTCAACTCCTCGGAAAGGCCCTCCAAGACTTCGACCAGCGCAGCAGAAGCGCCGTCAGCAGGTCGCGCGGCCTTGGCGAAGTCGAGCAGATCGCTGACGATCCTGGTCGACCGCATCAAGCCGCGCTTGGCGCGATCCAATCCAAAGCGGAGCTTGTCCTCCTCTGCGCTGGGAAGATGCCGGTCCAAGATGGCGAGGAAGGTGCTCACCGCGCTCAAGGGACTAACTACATCGTGCGCTACGCGCCCGGCGAAAGACTCGAGCTCTTCCGCCCGGCGCTCGAGAAGCTGGCGCCGGGATTCCATCAGTTGCGTGTAGCGCCGCAACTGAGCAATGGCCAGCGCGATGGCGATGCCTCCCAGCGCGACGCTCATCGCGTCCAAAGCGTAGGCGGCGAAGGTTGACTGGCTTCGAATCGAGCGAATGGAGAGCGCCAATCGGCGCGCCTGCTCCGCATTTCGCTCGATGCTCTCGATCAGCGCCGCTCGGGTCCCGTCAAGCGCCGGGCGCACCTCCGAGTCGTGGACCTGGCGGGCCCGGGCCGGATCGCCGCGGTCTACCTCCTTCAACGTTCGCTCCACCGCGTTGAGAAGGGCGGCGATCTTCTCCTCGATCTGCTCGCGCAGATCCCGGTGCGACGGATCTGCGGGCAATGAGCGGTAACTTTGAAGCTCGCCTTCGATCTTTTCCTTGGTCGCCCGGACGCGCCCGCAGTCCAGCAACTCGCCCTGGGCGCGGTTGACGCAATCGGTGAGCTGTTGGACCAAATCGTGAGTCTCGGCGCGAAGCGAAGCCAGCGCCTGGATTCGCACCGCAGCCACGTTGGCAATCGTCCATGCCGCGTCGTCGAGCTGCGTCACCCGAGTCTGGGTGTA
>Ga0126378_10001172_pt1 | contig 19563 bp, 17 predicted proteins | sample PanSoiMetPlot_23_FD_92587 | JGI IMG/M metagenome (GOLD analysis project Ga0126378, IMG submission 92587) | Tropical forest soil microbial communities from Panama - MetaG Plot_23 | ecosystem: Environmental > Terrestrial > Soil > Tropical forest > Bulk soil | place: Panama | collected 2016-02-17
CGACGCCGGCCACGTCGGCGAAGGTGACCTGGGGCTTGTCGCCGGCGATCATGCGGGCGCGGCTGCGCCCGAAGGACATGGCCTGGTTGTTGCCGCTCTGCGTCTGGCGGAGGATGTAGTACATGAACCCGCCGATCAGAAGCAGGAGGATCAGGTTGGGCAGGAGCACGCTGAGCCAGTAAGTGCCACCGCTGGCCTGCGACAGTTTGACGTCGACACCGTCCTTCTGGAGGCCGTCGGCCACAGGCGCAGTGTCGTCAGGCAGGTGGACGTCGTGCGCGACCCCGTCCTTGTCAACCGCAACGGCGTCGTTGCCCTTGATGTCGATCGACTTAACTCGGCCTGATTGGGCATTGTTGACCAGCTGCGAATACGACCAGGTCGGGCCCTTGGAGCCGGTCTCGAACTGCTGCCAGGTGAACCAGAAGACAAAGCCCAGAAGGACGATCAAGACGAAATAGAACAGGCTGGACCGTGGAATGCGGCTCAAATGACGGGACTCCTCGGCTGTAGTGAACCTGATAGTACCACCGGGAATTCCGGCCCCCCCTCGATGGTGACGTGTGCGGCTGCGCCCCCCCAAAGGGCCGCACAGTCGCCGTCCACCGCGATCCCAGGTACCCAGGCCAGCCGGCCATCTGCGAAGACCAGTGGCAGCCGATCACGCAGGTGCCGGGGCACCTTGGCGTCTGTCAGCACGTCCTGGAGCTTCCGGCTGCCAGGAGCACCGAGCGGACGCATGCGCAGCCCCGGTCGCCGGTAGCCCACGGTCAGCTCCATGCCTGGCCGGAGGTGGGCCGCGCCAGGTTCCGCGCAGCCCTTACAGGCTCGGACGGCCAGCCGCGGCGGCTCCGGCTCGGTCACGACTGCCACATCAACCGATACGCGATCGGTTTGCACGCGCAGGCGCAGCCTGCCCGGCAGGTCCAGACCCGATCCCGTTGTGCCCGCCAGGGCGAGCGCGTCCATGGCCTCCAGCTGGCGCCGCGTGAGCGCGGGCAGGCGACCGTAGAGCTGGCGATAGGCCTCGAGCCGGACGGCTCGGGGCGCGGCCCTGAGCTCTCCGCGGAATGCGACGCCGTCATGGATCAGACGCAGAGCGCCGGCCTCGAGCTGGCCCTGGAGGCGAGCCGCCGTCTCGGCCGCGGCACGGAGGCGCAGGGACAGGCCAGGCCGGTCCCGCTCCAGCCGTGGCAGCAGAACATGACGTGCGCGCGCGCGCGCGGAGTGCGACGCGTCGGCGTTCGAAGGGTCGCGGAGCGGCTCGATCGCCCGCACGCGCAGGTACGTCTCGACGTCTGCTCGCCAGACGTGGAGAAGCGGGCGGAAGTAGTGCCCTCGCCGTTGCGGCATGCCGCGCAGCCCGGCCAGTGCGCTTCCCCGGAGCAGATGCATGACCGCACCCTCCACGACATCATCAGCCGTGTGCCCGAAGCAGACGACGTCACAGCCGGTCTCGCAGCGAACTCGCTCGAGGAACTCGTAGCGGAGGGCGCGGGCGGCCGCCTGCAGGGAGCCGCGAGGCAGCTCCCGCGCCCGGCGGCCCTGGATCAGCGGCACCCCCAGCCGGGCGCAGAGCCAGGCCACATGCTCGGCATCCCGTGCCGAGTCGGGTCGCAGGGCGTGGTCGAAGTGGGCCGCCGTCACGTCGACGCCGGACTCCACGAGCCAGACAAGCAGTGCTGTCGAGTCGGGACCGCCGGAGACGGCCGCCAGCGCCCGAACGCCAGGTGCCAGGGGAGCAGCGCCCGGCAGTTCGGTGCCCTGAACCAGATCGAATGTCGGGGCGACGCCTGCGCCGCCCACGCTGTCACCAGCCAAGCTTGTGGAAAGAGATTACAAGGGACTTCAGCGTGGGGAAGAACGGCCGGCCGGCTTTCCCGGCTTCGGTCCTGGAGCAGCGTCAAGAGTGTTGTGATGCGGCACGGGGTGCTTCAGCGGAGAGCGGTCACCGATCCACTGCGCCGGAGGCGAAGCCCAGTAGCCCGCCAGGGCGTTGATTCGCCCGGCATACTCCGAGCGGAGCCGTTGGAACGCAACCCAGGACTCGGCTTCTGGCCGCAGGCGCCATCCCGCGCGCTCCAGCCTGGCGCGCGCTTCCCGAAACTCCTCGATCTCGACGCCGATCTGGCGCTCGTCAGGCAGACGGAAATACATCACCAGGTCCTCTATACAGTGCCCCCCCACCGCCCGCGCGAGCTTCGCCCAACCAACCGGACCGTCGTCGATCGTGGTCAGCACCAGCGTGGCCGCGTCCATGACCGCGCCCAGCGAGCTTATCCAGGAGTCGTTGTCGTGGCTGGAGCGGAAGTAGGCCAGCTGGGGGAAAGCCAGATGTGAGTCGAGGACCTCGGCCGACCACTCCTGCCAGCGCTGAAAGACGTGTGCCAGGTCGTCCCGGATGCCGGCCAGGCCGTAAGTCTCAAGTAAAGTGACGCCGGAGGGAGGAGCGCTGGCGCCCGACTCCAGCGCAACGACTGCCACCTCCCGGCGCTGGAAAGCCCCGAACAGGCTGAACAGAAAGGTGACCACCAGGGCGAAGACGCCAAGGCCCGTGCCTCCGGCCGCGAGCGTTACAAACCGCGCTGGGGCTTGTGTAGCGACGTAGTCCCCGAAGCCGATCGTCAGCAGCGAGGTGCCGGCCAGGTAGATCGAGGTCCCGAGCCCGGGTGGCCGCGGCCGCACCTCGTCCCTCAATGAATCGAGGACCAGCCCGTACCCGACCGTGAGAAGCACCACCCACAAGAGCAGAGTCACTATCACCGAGAACGGCCCGAAGCTCCCAAGCAGGGCTTCCCGGCGGCTACCCAGGGCCATCCGGAAGGAGATCCAGCGGCAGGCGTACCACGCCCCACGCAGCACGTACCGGCTGATCCGCAGCATCCCACCGACCGGACGTGGCGTCACGATCGACTGAAAGACGTCCAGCAGGACCGAGATCACGATCAGCGCTCCAAGCGCCACCTCGAATACGTTCAAGGCCACGTCGGCACCATCGTGACACGAGTCGGAGTCGGGTTGGATCCCGGGCTTCGCCCGGCACCGCCGCCGCCTCCGCCGGCCTCTGTCCCAAGCCGGTTCGAGGCCCCGCAGGCCACGGCTTCAGCCACGTGCGGCACCTGAGGCGTCATCGACTCGTCGCGCGCCGACACGATGGCGTGCGCCCGCCGCCCGCAGCTCGTTCCTGCGCCTGCGCGGCCCCGCAAGCGCGTCAGCTCTACAAATCGCGGTGGCTTTCGGCGTTCGATGCTGGGAACAGGACGATGCGTCCTCTGATCCGTTTGTACTGCCGCATTCCGAGCATCAGCGCGATGCCAAGAAAGGACAGGCCGCCGGCTGCCGTCACCACACCGACGACTGGGCCAGGTGCGTTGAACGCCACCGCCACGAGTGCGGCGAACGCCCCGGCGAGGCCCGAGGTCACGACCGTGATGAATGTCCCGCTGCTTGCTAGCACGTTCGATAACTGGTTCGGTCCTGTGAGGTGGTTGTACGTCTGCCACACACCCTCGAAGTCGTCATGGGGAGACGCCACGAGATAGCGCTCGATCGCCGGATCCAGCTCAAGGTAGGCCGCTCTGAGGCGGTTCATGCCGATTACATGGGCAAGATCTTCGATGCTCGCGTTGCCCACTCGCATCTGGGCCAGGGTGCCGATGACGACGAGCGCTCCGAGGAGCACAAGGGCGAAGGTGGTGAACCGTCCATCGAATCGAGTGACCTGCCCGATCAGCGCCAGGCTGACGATGCTCGACGACACCAGCATGAGAAACGTGGTGATGCGACTCAAGACTTCGCTCTGAGCCGTGCTCCGTGTGGCGAGCAGACTCCAGTGCTCGGTCGCGAGCAGCTGGGCCCGGACAGCAGGCGGGACGCCAGCCGTCTCCGGTTGGTTCGAGTCAGACGTTGACTGTTCGGCGGGCTGCACAGAAGCGCCCGTAAGCGATGGTGGCACAGGGTTTCTGGACATCGCAGCCTCCTTTTACGGCCAACCGACCCCCGATCGGGAGTCCCGACGGGTAAGCACCTGGCGCCGGGCTCGGCAATGCCGCGGGGACTGGGCACCTCAGGATCATGAACAGCGTTTCCCTTCGCCGCCCCGAGCATGCACGCGAAGCATAGGCTGTCAAGGTCGAGCGTCTGCAACACCTCCGCTCAGCGAGAAGGGCACGGATCGGCAGGAGAGCCTGGACGCGGCCGGGCCTCATGCTTAAAGACCGCGGCGAGAACAGTGCTCGGTGAGTCGTCGGGAGCAAGCAGCGGGAACGATTCGGAACGAGCCGGTGCGAGCAGAATCCGATCTTGGTGGCGGCGGCTGGGTTCGAACCAGCGACAACACGATTATGAGTCGTGTGCTCTACCACTGAGCTACGCCGCCACGGCGTAGTCAGAGGTTAGCGCGCGGCGCGTGCCCTCGCCTTGGTCTTGCGCTTCTTGGCGCGGCGCTTGGCAATCGCTACGCGCTTCCGCTTGTTCAACCGGTCGCCTCTCCCGAATACATGGAAGGAGCCGGCGGAGCCGGCTCCTGGCAAGAGTCAAAGGTGGTTGCGGGGGTCGGATTCGAACCGACGACCTTCGGGTTATGAGCCCGACGAGCTGCCGCTGCTCCACCCCGCACGGCAAGTATACGCCCGCGGATCGAAGCGACGGCGCTGGTATCGGCCGGTGGTCAGCGTCCTGGCTGGAGCGGCCGCGTTATGAAGTGCCACACCGCCTGGATCGCGGCAGCTGGACCACCCGGTGAGTTCGCAGGCTGCCCGCGTGGCGGCGCCGTGGGCGGCGGCGGGGTGGCGATGATGTAGAGATGCTCGTCGCTCCTCGCATAGCCATCCCTGCGGGCCTCCTCTTCAGCCGCGGCTCCGGACGCGACTGCGGCGATGTCGCGCTGGTAGCTCTGGTTGGCCGCGGTGATCGCGGCGTTCTGATCGCGCAGCTGGCTGGCCTGGTAGCTGAGGGACCGGTCGAGAGAGACCTCCTGGATGAGGGAGCCGACCATCCAGAGGCCGATCACGGCCATGATCGCGAGGAGGATGGCCTGGGGCGACAGGCGCATGCGTCGGTTGACGACGCCATTGCTGACGGATGCTCTGCGTGGACGCATGGGGGACGTTGGCTGAACGAAGGACCGTTACCTCCGGTCACTATAGCAGCGGCCTCTTCCTGTGCGGAACTCTCCCTCCCGACGCCCTTTCAGGTGGGAAGAACCTGCGATTCCCACAGGTTGGTCAGCTCCGCCGGGCCCAGCTCGCGGTAGTGAGCGCCTCGCGCGCGCAGCTCTCTGTCCATCGCCGCAAACCTGTCGTGGTAGCGCTGGCCCGCAGCCCGCAGCGCGTCTTCGGGGTTGACGTTGCGCTTCCGAGCCAGGCTGACCACCGCCAGCAGCAGATCGCCCAACTCGCGAAAAGCCGCTTCATCGTCATCAGCGGCAGCCACAGCGGCAGTCCCAGCGGCCACAGCCTCCGCGGCGCCGTCCGCGGTCTCCGGGTCGAAGCCGACCCTGGCAGCGCGCTTCTGCATGTTGAGCGTCCATGCCAAGGCAGGCAGCGTCGCCGGTACGCGGTCCAGGGGCGTTTCCTCGGGCCGTCCGGCCCTGGCCGCCTCCTCGGCCTTGCGCTGCTCCCAGTTGCGCAGCACCCCCTCGGCGTCGGCCACCTGCTCGTCTCCGAAGACGTGCGGGTGGCGGGCGACCATCTTCGCGGCCGCCGCCTCCGAGACCTGTGCGGCGTTGAAGCGTTCCTGTTCCTCGGCGATGGCAGCGTGCATCGCCACCTGGAGCATCAGGTCGCCCAGCTCCTCCAGCAGCTTGCCGTCCTCAAGACCCCGGTCGATCACCTCCAGCAGCTCGTATGTCTCCTCGAGCAGGTACGGGCGCAGGGATTGGTGCGTCTGCTCCCTGTCCCACGGGCAGCCGTTCGGCGCGCGCAGGCGCCTTGCGATCTCGAAGATCGCCGCGACGCCGTTGGGATAGGGCTGTTCGTCAGGCATTGGCAACGGGAATGGTTGCAGATTCATACAGCTCGCCCATCGTGGTCAGGAGGCGCATCAGCTCGTCCGGCCAGCTTTCTCCTTGCCTCCGAAAGAGCAAACGGTTCGGCCGCACCCGCAGCCGGCCAGAGAACCGACGCTCCAGCTCATCCACGTCGAGCAGCCGGTCAGGGTCCACCCGGATCACGATGTCATGGCCGTCCGCCACCACAGCGCGCAGGCTCAGCCGCTGGCCCAGAAGCTTCACCCTCAAGGAGTAGACGAGGTTGCCCAGCTGTGCGGGAGGCGGCCCGTAGCGGTCCCGGAGCGACCGCAGCACACCGTCCAGCTCGGCCTCGTCCTCCGCGGCTGCGAGCTGGCGGTAGGCGTCGAGCCGGAGCCGCTCGTCGCGGATGTACGACCGTGGTACGAAGTGGTCGAGCGGCAGGTCGATCGTCAGTTCCGGCGTTGATAGAACGTCGCCCACCCGCGCCTCCTGGCCCGAGCGCAGCTTCTCGACCGCGGACTGCAGCATCTGCAGGTACATCTCGAAGCCGACCGAGGCGATCGCCCCGTGCTGCTCAACGCCGAGCAGATTGCCGGCGCCCCTTATCTCCAGGTCGCGGAGGGCGATCTTGAAGCCCTGACCCAGCTCGTGCAGTCCGGACATCACGTCGAGGCGCTTGTCGGCTGCCTCGGTGAGCGACTTCGTCGGGTCGTAGAGGAAATAGACGTAAGCGCGCTTGCCCGCACGGCCGACTCGGCCACGGAGCTGGTAGAGCTGTGAGAGGCCGAAGCGGTCTCCACGCTCCACCACCATCGTGTTGACGTTGGGGATGTCGAGCCCTGACTCGATGATCGTGGTGCAGACCAGGACGTCGAAAGCGCCCGATGCGAAGTCGACCATCACCCTGGCCAGCTGGTCCTCCTCCATCTGGCCGTGGCCGATCGCAATTCGTGCCCTGGGCACCAGCTCAGCCACCCGCTCCGCCGCCCTGTCGATGGTACGCACCCGGTTGTGCACGTAATAGACCTGCCCGCCGCGGTCGAGCTCGCGCTCCATCACCTCGGCGACCAGCTGTTCGTCGTAGGTTGTGACGTAGGTCTTGATCGGCTGGCGGTCCTCAGGCGGCGTCTGAATCACACTCATGTCGCGGATGCCCGCCACGGCCATGTGAAGGGTCCTAGGGATGGGGGTGGCTGACAGGGAGAGCACATCCAGGTTGGCCCGCAGACGCTTGAACCGCTCCTTCTGCATGACGCCGAACCGCTGCTCCTCATCGATGATCAGGAGTCCAAGCCGCTTGAACTTGACATCGCGCTGGAGCAACCGGTGGGTACCGATCACGATGTCGACCGCTCCCACCTTCAGTCCCGCCAGCGTGCGCTTCTGCTCATCCTCTGTCCTGAATCGGGACAGCACCTCGATCGTGACGGGGAACCGCTCCAGTCGCTCGCAGAACACCTGGAAGTGCTGCTGTACCAGAACGGTGGTCGGTGCCAACAGAGCCACCTGGCGGCCGCTCATCACCGCTTTGAAAGCCGCACGCAGCGCGACCTCGGTCTTGCCGAAACCGACGTCTCCGCAGAGGAGGCGGTCCATGGGTCGGTCCGACTCCATGTCAGCCTTGATCTCTGCCAGCGCCTGGACCTGGTCGGGGGTCTCGTCGTAGGCGAAGGACTCCTCCAGGTCGGCCTGCCAGGCGGTGTCGGCAGCGAACGCATGTCCCGGCCTGGCTTCGCGGCGCGCGTACACACGGAGCAGGTCTTCGGCCACGTCCTCGACGCTCTTACGGGCCCTGGCGCGCGCCCGGGTCCAGTCTCCGGTGCCCAGCCGGTGAAGGGGTGGCCGCTCCTCTGAACCGCCAAGGTACCTCTGGACCCTGTCCAGGCTCTCCACGGGCACGAAGAGCTTGTCGCCTTCCGCGTACTCCAGCTCCAGGTATTCCCGCTGGACGGTGCCGCCCAGCTCGGTGTCCTCGGCGTCGATGAGTCGCATGCCTGCGAAGCGGGCGATGCCGTGGTCCACATGGACGACCAGGTCACCTGGCTGGAACGCCAGATGCAGCGTCACCTCACCCCTGGTCGAGAGTCGAGCCGGCCTGGGAGCCACGCGCCGCACCCGGCCGAACAGCTCGGCGTCGCTGTACAGCTGGACCCCTACTCGATCGTTGCCGAATCCGGCAGGGATGTCCAGGTCGGCCCGGTACAAGCCGGGCGCGGGCTCCAGGTCGGCGTCCAGGTCGACCTCGACCGGCACGGTGCCGACTCCGGCGTCAGCCACCAGGCTCTCGACCCGCTCCGCCTGCTCGCTGGTCAGCACGATCATGCCGGTCGCAGCAGCGCTGGCCAGCTGAGCGACCGCGCGGGGCCGGCCGACCACCGGCTCCAGATCCCGCCAGCCCAGGTCGACTGCGGCCTCGTCATCCGCCGCCGAGGCGATCAGCAGCCAGCGCTCAGCAGGCGGGTCAGTCAGGCGCTCGACCGGTACCATCGGCGGCACGAAGCCACGCGGCAACTCCCCGTCGCGCGACTCAGCCTGGGCCAGCATCAGAGTCTCCGCCTCCAGCTCGCGTGCATCGGCCAGCTGGTGTTCCGGTTCCAGGTCGACCACCACCGCAGCCACCGCCAGGTGGTCCCCCAGCGACGGCAACCGTGGGTCGAGATAGGCACCAAAGAGCTCCACTCCAGGGAACGCCCCTCCGGCTGCCAGCCGCTCGAGATCCTCCTCCCAGTCCGCTCGCACGTCCGCGCGGAGACCATCCAGGGCCGCTTCCGAGCGCACGCGCTCGACCGCGGCCGCACCCCGCTCGGGTCCGAGGAGGAGCTCGCGCCCGGGGCGCACGGTCACCTGGGGCACAGCCATGACCGACCGCTGATTCATGGGGTCGTACAGCCGGAGGGTCTCGAGCTCCCTGCCGAAGAACTCGGCCCGTACAGGCGTGCGCGCAGCAGCGGGAAACACGTCCAGAATGCCACCGCGGAGGGCGAACTGGCCGGCCGTCTCGGCCAGCGGCTCGCGGGTATAGCCGAGCTCCACCAGCCGCGCCGCCAGCTCCACGGGCTCGGCCTCCAACCCGGGCTTCAACAGGACCGTGGTCGCCGTCAGATCTTCTGGGGCGACCGTCATCCGCATCGTCGATCGACGCGAGGAGACGACCACGCACGGTTCGGGCGAGCTCCTGTCCCGGGCCATGGCCAGGCCGGCCAGGGCCTCCATGCGCAGGGAGACGGTCTCGTCGAATGCCGGCGGCCGATCCAGAAACGAGACCGTGACCTCCGCGAATTGATAGACGGAGGGTCGGCCGGCCAGCCATGGCCGGAGCATTTTCACGAACCGGGCCGGTTCGGGGCAGAGGACCAGGAGCGGCAGCCGCGCCTGCGCGGCGCCTCGGGCCACCGCCGATACAACGAGCGGCCACGCCGATCGCGGCAGCCGGCCAGTCCGGAGCGAGCCCGCGGGCCGCCCCAACCAGTCGCGCAGCGCTCCATCGAACGTTCGTTCCCACAACGAGCTCACGCTATCTCCTCACAGCCGAGAGATCCAGCACGGTTGTAAAGATCCATCGCCCTGGTCAGCCCTTCCCTGACCGCCACCTCGATCGCCGAGGCGACTCCCTCGATCACTGAGTCGAGCACTTCCGCCTCGCGGCCCGAGAAGTTGCCCAACACGTGCGCGATACCGCTTCCAGACCCCGGCCGCACCTGCTTGCCGACACCCACGCGAAAGCGGACGAAGGCGTCGCTGTGCAGAGAAGCGATGATCGACTCGATTCCCTTGTGCCCGGCCGAGGAGCCGCCGCGCCTGATGCGCAGCCGGCAGAGGGGCAGGTCCATCTCGTCGTAGACCACCCAGACCTCCTCAGGACCCAGTCCCAGATCGCGCAGAGCCTCGAACACGGCGCGGCCGCTCAGGTTCATGAACGTCTGCGGCTCCAGCAGCCAGAGCCGGTGACCTGCCACTTCGCCGCTGCCGACGCGCGAGCGCCAGCGCCGCCGGGAGAGCTCGATGCCAGCCCCACGAGCATAGGCTTCCAGGCAGGCCCAGCCGAGGTTGTGCCTAGTCTGCGCATAGTCGGCGCCCGGGTTGCCGAGACCGACCAGCACGAGATCAGGGGTGGGGGACCGGTTCGTTTCGGGCATAGGCACACCTGGGCCTGCGGCATCCGCCGCGGCCCGGTGCACAAGTGTAGGAAGCGCGTGACGCGGGCTACAGCCGGCCTGCTGCCGGATGCACCCCGGAGCGTGCGAGACAGGCGAGGGCTACCCTGGTCATCTCTCGTTCGGCGGCTGGGGTGCCGTGGTCCCAACCCAGGAGGTGGAGGAAGCCATGGACCGCGAGGAGAGCCGCCTCCACCTCCGGCTTGTGCCCGACCGCTTCTGCCTGACGCGCGACAGCGGGCCACGACAGTGCCAGGTCGCCCAGGTAGGCGCCCGTGGCATCACCGCTCGGAAAAGCGAGGACGTCGGTCACCTGGTCATCGTCGAGGAACTGGCAGTTCAGCCGCCGCAGTTCGCGATCTCCCGTGATACGCACCGTGAGCTCGGGTGAGTCGCCCGCCGGCGCCAGCGCCCCGGCAACCTCCGGCTCGGCCGCCGCGGCCGCAAGCACCCGACGCACGAGGCCCGGTGCGACGGGCGCCCTGACCGCCTTCACCACCACCACACGAAGTCCGACAATTGACCGCTTGTGATCGACACGCTCGCGTTTCTCCACGGTCGGCTTGCCCTCGCGCTCATACTCTTCGCCGCCGCCCTGGGTGTCTGGGGCTCGGTCGGCTTCCTGACCCGGCGCCAGGTGAGTCCCGGCTTCCGCTCCAGCTACGTCCTGATGATCGCCCTGACCGGCGTGCAGGGCCTCATCGGGGTGGCGCTCATCACGATGGCGCGCCCACGCGAGATCGTGCACGTCGTCTACGGAGCCTTCGCCATCATCTTCCTTCCCGGCGTCTACCTCTGGGCGGGACGTGGCAGCCGCGCCCGCGAAGCAGCGTTCATGGCCACCTCGTGCTGGATCGTGACCATCGCCTATGTTCGGGGCATTCTCACGGGCGCCTGAGGCGGGGCCTGCTGCCAGGCCGTGAACCAGGCGCTCAGGCCCTCATGCCAGTCGCCCAGGGCCTCCGCCCGGATCGAAGTCAGGCAGCCGTTGAGCGGCCGCGGTGCTGCCGCACCCAGCTGGGCCGTCGTAACGCGCTCGACGGACGCGCTAACGCCGGCGAGGCGCAAGGCCTCGACCGCCAGCTCCCAGTACGAGCAGCAGCCCGCCGCGACCAGGTGGACGACACCCGCGACCCCCCGAGCAAGGAGGTCGAGCGTCCCCCGTGCCAGATCGACCGTGTAAGTCGGGTTCAGCCGCTGATCTGCCACGATCCGCAGCCGCCGGCCCTCGCACGCTCGCTTCACCATCCGCTCCGGAAAGCTGCCGCCCTTGATGGCCGAACCGGTGGCTCCAAAGAGCCCTGCGGAGCGGATGACCAGGGCGCTCGGCAACGCCTCCAGAACGCGACGCTCCCCCTCGAGCTTGGAGCGCGCATAGGCGCTCAACGGTCTCGGCTCGCCCGTCTCGGAGTACGGCTCCGGAGACGAGCCATCGAACACATAGTTGGTCGAGTAATGGACCAGCCGGGCGCCCGTCCGGCCGCAGGCCCATGCCAGGTTGGCCGGGCCGTCGGCATTGACCGCGAATGCTGGTGCGGAATCCGCCTCCGCGGCGTCCACAGCGTTGTAGGCGGCACAGTTGAGCACGACCTCGTGCCCGCGGACGGCGGCCAGGACTGCATCGCGATCAGTGATCGAGAGCCGGTGACGGTCGAGGGCATCGGCGTCGGGAAGAAGGCGCTGGAAGTCTGTACCGAGCTGGCCGGCAGCCCCCGTGATCAGCGCACGCATCCGCCTATGGTTTCATAGACCACTCAATGAATCGCCTGGCCGAGCTGCTGGCCCGAGGCCCCGTCCTGTTCGACGGCGCCATGGGCACCGAGCTGTTCGCGCGCGGCGTCGCCTCGGGGCGCTGCCTCGAAGAGCTCAACCTGAGCGAGCCCGTCCTGGTGAGCGGCGTCCACCGCGACTACATCGCGGCCGGTGCCGATGTCATTGAAACCAACACGTTCCAGGCCAACCGCTTTGGGCTGGGCGAGCACTACCTGGAGCACCGGGTTCGGGACGTCAACCAGGCCGGCGCCCGGCTCGCCGTCGAGGCCCGCAACGCATCCGGCCAGCCGGTACTCGTCGCCGGGAGCGTCGGCCCCCTCGGCCGCCCCATCGAGCCTGTCGGCGCGATCAAGCGCACGTCCGCGGAGCGCATGTTGCGGGAGCAGATCCAGGCGCTGGTCGATGGGGGTGTCGACCTGCTGGTCTTGGAGACGTTCACCGCTCTGGGCGAGCTGGAGCTCGCTGTCAGGGTCGCTCGCGAAGTCGCACCCGATATTCCGGTGGTCGCCAGCCTCAGTTTCGACGACGAGTCCAGACCGGCAGAGGTGGCCTCGGCGCTGGTGACCACTGTCTGCCCCCTTGGCGTGGTGGCTGTCGGGATCAACTGCGGCAGCGGGCCGGAGCCGGCACACAACGTCACGTACCACCTGGCCGAAGCCGGCGCGGGCACGATCGGAGCCTGGCCGAACGCCGGACTGCCCCAGCGGATCGGCGGGAGGCTGGTCTACACGGCCGGGCCCGAGTACTTCGCCGAATGTGCCGCCCGCATGGTGGCCGACGGAGTCCGCATCGTCGGGGGCTGCTGCGGCACGGGCCCCGCGCACATCGCAGCCACTCGGGCACGCATCGACGCAATCGGCTCTGGCGCGGTGCAGATCCGGCCCCGCTTGCGCCGCGAGGAGGCGGAACGACCCGCACACAGGCCCGGTTCGCGGCTGGCCACCGACCTGGCGTCGGGCCGCTTCGCGATCTCCGTCGAGCTGACCCCGCCACGCGGTATAGATGCCCGCCGAATGCTGGCCGGCGCCCGGCTGCTCAAGGAGGCGGGGGTTGACTACGCCAACGTGACCGACTCGGCCATGGCGCGGCTGCGGATGGGCGTGATGAGCTGCGCGGCGCTGGTACAGCAGCAGGTGGGCCTGGAGGCGATCGCCCACTTCACGTGCCGCGACCGCAACGTGATGGCGATCCAATCGGAGCTGATCGGCGCCCACGCGCTCGGAATCCGCAATGTCCTCGCATTACGCGGCGACCCTCCACGGGTCGGCGACTACCCGAACGCGACTCCCGTCTGGGACGTGAACGCAGTCGGGCTGATCACCATCCTCGCCAACCTCAACCGCGGCCTGGACGCCAACGAGACCCCGATCGGCGATCACGCTTCGTTTCTGGTGGGAGCGGCTGTGAATCCTGGCGCTTCGGACCTGGAGCGCGAGCTCAGCCTGCTGCGGCGCAAGGTGGCTGCAGGCGCCAACTTCATCGTGACCAACCCGATCTACGACCCGGCGGCACTCGAGCAGCTGCGCGAGATCACCCGCGAAGTAGCGGTACCGGTCCTGGTCGGCGTGATGCCGCTGCGTTCGCTTCGGCATGCCGAGTACCTGCACCACGAGGTGCCCGGCATCAGCGTGCCGCAGGACATCCGCGACCGAGTCGAGCGTGCTGGGGAGCACGCTCCGGAGCTTGGCGTCGACCTCGCCATCGAGTTCCTCGCAGCGGCACGAGCTCACGTGCAGGGCGCCTACGTGGTCCCCTCGGGCGGGCGGTACGACCTGGCCGCCAGCGTCGTCGCCCGCACCCGAACGCCTGGCGGCTAGCTTGTCCGGTGCCGCCGGGGAACCCCGGGCTGCCACGACGGGGCTTACATAGCCGCTCCTGCCGTTCGCAAAACCTCGGCCAGCCCTGGGTGACAGCCGTACTCCGCCCAGCCCCAGCTGGGACTGTCGTGCAGCAGGTCCCGAATCCCGGCGTCGGCTCCGGCGTCGAGCAGGGCCCGCACGGCTTCGACGTGACCGTTCTGGGCCGCCAGGTGAAGCGCTGTGACGCCTTCGCCGTGACTCGGTCCGCCGAACGTGCCCCTGGCGTTGGGATCGGCGCCAAGATCGAGCAGCCGTTTAACCGCGTTGGTGCGGCCCCTCGCGGCCGCCCAGGTGAGGGCCGTCCCACGATACGGGTCGGCGTCGAGCCTGGCACCCAGCTCCGCGAGCAGGGTCAGCGCAGCCACCTGGTCGCTCTTGGCTGCCCAGACAAGCGCCTCATCGAGCACCTCCTGGGGGTCGTCTGAAGGCTGCCAGGCGGGGAAGCCCCCATGTGGGCGGTAGAAGCCCCGGTACGCGCCGGCCTGGGGCGTGCCGGCCAGGTCCCGGATCCGCTCCAACAGTCCAAGCCCGGCCGCAACGCGCAGGTTGCGTGGCTCCACGCCAAGCAGATCGACGACCTCCGTGTTGCCCCAGAAGAGGGCCACGACCAGAGGCGTCCCGCCCTCGCCGCGCGCGAAGAGGTCGGTCTTCGCCCCGTTGTCGAGCAGCAGCTGGACCAGGTCCCGGTTGTTGCCGTACGCGGCCTGGTGGAGCTTCGTCCAGCCGTAGTCGTTGCCGCGGTTCGGATCGGCTCCACGATTGAGCAGCAGACGGACGATTGCGAGGTCGCCTGCCATGCCGAGGAGATCGTTGCCATTCGTGCCGCGGGCGACGATCAGCTCCGGATGGCGGTCGAGAAGCTCGACCAGCCCACTGCGGTCGTTGTTCTCGATCGCTCGATAGGCGTGCATGAAGGGTGTCGGCGGCTGGCTGCCGTCCTGCAGCGATTCGACGTGCCGCCGGAGCCTCGGCCAGCTTGGGAAGCCATGCCGGCGCGCGAGATCGCGCCTCGCCTCGGCGACGGTGACACCGTTGACCGTGGCGATCCCATCGGCCCGACCCTCGTAGTAGGCGATGTCGACGCGGAAGGGCTGCTCCGCGCCCAGCCGCACGACGTACTCCTTCAGCCTGGGCCAGCTCGCGAAGCCGTGCTCGCGCGCCAGCTCGAACTGCGCGGCCGAGAGGGTGATCGGCTCGCCTGCCGCCCGACGGGCAGACGCCCTCTCTTTGGCCTGCTTGCGAAGCTGCTCCAGATTGAGGTTGGTCACGGCGAACTCCTTTCTGAAGCCCGTGGTCCGCATCTCCGGGCAGAAAGAAGCTGCTAGGTGTCTGAACCGGGGCGAGAGGTGGGCTCAGCCCTTCCCGCGGACGGGGCGCGGCCCCTGAACCGCGCATGAACCATCCTATCTGGTCGGGCTGGAGTTGGGCGCCTGCCGCTTGGGAGACTGCCGGGCAGGCGGCAGGGATCGGGCCTGTTCATCCGCGGGCATCACGATCGCGGAGGAGGCGCCGCACGGAAGGCTCTTCAAGCTAGGCGTCGTTGTGGCGCGCACGAAGGCGCTCCAACCGCTCTCGCTTGGCGGTGAGCGCACGGCGGAGGGCCTGGGCCAGCTGGACATCGTTCATCGGCACGACTCGCAACCGCGCCTCGAGCTGCCGCACTTCCACTTCGGCATTCGTCAGTTCTAGATCAATCGCTCGCATTTCTTTCCCCCTACCCCCTTCATTCTCGCAGCCTCCCCGTGATTTCTCAAGTCTGAGCTTGAGAAATTTATTCCCCTCGCCGGCATGCCGAAGAAGCATGTTTCGTGCGCAGCGTCACTGCCACAACCCCGCCAGCCTGTCCAAAAGAGGCTCTAGCCCAGAGGGCACCCTGTCCTCCTGCACCACCGCCTCGCGGTCCCCCAGACGCAGCCGGTAGACGAAGCGGTCAGGACCCGAGGGCGGCACGTCCGGCGCCTCGAAACAGAGTTCAAGCGCCTCTCGCTCCTGGGGATCGAGCTCGACCAGGGGGATACTGGCGCGAAGCGTCAGCCCGCCGAAGCCACCCGAGCGTTCGACGTGAAGCGCCTCCGCGGCACCCTGCCGCGTCAAGTCGCGACCGCCGCCGCCGCCGGCACCTGCCCCACCATGAGCACGCCCACCTGCATCCACGCCGACGTCACCGCCTGCACCTCGGGCGACGCGTCCCCGTAGAGCGCAATCGCCGCGTTCACGGTTGCAAGCGCGAACGTGTGGAACTGAGCGTTGGGGGCAACAGCACGCGTCGACATCACCCTGTACCAGATCCTGCCCGCTCGTTCCCAGGCATGACCGCCCAGAGCGGCCGCTGTCAGGTAGAAGGCGTGGTTCGGGATTCCGGAGTTGATGTGCACGCCTCCGTTGTCCGCGGTGGTCACGACGTAGCCGCTCATCGCCGGCGGCTGGCCGTCGCCCTCATACGCAGTACCTGGCGCCTTCATCGAGCGCAACGCGAGGCCCGGCAGTGCGCGCCCGAGTATGCCGGCGCCAATCAGCCAATCCGCCTGGTCGGCGGTCTGCTTCAGCTTGTACTGCTTGACCAACGACCCGAAGACGTCCGATATGGACTCGTTGAGCGCCCCCGACTGGCCCGTGTAGAGCAGGTTGAGGGTGTCTTGAGTCACCCCGTGGGTCAACTCGTGGCCGATCACTTCGATGGCTTTCGTGAAGCCGGTGAACAGCCTGCCGTCGCCGTCACCGAACATCATCCGCTCGCCGTCCCAGAACGCGTTGTCGTAGTGGACGCCGAAGTGCACCTCGCCGAGCAGGGGCAGCGCGGCGTCGTCGATCGAATCGCGCCCCAGCACCTCCCAGAAGAAGCGGTAGGTGTCGCCCAGGCCATCGTAAGCCTGGTTGGCGGACGAGTCCGCGATGGGCGGCTGGCCCTCGGTGCGCATCACGGTCGTGGCATGCACGTCAGCCCGATGCCGGGCGTTGAAGATCGTCCTGTCAGGGTTGCCCCGCCCTCCATGCGTGGCGACCAAGCGCCTCGGCGCTGTCGCGCGCAGCGCCGCGCTCTGCACGCGGGCGGTGCGGATGGAGTGGTCGATCGCCAGCGTGTCGAGGGCGATCTCGCGGTCCTCCGCCGATCCCGTTCGAGCCACCCGCTCGAACACCTGCGGCGGGACGATGAAGCGAACGCACACACCCATGCCAGATTTCCCTCCTCTTGATAGTCGCCACAAGGATGGCGGTCACGCGAGGGTAGCGCTGGCGCGCGCCGGAGTTCGTAGTTTCCTTAGCTCGGATCCACCGATCTGCGGCGAACGAATTGGTGGCCAGGTGCGCCAGATCGTGGTCCGGCGCCGAGGACCGGAGCGCGCGCACTCGGAGAGTGCGTAACTGAGGACCGCAGAAGTCGGGCCGCGAGATCCCGGTGTCCCCATGAAATCCCAGGATTTCATGGGGTGGGATGGTGTGCCCGGGCGCCAAGGCGTCGTCGTGGATCGGTGGGATTCGGGCTTAGTCCAGCTGGATTGCTTCGCGCAGCTTTTCGAAGAAGCCCTTCGAAACTTTCTCGGGCTTTCCGGTCAGCCCGCCCACCTTGCGGAGCGTCGCCTTCTGGTCTGCGGTGAGGTTGGTGGGTACGACGACCTGGACCACCACGAACTCGTCGCCACGGCGACCCGTGCGCACGTGCGGCATCCCCCGGCGAGCCAGCCTGAACGTCTGGCCGTACTGAGTGCCGGGCGGAATCGTGACCTCTACCGGCCCGTCCAGCGTGGGCACGTCGATCCTGTCGCCGAGGGCGGCCTGGATCATGTTCACCCGCAGCTCGTACACGACGTCCTGATCCTGTCGCCGCAGCGTGGGGTGGTCCTTGACCCTGATCACGATGTACAGGTCTCCAGGGACGCCTCCTCGGTAGCCAGCCTCCCCCTCCCCAGACAGCCGGATCTGAGAGCCCGTGTCGACGCCGGCCGGGATGCGCACGCTCAGGCGCTTGGTTCGCTCCATGCGGCCCTGGCCGCGGCACTGGCCGCACGGCGTGCGGAGGATCCGGCCAGATCCGGCGCAGCTCGGACAGGTGGTGATGTTGACCACTGAGCCGAAGATCGACTGCGCCTGGCGCCGGACCTGACCGCTCCCAGCGCAGGAGCTGCAGGTCTCGAAGCCGGTGCCCGGCTGGGCGCCTGTTCCGGTGCACGCCTCGCAGGTGACCAGACGAGCCACGTCGATCTCCTTTTCAATGCCTGTGAACGCCTCCTCGAACGTGATCGTCATGTCGTACCGAAGGTCGTCACCGCGGGCGGCGCGGCGGCTGCCACGATTGCCGAACCCACTACCGAAAAAGGTGTCGAAAATGTCGCCGAAACCAAAGCCCTCGAAACCGCTGTAGCCCTGCGCTCCCGCGGTCACCCCCGCATGCCCGAACATGTCGTATCCGCGCCGCTTCTCGGGGTCGGAAAGGACCTCGTAGGCTTCGCTGCACTCCTTGAAGCGCTCGGCCGCTTCCGGGTTGTTGGGGTTGCGGTCGGGGTGATACTCCATCGCCAGCTTGCGGAATGCCCGCTTGAGATCATCCTGGGAGGCATCGCGTCCGACCCCCAGGACCTCGTAGTAGTCGCGCTTGATGGCCACGGCTAAGGCGCAGAGGAAGCCAGGGTTCCCCCTCCCTCCGGGTCCGCCTGGCGCGGAAGATGGCACGCCTTATTCGCGCAGGCACAGCCCGCGCAACCCACAACGCTCTCCAGCGTGCGCTCTCTCGGCATCACCCGTCCAAGGCCGGGGGTCGGGCGACCTTGACCAGGGCCGGCCGCAGAACCCGGTCGTGCATCCGGTAGCCAGGCCTCAGCTCTACCACGACGGTGTCTTCAGGTTGATCGGACGTCTCCTCTGAGCCGACCGCTTCATGAAGCTTGGGATCGAACGGCGAGCCCATCGCCCGGATACGCTCGACGCCGACCGACGCCATGATGTCCTCCAGCTGCTGGAACGTGAGCCGGACGCCCTTGAGCCAGCCCTCATCGACGCCCTCCGGCGCGTGGCTAAGAGCTCGGTCGGCATCGTCGAGCACAGGAAGCAAGCGCTCGGCGACGGTCGCGGCCGCGTAGCGCATGGTGTCCAGCTGCTCCTGACGGGCACGCTTTTTGAAGTTGTCGAAGTCGGCTGCCAGCCGCAGGTGGCGGTCCCTGGCCTCCTCCAGCTGCGAGACGAGCTCCTCCGCGTTGCGGTCCGGTTCGCCGGCCGGAGCTCCATCCGCGGCTGCCGCGGTCTCCGCCGGCGCTGTTTCCCTCTTATCGGCTGAGGGCTCGGACACATCGGGGACCGGCGCCTCGGGCTCCGGCGCCTCGGGCTCCGGCGCCTCGGGCTCCGGCATCTCGGGTTCCGGCATCTCGGGTTCCGGCATCTGGGGTTCCGGCATGTCGGGTTCCGCCGCCTGGGTGCCGTCGGGCACGTGCGGCGGGCGCTCTGAATGATGATCAGTCTTTCGCTTGGTCGCCATAGCTCGTTTCTTGAATACCGTGCGGGGGCGCTGACTCAAACGCGGACAAAGGCCATAACTCTAAGAGGCCGGTGAAGAATGGCGGCGAGAGATCGGGCGCCCAGGTGGTCCGAATGTGCCCGGGCCGCCGACTCGGGGTCCCTGCGAAACCCGTGGGTTTCGTGGGGTGGGGAACACCGGAGCACGCGTATTCGTGCAATACGCACGCGAGGAGCGCAGGACCCGGGGTCCCCGCGAAATCGAAGATTTCGGGGGGTGGGAGATGGCCCGGGCGCAGGCGGGCCGCATCCGGGGTCCCCGCGAAGCCTGCTTCGTGGGGTGGATAGGCGTTCGAGATCC